>ERZ772948.1116-NODE-1116-length-16104-cov-35.675743_pt1 | contig 16104 bp, 5 predicted proteins | sample MGYA00511945_ERZ772948 | MGnify/ENA primary metagenome ERZ772948 (study PRJEB29015, sample SAMEA2737927) | human oral metagenome | biome: human oral; feature: human-associated habitat; material: dental | place: China | collected 2141 ... | reverse complement strand
GGGCCGAGGAGCTGCGGGGGATGAGCGTGCCCTGGGCTCCCCCCGAGCAGCTGGTGGGGATGCGCTCGGCCAACCCCGCCTCCGACATCTACTCCCTGGGCGCGACCACCTTCGCGATGCTCACGGGGCGCAGCCCCTTCGAGACCGACGGCATCCCGGACGTCTACGAGCTCTCCCGCCGTATCGTCAAGGACCCCCTGCCGCCACTGGGGCGTCAGGACGCCCCGCCGTCGTTGCACCGCGTGCTGTCGGTGGCGATGGACAAGAACCCGGACTCGCGCTACCCGACGGCGCTGGCCTTCGCCCGGGCGCTCCAGCAGGTCCAGGCCGAGCTCGACCTGCCCATCACGACGGTCGACCTGTTCCAGGAGCCGGACAAGGCTGCGAAGTCCGCCCGGCGCCCCAACCCCGACGAGGCCGACACCGCCACGAAGATGGGGGTCTTCAACCAGGTCGACGTCACCAGCGAGCACATCGCCATGCGGGTGGAGCCCGACAGTGAGGACAAGGGCTCGTCGTCGGACTCGGAGGCCGCTGAGTCGAGCCGCCCCAACCGCATGCGGGCCGTACTGACCGGTCTGCTGGTCGTGGCCATGGTCGCCGCCGTCGTCGCCGCGATCGTCGTCTCCCAGAACCAGGACAAGCAGAAGAAGCCCAACAACCCCATTGCCACGATCGCCCCGCAGCCCGACGCCAACCCCCTGCAGGCCTCAGTGCCCATGGTGGGAGATATCGTCGGCGAGGCACAGGGTGACGGCACGGTGAAGTTCACCTGGGGTGAGCCGGAGACGAACTGGCCCGGCAGCTACCTCTACCGGGTCAAGCTGCCCGATGAGGAGACCGAGCTGGACTCCACCCGCACCAACGAGGTCACCGTCAACGCCCAGCCGGCGCGCACCTGCCTGGAGGTCACCGCGGTGCGCGCGGACGGTAAGGCCTCGCCGGCCAAGACCGCCTGCGTCGACACTCCCTGAGGTCGCCTCCCGAGGGCGATCACGCCCGAGACATCGTTGAAGTGAGCGCCGTCAAGACATAGCCACTGGGGCCCGCACTCCCGGACAGGAGTGCGGGCCCCAGCGCTTGAGGGAACCGGTGCGGAACTCAGACGACCTCCACCTTGAAGGCGATGCGGCCGAAGAAGATCGTGCTGCCCTCCAGGGCGGACAGCGCCTTGTCCGGTACGGCCTCGACGGTGCGCCCATCGCGGTACTCCACCCGTGTCCCGTTGGTGGAGTGCAGGTCGGTGACCCACACCCCGTCCAGCAGCGGGAAGATCGCCGCGTGCGTCTTGGACACCGAGCGCGTGGGATCGTCGAGAGCCACGCGCTCCGCCCCGGGGTAGGCCGAGATGTTGTCGGGGTCGCGTCCCACCACCGTGGGCTCGTGGATGACGATCGGGTTGCCGCCCAGCAGCGGGACGAGACGCACCGACAGGGCCGGGGCGGCCGAGGAGGCCGACGGCAGCGACGGTGTGGCGGTCTGGGCGCTTGTGGCGGGAACCGGGGTGAGCGGGGGCAGAGAGACGCCTGCAGCGGCGGCGGAGGCAGGCGCGGCCGCCTCCGGCATGCTGCCGGCACCGTGCCTGGACACTCCGGACTGGGGCTGCGCCGACGCCTGGACGGAGGCGGAGCGCTCGTGACGAGCGGCGCCGGCTTCCGTGGCGGGGGCATCGCTGCGGGACTCGCCGGGGACGGCGCGCTCATCCGCGGGAGAGGGGATACCCGGTCCCGAGAAGCGGTGCGAGGCGTGGGACCGGCGCGCGGAGCTCCCCTCCGCAGCGGCCGTGCTTGCTGCGTTGCCGGCGGAGGTCCGAGCGTGGCTGCGGTGACTGCGCACGGTCGGGTGCGTGTTCCCCTCAGAGGAGGCCGGCACACCACCGGGCACGGTGGCCGGGTTGGTCAGATCCATCGGGGACGCGTGCTGCGCAGGCGCCGAAACCGTCCTCGGCTGCTGCGGCAGGCCGTCGTCGGAGACGATGGCTCCTTCCGGCAGGGAGTCCACCGTGGCGGCATCGACCGAGGTGGGAACCGAGGACCAGGGCACCGAGTCGATGAGGGCCTGCGTGTTGCGGTCTCCTGAGGGCAGGATGCTGGAGGTGTCGAAGGTGTGCGCCACCTCCGGGACGGGGCCTGCTCCGGCAGCGAAGCGCTGCCGATCGGAGGCGAAGAGGCTCTCGCGACGAGGAACGCCGGGCTGTGACACCGACTCTCGCTGATCCTCGGCAGGTGCAGCAGACGAGCCGGAGGTCTTCTTGCCGGTGTGACCGGGCTGAATCCTCCAGCGCTGGGCGTGGGCGTGTCGTGGTTCCATCGTTTGTGATGTTACGGGTTTTGTGGCTTTCGAGCGCGGGACTTGTGGTGTGGAAGTCGCATCGTGCGACGTGGAGGACTCCGTTGCCTCGGAATCGGCAGCAGTTTTGGAGGATTCCGCTGAGGGCGTCGTCGCTTCGGACTGTTGCTGATCGGTCGGGTGCTCAGGTGAGGGCGGCGCGTGGGACGAGGGCTTCTCTCCCTCGTCACCCTGGCCGTCGGCGGCATCCGTGGACTGAGACGGCGCGTCTTCCACGACGTCGAGCGTAGCCGTTTCGGAATCCGTCTGCGAGGGCTGCTGCGTCGGGGCGTCGTCGGAGTCGGACGATGCGGCCGCCGGCAACTCCTCGGCGTCCGCCTCGGACGGCTCGTTGGACGGTTCCTCGACGTCCGCAGCCGGTTCCTCGACCGGTTCCTCGACGTCCGCAGCCGGTTCCTCAACCGGTTCCTCGACGTGCTCGTCAACCGTCTCCTCAGCTTCCCCTGCCGTTTCTTCGGCCGTCTCCTCGGTCGGCTCAGGGACGTCCGGCTGCGACGATGCGGCGTCGTCGTCCGCCTCCGGCTCGGTGGCCCCGGCGGGGGCGAGCGGTGCCGGCTCCGTGTCCTGGTGAGCCGGGGGAGCAGCATCCTCCGCGGCCTCGGGGGCGGTTGCGACGGTGTCCTCGTCGGCCGGCCCCGTCGAGGACTTCGATGCTCCTGCCACGGCCGGCCGGGAGTCGGCCCGGGCCGCGGCCATGGCAGCGGATGCCTGAGGGTCCATGGGGGTGGCCGAAGCGACGGCGACGGCCTCGGCGTCGGTGTCCACAATGGCCGGACCGGCGTCCGCCGCCGACTTCGCGGAGGCGGACGATGACACGGTCGCCGCCTTGGTGGCCTTGACGGTGACCTGAGGCGCGGCTGCGATCGTTGCGGCATCCGTGCTCGCGGCCTGGCTGGCGGCGGAGCCTCCTGAGACCACAGGCGCGTAGCCGTCCGAGGAACCGGCCTTCAGGGCGCGACCGGCATGGCGCGCGGGTCGGGCCGGACGGGGCCGACGGATCGAGGAGGAGACCGGATCCGACGTCGTCGGGTGCGCGTTCCTGCCGGAGGAGTCGGTGATGCCGGCCTCGGTGGCGCTCTGGGCGCCCGCGGTGGCGGCCTGCTGGGTCTCCTGTGCCGTCTCCTGGCCGGCCATGGCGCGCGTCGAGCCCGGACGGGGGCCGCGTTTCCTGGGCTTCTTGCCCCGTGCCGTCTTGCCCGCCTTCTTCTCGGTCTTGCGCACGGCTCGCTCGGAGGGCCGAGTGCGGGGGGCGGACTCGCCTGACTTCTCGGTGGCCTGAGTGGACAGTTCCGTGGCTGGTTCCTGGCCCGCGGCGCTGCGCTCGGCGGAGGAGGAGACAGACGCGCGCCTGGCGGCGTCCCAGGCCTCACCGATGTCCTGAGCGGAGGACGCCTCGGGCTCCTCCGGCGCCACGGCACCGGCGTCGGCCCGGGGGCCGAGGGAGGCGGGCTCGGTGACTGGGCGGTGTGTCGACCCGGCCTCTGAGGGAGCAGGCCGTGCGGGACGCTTCGGCCTGCGGGCGTTGAGCAGCGCCATCCCGGAGAGCTTGTCGTGCCAGCCGCGCCCCTCGGGGTCGGCGGCCGCCGTGCGCATGAGCGCGATGGTGCCCAGGCCGAGCGTGGTGATGCTGACGGCCAGGATGAGATCGGCGTGGAGGAACGAGCCCAGTGGTGAGGGAGTCTGGTTGCGGGCCCCCAGCATGCGGATCCTGAGCAGGCGCCCTCCCAGGGACCAGCCGGTGGCGGCGATGGCCAGCCAGCGTGCCCCGACGACCAGACCGAAGGCGATGAGCCCGCTGGTCAGGGCCGGGCGGCCGCCCACCTGCCAGATGACCGTGGTCAGGCCCCCGACCAGAAGCGAACCGATGACGAGGTCGATGACCCCGGCAACAACACGTGCCCGCACCGGGGCCGGGGGGAGGCGGCGATGCACAGCTGAGGGCGTGTGCGCGCCGGCCCGGGCAGCGTTGGGCTCCGGGCTCCGGGCGCCTGCCGTCTGCGCTCCGCCGTGCGGATCACCGGGGGCGCTCGGCGCCGTGCCGTACGGACTGACGACGTCGGTGCGCGGCGCGCCATCGGACGGACGGGAGGACGTCGGTCGGCCCGCAGCGGTCGAGGCGCTGCTACGGGCGTCAGCAGTGATCGTCATGACCGCAACCTCCTGGGTCGACGTGACCGCCTGTCGGCGGGATGGACGAGGGAGCGCGGGGACAAACGGGCCCATACCCGTCCCAGGCGCGAGCGGTCCGCCCCCATGCAGCGGACGATCGCATCTGAGGATTCCCACAACTCCCCTAGAGCGTACGATGGCGGCTCCCCGGAGCTGAAGACCTGGGTGTCAACTGCTCCGGCGAATCGAGGCAGATCGACCTGCGGGAAGTGAGGAGCCAACTGCGCGGCCGCCTCCCTCCGGGTGGCCCCCCACCCGGGGTAGCGCCCCAGGTCGCGGGCCCGGTCGAGGATCTCCTCCCAGGCTCCCAGGGCCTTGCCCACGCCGGTGCGTGCGCGCCGGCGTCGGCGCCGCCAGGCCTTCCACCCCAGGACCGAGCCCACGATCATCGCGATCGCCAGGACGGAGCCTCCGACGGCGATGACCGCCGTCGGCAGACCGCCCTTGTCCTTGTCCTGGGGGTCGTCGCGCTGCGGGTCCTCGTAGTTGGGGGGCAGCTGGGCCGGGTCCTCATTGGGCAGCGGGGGCTGGAGGACGTTGGGTTCGGGGTTGGAGACCTTCTGGGTGGTCTGCTGCTGGGGAACCTGGTCGCGGTCCGGCGTGACGTCGAAGGATACCCAGCCCAGCCCCTCGAAGGGGATCTCCACCCAGGCCTTGACGTCCTCACCGGTGACGGTCTTGGCGTCGCCGTCAGTGGCCGGGTCGAAGCCCATGACGACGCGGGCCGGGATGTTGAGCGAGCGGCACATGAGCATCATGAGCACCGAGTACTGCTCGTCGTCGCCGATGAGGGAGTCGGCCTCCACCATGGAGGCGATGCGGGCGGCCCCGTGCCCGGGCTGGGAGGGGCTCTTGGTGCCGTCGGAGTAGTAGCTCGTGCGCAGGCGCTGCTGAAGTGCCCGGACCTGCGCGATGGGGTTGGACTCGGCCCCGACGATCTCCTTGGCCAGGGAGGCCACCGACGACGGTACCTGCTCGACCGGTCCCAGCGAGGTCTGCGCCAGCGAGGCCTTGTTGAGGGCGGCCTCGGAGGGCGCGGTGTAGGGGGCGACCCGCTCGGTGAGGACGTCACCCGAGGCCAGGCCGCTGGTGGCGATCCCGGTGGAGGAGAACTTGTCGTAGTACATGCCCTCGCGCAGGGCCGACTGACGCGGCCCGGAGGACTCGATGCGGATTGTCTCGGGCATGGTGGGCACCCAGGGGAAGCTGTAGTCCTCGATGGTCAGGGAGGAGGTCTGCTTGCGTCCGTCGAGCCGGTTGGCCGTCAGCTGGGTCTTGTCGCCGATGCGCTCGAAGCGCGATTGGCCGTTCTCGTTCTGACCGATGTGGGCCGACAAGCCGTCGTAGGAGTCCAGGGCGGCGATGCGGATGCGTCCGCCCGAGGGCAGGTTGATCGGCTTCATGAGCCGGGTGTGGGCCTTGTCCGTCTCCAGGGTGCGCACCAGGGACAGGGGACTGGCGTACTCGGTCACGTCCAACGGCGGCTGGAACAGGTCGCGCACCACCGTCCGGGAGGCGGGGGCGGCGGGGGTGAGGACCATGGCGGCCAGGGAGGTGACCAGCAGCAGCACGGCGGCGATGACCGTTCCGCGCAGGGCCGCCCGCCCCAGGTCCCCGGTGGAGCGGGCGCTCGTGGCGCCCGAGGTGGTCGAGAAGGAGCTCAGGTCCAGGGCCTCGACGACGTGGCTGCGCCGCTGCCGCAGGGAGCCACAGGTCCACAGGGCCAGGATCCCGACGACGAACAGGACGCCCAGCACAGTGGGGCGCACGGTCTCCTGCCCGCCCCAGCCGATGCCGACGGCGGGCAGGCAGGTCAGGGTCAGGCCGGCCAGGACCTCACGGCCCGCCAGGATGAGGCGGGTCGCCAGCGCCGAGACCACCAGACCGGTCATCCAGGGCAGCACCGTCATGCCGCTGAAGGAGCTCAGCGGCATCGGCACGGTCAAGGCGTCGCGCCACACGGTGATCGTGGAGCCCAGCACCGTCTTGATCGCCGCGGTCCCGGAGCCGACGTCGGTCAGCAGCCACGGGGCCACCAGGACGTGGACCAGCGCCAGGGCCGCCATGCTCGGCAGCACCGACAGGCGCAGGCGCGAGCAGAGCATGGAGGTCAGGGTGCCGATGAGCGCGCCGTAGCCGACGGCGAGGCAACCCACCACGGAGGCGAAGATCGGCAGGAAGGGGACCGCGCCGATGGCGAGGATCCCGGCCATGAGGACCAGCTCGAGGGCGGCGGCGGCCGGCTTGGGCGGCTTGGCGCCGCGCCGGGGAGGCAGGAAGCGGCGGGCGGAGAGCGCCGGCCGGGAGGGACGCGACAGGAGCGGTCCGGCGCCGGTGATCGAGCGGGCCTGACGAGTCGTCTCGTTGCTGTAGAGACTGCGCGTGCGCGACGATGTCGCCGTCGACCAGGGGGAGGGCGACTCGTCCGAGCCTCCGGAGGGTGCGGCGGTGACCTGCGAGGGGGCCTCAGCCGGAGAGGGCGCCCCAGCCGGCGAGGCGCCCGAGATCGGGGAGCCCGCGGTGCAGGGGGATGCGGTGGTGAGGGTTGTCGTGGGGGTCATAGTGCTCGCCTCAGGGCGGTGGGAAGCTGCTCAAGACGGTCCATGTCCACGACCGGCATCGTTCCGGCGTGGTGGCGCGACAGGCCGCGCTGGCCGGCGCGCAGGGCAACGGTCACCATGGGCAGCGGTGCGAAGCCGCGGGCCCGGGCCAGCACGGCGCGGTCGACCTGCTGGCCGGTGACGAGGACGACGATAGAGGCATCGGGGTGTGCCGTGCAGGCGTGTCGCACCAGCAGGTCGCAGCCGTAGTCGTCCTCACCGGTGCTCAGCAGGCAGGATGTGTCCAGCATTCGCAGGGCGGAGGAGGTGGGCAGAGCCCCGATCTGGGTGATGAAGCGGACCTCGCGCCCGTCCTGGATCGCGTCCATGGCCAGTGAGCAGGCGATGGACACCGCGGTCTCGAAGTCCTCCTCACCGGCGTAGTCGTCCTGACGGGTGGACAGCAGGACGAGCAGGCTGGAGCGGCGGGTCTCCTCGAACTGACGCACCATGAGCCGACCGGTGCGGGCCGTGGTGCGCCAGTGGACGTTGCGCCGGTCATCGCCGGGGACGTACTCGCGCAGGGCGTGGAAGGCGACGTCGGAGCTGGACAGGTCCTGGGTGACGGCGCCCTCGATGTCCCGCAGGACGCCGTGCAGGACCGTGCCCAGGCGCACGGTGCGCGGGTGGATGTGGATGTGCTGCGGGGTGCTCAGGGAGCGCTCGCGCTGGAGCAGCCCCACCGGGTCTCGCTGGACCGCCAGGACCGGACCGACGGTGACGATGCCGCGGCGCTGCGTGGGCAGGACGAAGCCGCGCTCGTGGACGGCCCCGGGGGTCAGGGTGGGGACGACGAAGACGGCGCGTCCCGGCCCCACCGGCATCTCCATGCGCGAGGGCAGCAGCGGCCGGGTACGGGGGTTGGTGACGGTCAGACGGATGAGGGCGTGGTCGCCCACGGTGACGCGGGGCTCGAGCAGGTTGTGGTTGACCGAGTAGCCGCGGCGGGGAATGAGCCACAGCCAGGCGCTCACCGCGACGATGCCGACCGCGGCCGCGGCGCTCCACGCCTCCTGCCAGCCCATGACGGCCCCGGTCAGTCCGCAGGCCGCCAGCAGCACCAGGCTGCCCCATCCGATGGGGGTCACGGTGTGCAGCAGCCAGCGCAGCGGTCGCAGCGCCACCGCGGCCGCTGCGGCCAGTCGGGACTGCGAGGGCCTGGCGGTCAGGGCCTCGTTCGTGGAGGTCGACGACGCAGCCGATGCCGCGGGCTGCGCGGAGGCCGGAGCCCCCGAGGAGGTGGGGGCTGCGACGGAGGAGGCGGATACGCCGGTCCCTCCCGCCGAGCCCGGACGGGCCTGGCGGGCAGGTTCCTGCGACGTCGTCTGAGGCGTCATACGGCTCAGTCGCGGGTCGTGGGGGCGGGGACCTGGGCCAGCGCGGCGGTGATGACGCCGGAGGCGGTGGCGCCGGTGAACTCGGCGTCGGGGTCCATGACCAGGCGGTGGGCCCACACGACCTCGGCGAGGTCCTTGACGTCGTCGGGCAGGACGTAGCTGCGCCCCTGGGAGGCCGCCCACACCCGGGCGGCCCGAGCCATGCCGATGGCGCCACGGGTGGACACGCCCATGCGGGTCTCGTCGGCTGCACGCGTGGCCTCCACCAGCGCCCCGATGTAGTCCAGCACCGAGTTCTCGATGTGGTTCTCGGCGGCGAGGTCGGCCATGGAGGCCACCACGGAGGAGGCCACGACCGCGGACAGGCTCTTGGAGCGGTCCGGGTGGGCCGAGCTCGACAGGATCCGGGTGAGCGCCTCCCGGTTGGGGTAGCCCACGGAGGTCTTCATGAGGAAGCGGTCGAGCTGGGCCTCGGGCAGGCGGTAGGTGCCGGCCTGCTCGATGGGGTTCTGGGTGGCGATGACCATGAAGGGGCGCTCGGTCGTGTGACGCACGCCGTCGACCGTCACCTGGGACTCCTCCATGACCTCCAGGAGGGCCGACTGGGTCTTGGGGCTGGCCCGGTTGATCTCGTCGGCCAGGACGATGGAGGAGAAGATCGGGCCGGCGTGGAAGTCCCAGGTGCCGGTCTTCTGGTCGTAGATCGTCACGCCCGTGATGTCGCTGGGCAGCAGGTCGGGGGTGAACTGGATGCGAGAGTGCGTCCCCTGCACCGAGGCCGCCAGGGCCCGGGCCAGGGCTGTCTTGCCGGTGCCGGGGGCGTCCTCGAGCAGGAGGTGGCCCTCGGAGAGCATGGTGGTCAGGGCCAGCTTGATTACGTCCTCCTTGTCGAGCAGCGCCTGACCGACGTTGTTGACAATGGTGGAGAAGGCGTCAGCGAACCATGTCGCGTTCTCGGGAGTCATCGGCATGGAATCAATGATCCTTCGGGTGGAGAGAGGTGGGTGTGTGACTTATTGCGTACTGGGCATCGATCCGGTTAATGAACCGGTTATTGCTGGGTGCAGGTGATGGTCTGGTCCCAGTTCGGTGTCCGGTGGGGGAACTTGTGCCGGGCGTATCCGTTCTTATCGAGGGCGATCTCCTCCTCGTTCCAGGCGGGCTGCCAGTTCCAGGTGTCCCAGTACCAGTAGCCGCAGGACACGGTGCTGTTGGGGTTTCCGGTGATGTCGAAGACCATCTGGTAGCAGGTGCCCCAGGGGCCGAAGGGGTGGCACCTCTGCGTGTAGTCCACGTAGAACTTCTGCTCGGTGCCGACCGGGTAGGCCTGCTTCTTGTCATCGTCATCGTCGTCGTCATCGTTGTCGTGCTTGGACGGCCGGGTGACGGTGTCGCAGCCCCACTCGGAGGTGCCGGCGTTGGTCCTGGCCCGCACGCACCAGGTGAGCGACTCGCCGCGCTTGAGCTTGCCGTCATAGGTGTCACCGATCTCGATGTCCTCGACGGACTTGCCGCCGTCGTCGGTCTGCTCGTACTCGGCGCTGGCGCCGTTGTTGGCACCGGGGCTCCAGGAGCAGGAGACCTTCTTCTGCTTCTTGCCGGTGAGCTCGCAGCTGACCGAGGGGGCCGACGGCGGACCGTAGGGCGCCACCGGTGAGGAGGCGACGACGTCGGAGTACTGCCCGCCGCCGTTGGCGCGGGCGTAGACGGTGTAGGCCTGCCCGTCGTTCAGTCCCCGGATGGTCGAGGAGCTGGTCCAGGTGACCTGGTCCACGGAGTACTCCACCGTCAGCTCGCCCACGCTCCAGCCATTGCCGGCCCGGGGCGAGGAGCTCACGGACAGCTCGCCGCTGTTGCCGGTGGCCTTGACGGCGGGGGTCGACGGCGTCAGCGGGGTCGGCTTGTAGGTGTAGCTGGCCTGGCCCGAGGTCTTGGAGCCGTGACCGTTGTCGGCCTCGACCCAGAAGGTCCAGGTTCCGCGCGAGACCGAGACCGTGGTGGAGGTGGCCCCTCCCACGTTCTTGGAGTCGCTGGTGTGCCCGTTGGAGTAGTGCAGCGTGTAGCTCACGGGGCTGCCGTTGCCGTTGGCGGCCTGCCAGCCGATGGTGACCGTGTCCCCGTTGGGGGTGATGACGGGGGTCCCGGGGGTGCCGGGCTCGCCGTAGGGCGTCACCGAGTTGGAAGGGGAGGACCACTCCGAGACCGTCCCCTGGCTGGACCTGGCGCGCACCTGAGCGGTGTAGGCGCGTCCCGGGGAGACGTCGAAGGAGGCCGAGTCCCCGGAGATGCCCGACTGCACGGTGCCGTCGGACAGGCGCACGTCATAGGTCGCCGTGCCCCCGAAGGGGTCGTCCACCTGGGTCCAGGCAGCGGTGACCTTGCCCGAGCCGGCCGTCAGCGTGGGCGCGGCCGGGGTCTTGGCGGTGGCGTTGTGCTGGTAGGACACCGTCGCAGCCTCGGAGTCGCCGTACTTGTTGGTGGACACGACCTGGATGCTGTAGCTCTGACCGGGCGCCAGACCACTGATGAGGCAGTTCGAGGTCGAGCAGGACTGCTCGGAGCCGTTGACACTGACTTTGTAGCCGGTGATGGGGGAGCCGTTGGCGGAGCCGTCGGTCCAGGACACGCGCGCCGAGTCGGCGTCCACGGGGGTCACGCTCAACCCGGAGGGGGCTGCGGGCGCCACCCCACCGACCTGGACAGTGATGGTGCCGGTGACGGCCCGGGACTCCGAGCCGGTGGAGTCCAGCACCTTGTACTGCGCGGTGATGGTGCCGTGGAACCCGTTGTTGGGCGTGATCGTCACGGTCGTTCCCGAGGCGCTGATCGAGCCCTGGCCGGAGGTGATCGTCGGGGTGCCGGACAGGGTGATCGGCTTGTCCGGGAAGGGGTTGCTCACCGCCTTGGACACGTCGGTGCTGACCGCCTCGCCGTTGCGGGACTCCAGGTTGATCGGGGCCGTGGTCATGAGGGGCTTGTTGGAGGCGCTGACCCGCACGGGCAGGGAGGCGCTCACCGGCGGGTTGACGCCGTCGGAGACCGTGATCGGGATGGAGCCCGTGGTGCCCTCGGCGGTCTTGTCGGAGGCCTTGACCGACAGTGTCGAGCCGCTCAGGGAGATCTCGAATCCCGCGGGGGCGGGACCGGCCTGGAAGGAGAGCTTGTCATTCGGGTCGGGGTCGGTGGCCATGGCCGCCAGGTTGGCTGTCACGGCCCCCTCGCCAGGGGCCACCGTCATCTCGGTGGGGGTGAAGGTCGGCGGCCGGTTCGTCGAGGATTCCACGATGATCGGCAGCGTGAGCGTCGAGCTCAGGGCGTCGGAGCCGGTGCCGTCGGCCACGGTGAAGGTCACCGAGGTCTGCCCGGTGAAGCCCGAGTCGGGGGTGAAGGACAGCGCCGACCCGCCCGAGGCGACCTTGGCGTCCTTGGTGCCCTTGGCCATGTGGATGGAGGAGGTGTCCGTGATGACGGGCTTGGTGCCCTCCCGGGTGAGGATGTAGGAGGACAGGTTGATGTCCGTGGTCTTGTCCGCAAGCACTCGGGCGGGCACGGCCGAGGGGTTGATGCGGGGCCGCAGGGCCGAGCGGGCCGGCACCACGACGACGGCGTGGCCGGTCAGCCCGTCGGCGTCGGTGATCGTGTAGAGCACGAGCCGCTGGGTCTCGCCCACCGTCAGGCTCAGCGAGTCCTTGCCCACCTCGACGTCGGGGTCGGAGGAGGACAGCTTGAGGTCCCACGGCGAGCCGTCGGTGTCCTTGTCGTTGTCCAGGACCGGGACGGTGACCTTGCCGTTGGCGTCGACCTGGTCGACGGTGACGTAGTCGTCCACGCCCACCGGGTTGGCCAGGGGGGCGTTGCTCGAGACCTGGACGGTGACGGTGCCGGTGTCGGTGCCGCCGCGTCCATCGGAGACGGTGTAGGTGACCGAGTGGTTGCCCTCCTTCTCCGGCAGGTCGAGCACCAGGCGGCCGGCGCGGGTGGACACGCCCAGGGAGGGGTCGCTGGAGACCGGGTCGCCCTCCAGGGACAGGCTGTCGCCGTCGGTGTCCAGGTCGTTGGACAGCACGTCCACGGCCACGGTGCGCCCGGGCTTGGCCACGACCAGGTCGTCAGTGGCCACCGGGGCCACGTTGAGCGGCGAGGCCTGGGCCACACCCACCCGGACTGTGCCGGTGGCCTGGGCCCCGAAGCGGTCCTCGACGACGTACGTGAAGGTGTCGGTGCCGGTGGCCCCCTCGGAGGGCGTGTAGGTCAGCCACGAGGAGTTGATCTCCACCGAGCCCAAGGAGGGGGCCTGGTTGAGGCCCACGAGGCTCACCGAGTCGCCGTCGGGGTCGATGCCGTCCAGCGGCACGGTGATGTTCGTGGCCGAGCCGGCCAGGGTGCGGGCCTCCAGGTTGCGCGGTGAGGGCGCGGAGTTGTGCTCGGCGTCCTGGGCGCGCACCTCCACGGTAAGGACCCCCGAGGCGGTCTGGCCCTGGTCGTCCTTGGCCGTGTAGGCGTAGGAGGTGCGGCCGGGCTGGTTGCCGGCGCGGAAGCGCACGGTGTTCTCGCTGACCCAGGCGGTGCCCAGCTCGTCGCCCACCAGGCTGACCTGGGAGTCCACCGACAGGTTGAGACCGGCGGGGGAGGAGTCGTTGTCCAGGACGGAGGCGGTGACGACGTCGCCGGCTCGCACGACGGCGGTGTCATTGGTGACCACCGGAGGCTGGGGCTGGGACTGGGTCACCGGGACGATGGCGACCTTCCCGGTGGCGCTGGAGGTGCCGTTGGTGACCGTGTACTCCACCGTCAGGTTGGCCGGCACGGTGCTGGCCGCGCTGATCTGCAGCAGGGAGTGGTCCACGACCGTGACGGTGACCCCGGAGTCCGGCGGGGTCTTGACCGACTGCAGGACCAGGATCCCCCCGGAGGGGTCGAAGTCGTTGGTGAGCGGGGCGATGGTCGTCGAGCCGCCGTTGCGCAGCAGGGCGGTGTCGTCCTCGACCTCGGGAGGCACGGTGGCGTCGGCCTTGGGCGTGACGTCCACGCGCACGATGCCCTGGGCCGTGTTGGCCCCATCCATGACGTCGTAGGTGAGGTAGTAGGTCTGGGCCTGGGCATTGGCCTCGGTGGAGAAGGTGAAGACACCGGCCTGCTGGTCGACGCTGATCGAGGTCCCGGCCGGGGCCTCCTGTACCGCGGCTAGGCGCAGGGTCCCCCCGGAGGGGGAGGTGTCGTTGTCCAGGGGCGAGACGACGGCCTTGGAGCCGGCGACGACGCGCACGTGGTCGGCGTTGGCGATCGGCTTGGCCGACTGGGCCGGCTGCACGTCGACCTTGACCACGCCGGAGGTGGTCTCCCGGCCGTCGGAGACGGTGACGGTCAGGTCGCGGGTGCCGGTGCCGGCGCCCAGCTCGCGCACCGTGACGGTGCCCTCGTTGGAGACCTTGGTGTCCAGGCCCTCGCCCTGGGCGGAGACCAGGTAGAGGTCGTCCCCGTCGGGGTCCAGCCAGTGGCCCAGCACGTCCAGGGAGCCGGAGGCCTTCTCAGCGACGGTGAGGGTGGGGGTGGTGATCTGCTTCGGGGCGCCGTTGACGTCCCAGCCGTGGACGTCGACGGTGGCGACGGCGGAGTCGCTCATCCCGCGGCCGTCGTCGGCCGTGTAGGGCACGGAGAAGCTGCCGGAGGCGTTGTCCGGAACGTCCATGCGCAGAGCCAGTCCGCCCTGGGCCTTGGTGGCCTTGAGCGAGCCTCCGTTGTCCTGGGGGGTGGCGGTGAGGACGTCGCCGTCGGGATCGGAGTCGTTGGCCAGCACCGGCAGGAGCGCGGAACGGCCCGGGCGCACGCCGAAGCTGTCATCGGCCGCCTTGGGGGGATGGTTCTCCTCGGTGCGCTCCGGCGGGGTCTGGGAGTCCGAGGTGTTGGCCGAGTCGTCCTTCTGATCGGCGTTGTCGTCGGTCTGGGCGGTCTTGTCCGTCCAGTCGTCGATGAGGACGAGGTCCTCGTTGGGCAGCCACACCGAGCCCGTGTCCAGGTCGTTGAGCACGATGGCGTCGCGGTTGACCCGGAAGACCGGGGCGGAGGAAGCGGCGAGCTTGTCGTCATGGGCGGTGTCGGTGCCGCCGCCGAACAGCCCCGAGCAGCTGCGCACGAACTGGCCTGAGCCGGACCAGGCCGCGTAGACGCACTTGCCCAGGCGCACCGGCTGGGCGGGCACGCCCTCGGGGGCGGAGCCCTCCTTGGCCGACGGCGTCCTGGTGACCTTGCCCCCGTCCAGGGGGACGGAGATGAGCTCGGTGCGGGAGGCGACCAGGACCGAGTCGGCATCGGGGCCGGGCTGCTGGAGCACCAGGCCGGAGGTCCCCAGGCTGACGGACTTGCCCTCGGGCAGGTGGAGGATGCCGGTGCCGCGCTCTAGGACCACGGGCTGGTCACCGACGGCGGTGATCGCCAGATCGGTGCCGGCGGTCAGCTTCAGGGAGGTGTTCGTGGCCTCCTTCCAGCCCTTGTCGCTGGTCTCCAGGGAGACCAGCGACTTGCTGGTGGCCGAGACGGCGTGGATGGCGCCGTCCTTGCCGATGGCGGCCACGACGTCGGGCATGCCGGTGACCACGGGAGCGGCCGCGGTCAGGGAGCCGGCCTCCTTGGCCTTGGCGGCGCGGATGGTGCCCTGGACCTTGTCGACCGCCATGACCCGGTCCCCGCCCTGGGCGATGGTCACGCCCTTGGTGAGCTGGGTGCGCCCGGAGAAGGCGACCTGGGAGGGGTCGACCGAGGAGACGGAGGCGTCGCCGGAGTCGGGGACCAGGACGTCCTCGGCGTTCTGGGTGACGTCGAAGGAGGACGAGGAGGTGCGGATCGCGCCGTCGACCTCGCGGGAGGGGTAGTTGAGGCGGGCCACCAGGTGCTTGGAGGTGGAGGTGACCCACACGCCGCCGTCATTGAGGTGCAGGTCGGCCTGGGCCACGCCCTCGTGGAGCCAGGCGGCCGTTCCCAGGGCGGTGACGCAGACGACGGCGGCCAGGGTCGACAGGCGTTTGCGCAGCCGTACGCGCTGGGCGCGTGACTGGGGAATGCGGAAGGTCGCGGCCAGTCGGGAGGTGGTGGTGCCGGAGGTCAGGCCCGAGCCGACGTCCTGGACGTCGTTGGACCGGGAGGCCCGGCTGCGCCGCCGGGGGCGCAGGGCGCCGGCGGCACGGGTGAGCAGACCGGGACGTTCCGCGGTGGACGGCTCGGTCTGAGCGGCGCCGGAGTCGGATCGGTTGCTTCCGCCGTCACCGGCACCGGAGGTGGTTGCGGCGGAGTCGATGCTGCTCGACGGGGTGTCGGGCGTCTCGAAGTCGTTACGTGAAGTGGTCACTTGGCCCCTTGGGGACTACGGGATGCGACTTCCTGGACGAGGGTGCGGCGCAGCATCGTCGAGGAGGTGGTGGGTGTGTAGGGCAGGTAGATCACCGAGGCCCCGACCTCGGCCATCTCGGCCTCCAGGCGGCGGCCCTTGTCGGTGCCCTCCCAGTCGGTGCCCTTGAACAGCACGTCGAAGGGGGAGCGCTTCCAGGCCAGGCGCTTGTCCTGGTCATAGTCGGGGACCACGGAGTCCACCATGCGCAGTGCGGCCACCATGGCCATGCGCTCGGCCAGGGGCACGATGGGACCGCGTCCCTTCA
>ERZ772948.1115-NODE-1115-length-16137-cov-10.331116_pt1 | contig 16137 bp, 11 predicted proteins | sample MGYA00511945_ERZ772948 | MGnify/ENA primary metagenome ERZ772948 (study PRJEB29015, sample SAMEA2737927) | human oral metagenome | biome: human oral; feature: human-associated habitat; material: dental | place: China | collected 2141 ... | reverse complement strand
CTTTAACAACTCATTTTTTAATAAAAAAAGTTTGGTCAAATACTCCTTGGAATAGCACTTCGCAAGAAGCTCAGAATTATTAGCCAGAGAATACCCTCCCTTTTTTTCGGCTCTTTCAATCAATAGCTTGGCTTCTTCAATCAACTCTTTGGACTCTATTTCTTTCCAGAGCAATTTGATATTTGCAATTCGTGCCACAAAGGGATGGCTCTCCATTCCATAAGATTTTACTCCGACATGCTCCGCAGCGAGCAACGTTGTCCCAGACCCTGCAAATGGGTCTAATATTGTCAGGCTTGATGAGTTATTTTTATTTTCATTTTCAATAATTCTCTCTACCCACTCTGCAGAAAATCCTGCAGAATATTTAAACCACCTATGAACAGGAAGCTTCATGTTATCAATGAATGTACCAGAGCGGGACTCTTTTTTCGATACTATCGTTCCCTTGCAAGGCTTTTTTTCTTGCTCAAGAATATCGGTTTTTTCATTGGTTTTCATTTAAATCTCACAGCTTAAAAAGCTCACTCCCACTCAATCGTCGCTGGCGGCTTGGAAGACACGTCATACGTCACCCGATTAATCCCCCGCACTTCGTTGATGATTCGTGAAGAAACCTTTTTCAGCAGCGCATACGGCAATTCCGCCCAATCGGCGGTCATGAAATCGCTGGTTTGCACGGCGCGCAGGGCGACGACGTAGTCGTAGGTGCGGCCGTCGCCCATGACGCCGACGCTCTTGACGGGCAGGAAGACGGTGAAGGCCTGGCTGGTGAGGTCGTACCAGCTTTTGCCGCTGTTGGGTTCGATGGTGGAGCGCAGCTCTTGCATAAAGATAGCGTCGGCCTGGCGCAGCAAATCGGCGTATTCCTTTTTCACTTCACCCAGGATGCGCACGCCCAGGCCGGGGCCGGGGAAGGGGTGGCGGTAAACCATGTCGTGGGGCAGGCCAAGGGCTACGCCGAGTTCGCGCACTTCGTCTTTGAACAAATCGCGCAGCGGCTCCAGCAGTTTCAGGCCCAGTTGTTCGGGCAGGCCGCCGACGTTGTGGTGGCTTTTGATGACGACGGCTTTTTTGCTTTTGGCGCCGCCGCTTTCGATCACGTCGGGGTAAATCGTGCCTTGGGCCAGGAAGGCGGCGCCTTTGCGTGTGGCGTCGCTGGCTTTGAGTTTTTCGGCTTCGGCCTTGAAAACATCGACGAAGAGCTTGCCGATGATTTTTCGCTTCTGTTCGGGGTCGCTCACGCCTTTGAGGGCATCGAGAAAGAGCTGGCTGGCATCGACGCGCACCACTTTGGCGTGGAGCTTGCCCGCGAACATGTCCATGACCATGTCGCCTTCGTTCAGGCGCAGCAGGCCGTGATCGACGAACACGCAGGTGAGCTGGTCGCCAATGGCGCGGTGAATGAGCGCGGCGGCCACGGATGAATCGACGCCGCCTGAGAGGCCCAGGATGACTTCTTCGCTGCCCACTTGCTGGCGGATGGATTCCACGGCTTCGGCAATGTGGCCTTGCATTACCCAGTCGGGTTGGGCGCCGCAGATATCGAGCACGAAGCGCTCCAGCATGGCCCGGCCTTGCACGGTGTGCGTGACTTCGGGGTGGAATTGCACGCCGTAAAAGTGCCGCGCTTCGTCGGCCATGCCCGCAATGGGGCAGGTGGGCGTGCTGGCCATCAGCGCAAAGCCTGGCGGCAGTTCGGCCACTTTGTCGCCGTGGCTCATCCACACCTTGAGCATGCCGTGGCCTTCGGGGCTGGAGAAGTCTTGCAGGCCCTTCAAAAGCGCGGTGTGGCTGTGGGCGCGCACTTCGGCGTAGCCGAATTCGCGCTTGTGCCCGCCTTCCACCTTGCCGCCCAGTTGCTGGGCCATGGTTTGCATGCCGTAGCAAATGCCCAGCACGGGCACGCCCAGCGTGAAGATGGCTTGCGGCGCGCGGTCGGTGCTGTCTTCATAGGCGCTGGCGTGGCTGCCGGAGAGGATGACGCCCTTGAGCTGCCCGTCAGCCGCGTATTGGCGCACCCATTCGTCGCTGACGTCGCAGGGGTGGACTTCGCAATACACGTGCGCCTCGCGCACGCGGCGGGCAATGAGCTGGGTGACCTGGGAGCCGAAATCGAGGATGAGGATTTTGTGATGGGCCATTTTTTGAGAAAACGTGGAGCGCCGCAGCGCGCGGCGCGAAAAAAGGCAGGGGCGAATGGTACGGCTGGGGCGTACGGCTGGGGCGGCGCGCGCTTGCCGCGCGTGAGGCGGTGAAGTTGTGCGGTGAAGTCAGCGGTGAAACCGGGCGGTGGAGTCAGGCAATGGAGCTGGAAGCTGGCGCGGTGTTTTGTGGGCGCAGGCCGGGTTTGTTTCCGCCGCCGCCAGCCGGGCGGCTTTTCAGCGTCTGTTCAAAGGCGGGCTGCGGGGAAATGCGGATTGGAACGGGCAGGGCATGAGCCGCAGGCCTGCGGGCGGGCGGCTTTATTTCGCTCCTTCATTCATAGCATGATGTCCTAGTGCAAACTGCGCAGAGCGGCATTTTTACTTGCCTGAATTTGCTTCTGTTTTTGATGCTGCCTGGCGGGTGCGGCGGATGGGTTCCCGGGCTTTGAACAGCCTTTCAGGAGCCAGCCACCTTCATGCGGGCGATGAGCACGGAGCCGCTGGTTTTGGCGCCGTAGGTGTAGGCGTCGGCGCCGATGGCTTGCAGGTTCAGGAACATCTCGCGCAGGTTGCCGGCGATGGTGACTTCCTGCACGGGGTAGGCGATCTGGCCGTTTTCCACCCAGTAGCCGCTGGCGCCGCGCGAGTAGTCGCCGGTCACGTAGTTCACGCCGCTGCCCATGAGTTCGGTCACGAACAGGCCCGTGCCCAGCTTTTGCAGCATGGCGGGCAAATCGTCTTGCGCGCTGGTCTGGCGCGAGTACAGGCGCAGGTTGTGCGAGCCGCCCGCGTTGCCGGTGGTTTTCATGCCCAGCTTGCGCGCCGAGTAGCTGCCCAGAAAGTAGCCCGCCACGCGGCCGGCCTGTACCACCTGGCGCGGCGTCACGCGCACGCCTTCGCCGTCAAACGGGGCGCTGCCACGGCCGCCGGGAATGAAGGGGTTTTCGGTGATTTCCACGTGTCCGGCGAACACGGGCTGGCCCAGCGAGTCGGCCAGGAAGGTGTTTTTGCGGTAGAGCGCGCCGCCGCTGACGGCTTGCACGAAGTGGCCCAGCAGGCCCGCCGCCAGGGGCGCCTCGAAAAGCACGGGGCATTCGCGCGTGCTGATTTTTCGCGCGCCCACGCGGCTGAGCGCGCGCTCGGCGGCGTAGCGGCCCACGGCTTCGGGGCTGGCCAGGCGGGCGGCGTTGCGTTCGGCGCTGAACCAGCCGTCGCGCTGCATGGCATCGCCCTGGCCCGCGATGACGGAGACGGAAAAGCTGTGGCGCGAGCTGGCGTAGCCGCCGCGAAAGCCGTGGCTGTGCGCGCTGAAAAAGTGGCTTTGCTGGGCCGAAACGCCGGCGCCTTCGCTGTTGCTGATGTGCGGGCTGGTTTGCAGCGCGGCCTGCTCGCAGGCCAGCGCCAGGGCCAGGGCCTGTTCCACGGAAGGGTTCCAGGGGTGGAACAGGTCGAGGTCCAGGCTGGCGGCCTGCGGGCCGGCCACGTCGGCTTCGTCGGGCAGGCCGCTGGCCGGGTCTTCGGTGATGTAGCGGGCGATGTCGTAGGCGGCCTGCACGGTTTGCCGCACGGCCTGGGGCGAGAAGTCGCAAGTGCTGGCCGAGCCGCTTTTGTGGCCGATGTACACCGTCACGGCCAGTGATTTGTCAAGGCTGTGTTCCACCGTTTCCAGCTCGCCCTGGCGCGCGCTGACTGACAGGCCCGCGCCTTCGGAAACGTCGGCGGCCACGTCGCTGGCGCCCAGCTTGCGGGCATGGCTCATGGCGGCGTCCGCCAGTTCTTCAAACTGGGCGCGGCTGTGGGTAAAGCCGGGCAGCGTTTGCGCGCTGGCGGCAGGCGCAAAAGAAGAAGCGGCGGAAGCGGTTTTTTCGGGTTTGTTCACGGGTTTGCGCATGGTGCGGCTATCATACTTGCGGTTTCTCATGGTTTCTTTTGGCGAAAGTATTGCCGCAGGCATTTATGCAATGGGTTTTTCCGGGGGCGGGCATCATTAACGGGCATACACGCTTTTCATGCGGAAGGCGGGCGCGCGCCCTGCCGGATTTCAGCCGTTGCGGGGCCTGTTGCAACAGCGCTGGCAAACATGATGTTTCTGGCCGGAGAGTGCATGCAATCAGGCTTTTCGGCATGGGTTTCATTCTGCCCCGGGAGATTATTTTGAATACCCTTTCAAAAATGAATGGGCACTGATTTTTAAAAATGGCGAGAAAACCGAAAAAAGGCTATTTCGTGCGCGGCCAGTTCGTGGCCGAAGGCAGCGAGCTGGACGAGCAATACCGGCGCGCCCTCAAAGGCGGCGACGCGCCCAGCAAAACCGAGCTGAAGGCGCAAAGCGCCCAGTTGCAGGCGCTGGGCGAGGCGCTGCTGACGCTGCGCCCGGCGCTGCGCGAGGCGCTGGCGCTGCCCGCGCGCCTGGAAGAGGCGCTGGCGGAGCTGGCGCGCATCACCGACTTTGAAGGCCGCCGCCGCCAGAGCCAATACGTGGGCAAGCTCATGCGCCAGCTGGATGAAGACGGCATTGCCGCCATTCACGCCGCGCTGGAGCAGCAGCGCCAGGGCGCGGCGTCGGCGGGCCACGGGCTCAAGCCCCCGGGTCGCCGCGAGCTTCTTGCGCGCAAGGGTCAGGGCCGCGATCGCCTCGTCGTCGGAGCCGATCTGGTCCAGGGCCGCGCTGATGTCGCCCTCCCCCAGCCCCTTGCGCCGCAACTCGTCGGCGATGGCCCTGCGCGCGGCGCCCTTCTCGACGAAGCGGGTGCGCGCCAGGGCGGCGGCGTAGGCGGCGTCGTCGACGAGTCCGACGGACTCGAGCCGGTCGAGGACCTCCTCGGCGACGTGCGGGGCGACCTCCTTGCGCTCCAGCAGATCGGCCAGCGCCGCGCGCGGAGCGGGCGCGCGGTCGAGGCGCCGCAGGACGATGTCCCGTGCCGCCTCGACCGCCTCCTGGTGCTCATCGGCGGTGAGCCAGGGCATTAGAAGCCGCCGGAGTCCTCGCCGAAGGCGGAGTCGATGTCCAGCTCTTCTGCGGCGTTCTTCTTGGTGCGCCTCTTGGCGGTCCTGACGGCGCCCTTCGCGGCCGCGTCCTTGGCGGAGCCGTTCTTGGCGGAGCCGTCCTTGGCCCCGGAGTCGGCATCGGCCTGCGTGGCGGCCTGCGCCTGCGCGGCGGCGGCAGCCGCCTCCTCCTTGGCCTTGCGCCCCGGCTCACCCACGCCCAGGGCGGCCAGGATCTTGTTCTCGATCTCCTCGGCGAGCTCGGGATTGTCCTTCAGGAAGGTCCGGGCGTTCTCCTTGCCCTGGCCGAGCTGGTCGCTGCCGTAGGTGTACCAGGCCCCCGACTTGCGGACGACGCCGCCCTCCACGCCGAGATCCAGCAGACCGCCCTCCCGGGAGATCCCCTGACCGTAGAGGATGTCGAACTCGGCCTGCTTGAACGGCGGAGCCATCTTGTTCTTGACGACCTTGGCCTTGGTGCGGTTTCCCACAGGCTGGTCCCCGTCCTTGAGAGTCTGGGTGCGGCGGACATCGATGCGCACTGAGGCGTAGAACTTCAAGGCCTTGCCCCCGGTGGTGGTCTCCGGATTGCCGAAGAACACACCGATCTTCTCTCGCAACTGGTTGATGAAGATGGCGGTGGTGCCGGTGGCCGAGAGGGCCCCGGTGATCTTGCGCAGCGCCTGGCTCATGAGACGGGCCTGCAGACCCACATGGGAATCGCCCATCTCGCCCTCGATCTCCGCCTTGGGAACGAGTGCGGCGACGGAGTCGACGACGATGATGTCCAGGCCCCCCGAGCGGATGAGCATGTCGGTGATCTCGAGGGCCTGCTCACCGGTGTCCGGCTGGGAGACGAGAAGGTTGTCGGTATCAACCCCCAGAGCCTTGGCGTAGACGGGGTCGAGCGCGTGCTCGGCGTCGATGAAGGCGGCATTCCCCCCGGCCTTCTGGGCGCTGGCCACGGCGTGGAGCGCAACGGTCGTCTTACCCGAGGACTCGGGCCCGTAGATCTCGACGACGCGCCCGCGGGGCAGGCCCCCGATCCCCAGGGCGACGTCGAGGGCGGTCGAACCGGTGGGGATGACGGCCACGGGCGGACGCGTGTCATCTCCCAATCGCATGACGGAGCCCTTACCGAAGGACTTGTCGATCTGGGAGAGCGCGGTGGCCAGGGCCTTGGAGCGGTCCTGGGTCTGGGTGACGGCTGGCATTGGACTACCTCGGTCTCGGTTCTCGGGCGGCTCGACGCCGCGGCGGTCAGGACTGGCCCTGTAGCGAAGTCCCCTCTCCGGGGCTCGCGAACGACGGTATGCCGGACCACTGACATGTTTCACCGCGCACGACCGGGCCCTGTGGACGCCAGGAGCGCGAACGTCGTCTGTGGAGCACTGTAGCCGAACACGTGTTCGAGTCCCAGTCGTCCCGCCGGCGTGTCCGCCCTGCAGGGCCGCTACCGTCCGAGGCGTTCATGGGCCCGGTGCGCAGCTCATCGCCAAGGCTCTCAGCGTCGGCCGGTCAAGCCTGCGCATGCCCCCCGGAGCGCTCGAGCTCGGCTTGACGCTCGATCGCGGCGCGCAGATCGGCGGCGTCGCGCGCATGCCGGTAAACGTCGAGGCGGCAAGTCCCGATCCTGGCGGACGATCGTCAGGGCCCGCGAGTCGACCTCGTCGGCGAGAACGACGGCCCGCAGGACGACCCTGTCGCGAGAGCCCGGAAAGGCCGTCCCAACTGGCCCGTCGGGGTCAACGAATCCCTCGCTCATGCGCGCCCCTCGCCCAAGCCGCGGACGTGACGGGCAGGAGCCGTGTAAGCCGGTCCCGGCTGCTTGAACGTGGGGTAGTGGCGGGCCTCCTCGACCACGAGGAGATGCCCGCCTCATGAGTCAGCCCCGTCATACTGACGTGACGGTGCATAACATTTTGGCAGGGCCTCACGACCGCGGACGCCTGCGCGCATCCTCCCGGAAAACCCAGCGATCGGCATCGCCGACCTGCGTCTCATCGCACAGAGCCTGCCAAACCTCGCGAGGCGGAATCCCGGCGTCCAGCGCCTCGACGCAGGTGGACCGCAAGCCCGGCAGCACAAGATCCTGAGCGAGGGACCGCCCGTAAGCCGAGCCATACACGGTCTCCACGGCCCTCCAGAACTCGGAGTGCTTCATCATGACTCCTCATCGACGACGGACGCGGCACGGGTCATAGGCCACCGACGCAGAACTGTCTCCGGTACCGCAGGAGCGGCACCGGAGACAGGATCGAACGAGCCGAGCCCTCCCGGTGGCCTTCAGCGCAGGGTCACACCCTGCTGGCGCACCAGCTCGTCGGGGACGGTGTCTGGAATGGTCACGCCCTCGGTCACGGCGATGCGGTCGGAGACCTCGCGCAGAACCGCGGAGAGCGGGGCGTCAAGAGCCTGGCAGATGGAGGCGAGCAGCTCGGAGGAGGCCTCTTTCTGACCTCGCTCGACCTCCGAGAGATAGCCGAGTGAGACCCGGGCCTGGCCGGAGACCTCGCGCAGAGTACGGCCCTGATGCTGACGCACTGAGCGCAGGACCTCGCCGATCTCGCGGCGCAGAAGGACGTTCTCGTGCTTGCCGGCGGTGTTGCCGTCCACAGCCGTGCCGTACCCTGCCGTGGCAGCCGAACGCATTGGCGCGCGCCCGTTCGGACGTGCGGATCGGGTGGTGCGGGGGTGAGTCGCGTTGTTCATCGTGAGACACAACCATTCACTGCGGAGTTTCATTCCCGCCTCTGAGAGGCAGCCTCTCGTCGGCGATGGCCTCATCAAAGCCGAGGAGTCTGGGAAGAACCTGAATATCCGATTCGGCCCGCCCATGAGGGCCTGGAGCAGATCTAGGACCCGGCGGCGTCGAGCAGCGCCACAGCCAGGGCGAGGACCGCCGTCGTCGCCCCGTCGCGCACCTGCGTGCGGTCCCCGTCCAGGTGGAGCTCGCGTGAGACTGTCCCCCACGGCGAGGCAACCGCCACGTGCACTGTCCCTGCACGCCGGCCGTCGGCGGGGCCCGGACCCGCCACCCCCGTGGTCGCCAGCCCCAGGTCCGCACCCAGAAGCGCCGCGACGCCATTGGCCATCTGCTTGGCCACCTCGCCGTCCACCGGCCCGGTGAGCTCCAGACGACGCACATCGACCCCGAGAATCTCGGCCTTGATGCGGGTGGCGTAGGCGACCACGCCACCGACGACGACCGTCGACGCCCCCGGAACGCTCACGAGGACGGAGGAGACCTCCCCGCCCGTGAGGGACTCGGCCACCGCTACGCTCAGGCCGCGCTCCTCGGCGCTGGACAGGAGGTAGCGGGCCGCCTCCACGAGGGTCGAGGCAGTGGGGGGTCCCGCGCCATCGACCGGGCTCACCGGGAGTCCTCTTCCGGGGGGCCCTGACGCCAGATGCGCCAGGCACTCACCGCGTAGTCGACGCCGGTGACCACGGTGACGATCAGGGCGCCGGCGATGACGAGGCGGGCGAGCACGGTGAGCGCGCCGGCCGCCGCGCCCGGCACGAGGACATCCCACGGCGTCAGCAGACCGACGATACCTACGATCTGCAATGCCGTTTTGAGCTTGCCGCCGCGGGAGGCCGCTATGACCGCGCGCCGCAGCATGACCAGGCGCAGCAGGGTGATACCCAGCTCACGGACGATGATGACGATGGTGACCCACCACCACAGATGTCCCGCTACCGACAGCAGCACGAAGGCCGACAGCGTCAGGGCCTTGTCCGCGATGGGATCGGCGATCTTGCCGAAACTCGTGACCAGGCCCCGCGAACGGGCCAGCTGACCGTCGAGCCGGTCGGTTAGAGCGGCACCGATGAAAACGGCGGTGGCCATCAGTCTCACGTCCCCGCCCTGCCCCAGCATGAGCTGGACGAAGACCGGCACCAGGACCAGCCGCACAATAGTGAGGATGTTGGCGATGTTGAGCAGCGGTGCCGGACCCGGCTCCGACGGACCTGTCGAGGCCGGGGGCCGGGCGGGGACGTCCCCGTGGTCCGGGTGCGTCGGGGTGGCATTCATCAGCCCCAGCCTAGCGGCGCCGGAGGCTCGTGCCGATCAGGCCCGGCCTGCCGATCCCCCGGCCCCGGCCGGAGACATTCCGCTCTCCTCTCCTCACAACGGCGTTGGGCCTCTAGCCTGGTGAAATGTCCGCACGTCACAGGGCCGAGCCCGTCAGACGCACCCGCCTTCACCGGCGGCGAGGACGCGTCGCGCTGATAGCGAGCGTCGTCGTCCTCATCCTGGCGGGCGCCGCCGGGGCCCTCATCGTCAGCGGGCGGGGTGGCTCCCCCGCCGCGTCACCAACGCCGAAGGCCATCGGGACGACGCCGGAGACGCCCGAAGCGGCGCCGGATGCCACCGGTCCGCCCGACGCGCACCTGACCATCGGGTACGGCGGCGACGTGCTCATGCACACATCCGTCATGGGGGACACCGAGAACGGACAGGGTGACATCGCTCCGCTCACCTCAGCGGCCGACCCCTGGACCGGCGGAGCGGACCTGGCCCTGTGCGGTATGGAGGTCCCCATCTCCCCCACCGGTGTCGCCTCGGGCTATCCGGCCTTCGGCACGCTGCCGGGCGTGGTCACGGCCCTGGCGGACACCGGCTGGGACGGGTGCGCGACCGCCTCCAACCACGCCTGGGACCAGGGACTCGATGGCGTGATCGCCACGGCCGACACCCTCCAGGCGGCCGATCTGGGTTGGAGTGGAACCAACCGCACGCAGGCGGAGGCGGAGGCTCCCTATCAGATCTATGAGCTCACGCGCGCCGGACGCACGGTCAGGGTCGCCCAGCTCTCCAGCACCTACGGTCTCAACGGCTCGACCGCCGATCCGTCCTGGTCGGTCAACATCAACGACGTCGAGTGGGCCGCCCAGCAGGCGCGCGCCGCGCGCGAGGCGGGGGCCGATATTGTCGTCCTCCACTCTCAGATCGGCGAGGAGTACACGCCCGATCCGGTCGCCGCCCAGACCGAGTACGCCCGCGCCATCGCGGCCACCGGTGAGATCGACGTCCTGTTCGGAGCGCACCCGCATGTGCCCCAGTCCAGTGACCTGCTCGATGGAGGCCCGGACGGGGCGGGCATGTGGGTGTCGTACTCGGCCGGCAACTTCATCTCCAACCAGTCGATCGACCAGGGCACCGTTCTGGCCGGCGTCGGCACCTTCGTGTGGGTCGACGTCACCGTCGACCAGGGAGCCGACGGAGCCGACAACGCGCATGTGGACTCCCTGCACTGGCACCCCTTCACCGTGGACAACGACGGAGGCCACCGCCTAATCGATCTGGCCGCGGCCCGGGCGGGCGACGTGCCCGCCGGCTGCACGCTGAGCGCGGAGGAGATCTCCGAACGATGGCGGGCGGTCACGACCAACCTCGGCATGGAGACCTACTCCGAGGATGCGCCCGCCATGACCGGGCCCGAGCCGGCCGTCCTGCCGCGCGGCTGAGAACCCGGGCCGAAAGCGGCGACCCGTCGGGCGCCGTGCGGGAGGGCGCCACGACGAGCGCGGGCGAATTACCAGGAGGCGCCGCGACCCGTCAGGCTCCAGGCGTCCTCACCGGCGTCCGACGAATCCTCCCCGGCGCAGACGTCCTTCCGCGGCTCCCGAATCGGCGTGCCGCCGGCCTCCGGGGAGCCGGTGCCCTGATGGTCGCGTCGGTCCGAGACGGACGCAGCGGGCGTCGACCGATGGTCGGTCGCGTCGGTCGCGTCGGCCGGCTCCCCGTGGGCGGGCTCGCCACCGGGTGCTGCGCCGTCGCCCTTGATCCAGGCCAGCGTCTCCTCGAGCTGCTCGGGGGCAACCAGGACGTCGCGGGCCTTGGAGCCCTCGGAGGGGCCGACGACCTCGCGGGACTCCAGGAGGTCCATGAGCCGACCGGCCTTGGCGAAGCCGACGCGCAGCTTGCGCTGGAGCATGGAGGTCGAGCCGAACTGGCTGGAGATGATGAGTTCGGCGGCCTGCAGCAGCAGGTCCATATCGTCGCCGATCTCCTCATCGATCTGCTTTTTGACCTCCGGGACGATGACGTCCTCACGGTAGTCGGGTTCGAGCTGGTGTTTGACGTGCTCGACAACGGCACGGATCTCGGACTCGTCGACCCATGAGCCCTGCACGCGCACGGGCGCCGACGTGCCGGGCCCCAGGTAGAGGGCATCGCCCTGGCCGGTGAGGGTCTCGGCGCCGTTCTGATCCAGAATGACGCGCGAGTCCAGCTGGGAGGCGGTGGCGAAAGCCAGGCGCGAGGGCACATTGGACTTGATCAGCCCCGTGACCACGGAGGCCACCGGGCGCTGGGTGGCCAGGACCAGGTGGATCCCGGCGGCGCGGGCCAGCTGGGTGATGCGCTGGATGGAGGCCTCGACGTCCTTGGGCGCGGTCATCATGAGATCGGCGAGCTCATCGACGACGATCAGCAAGTAGGGGTAGGGCGAGATGGTGCGCTGCGAGCCGGGCGGAGGCTCGATCCGCCCCGCGCGCACCGCTCGGTTGAAATCATCGATGTGCTTGAACCCGAAAGCGGCCAGGTCGTCGTAGCGGGCGTCCATCTCGCGCACGACCCACTCCAGGGCCTCCGCCGCCTTCTTGGGGCTGGTGATGATGGGGGTGATCAGGTGGGGAATACCCTCGTAGATCGTCAGCTCCACGCGCTTGGGGTCGACCAGGACCATGCGGACCTCCTCGGGGGTGGCTCGCATCATGATGGAGGTGATCATGGAGTTGACGAAGGAAGATTTGCCGGATCCGGTCTGTCCGGCGACGAGCATGTGGGGGGTCTTGGCGAGGTTGGTCACCACGTAGTCCCCTTCGACGTTCTTACCCAGACCCACCACCAGTGGGTGCGTCTGCTTCTTGGCGGCGCCCGAGCGCAGGACGTCGCCGAGCTTGACCATCTCGCGGTCGGAGTTGGGGATCTCCACGCCGATGGCGCTCTTGCCCGGGATGGGGGTCAGCAGCCGGATCTCGTCGCTGCCCACCGCGTAGGCGATGTTCTTCTCCTGGCCCGTCACGCGGGAGACGTTGACGCCGCGTCCCAGGTGGACCTCATAGCGGGTGACCTGCGGGCCCCGGGTGTAGCCGGTGACCGTGGCGTCGACCCTGAACTCAGTGAAGACGTCCTGAAGCTTCTCGACGATCGCGTCGTTGGCCTCGGTGCGCGTGGCATGACCGGGCCCCGGTTCCAGCAGGCTCTCGTCGGGCAGAGAGTAGGTCGTGCCGTCGGGCAGGGCCATCGCCGTCATCTCCACCATGCCGAGCTCGTCGGCCAGGTCCGGCCCGGACGCCTGCGCCCTGGTCTCCTCAGTGACGGCGTCTGGCTCGGCGGGAGGGACGGGGCGCGTGCCTCGGGCGTCCGCCGCACCGGTGCGGGCGGAGCGGTCGGGGGGCACGGACGGAGGCGCCGCCGACCGATCGGCCTGCGCGAGGGAATCAGTGGTCGGGTTGGCCAGCGGATCGTCCAGCACGGAGGTTGTCATCTCATCGCGCGAGGCGTTGAAGGAGCCGGCGGCGACGGCGGTATCATCAGTGCCATCAATGGACGGCTGGATCGTCGTGTCGGCATTCGCCATGCTCGACCGCATCGAGCGCTTACGGCGTCCGCTTCCCCGCGGTCGCTTCTTCTCGGTCTCCAGGGCGGAGCGGAACGGCTCGTCGCCGTCGTAGGCGTCCGGACCACCCGCATCGTCGGAGGCGTCGTCCTGCGTTCCGCCACCCGACGCGGTACGGCGCATCCGACCAAGCACACGCGTGGCGAGCGTGTCTTCCGGCGAGCCCCCGGACCGTCCGGAGGCGGTGCGGCGCTCGGCGAGCTGCTCGCGCAGGTCGGCGATGGTGCGTCCGGAGATCACCAGGGCCGAGAAGACGATGAGCAGGATGAACAAGATGATGGCGCCCACCGATGAGAAAAGCACGACCAGGGGGTAGCCGACAACCCAGCCGAGCAGCCCTCCCGCCTCCTCCAGCGGAGCCACGCCGTAGGACAGGGAGGGGTTGCCCGAACCCACCTGGACGATGCCCGTCACACCCGTGAGCACGCCCAGCGCCCCCACGCTGATACGGGCGTGGACCGCCCCCAGGCGGCGAACCCTCAGCATGGCGATGCCCAGCGCCCCCAGCAGAAGGGGGACGACGATGCCCAAGGCGCCAACGGGGCCGGCGGCCAGGTGGTGCAGCAGTCCGCCGGCGGCGCCGGAGACGCCGAACCACTCGCGCAGGCCGGTGACGACGGCCAGGGCGAGGACGACGAAGGCCCATCCGGTGCGCCGGTAACGGCCCGCCGAACCTGCGGAGGGTGAGGACTCGGGCGGTTGGGCGGGCTGCTTCGAGGCGCGTGCGCGCGAACCGCGCGAACCGGAGCGTGCGGGGGTCGAAGCGGGACGAGTGGCCATGGTGCCTGAGACGTTATCGGGCCGACGGCGGCCCGGCCGCCCGCCACGCCGCTGAGATCATCATGTGTGCGTCACTGCGGGTCCGGCCGGTCCCGACAGGATCCGCAGCCGAGCAGGGCGTCGATCTCGTCGCGTCGCGGTGAGCGCGCCGGGCCCAGACGGCTGACGGCCTCGGCCGCGGCGGCGTTGGCACGGCGAGCGGCGGCGACGACGTCGAGGCCGTCCATGAGTCCGGCCACCAGCACTCCCGTGTGGGTGTCGCCGGCTCCGGTCGTGTCCAGAACGTCCCGGACGAACCCGGGCACTTCGATGCGGTCGCCGTGAGCGGGCCACAGGACGCATCCGTGCACGCCGGTGCGCCGCACGATGAGCGCCTCGGGGGCGGCCCGGCGCATGGCCTCCGGACTGCCCAGACGCGCCGAGAGCTGCGTGATCTCCAGGTGATTGCCGGTCAGCAGGTCGGTGCGGCGCAAGAGCGTTTCGACGATGGACTCCGGGATCTCCGGCTCGACGGGGCCGAGATCGGCGACCAGCCCGACGCCGGGGGGAAGTGCGAGGAGCCACTCGGCGAGGGCTTCGCGGGAGGTGGGGTGCGCCAGGTCGTAACCGGTGGTGTGAACCCAGTCGCCCGGCCTGAGTTCGAGACGGTCGAGCTCGTCGCGCTGCGGCTCGGCCTCAACCCCCTCGGTGGTGATGAAGGTGCGTCGTCCGGAGGGCTCGATGAGGGTGGTGCACGTTCCGATGTCACCGACGAGCTCCTCGACGACGAGCTCGACGCCGTCGAGCATCATGGCCTCGCGCACCTGGGCGGAATTCGGACCGGTGCCCAGGGTGGCGGCCAGGGCGGCGGGCACGCCCTGGCGGGCGACCGCCGAGACGACCGTGTAGCCGCCGCCGACGGTGGGACCGGAGGAGGTGGCTGTGACAGCACCGCCGGGCGCGGGCACACGGCCGACGTGGAGCGGAAGGTCGATTAGGACGCTCCCGGTGGCGATGAAGCAGGACGGACGACGCATGTTCGGCGGGCTCACACCCTCATCATGCTTCAATGACGACAGGCACGATCATTGGACGGCGGCGTAGACGGCGCCCGACCCACCGTCCCAGCGTGCGGCGCATCGCCTGCTGAAGGGAGTGGGCGTCGGCATTGCCCTTGTCAAGAGCCTCCTGCAGGGCCGTGGTGACGTCGGGCAGAACGTCGTCGAAGACGGAGCCGTCCTCAGCCACGCCCCGGGCCTGGATATCCGGACCCGCCAGGATGGTGCCGGTTCTGGTCTCCACGACGGCGTAGACGGACACGAAGCCCTCCTCGGCCAGGATACGGCGGTCCTTGAGCTCAGTCTCGTCGATCTCTCCGACGGAGGACCCGTCGACGTAGACGTACCCGCAGGAGACCGCCCCGGCGAGGCGGGCCCGGCCCGCGCGCAGGTCCACGACGACGCCGTCCTCGGCCAGCATGACGCGGTCCGGGTCGATGCCGGTCTTGACGGCCAGCGCGCCGTTGGCCACGAGGTGGCGGATCTCCCCGTGGATGGGCATGACATTGCGCGGTCCCACGATGTTGTACACGTGCAGGAGCTCCTCGCAGGAAGCGTGTCCCGAGACGTGGACCTTGGCGTTGCCCTGGTGGACGACGCGGGCGCCGAGCCGCATGAGCTGGTTGATGACGCGGTTGACGGAGTTCTCGTTTCCCGGGATGAGGGAGGAGGCGAAGATGACGGTGTCGCCGGGCTCCAGGGTGACGGACCGGTGCTCGCCGTGGGCCATGCGCGACAGGGCCGCCATGGGCTCGCCCTGGGAACCGGTGGCCATGAGGATACGCTCGTCGGGCGGAAGGGCGGTCACGTCTCGGGCGTCGATGAGAACGCCATCGGGGACCTTGAGGTAACCGCGCTCGGCGGCGATGCCCATATTGCGCACCATCGAACGACCCACCAGGGCAACGCGGCGGCCGTGGAGCGCGGCCGCGTCCAGGACCTGCTGGACGCGATGCACGTGGCTGGAGAAGGAGGCGACGATGATCTGCTGGTCGGATTCGGCGAAGACGTTGTCGAGCACCGGACCGATCTGGTTCTCGTGACCGATCATGCCGGGAACCTCCGCGTTGGTGGAGTCCACGCAGAACAGATCCACGCCCTCGTCCCCGAAGCGGGCGAAGGAGCGCAGGTCGGTGATGCGCCCGTCGATGGGCAGGGAGTCGATCTTGAAGTCGCCGGTGATCAGGACATTGCCGGCATCGGTGCGAATCATGGCCGCCATGGCGTCGGGAATGGAGTGGTTGACGGCAACGAATTCGAGGCCGAAGGGCCCGTAGGATACCTCCTCATGCTCACGCACCTGACGCAGCAGGGGGTGGATGCGGTGCTCGCGCAGCTTGGCCTCGACGAAGGCCAGAGTCAGTTCGCTGCCGACCAGGGGGATGTCCTCGCGCAGGCGCAGCAGGTAGGGGACGCCGCCGATGTGGTCCTCGTGGCCGTGGGTCAGGACCAGGGCGACGACGTCGTCGAGGCGGTCCTCGATGTAGCTGAAATCGGGCAGGATGAGGTCGACGCCGGGCTGGTCCTCCTCGGGGAACAGAACGCCGCAGTCGA
>ERZ772948.1113-NODE-1113-length-16165-cov-2.856549_pt1 | contig 16165 bp, 9 predicted proteins | sample MGYA00511945_ERZ772948 | MGnify/ENA primary metagenome ERZ772948 (study PRJEB29015, sample SAMEA2737927) | human oral metagenome | biome: human oral; feature: human-associated habitat; material: dental | place: China | collected 2141 ... | reverse complement strand
CAGAGACCTATTATGACTACAGAGGACGCGGAATGGGACTGCAATACATGCTGGCCGAGAAGTTCGCCGAGAAGTTAGGCGTTTCGCTCCGTGTAGAAGTCTGCAGAGACACGCTCGAGCTCGTGCGCCGCTTGCTTGCCGGCGATGGCGACTTGATAGCCTTTCCGCTGCCACGCGGCTATAAGCACGTCGAATACTGCGGCGCAAAGATGGAAGCACAGCACGCACAATGGGCCGTCAGGCAGCACAACGAAGAACTGGCCGACTCGCTGAACAGCTGGTTCCGCCCCCGCATGATTGCCGAGCTGAAGAAAGAAGAGGCCTTCCTTTTGTCCACACGCAGCGTAACGCGTCACGTCTACTCACCGATGCTCGACCGCTCGGGCGGCATCATCTCGCGCTGGGACATTCACTTCAAGCAGTATGCCCCACTTGCCGGCTGGGATTGGCGACTCATGGCAGCACAATGCTATCAGGAATCCACCTTCGACCCTAACGCACGTTCCTGGGCCGGTGCTTGCGGGCTCATGCAAATCATTCCTTCCACGGCCGACCATTTGGGCATTCCCCGCAACATGCTCTTCGACCCCGAGCAGAACATTGCAGGGGCTGCAAAATACATTCGCGAGCTCACGGCCAAGTTTCGCGACGTCCCCAATCCGCTCGACCGCGCCTGCTTTGTTCTGGCCAGCTATAACGGCGGCTTCTTCCACATTCGCGATGCCATGGCTTTAGCACGAAAATATGGGAAAGATGCCCATCGCTGGACCGACGTGCAAGAGTTTATCTTGCATCTCACCACGCCCGCCTACTATCGCGACCCCGTGGTGAAATATGGCTACATGCGCGGCACCGAAACCACCACCTACGTCAACCGCATCATGGACCGCTGGGCGCAATACCGCGGTTTTGCCAAAAGCGGCGGCTTCTCTATGGGCAACGCGGGCTTTGAAGGCTTTGGTAGCGGATTGGACAACGTGCGACCCACGCGTGCGAAACACAAAAACCGATTTCAGTTATAGCCAGCAGGCTCCGCCGATGGACAAAAACAAGAAATGATTGCCGGAAGAGCCTCTGCCGATGGACAAAAGTGTGGTAGAGTGTCGGGAATCGACGCTTTTGCATGTGCATCGAGGATGATAGAATGGAATAAGGGTGAAGCGGGTGGGGAAAGTGTCCGCAGGTTTGGTTGAACCCCAGAAAATGTCTAATTTTGCAACGACAAAACGCTTGCAATGGCCACAGAAGGTTGCGAGGTGTAGCCGTAATAGGCAGGGCTTTGCCATTCGGTTTTAGTTTCGAGATGCAAAGAGCGTTTTTTAATCAATGAAATGATGACAGAACTACATTTAACTTCCCTTCATTTGCCCAGCGGCGGCCAGCAGTCGGTGTGCGTGATAGCAGGCCCTTGTTCGGCCGAAACCGAGCAGCAAGTGCTTGTCACAGCCCGTGATTTGGCAGCATGTGGCTGCCGCATTTTTAGGGCAGGCGTTTGGAAACCGCGCACCAAACCCGGGGGCTTTGAAGGCGTGGGTGAGGTGGCGCTGCCGTGGTTGCAGCAGGTGAAAGCGCAGACGGGCATGCTCACGGCCACCGAAGTGGCAACGCCCGAGCATGTGGCACTGTGTCTGCAGCATGGCATTGATGTGTTGTGGGTGGGTGCGCGCACCGTGGCCAATCCCTTTGCCATGCAGGCCTTGGCCGACAGTTTGCGTGGTGTGGATGTGCCTGTGTTGGTGAAAAATCCCGTTAATCCCGACTTAGAATTGTGGATTGGTGCCTTGCAACGACTCAATCGTGCGGGCATCACGCGTCTGGGTGCCATCCTGCGTGGCTTCTCGAGCTATGGAAAGAAAGCATATCGCAATCTGCCCATGTGGCAAATCGCAATCGAGTTGTGCCGCCGCATTCCCCAGTTGCCCCTCATTTGCGATCCCAGCCACATTGGTGGGCGCCGCGACTTCATTGCGCCGTTGAGCCAGCAGGCCTTGGATTTGGGCTTCGACGGCTTGATTGTTGAGAGCCATTGCCATCCGCAGGAGGCATGGAGCGATGCGCAACAGCAGGTGACGCCCGCCATGCTGCACCAGATTTTGCAAACCTTGGTGGTGCGCAGCACGCGGGCTGTGGATGAGGGCTTGCGACCGCTGCGTGCGCAGATTGACGACATCGACAATCAGCTCATGATGCTCTTGGCGCAGCGCATGCAGGTTTGCCGGCAGATTGGCATGTATAAAAAGGAGCAGAATTTGGCCGTGTTGCAAACCAATCGCTACAACGAAATCTTGGAAAAGCGCGGCGAGCAGGCTCGTTTGTGTGGCATGAGCGCACAATTCGCGGCCGAAGTGTTTGAGCATATTCATGAAGAGAGTGTGCGTCAACAACTGCAAGTTATTAATGGCGAAGTGAAACCTTAGGGCCAACGGCAATGGGTATGCTCAACTTTATTTCCATCCTTTTAAGTCTTTTCACGGTGGTGGAATGGAACTGTGAAAACCTTTTCGACACGCAGCATCAGCCGCCCAAGCGCGATACCGAGTTTTTGCCTGACGGCACGTATCATTGGACCACGGCACGCTATTGGAAAAAGTTGCAGCATGTGGGGCAGACTCTAATGGCTTGTGGTGGCGAAGAAAAGGCGTGGCAGTTGCCTGATATCATTGCGTTGTGTGAAGTTGAAAACGATTCGGTGATGCGTGATTTAACGAAGCGTTCGCCCTTCCGCCAGGCGCGTTACAACTATCTCATCACACAATCGCCCGATGAGCGAGGCATCAATGTGGCACTGCTCTATTCGCCCTATTCGTTTCGTTTGTTGAGGTGGCATGCGGTGCGTGTGAACCCCATCCGGGGCATGCGTCCCACGCGCGATTTGCTTTATGCCGCCGGTGAATTGTTGTCGGGCGACACACTGCATCTCTTGGTTGTTCATGCCCCGAGTCGCAGTGGAGGCGAACGTATCACGCGTCCCAATCGTCGGGCAGTGGCACAACAGATCGTTGCGGTGGTCGACTCTATCCGTCTTCATTCCGCCACGAATAAAATTCTCGTGTTAGGCGATTTCAACGATTATGCGCAGGATGAAAATCTTCAGTATCTTTTGCGTCACCAGTTGGTTGATGTCTCTGCCGATGCAAAAGGAACGCATGGTGCGAAAGGCACCTATAAGTATAAAGGCGTTTGGGACAGCTTGGACCATATCTTGTGCAGCGAAACCTTGAAACCTTATTTCCGTCAATGTCAAGTGATGGATGCCCCTTTCCTGTTGACTGCCGATGATATTTATGGAGGCGTGCGACCTTTTCGCACCTATTATGGACGGCGTTATTCGGCAGGGTTTAGCGACCATCTACCCTTAGTCGCACGCTTTTGGCTTCCCGATTAAAGCCATCTTATTTGGGGTAATTCGAGTAACCTTAATTTTTTTTAAATAACAAAATGCACCTTCGCTAATCTCCACCTTATTATGTATTTTTGCAACAACTATAGCCGAATTAGCTTTTTGATGCGTGATAGAGCGAATTCAGTACAAAGAGAATTATAAAAAAGATTAAAAGATATGTTTGAGAATTTAAGCGATAGATTAGAGCGCTCATTCAAAATATTGAAAGGTGAGGGGCAAATTACCGAGATTAATGTTGCCTCTACGTTGAAGGATGTGCGGAGAGCCCTGCTCGATGCCGATGTAAACTTTAAAGTAGCTAAGAACTTCACCGACAAAGTAAAAGAAAAGGCGTTGGGTATGAATGTGCTCACGGCTGTGAAGCCTGGCCAGCTGATGGTGAAGATAGTCCATGATGAGCTGGCCGACTTGATGGGAGGTGAGGCTGTTGATATTAACTTAGAAGGCCATCCTGCCATTATTCTCATGAGTGGTTTGCAAGGTTCTGGTAAAACAACCTTCAGCGGAAAGCTGGCAAACTTGCTTAAGTCAAAACGAAATAAGAAACCTTTGTTGGTGGCTTGTGATATTTATCGTCCGGCGGCCATTGAGCAGTTGAAGGTTGTTGGTGAGCAGATTCAAGTTCCGGTCTACGCCGAACCCGAAAATAAAGATGTTGTGGCCATTGCTCAGCATGCCATTCAAGAGGCAAAAGCAAAAGGAAACGATGTGGTGATTGTCGACACGGCGGGTCGTTTGGCTGTTGATGAAGAGATGATGAACGAGATTGCTTCCTTGAAAGAAGCGTTGCATCCTTCGGAAACGCTATTCGTGGTGGATGCCATGACGGGACAAGATGCTGTCAACACCGCAAAAGAATTTAACGACCGCTTAGATTTCGACGGCGTGATTCTAACGAAATTAGATGGCGACACACGTGGCGGTGCGGCTCTTTCTATCCGCACAATCGTTACCAAGCCCATCAAGTTTGTCGGAACAGGTGAGAAGATGGAAGCTTTGGATGTGTTCCACCCCAACCGTATGGCCGACCGCATCTTGGGTATGGGTGACATTGTCTCGCTTGTAGAACGTGCGCAAGAGCAATTCGACGAGGAGGAAGCTAAACGGCTGCAACGCAAGATACAGAAAAACAAGTTTGATTTTAATGACTTCTTGGGGCAGATAGAGCAAATCAAGAAGATGGGTAATTTGAAAGATTTGGCCAGCATGATTCCCGGCGTTGGCAAAGCTATCAAGGATGTGGATATTGATGACAACGCTTTTGTGAGCATTGAAGCCATCATCCGAAGTATGACGCCCAAGGAGCGCACCAATCCCGAAATCCTTAACACCAGTCGGCGCCAGCGCATAGCTAAGGGATCGGGCACCAACATCCAAGAGGTGAATAAGCTTATCAAGCAATTCGATCAGACACGAAAAATGATGAAGATGGTGACTGGAAACCAAATGGCAGGGATGATGAGCCGCATGAAAGGAATGAAGCTTCCGGGAATGCCTAAATGATTGTGTCACAAGGTTTCTGAAGGCAGAGTAATAATCAAGTAATAGAGAAAGCGGATGCAGATTATTGATGGAAAGGCAACGGCAGCCGAAATCAAGGCTGAGATAGCAGCTGAAGTCCAAAACATTGTTGCACAAGGTGGCAAGCGCCCCCATTTGGCTGCCATCCTTGTTGGTCACGATGGAGGCTCCGAAACGTATGTGCGCAACAAAGTCCAGGCTTGCGAGCAATGCGGTTTCCTGTCGACTCTCATTCGCTACGAGGCTGATGTGACCGAAGCCGAGTTGCTTCGTTGTATTGAAAAACTCAATCATGATGCTACTGTCGACGGCTTTATTGTGCAGTTGCCATTGCCGCCGCATATTGATGAGCAAAAGATTATTATGGCCATTGACTACCGTAAAGATGTAGATGGTTTCCATCCCATTAATGTTGGTCGGATGGCGATTGGGCTGCCTTGCTTCGTTTCTGCTACGCCATTGGGCATCATGACGTTGCTGCGTCGTTATCAAATCAAAACAAGCGGAAAGAAATGTGTGGTGCTGGGACGTAGCAACATTGTGGGTAAACCGATGGCACAACTGATGGCTCAGAAGGCTTATGGCGATGCTACGGTCACCATTTGTCACAGCCACACGCAAGACATTGCAGCCGAGTGTCGTCAGGCCGATGTGATTATTGCAGCCATTGGTCAGCCGGATTTTGTAACGGGCGACATGGTGAAGGAGGGTGCTGTGGTGATTGATGTAGGCACCACGCGTGTAGCTGATGCTACGCGTAAAAGTGGTTTCCGTCTCTCGGGCGATGTCTGTTTCGATGCTGTAGCCCCCAAATGTTCTTACATCACGCCCGTTCCGGGTGGGGTTGGCCCCATGACGATATGTTCTTTAATGAAGAACACATTGGCCGCAAGTAAAAATGAATATTACAAATAACGATATTGCATAAACGAATTTTTTTTTTATAACTCTCTAATTTTTGAAGGGGACTGGATTGCAGTGATGCAAGCCGTCCCCTGTTTTTTGTGATGGATAATGGAAGCGGCTAATAAATGGTTCTGCATGGTGCACATAAAGAAGACAAAACTTTGCAAGCCATAAGAAATGCCCACCGAAGAGCCTGATTGAAATCTCTCTTCGGTGGGCATTTGTACTTGTACAGATGCGGTGGGCAGCCCTCAAACGCAGGTGCTACTTCACGATACCTTTCTCTAAATATTCGGCCAAATTGGTTCTCACCTTTTCGGCCGCTCCTTCGGAAGCCACTTTGGCCATATCGCTGTCGACCATGAGGCGTACTAACTCTTCAAACGACGTTTTGGCAGGGTTCCAACCCAATTTTGCTTTCGCCTTTGTAGGGTCGCCCCAAAGGTTGACCACGTCGGTGGGTCGATAGAAGTCGGGACTCACTTCAATGAGCACTTTTCCTGTAACTTTGTCAATGCCTTTCTCGTTGACTCCTTCGCCTTGAAATTCGAGTTCAATTCCAACGTGTTTAAACGCTTGATAGCAAAAGTCACGCACACTATGCTGCACGCCGGTAGCAATGACAAAATCCTCGGGCGTGGGGTGTTGCAAAATGAGCCACATACACTCAACATAATCTTTGGCATAGCCCCAATCGCGCAGCGAGCTGAGGTTGCCCAAGAAGAGCTTATCCTGCTTTCCTTGCTTGATGCGTGCTGCTGCCAATGTGATTTTGCGCGTGACGAAAGTTTCGCCGCGGCGCTCACTCTCGTGGTTGAACAGGATGCCCGAGCAGCAATACATGTTGTAGGCCTCGCGATATTCTTTCACAATCCAAAAACCATATTGCTTGGCCACAGCATAGGGGCTGTAGGGGTGGAAGGGTGTGTTTTCGTTTTGCGGCACTTCCTCTACTTTTCCATACAGCTCCGAGGTGCTGGCTTGGTAGATGCGGCATTGCTCGGTGAGTCCTAATTGTCGCACGGCTTCCAAAATGCGTAATACACCAACGGCATCTACATCGGCCGTAAATTCGGGTGAATCGAAGCTCACTTGTACATGGCTCTGGGCGGCTAAATTATAAATTTCTGTGGGACGCGTGCGCCCGATAACGCCTAAGATGCTCATCGAGTCGCCTAAATCGGCATAATGCAGATGAAAATGGGGCAACCCCTCGAGGTGGGCTATGCGCTCGCGAAAGTCTACCGACGAGCGGCGGATGGTGCCATGCACCTCATAACCTTTTGCTAATAGGAACTCGGCAAGATAGGAGCCATCTTGCCCCGTGATGCCCGTGATGAGCGCTATTTTTTCTTTCATATCGCTAAATTTATTGTTGTTCGGAGAATTGTTTGATGCGTTGTTCTTCAGACAGTTTGCAAATGAGCAACTTGCCGGCGTTCTCGGCCACGATATAGCTGTCGAGTCCTTGCACAATGACCTGTTTCTCGTGCAGGGTGTGAATGATGCAGTTGTGGGTGTCGAAAACGGCGATGTCCGGTCCTATCAGCGCATTGTTATAGAGGTCCTTTCTGCTTTGTGCCAGCAAACTGCCCCATGTGCCTAAGTCGCTCCAGCCGAAATCGGCGGGGCAAACAAAGATCTCTTCGGCCTTTTCCATGATGGCGTAGTCAACCGAAATGCTCTCGCACTCAGGATAGCGCGCATCAATCATTTCTTGCTCGGCGGGCGTTCCGTAGAGCTTTTCCATGCCTTCGAAAATGCGCGATAATGCCGGCTGATAAACGCGGAATGCGTTGACAATGGTGCTCACATTCCAGATGAAGATGCCTGCGTTCCAAAAATAATTGTTTTCGCGGATATATTTCAAGGCCGTTTCGGCATCGGGCTTCTCTCTAAACGAGTCAACGCGATAGATTTCATGGTTGCGTGGCGAGGAAGCTGAAAGGTCGGCTTGAATGTAGCCATAGCCTGTTTCGGGGCGTGTGGGACGCATGCCCAAGGTGACGATAGCATCGGTCTCGCCCGCAAATTTCAAGCACGACGCCACCACGCGCTGAAACTCTATGGTGTTGGTCACCACGTGGTCGCTCGGCGTCACCACCACATTGGCTTTGGGGTTGAGCGTTTTGATGCGCCAACTGACATAGGCAATGCAAGGCGCGGTGTTGCGTCGGCACGGCTCCGTCAGGATGTTTTCTGCGGGGATTTCGGGCAGCTGCTCTTTGCACAAATCATAATAGCTCTTGTTGGTGACCACCCACACATTCTCGGGCGCGCAAATACCTTGGAAGCGCTCAAAAGTGAGTTGCAGCAGCGATTTGCCAACCCCCAACACGTCAATAAATTGTTTCGGACAATCGGCTGTGCTCATGGGCCAAAACCTGCTGCCCACGCCACCAGCCATGATGACTAAATGATTATTCTTATCCGCCATATTCTTTTTTAAAATTTACGATTTCGCCCCAAAGGTAATCATTTTTTTCTTAACGGCCTACTAACGGGCAGCCGAACATCGTTTTGCAGCACCATCATCTCGCCGGCAAAGGCCTATCTGCCACCATACCTTGCTGTCATCTCGTCGGACGAACCGCTTTCCTGTGACAAAACATGCGGATAGTCGGTGGCGAACTATTCGTCAGCAACCTTTTCTCGATTTAGTCCGTCGGCGAGCACCTCGCCAGCAACCTTTTCTCGATTTAGTCCGTCGGCGAGCACCTCGCCGGCAACCTTTTCTTGTTTTAGTCCGTCAGCGAGCACCTCGCCAGCAACCTTTTCTCGTTTTAGTCCATCGGCGAGCACCTCGCCGGCAACCTCAATCCGGAATGACGGCCGTTTCGCTGCCACGCCCAAATAAATTTGTGCAGACAAGGGCTTTTTGTTAACTTTGCGAGGCTAACAAAAGCAAATGGAAACACTGGCTAAGCATCAAAACATCGTAAGAATGCTGCTCGTCGGCCTTTCGCTATGGGCAACGACGGCCATGCAAGGCGCACAGAAGGGAGCGCGCCGCACAACGCTGCTGCAACGCATCTATGCCTATGCCGCACAAATGGACGCGCTGCCCGACAGTGCGCGGCAGCATGCCGTTTACACCAAATTCTCGCTCCACATCCTGAAGAGGAACGCCATTTTGCTCACCATTCCCACGATGTGGAACATTGCCCGCGGCCGCGAACGCCATTTCTTAGGCGAATACATCGACAGCGTTTTCGCGCGCCCCCATCACTCCACCGAGAGCCGCCGATGGCTCACCCACTCCACCATGCGCAGCCAGCAAACGGGCTTGACGGCGGCCATGAAATATCTCGCGCCGCAACTCTATGGCGAAACCATCTTTCGGCGCGACATCCTCTCGCCGTTCCACCCGGCCAATGCCCGTTTCTACCGCTACCAAATCAGCTACCAACACGACGCGCGGGCTCGCATCAAATTTCGTCCACGCGTGAACAACACGCAATTGGTTTATGGCGAGGCTGTGGCCGATTTCAACTCGGGCCGCCTCATCAGCGCACAGCTGCAAGGCGAATACGACATGATACGCTTCACCTTGCACCTGCAAATGGGCGCTGCCGGGCGCGAGAGTCTGCAAGCCACAACGGTCGACCTCGCCTGCCATTTTAAATTCATGGGCAACAACATGCAAGGCACTTTCCACAGCACCCGACTGAAGGATGCCGCCAAGCCTGCGGCGCTGCCCACCGATGCGCAGGCCGCCATCGCCCAGCTGCGCCCCACGCCGCTACAGGATGACGAGCAGCAACAATATGCCCGCGACTCCATGCAACGCCAGCAGGCATTGCAGCAACCCACCGACTCGCTTCACAAGGCCACGAATTGGTGGAAACAGATAGGCTGGAACCTCATTGGCCGGCACATGGTGAAACATCTGACGGGCAACTTCGGCAAGAACAACGAGGGAATGGTGCGCATCAGCCCCATCCTCAATCCGCTTTACATGGGCTACGACTATCGGCGCGGCATCACCTATAAGGCCAACGTCAACCTGACTTATGCGCACAGCCAAAATCGGTCGTTCAACGCACAATTCGGCGCGGGCTATGCCTTCAATCAGCATCAGTTGTATGTCGACGCCCATTTTTCCTATCATTATCAGCCCCGGCAGAATGGTTATTTCAGCATCAATGCGGGTAGCGGCAATCAAATAGCCAATGGCGAGGTCATCGAGCAAGCTCCCATCCCTGTTAGCGCTGCACTAAGAGCCAACTTTCCCAAGCTCACATGGTTTAAAGACCACTACGCCCAAGTGGCTCATCATTATGATTTCAGCCCGCATTGGGGCATGCGCGTGGGCATGATGTTCCACCGTCGCACGGCCATGGAAAAGCGCATCTACCTGGAGCATCATCTGCCCGCGCATTTCACCTCGGCCGCCCCTTTCATCGAAATGCAGTGGCGTCCGTCGGGCTATCAAGGCCCCATCGTCACGCTCGATTATGAACGAGCCGTCAAAGACTTCCTGCGCAGCAACATCGGCTACGAGCGGTGGGAAAGCGATGCGCAATGGAAACTCAACCTCAGCAGCCTGCAATCCTTGCAAATGCGATTGGGCGCAGGAGGATATACCCGCCAAGACCGCAGCGCCTATTTCTTAGACTACGCCAACTTCCACGAGAACCATATCCCCGGCGGCTGGAACGACGACTGGAGCGGCACGTTCGAATTGCTCGACGCCTATCAATACAATGCCTCGCGCTGGTACGTGCGCACCAACATCACCTATGAAAGTCCATTGCTGCTTTGCTCACGCCTGCCGATGGTCGGTCAGTTCGTCGAGATGGAACGCTTTTACTTTAGCATGCTCTCCTCGAAGCTGTGTCGTCCCCACCTCGAAATCGGCTATGGCTTCACCACACGTTTTTTCTCCATAGGCGCATTTCTCGACAGTGAAAAAGGCAGAATTAAAGATTTTAGTTGTAAATTTGGCTTCGAATTATTTCGTCATTGGTAAATGGAAAACTTAACTGTATACAAAGCAAGTGCTGGGTCGGGGAAAACATTCACCCTCGCCGTTGAATATATTAAACTATTGGTTGCCGACCCCTTTGCTTTTCGAAAGACCTTGGCTGTAACCTTTACCAACAAGGCTACCGAAGAAATGAAAATGCGCATCTTGAGCCAACTCTATGGCATCGCTCATGAACTGCCTTCCAGCCAACCCTATCTGAAGAAAATAAAGGAAGAGACAACGCTCTCTGATGCACAAATCCGTGAGAATGCGGCTTTGGCACTCCGCCTGCTCATCCACAATTACAGTTATTTCAGGGTTGAAACCATCGATGCCTTCTTCCAAACCGTGTTGCGCAATTTGGCCAAGGAGTTAGATTTAACCGTCAATCTGCGCCTTGAACTCAACGATAATCAGGTAGAAGAAGAAGCCGTCGACATGCTCATCGAGGAGCTCAACAAGACGTCACGCCTCTTGCATTGGATTTTAGAATATATCCAAGACAATATGGCCGACGACAAGTCGTGGAATGTCATTGCGCAAATCAAGAAGTTTGGCATGAACATCTTCAAAGACTATTACAAAGACCATCGCAAACAACTCGCAGTCGTCTTCCAAGAGAAAGACTTCTTTAAAAACTACACCGCTCGCTTGCGCACCATCAGGAAAACAGCCGAAGAGACGATGAAGAAGCGTGGAGAGGCGTTTTTCGAAATCATTGAGGCGCACGGAGTCAGCGTCGACGATTTCAAATCCAAGAAAAGTGGCGTTTGCGGCTATTTTAGAAAGCTCATGGAAGGCGACTTTGTTGACAGCGAAAAGGTGTACAACGCCACGGCAGCAAAAGCTACAGAAAGCGTCGATGCATGGCTAACCAAAGCCAATGCCGTTGCGGGAAATCCCATGTATGACTTAGTAGAAACGCAACTCATGCCGCTGTTGCAATCCACAGAGAACGAACGAAAACAGCAAGCCCTGTTATACGCGACCGCCGACTTAACCCTGCAGCATCTCAATCAGCTGCGGTTGCTCGAAGGTATAGAAAATAAGGTGCAAGCCATCAACCGCGAAGTCAACCGTTTTATGCTCAGTGACACGCAAGCACTCCTGCAAGCTATGATTGACCACCAAGACTCGCCCTTCATCTTTGAGAAAATCGGTACCCAGCTCGAGAACATCATGATTGATGAATTCCAAGACACCAGCACGGTGCAGTGGAAAAACTTCAAAGTGTTGCTGCTCGAAACCATGAGCCGAAAAGGCATGAACATGATTGTGGGTGATGTGAAACAAAGCATTTACCGATGGCGTGCAGGCGATTGGCGGCTCCTAAACAACATTGAGGAACAGTTCAATCCGCAAATGGTTACAGAGAAATCGCTCAAAACCAACTACCGCTCACAACGCAATATCATAGCCTTCAACAACACTTTCTTTCAAAAAGCCAATCAGCAGCTCCACGCTCAGCTGCAAGAGTTGGACGAGAAGCAGGCGCAGCAAGTAGAACGTGCCTACCAGGATGTGGTACAGGAAATTCCTACACACAAGGAAGCATTGGGCATGGTAGAAGTTACCTTGTTCCCCAAGAGCGAAGACTACGAGGCACAAACGTTAGCAAGCATCGTCGACAAAGTTGATGCACTCCTACAAATGGGAGTTCAAGAAAAAGATATTGCCATCTTAGTGCGCAAGAACGACACCATTCAAACCATCGGCGACTACTTTCTGCAACACCGTCCCGACATCCATTTGGTTTCCAACGAAGCTTTCCACCTAAGTGCCTCTCAAGCTGTAAATATCATCATTCAAGCATTGTCTGTTCTCGACAATCCCGATGACATCTTAGCGAAAGCCTCGCTATCGAAGAGTTATCAGGTATACATCCAAGGCGCAACATTCGAAGCTTTCAACGCCATGTTGCAAGAAACCGCATTAGATAAGCTCCTTCCCCAAGCTTTCATCACGCAAAAAGAGCAAATCCTTGGACTTCCTATTTCTGAAATGGTTGAAACGATCTATCGCATATTCGAGTTGCAAACCATCAAAGGACAAGATGCCTATATCTGCGCTTTCTACGACAAGCTCAACGAATACACGCAAGACAACATTGCCGACATTCACAACTTCCTGCAACTGTGGGAGAATAGCCTGTACAAAGTGTCAATTCAAAGTAGCAACAATGAAGGAATCAAACTCGTAACCATTCATAAGAGCAAGGGATTGGAATATGCTCATGTGTTGCTTCCCTTTTGCGATTGGGATTTAGAACGGAATGATAGTATCGTGTGGTGCGAGCCTCAACAACCGCCTTTCAGCGACTTGCCAGTAGTTCCCATCAGCTACAACAAGACAAAGATGCTCCATTCATTTTATGCAAAAGATTATATTCAAGAATATGTGCAAAACAGTGTCGACAATCTCAATCTGCTCTACGTGGCGTTTACACGTGCAGAACAGGGCTTGTATGTCTTCTCTAAAAAGGGCGACAAAATCAACAGCCGTTCAAAACTGATTGAAACCTGCCTCGGAGAAGTAGCAAAAGAATTGAATACATCGCAAATCACCGGGGAAGATGATGCTCAAGAGGCCACCTACTTTAAATTTGGAGATAAGCTTCCCGCAGCAAAAACAGAAGAAAAACAGAAGGTAGACAACCTCTTCTTGACACCAGCCGAGAATATTCCAGTAACCATTGCCCACAACGATGCGCAGGTTTCGTTCAGACAAAGCAACAGCAGCGAAGCCTTTCTGCAAAAGGGGCAGGAAACAGAAACCGACAAACAAAAGGGCTATATCCAACTGGGCAGCATTCTACATGCTATTTTTTCGAAGATTCGCACGCAGGAAGATGTCCCCAACGCGTTAAGAACGCTTGAAGAAACAGGCGTGCTCTATGACAACATCATCACCAAAGAAAAACTTCTTACCTTGCTCCATCAACGTTTGACCGACCCACGCATAGCGCCATGGTTTACAAACCGGTGGACCATTCTGAATGAGTGCACCATCTTGCGCTACAACCCCGATACACAGCGCACAGAAGAACGGCGTCCCGATCGCGTCATGATGGACGAGCAAAAGATAGTTGTCGTCGATTTCAAATTCGGCACGCCACACGCTGAACACCAACGGCAAGTGCGCGACTATATACAACTGCTCTCCAAGATGCATCCGCAACCCATCGAAGGCTATCTTTGGTATATTTTCTCTAATCAAATTATTCCTGTCAAATGAACACCTTTTTACACTACGTAGCACAAGATATTCTCGACAAATATGGCTATAATCTCTCAAGAATAGCTGTTGTTTTTCCCAACAAACGCGCGGCTCTTTTTCTCAACGAGGAATTGGCACAGTTGGCTCATCGCCCGTTGTGGAGTCCATCTTACATCACAATCAGCGAACTTTTCACACGCCATTCTGAAAGGATTTTAGGCGACCCCATCAAGCTCATCTGCGATTTACACAAAGTGTTTGTCCGTTGCACGGGCATGAACGAAACGTTAGACCATTTCTATGGCTGGGGACAAGTGCTGCTCAACGACTTCGACGACATCGACAAAAATATGGCCGACGCCCATCAAGTGTTTGCCAACCTTTCGAATGTGCACGAATTAGACGACATCTCCTATCTCACCGACGAGCAAAAAGAAATGCTCAAGCGTTTCTTTAGCAACTTCTCCGACCAATCCGAAACAGCACTGAAAGAGAAGTTTCTGAAGCTCTGGAGCAATCTCGAAAACATCTACACCACCTACAGAGCGCACCTCTCGGCACAGCAACTGGCCTACGAAGGAGCACTCTACCGTGAGGTCGTGGAAAATCCGTCTATTGATTTTCAATATGAAGCCTATCTGTTCGTTGGTTTCAACATGATGCAAGTGGTTGAGCAACAACTCTGCACCCGTCTGCAAAAAGAGGGTAAAGCTTTTTTCTATTGGGATTACGATGACTATTACATGCGCCGCCATGGGGCATTAGAAAATGAAGCGGGCACATTCATCCGCCAATACCTGAAATACTTTCCCAATGCGCTCGATGGCAACAACAAGGCCATTTACAACGCATTCGAACAGCCGAAATCGATTACATTTATCAGTGCGACCACAGAAAATATCCAAGCGCAATACATCAACCAATGGCTCAGCGAAAACAATCGCATTGCCGATGGACGCAAAACGGCTATCGTTTTGGCCAACGAAACCCTGCTTCAGGATGTTATCCACGCCATTCCGGAAAGCGTGGAAAATGTAAATATCACCACAGGATTCCCACTTGCGCAAGCGCCGGCGGCCGCATTTGTGAAGCTGCTCATCGGTCTGCGCACCATAGGCTACCGCAAAACCAACCACACGTTTCGCAAGAAATGGGTCGACATGCTGCAACGCCACCACTTCATGCGCTACATACCGCAGCCCGAAATGCTGTTCCAAATCGAGACATTCGATGCCGCTAACACCAACCGCTGGATACGCAATGTGCTGCAAACCATTGCCGAGCAATATGCCAAGGACGACCACCATGACCCCTTCATGCAAGAGTCGCTCTTTCGCATCTACACCATTTTCAATCGGTTGGACGACCTCATGCAGACAGGCGATTTGCAGGCCGACATGAACATCTACACCAAACTCATTCAGCAGATTATTTCGTCCAGCAGCATACCCTTTCACGGCGAGCCCATCGTGGGTACACAAATCATGGGTGTGTTGGAGACGCGCAACCTCGATTTCGACCATCTCTTAGTGCTCTCGTGCAACGAAGGCAACATGCCCAAAGGCGTCAACGACACCTCGTTCATTCCCCACGCCGTGCGCAAGGCTTTCAACCTCACCACCATCGACAACAAAGTGGCCATTTATGCCTACTACTTTCACAGGTTGTTGCAACGCGCCAGCGACATCACCCTCACCTACAACCAGGCGACAAGCAACACCACAACAGGCGAAATGAGTCGCTTTATGCTGCAATTGATGGTTGAAAGTGGACAGAATATTCATTTTAAGAACCTCAATGCATCTCAAAATCCATTGCAAAGTATCAAGAAACCTATCGTGAAAAACCAAGAGGTTATGCGCAATATCTATCAGACAGATCGGCTCTCTCCTACCGCAATTACTACTTATTTGCGTTGTCAAATGAGGTTTTACTATAGGTATATTGCAGGCATAAAGGAACCTGATAACGAAGAAGATGAAATAGATAACCGCATCTTTGGTAACATCTTTCATCGTGCAGCTGAGTTGTTTTATGAAAGCAAATGTAACAAAGATGTAGTGCAAAAGCAAGATATTATTAATGCATTGAAAGATAAATCACTATTACCTCGTATTATAGAAGAGGCGTTCAGAGAAAAGCTTTTCAAT
>ERZ772948.1112-NODE-1112-length-16186-cov-20.645279_pt1 | contig 16186 bp, 15 predicted proteins | sample MGYA00511945_ERZ772948 | MGnify/ENA primary metagenome ERZ772948 (study PRJEB29015, sample SAMEA2737927) | human oral metagenome | biome: human oral; feature: human-associated habitat; material: dental | place: China | collected 2141 ... | reverse complement strand
AGGACGCCATCCGCGAGGCGGAGAACGCCGAGTGGCGCCGCACCGACCCGGAGACCAAGGCCCGCGCCGAGGGCCTGGCCGGTCAGCTCCAGGACGCGATCGCCGGCCTGGAGAAGGACCTGGCTGCGGCACAGGCCGCCGGCGACGCCAAGAAGATCGCTGAGGCCGAGGCCGCGCTGACGGCTCGCCGTGCCTGGCTCGAGCAGGTGCTGCGCTCGGCCAAGGCGTGACCCGAGCACGTTCCGCTCATCTCTGAGACTCAGGAGCGCCTGAGGCAGGGCCGACACCACCCACCGGTGTCGGCCCCGCCTCGTGTTTCGTCCTGGTGTCCCTCGTCGGGAGATCTGCTACTCCCAAGTGGCGGTCGCGGGGTCCACTCCCTCAGACCTGGCGCTGGCGTCGATGACGTCCTTGAGCCAGGCCGCCAGCCCTGGCGCGCGCTTGTCGTAGTACCGGGCGTAGCGCTCGTCCGCCACGTAGCCGCGGGCGATGAGCACCTGCTTGGAGGTGGAGACCTCGAACCACCGGTTGAAGTCCTTGCGGTGCCACCGCGCCAGGGCATTGGCCTCGGGGCTGCCCGGCTTGACGCCGCTGCGCATCGCCTCGGCCAGCGCTGTCTCCAGAGCGACAGTCTCCTCGTGCGCCCGCTCCCAGTCGGCGCGAGACATCCGGGCCTTGCGCCGGTAGGACTCGGCCCAGTCCTCAGTGTCACCCCACTGGGCGTGGGCCTCCTCGATATAGACGGGGTCCCAGTCAGTCCCCCAGATCTCCGCCATCTCAGCCACGGAGATCCTCGCTCCCGACTGCTGTATATCCATCACCATGTCGATCGAGTTAAGCATCTGCTGCAGGTGGGAGATCTGTCCTTGCACCAGCTCACGCTGACGGTGCAGGTGCGTCATGGCATCCGTCTCCGGCTCATCAAGGACCATCTTGATATCGGCCAGGTTCATGCCGGTCTGCCGGTAGACGAGGACCTGCTGGATGCGCATGATGTCTGTTTCGCAGTAGAGCCGGTAGCCGGCGGCACTGCGTCGGGATGGATGCACCAGACCGGTCTCGTCCCAGTGGTGCAGCGCCCTGACACTGACGCCCAGGAGCGTTGAGACCTCACCGACCGTCATGGCGATGTCCGCGTCACCCGCTGCTGCGTTGACCGCAGCATCAACAGCCGTGTCACGCCTCCCGGCTCCGTCGTGCTCCTGCTCGGAATCCGTCACCATGTCTCCCTCGTCAGCCTTTGTCCTGTCTGTCCTGTCCGGTGAGTGTCCTGGTACGTGTCGTCCACATTGATACCTCACGCAACGGGAGGGTCAAGTCCTCGTGCTCACAACGAGGTTATCCACAGGCAGCCGGTTCACTGTGGCGCTCAGAGCGGGGAGAGTCTCAGGATGGCGCATGGCTCATTTCGTTCCGGTACCGGGTCATGCCGCCGTGGCCCATCTGTCCGCCCGGCCCCTCTCCCCTGTGATGAGCGCTCTGCCTCCTCAGGACATGCAGGTGCTGCGGTGCAGCGGGCTCGATTCCCGACTACTGGTCAGTGTCCTGGGCAGTCTGCAACCGGCCGATCTTCTGCACTCGGTCGAGGGACGCATGCGGGCCGTCGCCACCGCCATGCCCTGTCAGGGCGTGCTTCTGGCGAGCACCGCCCTGTGGGTGCATGTCGGCGGGCCGCCGCCCGGCATCTTGGAGGTCTGTCTGCCCGGAGGACGTCGAAGTCGGCTGTCCTACCTGGTGACCAGGCGAGGGAGGCTGCCCCGCTGCGACACCACCGTGATCGACGACGTCACCTGCGCCACCATCGCTCGGGCCGCCGTCGACATCGCCCGCCTGGGACCGCCGGTGGATGCCGTCCAGGCCATCATGACCGCCCGTGACCACGACGTCAGCCGAGTCCAGCTGCTGCTCACACTCAACCACTGCCGGGGAGCGGCCAGCCGAGGCTGTCCCCGGGCGCAGCGCATCATCGAGGCGGTCATGCCGAAGGCGTCATAGGTACTTCGGCCAGGGCGGCACCACGGTGTCAACCGGAACGGCGGGCTGCAGACAGGCTCCTGCGGGCCTCGAAGACGCCGTCGATACGCCGCAGGGCCGCCAACGTGTGGTCCAGGTGCCCGACCTCCGCCAGCTCGACGACGAACCGGCCGGTGACGACCCGGTCGCGGCTGGTGGCGATGTTGGCACTCATGAGGTTGACGTGACTGTCCGCCAGCGCCCGGGTGACGTCGGCGAGCAGCCCCCCACGATCGAGGGCCTCGACCTCTACCTGGACCAGGTAGGCGGATTGGGCGTGATCCGCCCAGGACACGGTGATGAGCCGCTCGGGCTCGCGCTGGAGCTGGTCGACGTTCTGGCAGTCGGCCCGGTGAACCGAGACGCCCGAGCCCCTGGTGATGAAGCCGACGATGGGGTCGCCCGGCATGGGCGTGCAGCAGCGCGCCAGCTTCACGTAGACATCGCCCTCATCCATGCCGGCCACGACGACTCCGGCGTCGGCCGTGCGCGTACGCCGGTGCGCCGTCGCCCGGGTGGGCAGAACCCCCTCGGCGAGGGTCTCCTCGGCGCCGTCCTCCCCGCCCATGGTGGTGACCAGGGTGTCGACGACGTGCTGGGCGGAGACATGTCCCTGGCCCACAGCCGCGTAGAGGCCGTCGATGTCGACCTTGTCCAGGGTCTTGGCCACGTTCATGAGAGTCTCGTGACTCATGAGACGCTGGATGGGCAGGTTCTGCTTGCGCAGGGTTCGGGCGATGGCGCCCTTGCCCTCCTCAATGGCCTCCTCGCGGCGCTCCTTGGAGAACCAGGAGCGGATCTTGTTGCGGGCACGGGTGGAGGCGACGAAGCTGAGCCAGTCCCGGGAGGGGCCCGCGTTGATGGCCTTGGAGGTGAAGACCTCCACCGTGTCGCCGTTCTCCAGGCGCGTGTCCAGGGGCACCAGACGGCTGTTGACGCGTGCCCCCACGGTGCGGTGCCCCACCTCGGTATGCACGGCGTAGGCGAAGTCCACAGGGGTGGCCCCCGCGGGGAGGGCCCGGACATCGCCCTTGGGGGTGAAGACGTAGACCTGGTCGCCGGCCATCTCGTAGCGCAGGGCGTCGAGGAACTCGGAGGGGTCCTGGGTCTCCTGCTGCCAGTCGACGAGCTGGCGCAGCCAGCCCATGTCGCCCTGGTCGGAGTCCCCGGGCCTGCCCCCCAGCGCGCTGGGCCCCTGGGCATTGGGGTCCTCCTTGTAGCGCCAGTGCGCGGCCACGCCGTACTCGGCCATACGGTGCATCTCATGGGTACGGATCTGGATCTCCACCGGCTTACCGCCCGGCCCCACGACCGTGGTGTGCAGCGACTGGTAGAGGTTGAACTTGGGGACGGCGATGTAGTCCTTGAAGCGCCCGCTCATAGGGGTCCAGCGCGAGTGCAGGGAGCCGAGCACCGCGTAGCAGTCCTGGACGGTGTCGACGATGACTCGCACCGCCACCAGGTCGTAGATGTCGTCGAAGTCCTTACCCCGCACGATCATCTTCTGGTAGATCGAGTAGTAGTGCTTGGGCCGACCGGTGACGGCACCCTTGATCTTGTTGACCCGCAGGTCCTCCTCGATCTGGAGACGCACCTGGCGCAGGTACTCCTCGCGGGCCGGGGCCCGCTCGGCCACCATGTGCTCGATCTCCTCGTAAACGCCGGGATAGAGGGCCTTGAAGGAACGGTCCTCCAGCTCCCACTTGATCGTGTTCATTCCCAGCCGGTGAGCGAGCGGCGCGTAGATCTCCAGAGTCTCCTTGGCCTTGCGCGCGGCGTTCTCCGCGGAGACGTACTTCCAGGTACGGGCGTTGTGGAGGCGGTCGCCGAGCTTGATGACCAGGACCCGGATGTCCTTGGACATCGCGATGATCATCTTGCGCACGGTCTCAGCCTGAGCGGCCTCCCCGTACTGGAGCTTGTCGAGCTTGGTGACGCCATCGACGAGCAGCGTGATCTCGTCGCCGAAGTCGGCACGCAGGCGCTCAAGGGTGTAGTCGGTGTCCTCCACGGTGTCATGCAGAACTGCGGCCGCCAGGGTCTGGGCCGTCATACCGAGCTCGGCGAGGATGGTCGCCACGGCAACCGGATGAGTGATGTAGGGCTCTCCGGACTTACGACGCTGACCGGCATGGGCCTTCTCCGCGACCTCGTAGGCGCGCACGATGAGACTCGTGTCCGCCTTGGGGTGGTTGGCGCGCACCGCGCGCAGCAGCGGCTCGATAGCGGCCGGGGTGGAGTGTCCACGGGAGCCGAACCACGCCAGGCGGCTGCGCACACGCGAGCCGGGGACAACACTGTCACCTGACGTGTCTGGGGTGCTCTTCGTCTCCGTCATTGAGGCATCATATAGCGACCCGCACACTGAGACCCGCCGGTGCTACCGGTAGGCGTGCGGTGTCGCGTCCTTCAGAAGCACGACACCGCACGAGAAACAGCCCCGGCTACCCGCCGAGCAGCAGGCCTGCGACGAGCTGCCGCCTCAGAAGATGACGATGGAGTCGACCTCGCGGTCCTGAAGCTGGCGCCGCCCACCGAGGTCGGACAGCTCCAGGAGCATGCAGATGGCCGCCACCGAGGCGCCGGCCTGCTCAATGAGGGAGATGGATGCCGCAGCAGTTCCCCCGGTGGCCAGGACGTCGTCGATCACCAGGACCCGTGACCCCTGGGTGACGGTCTCGGGGCGCAGTTCCATACGAGCCGTGCCGTACTCGAGGGCGTAGTCGACACCGATGACCGGGCCGGGGAGCTTACCGCCCTTGCGCACGGTGATCATCCCGATACCGAGCCTGACCGCCAAGGGCGCCGCGAGGATAAAACCTCGTGACTCCAGGCCCGCCACCGCGTCGATCCGACCGCGGTAGAGGTCCGCGAGCCCGTCGACGAGCTCGGTGAAGGCGCCTCCGTCCGCGAGAAGCGGGGTGATGTCCCGGAAGAGCACCCCCGGCTCGGGGAAGTCTGGAATCTCCCGCAGGTGGCTTAAGACCAGCCTGGTCAGGGACTCGGGGACCGTCTCGGAGTAGGCCACAGAGGTGGTCATCTGCGCTTCTTCTTCCTCTTGGGCTGAGCCGCCACGCCGAGGTGGTGGCCGGGGGTGACGGGCGAGGCGGCCGGGGCCGCGTCTATCTTAGCCAGCTCCTCGACGTCGTCGCCCGCCTCCTCGCGCCGATGCTGACGCGCCGCCGAGACCTTGGCGGCCTGCTTCTTGATCGCCTTCTCGCGTGAACGCAGGTCCACCAGGAGCGGGGTTGCCAGGAAGATCGAGGAGAGGGTCCCCGCGATCATGCCGATGAACAGCGTCAGAGCGATGTCTCGCAGGGTTCCGGCCCCCAGGATGAAGGCGCCGACCACCAGCAACGACGCCACCGGGAGCACGCCGACCACGGAGGTGTTGATCGAGCGGATGAAGGTCTGGTTGACCGCGAGGTTCGCGAGCTCGGCGTAGGTGGAGCGGCTCTGGGACTCATAGCCCTGGGTGTTCTCACGGATCTTGTCGAAGACCACCACCGTGTCGTAGAGGGAGTACCCCAGGATCGTCAGTACACCGATGATCGTGGCCGGGGTGACCTCGAAACCGGACAGGGCGTAGATGCCCACCGTGACGACGACGTCGTGGCACAGTGCCAGCAACGCCGCCGCGGCCATCTTCCAGGTGCGGAAGTAGACCCAGATGAGCAGTCCGACGAAGATGAAGAACAGGACCAGGCCGCGGGCGGCCTTCTTGGTGACGTCGGAGGACCAGGTCGGTCCCACGGTCGTGGCCGACACGTTGGAGGTGTCGGTCTTGTAGGCGGTGGCGAGCTCACCTGCCAGCGAGTCGAGGCGCTCCTTGCTCAGCTGGCTGGTCTGCACCCGCACCGAGGACGATCCCATGGTCGTCACCGAGGAGCCGGCGGTCAGGTCCTTCTTGGACAGGACGTCGTTGGCGGGACGCTCCGAGGGTGAGGACAGCCCCGTCACGGTGATCTCGGAGCCACCCTTGAAGTCGATGCCCGGGGTGAGGCCCACGGTGGCCAGGAGCGTGGCCGACCCGGCGATGATGATGACCGCGATGAGGTACCAGATCCGTCGTCTGCCGACGAAGGGAATGGAGGTCTTGCCCGAGTAGAGCTCGTTACCGAGTGTGGCGAGAGACTTCACTTCGTCTCACCGTCCTTTCCGCCGTCGGCCGCGACATCGATCGCGTCGACCTCCCCCTGCTCCGCCGCCTCGTCGACGACGTCGTGCGTGTCGTCCGAGTCGTCGTCGGCGTCGTCAGCGGCGACCTCGTCCGGGTTCTCGGAGGCCCGGCGGGCCTCGGCCTTGCGACGTGCCAGCGAGCCGGCCACGCGGTCGGCAACGGCCTCGCGCCCCTTGCCGTAGGTGGAGGACGTGGCCCCGAGGTGCTCGGGGTCGAGGCCGGAGAGTCGGTGGCCCTCTCCGAAGAAGCGGAAGCGGATGATCCACTCCATGAACGGGTGGGTGAAGAAGATGATGATGGCCAGGTCCACGCAGGTGGTCACGCCCAGCGTGAATGCGAAGCCCTGCACCCCGCCGACGGCGAGGAAGTAGAGCACGATCGCGGCCACGAGGTTGACCGCGTCGGAGACGAGGATCGTACGTCTGGCGTGCTTCCACCCCTCGTCGATCGCCGTCCTGAGTGTCCGTCCCTGACGCACCTCGTCACGGACGCGTTCGAAGTAGATGATGAAGGAGTCCACCGTGATGCCGATGGAGATGATAAGGCCGGCCACGCCCGCCAGGGACAGGCGATATCCCATGGTCGCGCTCAGCGCGGCGATGACCAGGTAGGTGCCGGCCGCGGCCACGGCCAGCGAGGCCACGGCCACCACCGCCAGGCCGCGGTACTGCCAGGCCAGGTAGAGGATGATGAGGCCGAAGCCGATGAGCCCGGCGATCAGACCGTTGCGCAGCTGCTCGGTCCCCAGCGTGGCGGAGATCTGCTGCTCGGACTGGACCGTGAAGCTCAGCGGCAGCGAGCCGAAGGAGAGCTGGTTCGCCAGGGTGTTGGCCTGGTTCTGGTTGAAGTTACCAGTGATCTGGACCCGGCCGTCGGTGATCGGCGAGTGGACGTCCTGGTTGAACCCGGAGGCCATGATGGTCAGCCCGTCCAGGACGATGGCGAACTGGGCCTTGTCCTGGTTGTTCTGGGCCTGCGGGTTCTGAGCGCCCTGGGCTCCGGCGGCACTCGCCTGGTCGCGGTAGGCCAGCAGCCGCTTGGACAGCTCGGAGAACTTCTTGGTGCCGTCGGGGTTGAAGGCCAGCGAGACGACCCACTTGTTAGTGGTCTGCCCTCGGGAGTCGGTCTCCAGACCCGAGTTGGCGCTCTTGAGCTCGGTGCCGGTGATATCGGCCGGGCCGAGGATGTAGGCGCCGTGCTGCTGAGAGCCCGCGTCCTTGGAGCAGGAGATGACGGCGACCTTGGGATCCTGCGTCTGACCGGTGAGGTTCTTCGGATCAGAGCAGTCGGTCATGTAGCCGTCGTAGAGGAGCTTCTCAGTGATCCAGGAGTCCGAGGAGTTGTCCTGGGACGTGGCGGGCAGCGGGTCGGAGGAGATGACGCCGTCCTGGTTCACGTCCGCCAGCTGCTTGGCGATCTCCTCGGGTGTCCTGGGCTGCGCCGTGGACTGGGCCGTGGGCTGCGCGGAGGGGGTCGGCGTGGCGGTGGGCTGATCGCTCTCGCTCGAGCCCTCCTCGGTGCCTGCCGAGTCCTCCGCCGCCTGGGTCGCCTCCCCGCTGGCGCCCGAGTCGGGCTGAGCCTCGGCCTGGGCAGTGGGCTGGCCCGTCGGGGCCGGGGTTGCCGCACCGGAGGGGTTCTGGCTGGCGATGTTCTTAGCGGCCTGCTGGGCGCTGCCCGGCAGGATGCGGAGGACCGGCCGGAAGTACATGACGGCGGAGGTCCGCACCAGCTCCAGAGTGGCCTGGCTGGGCTTTCCGGGTAGCGAGACCACGATGTTCTGCCCGCCCTGGCGGGAGATCTGGGCCTCGGAGACACCGGAGGCGTCCACGCGCTGGCGGATCACCTCGATGGCCTGCTCGACGTCCTCGTCGCTGATGGCCGAGCCGTCGGAGGTCGTCGGCGTCAGAATGATCTGGGTGCCGCCTTCGAGGTCGAGGGCGAGGCCCGGCGTCAGCGACGCCTTGTGTCGCATGGTTCCCGCCACCAACGCACCGAAACCGATGATGATGACGAGGATGAACATCAGGAGGCGGCGCCCTGGGCGCTTTCGCTGCTTGCTGGACACGTGGTCCCTTCCTGGGTGGGGGTGCTCGGGCGTGGCCCGATGCAGGGGTGAGTGCGGGGTACTTGTCGGGTGCGGGCGCTCCAACGAGCCGGAGCGGTGGGCTCAGGGCTCAGGCGGGGCCGCCACGGGAGACTTCCCGGTCGCGCGTTGTCAGGACCGCGGGTCGGCCGCGTCCTGCTCCGGCTCCAGGGCCTCGTCGTTGGCCTGCTCGACGTCGCCCTCACTGTCCTCGTGGGCACCGGCCGAGCCGAAGGGGGGCTCCTCGATGGCAGCGATGGCCCGCTTGCTCCACAGGGTCTCATCGCCCAGAGGAGTGGCCAGAGTGACCACGTCACCGTCGACCTCCACCACCGTTCCGTAGAAGCCACCGATAGTGCGCACCCAGCTTCCGGGCACCAGCCCCTTCTCGGTACGACGCCGCTGCTCCTCCTGCATCGCGCGCTGCCTACGGCTGACGAACCACATCATCAGGAGCATCCCGATGAGCATGATCCAGAGGAAATACGACGGCATGGAGGCTTCTCCGTTTCGACTAGGCAGTCTCGGCTGACGCAGACCCACGGCTGTCACAGGCCAGCGGTGGTGAGTCTAGGGCACGCGGGCCAGCACGTTCCCGATCGCTTGCGAGTGGTCGGGCACAAGTAGGTACCAACCGGTCACAAAATGATTACATTACCCGGTTGCCGGTCAGGAGAACAATGCCCCGTCCGCAGGGGGCTCAAGCCCCAGGTGGATGTAGGCCGCCGACGTGGCCGCCCGTCCCCGCGGAGTGCGTACGACCAGTCCTTCACGTACCAGGTAGGGCTCGGCCACGGTCTCCACCGTCTCAGGCTCCTCCCCCACGCTGACCGCCAGCGTCGTCAGCCCCACCGGGCCGCCACCGAACCGGGTGCACAGCGCCTCGAGCACCTGGCGATCAAGGCGGTCCAGCCCCAGGGCGTCGACCTCGAAGATGTCCAGGGCGCTGCGGGCCGCCGTGAGGTCAAGTCGGCCGGGCTGTCCGTGGACCTCCGCCCAGTCCTGGACCCGGCGCAGCAGCCGGTTGGCGATACGGGGCGTGCCGCGTGAGCGTGAGGCCAGCTCCTCAGCGGCGTCCCTCTCAAGGCTCACGCCCAGCAGGCCCGCACTGCGCGTGAGGATCCGAGTGAGCTCACCCGGCCCGTAGTAGTCCAGGTGTCCGGTGAAGCCGAAGCGGTCCCGCAGCGGAGCGGGGAGCAGTCCCGCACGCGTCGTGGCGCCGACAACTGTGAAGGAGGGCAACGACAGGGGGATGGAGGTGGCACCGGGTCCTTTTCCGACGACGATGTCGACCCGGAAGTCCTCCATCGCCAGGTAAAGCATCTCCTCGGCGGTTCGTGCCAGCCGGTGGATCTCGTCGATGAACAGCACGTCGCCCTCCTCCAGGGAGGACAGGATGGCGGCGAGGTCTCCGGCGTGCTGGATGGCCGGTCCTGAGGTCAGGCGCAGCGAGCCGTCCACCTCGGCGGCGATGATCATGGCCAGGGTGGTCTTGCCCAGCCCGGGTGGGCCGGACAGCAGAACGTGGTCGGCCGTCACCCCGCGGGCCAGGGCCGAGCGCAGGACCACCGAGAGCTGACCGCGCACCACCTCCTGACCGGTGAAGTCCTCCAGACGCTTGGGTCTCAGGGCGGCCTCGGCGGCTCGCTCGGTGGCATCGGCTCCGCCGCCGACCAGACGCTCGTGGCCGTCCTGCTCCGTATCAGCCACGGTGCCCGCCTCCCAGCCACCTCAGTGAGGCCCGCAGCAAAGCCGCCATGTCCGGGTTCTCACCGGCCTCGGCGTAGTCAGCCTCGACGGCGGTCACGGCCTGACGGGCACTGGCCTCGTTCCAGCCGAGCTGAACCAGGGCGGCGACGACGTCGGCGTTGGGCTCCCCACCGTCCTCGGATGCCTCCGAGCTCTCTCGCCCGTGTGTCTGCGCACCCAGCACCGCCGTACCGAGATCGTCCCCCGTGACGGGGCCGAGCTTGTCGGCGACATCCAGAATGACACGCTGGGCGCCCTTGGGCCCGAGCCCGGGCACCCGGGTGAGAGCCGCGACGTCCTGAGAGGCGATGGCGCGCCTGAGCGTGTTGGGAGTGTGAACGGCCAGCATCGCCAGCGCCAGCTTGGCCCCGACCCCCTTGGCACTCATGAGGGTGCGGAAGCTGTCCCGCTCATCGACGTCAGCGAATCCGAACAGCGTCAATGAGTCCTCGCGGACAACCATCTCGGTGTGAACGAGGGTCTCCTCACCGACCCTGAGGCCTGACAGCGTGGCGGGCGTTGCCTGGAAGCTCATGCCGACGCCGCCGGTCTCGACGACGGCGCCAGTCAGGCCGACACTGAGGACAGTGCCGCGCAGCGAGGCGATCATGGGCAGCTTCTCCTGGTGATTCTCAGAGAGTTGAACCGATCCGGACAGAGTCGCGCAGGCTCCGAGGAGCTCGGAGAGACTCAGAACGGGCTCGGCCAGAGGGGCGGAACTCGAACAACTGTTCGGATCCTAACAGGCCTTCGCTGCCATCGGCGTCAGCGCCGCACCCGCCGCGGATCGACAGCACCGGTGCGCCGGGCCGCGGCCTGGGCGGCGGCCCACTGACGCTGAGCCGGCGTGCGGGCCGAGACACGGACCGCTCCCCCGGCGGAGACCATCTCGGTGGCGTCATCCGTCCCCGTCCCGCCTCCGCGCCAACCGTGGCAGATCGCCTGGGCCAGGGCGTCGGCGGCGTCTGCCGGCCGGGGCGGTGCGTCGAGGCCGAGGATGCGGGTGACCATGGCCTGGACCTGGGTCTTGTCCGCAGTCCCCGAGCCGGTGACGGCGGCCTTGGCCTCGCTGGGCGTGTGCTGAGCGACCTCCAGCCCCGCGCGCGCCGCAGTGGCCATCGCCGTGCCCATCACCTGGGCGACCCCGATGACGGATCGCAGGTTGTCCTGGGCGAAGACCCGCTCGATGGAGACCACCGAGGGGCCCAGGCGAGCGATCCAGTCCTCGATGGCCTCGGTAATGGCCAGCAGTCGCAGCTCGGGGCTCTGCGAGGGCGGGGTGCGCACGACCCCGACCTCCACCAGCCGGACCTGGCGGCGGGGGTCGACATCCACGCATCCCAGCCCGCAACGGGTGAGCCCGGGATCGATCCCCAGCACCCGCTGCTGGGCGACAACGGCGCGCGCCGAACGCGGCCGGGGGCCCGCGGTAGCCAGAGGATCAGTCCTCGTCGTTGGCGAACTCGGCGGCCACCTCCGGGCTGAGATCCACAGAGGTGTAGACGTTCTGGACGTCGTCGGAGTCCTCCAGGGCGTCGATGAGGCGGAAGACCTTGCGGGCCCCGTCGACATCGACCTCGACCTTGGTTCCGGCGACGAACTGGACCTCGGCGGAGTCGTAGTCCATGCCGGCCTCCGTCAGAGCGGTGCGCACGGCGACGATGTCACTGGGCTCGGAGTAGATCTCGAAGGACTCCCCCATGTCCTCGACCTCTTCGGCACCGGCGTCCAGGACGGCCATGAGGATGGAGTCCTCGTCCACGCCGTCGGCCTTGGCCACCTCGACGACGCCCTTGCGGGTGAAGTTGTAGGCTACCGAGCCGGGGTCGGCCAGGTTGCCGCCGTTGCGGGAGAAGGCGACGCGCACATCGGAGGCCGCTCGGTTGCGGTTGTCGGTGAGGCACTCGACGAGGAAGGCGACGCCACCGGGGCCGTAGCCCTCGTACATGATGGTCTGCCAGTCGGCCCCACCGGCCTCCTCACCGCTGCCGCGCTTGACGGCTCGGGTGATGTTGTCCGCCGGCACGGAGTTCTTCTTCGCCTTCTGGATGGCGTCGAACAGGGTGGGGTTGCCGGTCGGGTCACCGCCGCCGGTACGGGCGGCGACCTCGATGTTCTTGATGAGGCGTGCGAAGAGCTTGCCGCGCTTGGCGTCGATGGCGGCCTTCTTGTGCTTGGTGGTGGCCCACTTGGAGTGACCCGACATAAGTGCTCCTTGGGAGTCGATACTGAGGGCGCTGCCGGACCTGCTCAGGCCCGGCGCGTCACCATGGAGACGAAGACGTCGTGGACCCGGTGGTCGCCGCCGACCTCCGGGTGGAAGGACGTGGCGAGCAGGGTCCCTTGACGAACCGCGACGATCCTACCGCCGTCGGACCCGCTGGCCCCAGCCGCGCGTCCTGCGCGGGTCGTGGCGAGGATCTCGACGTCCGAGCCCACCTCCTCCACCCAGGGCGCCCGGATGAAGACGGCGTGCAGCGGCCGGTCCTTGTCCGCGCCCAGCTCCGGGGCGACAAGGTCCTCCTCGTAGGAGTCGACCTGGCGGCCGAAGGCGTTGCGGCGCACGGTCATGTCGATGCCGCCCAGGAAGGGCTGCCTCTCCTCCGCACCCTCGACACGGTCGGCCAGCATGATCATTCCGGCGCACGATCCGTAGGCGGGCAGGCCCGCGCTGATCAGCTCGCGCAGGGGCTCGAGCATGCCGAAGGCGACCAGCAACGTGCTCATCGTCGTCGACTCCCCGCCGGGGATCACCAGACCGTCGAGCCGGTCGCCAGGAGCGTCGCCCAGGTCGGTGGCGCGGCGTACGACGACGGGGCGCGCGCCTGCGGCCTCCAGGGCCAAGGAGTGCTCCCGTACGTCACCCTGAAGCGCCAGGACACCGATCGCAGGGCGGGCGTCGGCCGGTGCGGGCGCGGGGAAGAGCGCCCGTGGATGGCGCGCATCCATCGTGTGGGCCAGGCGGTGGTGACGGTTCGATTCAGTCATTGGGGTCCTTGGAGGTCGGTGCGGGAGGCCGGTGGGCGGAGAGCTCGGCCAGGATCTCGGCGTCCACCGGATCGGTGAAGTCGATCGGCTCGCCGCTCCACCCGGCGGCGAGCTCACGTGCGAGCACCGGCAGGCGCACCGGGTAGATCTCCCGACCTCGTTCCTGGGCGACCCGCAGGTCATGGGGGCTCCACCAGGAGATCGAGTCGACGACATCACGTTCCAGGTTGGTCCAGCCCTTCTTGCCAACAGGGCACCTGGTCGGCAGGCGCAGAAGGAAGAAGAGCTCGTCCTGACGGCAGGTGACGGAGGCGAAGCGGAAGATCGCCTCCCGGTGGGCGACGGGGCCTTCGAGATCGACGGGGGCGACGTCGATCCCGGACTCCTCGGCCAGCTCGCGCACGGCTCCGGCGCGCGGGTCCTCGCCGGGGCGGAGCCCTCCTCCCGGGGTGAAGACCCAGGTGTGATCCGGGTTGGCGGCGTCGTGCCCCACCAGGAGCAGCATGTCGGCGTCCCGGGTGACGACCAGGACCCGCGCAGCCGTTCTGAAGGGCAGACCGTCGTCGCCCAGGCGCCACTCGGAGCTGTCGAGGTGCTGGTCCCAGTCCTTGGGGACCAGCACCGGGTGACGACTCGGAGCGGGAGCAGCGCAGTCCGGGGACCGGCTCACCAGCCGCGTTCCGCGAGCCGGTGCGGCTCGGGGATCTCGTCGACGTTGATCCCGACCATCGCCTCGCCCAGGCCGCGTGAGACCTCGGCGATGACGTCGGGATCGTCGAACTGGGCGGTGGCGCGGACGATGGCGGCGGCGCGCTTGGCGGGGTCACCGGACTTGAAGATGCCCGAGCCCACGAACACGCCCTCGGCACCCATCTGCATCATCATGGCGGCGTCGGCCGGGGTGGCGATGCCGCCGGCGGTGAACAGGACGACGGGCAGGTGCCCGGTGCGGGCGACCTCGGCGACGAGCTCGTACGGCGCAGCGAGCTCCTTGGCGGCCACGTAGAGCTCATCCTCAGGAAGGGAGGTCAGACGGCGGATCTCGTCGCGAATGGTGCGCATATGCGTCACCGCGTTGGAGACGTCGCCGGTGCCGGCCTCTCCCTTGGAGCGGATCATGGCCGCGCCCTCGGTGATGCGGCGCAGCGCCTCGCCCAGGTTGGTGGCTCCGCAGACGAAGGGGACGGTGAAGGCCTGCTTGTCGATGTGGTGGGCGTAGTCGGCCGGGGTCAGGACCTCGGACTCGTCGATGTAGTCCACGCCGAGGCTCTGGAGCACCTGGGCCTCCACGAAGTGACCGATGCGGGCCTTGGCCATGACCGGGATGGAGACGGCATCGATGATGCCGGCGATGAGGTCGGGATCGCTCATCCGCGCCACGCCGCCCTGAGCGCGAATGTCCGCAGGGACGCGCTCGAGAGCCATGACGGCGACAGCACCCGCGTCCTGGGCGATACGAGCCTGCTCAGGTGTGACGACGTCCATGATGACGCCGCCCTTGAGCATATCCGCCATGCCGCGCTTGACGGTGAGGGTGCCGGTGCTGGGAGTGGTCTGCTCTGTGCTCAATCGTGGTCCTCGGTCTGTGAGCCGTCGGTCGTGTCCACGCCGGAGAAGGATCGACGGCTCCGTGAAAAGATGCTGACGCTGCGCATGCTACTCCTCGGTCCGTGACCGGCTCGACTCGCTCATGCTGTGAGCCCCGGGCGCCTGAGTCCGCAGGCGCCCGCCAGCTCGGCGTAACCTTCACGTGGTTCCTACTGGCCTCTGAGGAAGGTACGGCGAGCCAGGGTGATGCGGTCGAGCAGCTCGGACTCCTTGGCGGAGAAATCGGCTTGGGCGTGACCGTCCACAGCCTGCTGACGCAGCTGGGCGAGCTCCGAGGCAGTCTTTTGGAAAACGGCCATCGCGTACACCGCCTGCGGTCCCCGGGGGACGGCCCAGCGCCTGCCCAACCGGCGCCCCTTTCCGGTGGTGAGCATCTGGACCTCAGCCGGAGAGAACCAGCCGGCGTGGGCGTAGTCGTCTATCCCACGGCGCATCGACCGACGCTCACTCCAGCGCAGCCACGAGACCAATCCGATGCAAAGAGCGTAGAACGGGAACTGAAGCAGCAGATACACCCCGAAGTTCGCAGTAACGAACCCGTTCCAGGTCGCGTGAAGCAGAATCGCGCCGACCAGGCCCACAAGAGCCATCCACGCCCATGCGTACTGAGACCGCCGGCGAGAGGAAACACCAATGGCGACCCCTGTGCAGGCAGTGAACGTCAGATGAGCGAACGGAGACAATATCCCTCGCGTGACGAAAATGGTCCCCACATACTCCCACCCCTGGACGAAGTAGAGAATATTCTCAACGAAGGCGAAACCTGCGGCAGTGAATGCCGCATACACGACCCCGTCGATCGTCCCATTGATCGTCCGGCGCCAGATGAGGAAGACGAACAGGACGCCCAGCCCCTTGGTCAGCTCCTCAACCAGAGGTGCAGAGATCACAGCGGCCGTGCCCGGATCCCCCATGGCCTCCGTGATGACCCGAGTCACCCAGACGTTGACCACCAAGGAGCACAGGGTGGAGACGCTCGTCCCCCACAGGAATGCCACCACGAGAGTGACCGCCGTGAATACACCGGGAGGCCTGGGCTCCCAGCGAACGTACCAGAACACTCCCGCGAGCAGCATCGTGGCCACAAGCACCCCGCCTAACGGGATGAGAGCCAGCTCAAATGATGGGAGCACGACCGGCCCAAATTCCCTACGAAGCCGTGAGAAGACATACAGGGTGCACAGGGAGAAGACGACGATCGCAGTCAGCATGACAATCGCCCCGGCCTTCGCCGGAATGCCAGATGGAATGAGGGAGGCCGCCTGCTTCGGCTGCTGCCGGGCATCCTCAGGACCTGAGGTCCGCGAAGGATCCGCGCCTTGGCTCTCACGATGAACCTGATAACGCTGCCCGGCTCCGGGAAGGGGATCGGGGTCGGTAGAGGTCTGTGGCAGTGCGCTGGAGCGCTGGTATCCGGGGCGGGGTGCCCAGGGGCTGGGGTGCATGGTCATTGGTTCACCTCGGTTGCACCCCGTCGTGGGTCGGCTGCGCCTCAGGGGTGGTGTCGTCATCGGCGTCGAAGGTCTGGGGCATGGGAGCGTGCCCGGCCAGGTGACACACCCGAA
>ERZ772948.1102-NODE-1102-length-16309-cov-34.909376_pt1 | contig 16309 bp, 12 predicted proteins | sample MGYA00511945_ERZ772948 | MGnify/ENA primary metagenome ERZ772948 (study PRJEB29015, sample SAMEA2737927) | human oral metagenome | biome: human oral; feature: human-associated habitat; material: dental | place: China | collected 2141 ... | reverse complement strand
CAGAAACGGGCTCACCACCCCCACCCTACCGGCCCCTTAGTGTGCCAGCACACCCACAACCACCACGGAATACCAACGAAAAACCCACCTCAAAACCCAGACCCCACCAAAGTGTCACGAGTCAGGTTGGACCTTGCTGCTGGACATAGGGGCGCCCCCATCGTGCTGGGATCGACAAGATCTACCTGTGGCGGCTGGTACAGAGCAACGTTCATATCCTCCGGTATGCTCGTGCCAATCCAGGTAAGCTGAGTGTCTCCCAATGCCGAGCCAGCTCCCGGTGGTCCGCCACACCTCCGTAATCCTGTGGGTCTGCGCTGTCCGGGCGCATATCCTCGGCCCGCAAGATCAGCACCACCGACAGGCCGCGCCTTCGTAGCTTACTCGCCCACGCCTCAATCAGCGGGTCGCAAGCTAAGGACTCAGGCATGACTAGGGTTGCTGTCCAGTGGCCCGTGACGATGCTGGGCAGCACCAGAGGCTCGACCGCCGTTTCCCGGACGATCCGCTCCAGCCATCCTTCGAGCACCAACTCCTGGGCAACCTCGGCCGGGATTTGCCCGTTCGGACCACGATGTACACAACGGAACCTGGTCCCGGTAGATAGCACGATCTCATCCGACGAAACCATGTGCACGGTGGGCGTCAGGCGGTATATGGCTCCAGTCTGGTCAACAAGCCGGGCCTCGGTGTTCTTAATCATCTTTAATGCTTGCAGTGGTCGAGGAAAAGGTCAAGGCAGATATCAATGCGACAAAGCCGATACCAACTCCGCTGAGCACAAAAACGAAAGGCGTTGAAGTAAGATCGGCAACCACACCCCCCAGGGCCAGGCCCACCGTCATGCCGAGGCTGCCAACCGTACCGATCACCGCATAGACCCTGCCAAGGAAATGTCGATCGATCGTCAACTGTATCTGAGCTGCCAGTGCGCCGCTCAACAGCACCAGCGGGAGGCCCTGAATGAAGAACGCCACCGCAGCGACCCAGAAACTTGGCCAGATTCCCGGAACAGCAAGAGTCAGTGCGTAGACTCCGAGAGCAAAGGTGGTCACCCAACGAACACTCACTGTGTCAGGGGTCACTAGCAGTGCAAGTCCACCGAGCAATGCGCCGACGGAAGTGATGGCAAGCAGAAGGCCGTAGGTGTCGCCGCCACCTTCCAGCGCCTCCATAACGTAAACGACGAGAATAGACTCCGGCATCCAGCCGAAAAAGTTCCAGAGTCCAAAAACCGCCACAATGTTACGCGCAAAAGGATTTCGCCAAGCCACAACAAGGCCATCCCGCAATTCCTTCATGAAGGCGCGTATGCGATTTTCAACAGTTGTGGTCGTCGGTTGGATATTAACTTCCGCCGTACGCTCGTCCCAAGTGTTCCCTTGTTGACCCTCGTCGTGTTGTCCCTCGGCTGACGACTGATCAAGTATCAGTAAGTGTGAGCGCTGAAGAGAGCGTAGTGCGAACGCAATGATGAGCAACATTCCTGCACTCAAAGTGAATGGCGTTGTCGCAGACCACCCTACCAATGCGGCGCCAACAAACGGGCCGATAGCTCCGTTGCCAAGCTCTTGCATCCACCGGATGGTGGCATTCGACTTCAGGTACTCGTTAGGTTCTGTTAAATCTGGGACAACCAGTACTGATGTTGCGTCATAGAATTCTTCTAACGTGCCGAAGAGTAAGGCGAACGCACAGAGCAGAAGGATAGAACCGGCGCCTAGGTAGAGCGTCACTGCGAGCCCCAATAAAATGAGCGCACGGGCTAGGTTAACCAGGTACAGGGTGCGCAACTTGCTCCATCGATCAAGCATGACGCCGATCGGTATGGAGAGGAACACCTTGGGCAACGTTGCTACGGTAGCAACTAGTGCGACCTCCAGAGCTGAGTCGGCATATGTGGTGGTTAGCACAGCGAAGGCAGCGACCCTGATCCCATCGACGATGTTCGACCCCAGAGACACTGCGGCGAGCCGCATAATCGGCCCACGCACTAAGGTCCGTGCGCTCATGAGTCTATTTCCTTGTGCATCCAAACGTCCGGTACTGCTCGTCCATTCATACAGCGATAGAATTCGGTAAGTCCGGCGTTCTCTGGACCGTCGAGTCGGCATGAATCCGCCGACACCTGCACGTATACCATCGAGAGATCATGAAGAGTTTGGACTGAAGCAGGTGTGAGTAGGGTGCCGTTGGTGTGAACAGTCGCGATCATTCCAAGTTCCCGCGCATACGCCACCTGATCACGCCACCTCGGGATCATCAAATACTCCCCGCCAGTAAAATCGATCTGCTGTACTGCTATGGCATCTGCTTGGTTGATGACGTCCATAATTTCCCGTGACTCAGTCGCTCTTTACGGCCCGGCCCTGAGGTTGAGTAGCAGTAACTGCACGACAGGTTGCATGTAAGTAGAGCCTCGATCTGCACTCGCTGCAGGTGTGGATCCTCGGGCGCCCTACGATGAACGATTATGTCATCCAACCACCCGACTTGTCGCAAGGCTGCCGCCGGTGACTTTCGCCCCCCGGATCATTAGAAGATAGAGGCAAGACATCATGCCCACAGCAGCTGGCCCAGCCCCGGACCACCCGGGACCACCAACAAGGTAACGGGTGTCCCCGACGTCCTGCTCATCACTGCACGAAGGTCGGGGGCTACTGGACGAGGGGCGGGTGTACTCCATGGGGGTCGGGGGGTCGTGCAGCATGCACAACCCTTGGCCAGTGGGTCCCCACCCTCGTGGAGTGCGCTGGGATCACGCCTGCTGGGCGGGCGCCACAGCGGAGTCGGTGGGCTCATCCCGCGGTGGGGCGGCCGGCTCGTCGTCGATGCCCAGCTGGGCGGCCTCGCGCAGGGGAGGTTGCAGGACGGCGGCCCCCAGCACGATCGGCAGGTAGGCGGGCAGCACCGTCCAGGGCCCCACGAAGACGTTCTGCACCACGGTCAGAGCCGCGAAGAACAGCCAGGGCGTGGCCTTGAGGCGTCCCAGGTCGCGCATCATCGCCGCCAGCGCCATTCCCGCAATGAGCAGCAGCAGCAGGCCGCCCGGGATCGAGGCCGCCGCCCACATGTCCATGAGACCTGAGTGCAGCTCGATGCGGCCGCCGAACATGAAGTTCTCGACGTAACCGTTCTCCGGGTCGTAGCCCAGGGCGGCCATCCCTTGCTTGGCCACCCACAGGTCCTCGAAACGGGGCTTGACGCCGGCGCCGTACCCCCAGGGCCGGTTCTGGAACAGTGCCCAGGAGGCTCCCAGCTCGGGGCGGGCGGACAGGAGCAGGCCCGCCGAGCTGGAGGACTGGGCGATGGTCCGGTTCTGGGCGTCCTCGCCCAGGGTCCCGGACTCCGAGGCCATGACTACCCCGACCATCGCCACGATCCCCACGACCGCCAGAACGAGGATCTGGGAGATCGCCAGGCGCCGGGGAGTGGGCACGTGCCATCGGGCCCAGGACGCCAGGGCCTGCCAGATGACCGTGCCCAGGATGATGGCCAGGAAGGCCAGGGTGGAGCGCGAGTCGGAGACGAGGAAGACGCCGCTGAGCACCAGCAGGGCCACGATCTGCACCAGCCGGCGCTGGTCGGCCACCAGGCTGAGGACCATGATCGTCACCGCCGCACCGATCCCGAACTTCCACGGGTTGGAACTGGTCTGCAGCAGGGGCAGCGCGTCCAGGAACATGCCGAAGCCGACCGCCAGGGCCGCGCGCCTCGCGCCCAGCCGGCGGGCCCCCCACACGAAGACGGCCACCGCACAGGGCACCGCCAGCAGGCTCAAGGTGGTGACCCGGCGGGCCCAGGCCTCGACGACGAAGCTGCTCTCGGCCAGCAGGGACATGATGTAGGCCGTGCCCGACGCCAGGATGGACAGCACGAGCAGCAGCGAGAAGCGGCGCGCCTTGCGCACGGCCGTCCAGGTGATGGGGACCGAGGCGAGTGCGACACAGTCCCCGACGCTCAGGGCTGCCGCCAACTCGCGGCGCACACCCACGCAGACCAGCAGGACGACGGCGATCGCCATCTCCAGCCGCCGCCATGTCGTCCCCGGTTCGCGGCTCGATTCAGGATCGGCGTCCGACGGCGTCCGTGAGTCCTGGTGGGAGGTGCCCTGCGACCATGTCTGGGCCACGGCCGGTCAGGCGTCTTCCCGAGAGCGACGACGCCCAATGATGAGCAGCGGGTCCTCGACCTTGTCCTGCGGGTTCTTCTGACTCAGGAAGTACAGCAGGATCGCCACGATGGCGCCGGCAGCCAGCCCGATGGCGGTCCCGATCAGCGCGGTCGACATGGCCGACAAGCTCGAGGGGGCGGAGGGGGTCGTGGGGGAGTCGACCACCTTGAGGGTCGCGGTGGTGTTTCCCGCCTGCCCCGAGCTGGACAGGTCGCGGGCCACCGAGTCCAGGGCGGTCAGCTCGGCCTCAGCGATCCTGTGGGCGCGCTGGGGATCCGTGCTGGTGGCTCGGATCTCCACCAGGGTGGTGCCGGTCTTGCTGGTCACCGAGACGGACTTGCGCAGCTCGTCCTGACTGATCCCCGTGTCCTTGGAGACCTCCGCGAAGGTGCTCTCCGAGGTCCCGATCTCCACCAACGTCGGCATGATGGAGGTCAGGTAGTTGAAGGTGTTGGGGAGGTTGGCCTCACTGTTCTCCACACCCAGATTCGCATTGGCGGTGGAGGTGTACTGCGCCGGCGTCAACAGGCCGAAGACAGTGCCGATGATGGTGCCCAGCACAACGTGCATGACCACCAGGACTGCGTTCTTGCGCAGCGCGATGATGAGGGTTTCCGGGTCCATGGGTTCCGTTTCGGTGATTGCGGGAGCAACAGAATAGCGCGCCGTTTGGGGCAAGAGCCGGGCACAGGAAGTGACTCACCTCCTTCCCGGGCACTTCTCAGAACTCGTTGGGTCGTCGGGGTTTGAGGATTGCTGGCACTCGCAGGACGATCGACCGATCGGGTAGTGACCAATGCGACGAGCCGCCGCCAGGCGCGGTGGGACCAACGACGATGCGGGGGCGAGTGACTCCTCGGCAGCGCTCAGGGCGCGTTGGAGGACTCGGTGGCGCTGTGGCGGTGGACGGCGCTCTCGGTGCGCGAGTCGGTCCCCGCCCCCGAGGCGTCCTCGGAGCCGTGTGAGTTGTCTGCAGGCCCGGAGTGGAGGGTGGGCTCGGCCTTCAAGCCGCGCAGGCCGTTCCACGCGAGGTTGACCATGTGGGCAGCCACCTCCTCCTTGCTCATCGAGCGGTTCTCCAACCACCACTGAGCCGGCATGGCCACGATACCCACCAGCATCTGGGCGTACAACGGGGCCGTGCGCGGGTCGAGGTCGTGGGCGGCGAACTGCGAGGCGAGGATCCCGGAGACCTCGATGGCGACGTCGGCCAGCAGCGTGGAGTAGGTGCCGGCGGCGCGGTCCGAGCCGGCCGAGAGGATGCGGAAACCGTCGGGGGAGTCCTCGATATAGGTCAGCAGGGCCAGGGCGGCCCGCTCGGCGACCCGTGAGGCCGAGCCGGAGGCGTCAGATCCTCCTGTTTCGTGACGCCCGGCCTCCGGCGCCGCCGCGGCGTCCGCGGCCGGGTCCGCGATCGCCGAGGAGATCGCGGTCGAGATCGTGGTGATCTCCCGGTCGACGACGACGGCGTACAGGCCCTCCTTGCCGCCGAAGTGCTCGTAGACCACCGGTTTGGACACCTGGGCGCGGGCCGCCACCTCCTCCACGCTCGTGGCGTCGAAGCCGCGCTCGGCGAACAGCCCGCGGGCCACGGCGATGAGCTGCTCGCGCCGCTCGCTGGCGCTCATACGGGTGCGCTTGGCCGCCATGGCCCTAGCCCCTCTCGCTGTGGTCCGCCGGCCGGGTGGGGCGACGGCGCTCGGACCACTGGGCGAAGCGCGCCGAGGCCAGAGCCCCGGTGCGGCGGGCCAGCCGGTGGCTGGGGGCCTCGATGTAGCGCTGGAACAACCAGGTCAGCGGCGCCGAGGCCAACGGCGCCAGGATGAGCACCCACCACGGCGAGATCGAGTGCGTCAGCAGCCGCAGCGAGACCACGACCGGCTCGTGCACCAGGTAGAGGGAGAAGGACATGAGGCCCAGGTACTGCACGGTGCGCGAGCGCAGCAGGCCGCGCAGCGCCCCGGCCCGCACCACGAGGTGGACCAGGTAGGCCGCGGCCGCCAGGGTGACCGCGTTGGCCAGACGCTGAGCCGTGTGGCTCTCCATCCCCGGCCACCAGGCCAGGGTGATGAGCAGCAGGCACACCAGGGCCTGCGCCGTCGCCCAGGGCTGGGGGCGTTGCGGCACCGGGGCGGGGTTGTGCCCCCAGGCCCAGCCCATGACCGCGCCGACGGTGAAGACCGGCAGGTAGCTGCCCGAGCCGGGGCTGGCGGTGATGACGGGCACCGCCAGGGCCGCCACCACCGGCAGCCAGGAGATCCGCCAGCGGGCGCACAGGGCCACCCCGAGGATCATCAGGGGCAGCACGAAGGAGAAGATCGCCTCGGCGTGCAAAGACCACAGGACGGTATTGCGGTAGGCGTGCTTGGGGATGAGCAGGTACTCCATGAGCATCTGGCGCGCCCCGAGCCCCACGGGGTGAGTGACGGTCATCCAGTGCCCCAGCGCCGGATCCTCCGAGCGCGGCACGAGCAGCATCGCGATGACCGCGAAGGTGGTGGAGGCCGCCGCCGGCAGCCACAGGCGCACGAAGCGCCTCGGGGCGTAGTCGACCCAGTCGAAGCGCCGCCCCTGGGCGTGGCGGCGGGCCACCGGGTAGGTCAGGGCCACGCCGGACAGGACGAAGAAGATGAGGACGGCCTCGTGGCCCGCCCACAGCAGGTGGAGGGGGCTCTGGGTGAGGATCCGGTTGAAGGTGCCGGTGGGGACGGTGCCGGGCCGCGCCCCGACCTCCGCAAGCGCAGGGACGGTCTCCAGGGCGTGATGGATGAGCACGACGACGGCGGCCAGCCCGCGCAGCCCGTCGAGCTCGATGAGTCGCACCGCTGCCGGCTTGCCGGAGGAGGGAGGGGGAGCGGAGGGGGAACTGGACATGCCCCCATCCTGCCCTGTCCTCCCAGCCGACCGCGAAGCCCAAGGAGTGTGGCATACGCCCCGCGCAGGTGGGAGCCCCGGTGCTTGATGCGACCGGGACGCAACCGGGCGCGACCGGGGCGCGCTGAGCCGCCGCGAAGGTGCCGAGTGCGACCGGGACATGAGAGACTGTCCCGGCGTCTCGCCCCTCGCCGTCGGGCCCGGGTCGGGATGTGTCCTTCCGCCCTGGTGTAGCGGCAGCACGCAGGCCTTTGGAGCCTTGAGGCCCGGGTTCGAATCCTGGGGGCGGAGCGGCGTAGCATGAGCGGCGTTGGGGTTCCCTCGCTCTCACGCCCGACGGCGGTCACCCGGTCGCCGGTGGGATACGCGCCAACCGTCCATCCGTACCTGATTTCAGAAACCGTTGGAGTCCGTCCCCGGCCTCCGCCCGGTCGCGGCCGGAGACGTCGGGAGCCCGGGCGCGAACCTGTGAGAAGAGGACACGTGACGCCAACCGCACCCGCCGCCGTCATCGTCATGGCCGCAGGCAAGGGAACTCGTATGCGATCGGTCACCCCCAAGGTCCTGCACCGGATCGGCGGCCGCAGCCTGGTGGACCACGCCGTCACCGCAGCCAGGGGGCTTGAGCCCCAGCACCTCGTCGTCGTCGTACGCCACGAGCGCGACGCCGTCATCGCCCACCTCGCCGAGGTCGCCCCCGACGCCGTCCCGGCCGACCAGGACGAGGTCCCCGGCACCGGGCGGGCCGTCGCCTGCGGGCTGGCCGCCCTGCCCGAGGACCTCACCGGGCCCGTCGTCGTCACCAGCGGCGACGTCCCGCTGCTGGACACCGCCACCCTGAAGGAGCTCCTGGCTCAGCACCATGAGCGGGGGGATGCCGTCACCCTGCTGACCACCGAGCTCGAGGACCCCACCGGCTACGGGCGGGTCGTGCGCGAGGCCGACGGCACCGTCTCGGCCGTCGTCGAGCAGCGCGACGCCAGTGAGGCCCAGCGCGCCATCCGCGAGATCAACGCCGGCGTCTACGTCTTCGACGCCGCCCACCTGCGCACCGCTCTGGCGACCCTGGGCACGGACAACGACCAGGGCGAGGTCTACCTCACCGACGTCGTCGCCCACGCCCACCAGACCGGCCGGTCCACCAGCGCGCTGGTCGCCACCGACCACTGGCTCGTCGAGGGCTGCAACGACCGCGCCCAGCTCGCCGAGCTCGGCGCCGAGCTCAACCGCCGCGTCCTGGCCGGCTGGATGGTCCAGGGCGTCGGCGTCGTCGACCCGGCCTCCACCTGGGTGGACGTCACCGCCGAGCTCGCTCAGGACGTCACCCTCGAGCAGGGCGTCCTCGTACGCGGAACCACCCGGATCGGCCAGGGTGCCCGGGTGGGCGCCTACGCGATCCTCACCGACGCCGTCATCCCGGCCGGCTGCGTCGTGGCCCCCTTCAGCCAGCTCGACGCCGATGCCGCCCAGGCCTGACGCATGAGCGCACCGCAGCTTGGGCCCCGACCGGTCCGGCCGTCCGGGGCGTGCCGGCCGGGGCGATCACTGACCTTCACCTCCGTCTCCAACAGTCACATCGAGGGCCGCACCGGCCGTGAGAAGGGAACCACGTCATGACGGGCATCATTACCAAGGGTGAGAAACGGCTGGTCGTTGTCTCCGGACGCGCCCATCCCGAGCTCGCCCGGGACGTGGCCAGCGAGCTCGGCACTGAGGTGCTGTCCTCCACGGCCTACGACTTCGCCAACGGGGAGACCTACGTCCGCTTCAACGAGTCGGTGCGCGGCTGCGACGTGTTCGTCGTCCAGTCCCACGGCGACCGCGTCAACGACTGGCTCATGGAGCAGCTCATCATGGTGGACGCCCTCAAGCGCGCCTCCGCCAAGCGCATCACCGTGGTGGCCCCCTTCTTCCCCTACGCCCGTCAGGACAAGAAGCACCTGGGGCGCGAGCCCATCAGTGCCCGCCTCGTGGCCGACCTCTACAAGACCGCCGGCGCCGACCGCCTCATGAGCGTGGACCTGCACACCTCCCAGGAGCAGGGCTTCTTCGACGGCCCCTGGGACCACCTGTGGGCCCAGCCGGTGCTCGTGGACTACGTGCGCACCCGCGTCGACCCGGCCAACGCCGCCGTCGTCTCCCCCGACGCCGGCCGCATCCGGGTGGCCGAGCGCTGGGCCAACCAGCTCGGCGGCACCCCGCTGGCCTTCGTCCACAAGACCCGGGACGTCACCCGCCCCAACGAGTCGGTGGCCAACCGCGTCGTCGGCGACGTCGAGGGACGCTCCTGCGTCCTGGTCGATGACATGATCGACACCGGCGGCACCATCGCCAAGGCCGTCCAGGTGCTCCTGGACTCCGGGGCCAAGGACGTCATCGTCGCCGCGACCCACGGGGTGCTCTCCGGGCCGGCTGTAGACCGGCTCTCCACCTGCGGGGCCCGCGAGGTCATCGTCACCGACACCCTGCCGATCCCCGCCGGCAAGCGCTTCGAGCAGCTGACGGTCCTGCCGATCGCGCCGCTGCTGGCGCGCGCCATCAAGGCCGTTTTCGACGACGGCTCAGTGGCGGAGCTCTTCGACACCGTCGGCGTCGCCGGCGACTGAGACAGTCGGGTCCGCTCCTCGCAGGACCCCCATGAGCCACCGCGCGCTGGCTCCGGCCGCCGCGCTCCCGCCCTCGCCGAGCCCCTCACCGGGCCCGGCGAGGGCGTTTTTCATGGGGAGCCCGCCCCATGACGGCGAGTCGCGCTCGAAGTGTGCAGTAACCTTCAGATAACGATTTCGTTGCAAACCGACCTTGCGGTCACGTAGTGTGGCGCCGTCATCGAATTGTGTTCCTTTCGTTGCCTCTTCGTGTTCCGCATGGTCGGATGCGCTCCCCGAACTAACAAGCGCTACCAGTTACATTAATCGTTATCGCAGACATTCATCCGGTGACTCATGTGGGCCTCATCCGTCCCGGTACCAGCGATGATCTGTGATCCGCTTGCGCGTTGCTCGCCATATGTACCGGAGGTTCCTGTGCGTCGTCTCTCCACCATCCCCCGTCTTGCCATCATCGTCTCCCTCCTGCCGCTCCTGCTCGCCTCGATGGTTGTCCTGGCCCCCGCCGCCCCGGTGGCCTCGGCTCAGGAGACCGAGGCCGATGCCGACGGAGACGATCCGGGCGACGGCTCCGGCGACGTCGGTGACAATGAGGCCGCCGCTGCCGCTGGTACTGACCCCTCCGGCCAGTCCTCCCGGGAGCCCGCCTACACGGCCGCGCCCCTGCCCACGGTGCAGATCGACGGCGTCGCCTGGGGGCAGCTCGTCGTCGGCGACGTGGTCTACGTCGTCGGCAACTTCAACAATGCCCGCCCGGCCGGGGCCCGTGCCGGACAGCAAGAGGTCCCGCGCTCCAACATCTTGGCTTACGACCTCAACACCGGGAAGCTCATTGAGGACTTCGCCCCCACCCTCAACGGCGCGGGACGAAGCCTGGCGGTCTCGCAGGACGGCAAGACCCTTTATGTCGCCGGGGAGTTCGACAAGGTCAACAACGAGTGGCACAGCCGTCTGGCCGCCTTCGACATCTCCCACGGGCACGGCACCCTCATCTCCTCCTTCCAGCCCGTGTTCAGCACCACCGTCAAGGACATCGCGGTGGCCGGCGACACCCTCTACGTCGGGGGCTACTTCACCAAGGTGAACAACCAGCAGCGGACCCGTCTGGCCGCCCTCAAGGCCTCCACCGGTGAGCTCCTGGACTGGACCGCCTCCGCCGAGGGCCCCAACGCCCAGGTCTACGCGATCGAGGTCTCCCCGGACCATTCCAAGGTCGTCATCGGTGGCTCCTTCTCCACGGTCAACGGCTCAAGCAAGCCCGGATACGGGATGGCGCTTCTGAGCGCCTCCACCGGTGAGGTGCTGCCCATGCCGGTCAACGACACCGTGCGCACGGCCGGTGAGAAGGCCGCCATCTTCGACATCGCCGTCGACGAGGACGGTTTCTACGGCACTGCCTACTCCGCTGTCGGGCGCCTCGACGAGGCCAACCTCGAAGGGAGCTTCAAGGCTGACTGGAACGGCAACCTCGTCTGGCTCGAGCCCTGCCACGGTGACACTTATGGGATCGCCCCCACCAAGGACACCGTCTACACGGTGGGGCACGCCCATTCCTGCGAGACCATCTACGGGTTCCCCAACATGCCCGAGGTGCGCAAGGACGGTCAGCACCCACTGTACGTGCGGGCCATGGCCTTCACTAACAGCCCCGATATCACCATCCGCCACCAGGGGGTGGTCGACGGGTACCAGGACTGGTCGACCTCGGGTCTTAAGAGCCCCACGATCATCGGCTGGTACCCGGACCTGGAGGCGGGGAAGTTCACGAAGACCTCCCAGGCCGCCTTCAAGGTCGACGTCACCGACTCCTACATCCTTATGGTGGGTGAGTTCATCGAGGCCGACGGCAAGGTCCAGCAGGGGATCGTGCGCTACCCCAGGCGCGCGGGCCAGCCCACGCTGCCCCCCGAGGGCAAGGCCGAGACCCTGGCCGCCAAGGCAGAGGTGACGACCTCGGGCTCAGTGAGGGTGGGGTTCAACGCCACCTGGGACCGCGACGACCCGACCCTGACCTACAGCCTCTACCGGGATGACGAGACTACGCCGGTGGCCACCGAGAAGATCAGCGACACCCGCTGGGCCCTCAAGAGCCACAGCCTGGAGGACACCACCTGCTTGCCCGGCGATCACACCTACCGCCTGGTGGTCTCCGACCCCAGCGGCAACACCATCACCGCCCAGATCCCGAGCCTCACGGTCCCCAAGACGGCGCAGAACAACAAGGAGAAGGGCAAGAAGGCCAAGCCCGCCGCTGAGGCGAAGGAGGCTGCCAACAACGCGAACCAGGACGGCAACCAGCAGGCCGCCGACGAGGACCAGGCCACCGATGAGGAGGACGACAACTGAGCGCTCCGGCCAGGCGGGTCCTGGCCTGGAACGCCTGGTCCGGTGCAGACATGAAGGGCGGGTCCGATGCTCTGAGCATCGGACCCGCCCTGACGCTGGTGCCGGCAGCCGACTCACCAGGAGCGGCGCGTCGATTGCCTGCGGCGACCGGCCGAGGCCGCAGAGGCAGCCGAGGCGGAGGCTGTGTGCCGGGCCGCGGAGGCCGACGACGCCGAGGCCATCTGCTGGCCGGGCTGGATCGACGGCGGCGGAGGCGGGGGCGGGGCGTCCGGCCGATCAGGACTGCGGTGGCGTCCGCCCGCTGACGCCGACACCGGCGTGAGGTGGCGGGTCTGCTCGATGGAGGACTCCTCGGACAGCGGCGTCACGAGAGTCAGCCTCGGCTTGGACATCCGCCGGCGTCGAGCCAGGGTCTGCCGGCGTGAGGGCGCCTGCTGACGCATCGATGTCGAAGGGGAGGGGGAGTCGGTCTCGGAGGCCGAGTCCTGCGTGCGCGCCGCCACGCGTGAGACCTCAGCGGCAGCCGGGGGCTCAGGGGCCGAGGAGGTCGGCTGGGCCCGGCGTCGGCCCGTCGTCGTCGGCAGGGCGGAGGCATCCTGCCAGCCGGCCGATGACACCGAGCGGTCCGCTGAGGGCGAGGTGATGCGCCGTCGGACGGGCGTGCTCGGCGCGGGGCTCGACGTCGGTCCTGAGACGCGCCGGCGCCCGGTGGCCGGCGTGGCCGAGGCGGGGGAGCCGGCGGACGAGGTGATCGGTGCCGGGGCCGACGTCGGAGCCGGCGGGTACTGGTAGGAGGGTCCCGCCGAGGGGGCGGAGGAGGCCGGGGAGGCTGAGGAGCCCGAGACGGTCTGCCCGGTGGGCAGGGCGGTGCTGCGCCGGGTGGGTCCGTCGGGTGCGCCTGGGAAACGGTGGCTCCCGGAAGTCGGGGCGGCCGTGTAGGGCTGTACCGCGATCGACGGGGAGGCCGGCACCGTCAGGTCGGCGGGGGTGGGCAGCGGAGGGGGTAACGGTGCGTGCCTGTAGGGGGCGCTGGCCTCGGAGGCCGACTGGGACGAGACGGTCCCGGCCGAGATGGTCTCGGCCGAGGCGATTGGCGCCGACAGGTCGGCCTGCTGGCGCTGCATGGCGGAGGTGATACCGGAGGTGAAGCTGTGCGCCGGGTCCGGGGTGGAGGGCTGGACGGAGGGCTGTGCTGAGGACTGAGCGGAGACGGAGGCCGCCGAGGGTGACGACAGCGGCGCCGCGCTCATGGAGACGGGGCTCTGCGAGGCGGGGGAGTACGTCGGCACCGGGGAGGCTGGCGACGGCATCGGTGCCGGGGCGTGGGCCGGCTCCTGGGCGGAGGGCGCCGGCTGGGCGGCCGGGGTCGCGGAGTCGGAGATCGCGGGCATCGCGGTCGTCTGCTGGGGCGACTGGGGCGACTGCGGGGCCGAGAAAGCCGGGGCCGGTGCTGATGAGGCCGTCGGCTGAGAGGTCGGTCCTGGGGCCGCCGTCGAGCCCGGCAGCATGGGCGCGGAAGCGGGCGACGGCATCGAGGCCGGAGCCGCCTGCGGGGCCATGGCGCCGGGGGCCGGGATGACGGAGGCCTCGGGGGAGGCCGGGACCGGAGACTGGGCCGGGAGCTGCTGATACTGGTAGGGCGGCTGCGCCTGCACCTGAGGCTGCGCGGGCGGCTGGCTCGGTCGCAGCAGGTCCGAGGTCTTCTGCCTCAGAGCGCTCAGCGTGGCCGCGGTGCGCCCGGGGCGGATCTCTGCGCCCCTGTCGGCGCCGTGGCCGCTGTCGCGCCGGTGACGGAACATCGCGTAGGAGACGGAGGCCAGAAGCCCCAGCAGCAGTCCGGAGATCGCCGCGGCCCGGGCGCCGGGGCGCTCCATGGTGGTATTGGCCGTCGTGGCGGGCGAGGTGGTGCTCGTCGTCATGCCCAGGGCCTGCTTGCCCAGCAGCTCGCCGGAGGTGAGCTCCTTATTGAGCGAGTCGGCCGTCGCCTGGGCCATATCGACGGCCTTCTGCTTGCTGCCGGCCTTGGCGGTGATGGACAGGACCAGGGTCTCGGGCGGGTTGGTGACCGTCAGCGCGTCCGACAGGTCGGTGGTCTCCATGTTCAGGTTGGCTGCCGCCGGCTCGAGGACCTTCGGGCTCGTGGAGAGCTCCACGAGGGTCGGCATGAGGTCTTTGGCCTGGGTGGAGAAGGAGGGGGTCTCCTTGGACTTGGGCTGGATGCCCAGAGTCGTGGTGGCCATGGCCACCGGCGTCGTCGACAGGGCCACTCCCAGCCCGGCCAGGATGCATACGAGCAGGATGACGAGGCAGGCGACTAGGTTCCTGCGGATGGCGTGAAGGATCTGCGACGGCTGCACGCTGCTCCTCATCTGGTCTGGGGAAGATCTGGATCTGGTCGATACCGGCGGCCCGTCGGGCACCGTGGGCCGTGTGGCCCGGCGGATGCTGAAAGGCTACGGCCCAACCCTAACTGTAAGATCACGCTCAGGTCTCGGTGACTGTAGTAGCCTTCGCTGCGCCCCCGGCCGCGCCTGGAATCCTCAGACGTGGGGGAGCGGGCGATGTGGTGAGTCTTTCACTGGAATCGTGTGATGGGTGAGGGTCCTGAGGACCCCCGTCCCAACAGTGAAGAAGGCGGCGGGGTCGGCCCAATCGGGACGACGTCGACGGATTTCTTCCGGTCGGTCCTGACCTTGGTCAGGGCCGCCGAGGCCCTCCCAGCATCTTCCCGGGCATTTCTCACAGCGGTCCTGTGCTGGCCCGGGGTCGCGCCGCTCCGTCCGCCGACAAACCGCCGACAAACCACCGACTCGACCGCCGTGACATCACCGCGGTCATGACACAACAAGGGAGGAACGATGTCCTTCGCCAGGACCCTGTTCATCGTCCTCCCCATGGTGGGCGTCGCCCTGGCGGTCCTCATCTTTGTGGCTGACCGCATCCACCGCCGCCCCATCGCCGGGGCCGCACTGGTCATGGGTGCCATCGGTTTCGTGCCGGTGTGGGTGATGATCCCCTTCGAGCCCAATGTGCCTCCGGCCACCTTGGCCTGCCTCCTGGTGGTTCTCTCCCTCCTGCCCGGCTTCTCGTGGCGGCTGACCAGCGGTGATCTCATGGTCGCCACCGCCTGGTGCCTGGTGGGCCTGTCCGTCGCCGCGGGCTCGCCGCTCAACTACGTCCTGTCCGACGTCGTCTTCGGCGCCCTACCCGCCTACCTCGCCGGACGGCTGCTCGTGGAGCGGCTCGGGCTGCGGCGAGTGGCGGAGGTCCTGGCCATCGTGTGGATCGTGGTGGCCGTGCTGGCGCTGTTCGAGGCTGTCACCACCATCAACCCCTTCAGCTACATCGCCATTGAGAACAACCTCTACGAGGAGTGGGCCCCGCCCCTGGCCCGGGGCAGCTTCACCCGTGTCGAGGGGGCCTTCGGTCACCCCATCGCTCTGGGAGTGTGCCTGGCTGCCGGGATCCCGCTCATCCTGGCCGCGCGGTGGAGGCCCGGCTACCGGATCGCGGCCGGTGCCCTCGTCCTGGGGGCGACCATCCCGACCTTCTCCCGCTCGGCGATCGCCTGCGCCATCATCGCCGTCATCCTCAGCCTCATGCAGGTGCACATCAACATCCCCGCCCTGTGGAGGATGAGCTTCCTCATGGTGCTGGTCGGTGTGGGCAGCGTGCTGCTGCCCTACGTCCTGGGCGTCTTCGACTCGGCCGGCCGCGAGCAGGAGGACTCCGCCGGCTACCGCGGCGACATCCTCGTCCTGGTGCGTCAGCTCAAGCCGCTGGGACTGTCCTCTTCTTATCAGAAGGTAGGGGACTCGGTGGCCTGGGGCGGCTACAGCTCCATCGACAACCACCTGCTCCTGACCGCGTTGCGCTTCGGATGGATCCCCGTGGTGCTCGTCATGGTGGGGCTGCTGGTCTACGCCGCCAGGGCCGTCGTCCAGCGCTCCAACCCCGCACAGATCGCGCTGCTCAGCCTCATCCCGGCCTACGGCACGGTCGCCTTCATCACCCAGATCGGCACCGTCGTGTGGCTCATCGCCGGCATGGCCGCCTCGGCGCAGGTCTCCGTCCTGCTGGAGAGCCGCAACAAGACCACGGGCGGGGGCGTCGGCGTCGTCGCCGGGCACGCCAACCCCTGGAACCAGGTCCGCAGCGGGGACTGGGTCCGCCGGGCCTTCACCGGCCGGCCGGTCCGGCCCGCCGGTGGTTCCGGGGCGGGGAGTCACTAGACTCGCGGCCGTGCTCCTGACTGCGCTCCTGCCTCCGCTGCTCGCCGACGCCGACATCGCCCGCACCGTTCGCGCCG
>ERZ772948.1099-NODE-1099-length-16337-cov-4.268149_pt1 | contig 16337 bp, 20 predicted proteins | sample MGYA00511945_ERZ772948 | MGnify/ENA primary metagenome ERZ772948 (study PRJEB29015, sample SAMEA2737927) | human oral metagenome | biome: human oral; feature: human-associated habitat; material: dental | place: China | collected 2141 ... | reverse complement strand
GAGGAATTTTCCGACATTGAAGCGGTATTCCCTATGCACAAGAATCCTAAGGTGCGCGAAGTCGCACGGGAAGAGCTCGGCGGCCTCGATCGCGTCCACCTCATCGATCCATTGGACTACGAGCCGTTCGCAAACCTTATGGCGCGGTCGCACCTCATTCTTACGGATTCAGGGGGGGTGCAGGAGGAGGCGCCGGCGCTCGGCAAGCCAGTGCTCGTGCTGCGCAATACGACGGAGCGGCCCGAAGCCGTGGAAGCGGGGACGGTGCGTCTCGTCGGTACGGATAAGGAGCACGTCTATCGAGAAGCGAAAGAACTTCTGACCGACGACGTTGCTTACCAGCGCATGAGCGGCGCCTGCAATCCTTACGGAGACGGTGAGGCCGCGCGCCGTATCATTCAGGCGATTCTCTACCATGCGGGTCTTTCCCATGAAAAGCCCGACATCTTCTCTGCTTGCTGATGGAACGGCAAACATCGCCGAAGGAAAAAGGTGCGCTCCGTCAAGCGCTCGATGCCTACCTCTTTTTGAGTGGCATCGGTATCTTCTTCTGCGCCGTTCTCGGCGTTTGCATGTACGCGGGGAGCCTGATGGATGAGGCCTTCTCTTTGGGACACAAGGGAATCTTTGCGGGAATCCTCGTGGGGTTTCCGCTCGCCCTCTTTTCCGTCTATCGGCGCGTGCGCCGTATGCGCTGACGATGTCGCGGGCAGTTTTCGCGCGGTGCATGAAGGAATACAGAAATAAGAAAATTTTTCAAGAAAACTTAAAATATGCTTAAGTGTATCTCTCTTTTCTGCGATACATAGGTATAACGTCGTGCTTTCGTATAGCGGAAAATGCTTGCCATTTCGTCGCTGCAAAGAGAGAAGCCAAGGCGAGTCTCTGCCGCGAATATTGACAAGATGAATTTATGAACTTTGCTATAATTTATATTGATTATTTATTTATAAAAAGATAGATGTTGTTTATATAATTGTTGTCTATTTTTAGTTATTTTATCATTCTTTAATTTTATGGCGATTTCCGCTTGTTTTCGGCAGGGGAATGGCTTCTTTTGTCGAAACAGTAAAATAGCTGCAAAGGTTTCTTCAGGAATCACTGATAAATTCAGCCGCCCATCTTCACACATCTGTGCTGTCCTCTCATCGTCGACAAATCCTCGACGTAGCACCGCTACGCCTGCGGTTTGTCTCCTCGATAGATACAGCACATCTGTGCAAATCTGGGCGACCTCATTTTATCCGCGCTTCCTTAAAGAAAGTGATGCGGCGGTTTGGGAATGCTGAGATGTTCAGCGATTTCTTACAATGATATTCGCACCACGGCGCTTTTTGCCGAAGGAGGAATATGTGAGGGAAGTCTTATCGGTATATGCGAAGCGGCTCGCTGCATGGCTTCTTGGCTTTGCGCTCATGGCGCTCGTTTCGTTCGCCGCCAGCGGACGCGCGGGTCTCATTGGCGCATGGCTCATCGGCTATCTGGCAGCGGCAGTCTGTCTGTGGAATCTCGTATGGCGCACATGGCGGAGCACGACGCTGACCGCCGAACGCGCCAAGCGCGAGATGCGGCAGGGATTCGTTCTGCGGCTCGTCACGATTTTTATCGTGTTCTGGGCTGCTGTGCAGATCTCGACCGAGGTGTTCTTCACTGTGGTTTCGGGCTTTGCCCTATGCTACGTCGTGACGATGCTCCACATCATGCTGCTCGCGCTCGAAAAAGACCGATAAGGGAAAGGCGGACTGAATCCGCGCTTTCCGGGGAGATGCTTTTCGGCCCTCTCCGAGATTTATCCGAAAGGGAGGTAGTTAAACATGCATGAAATCGGTGTTCGCGAAGTTATTCAGTTCGCCGGCATGACCTTCAATGAGGAAACCTTGATCATGACATGGATCACCATGGCGGTCGTCCTTCTCATCGCGATTCTCGCGACGCGCAATTTGCAGCTCATTCCCTCGGGCTGGCAGAATGTGCTGGAGATGGTCGTCGTGTGGCTGCATGAGCAGATGGATGCGACGCTCGGACCGAAAGGTCGCTGGCTCGCGCCAATGATCATCACCTTGTTCATGTTTCTCTTGGTTTCCAACTGGATCGGCCTCGTGCCGAAGATGGCGTCGCCGACGAATGACTTGAACACCACGTTGGGGCTTGCGCTCTTTGTCGTCGCCTTGGTGCATGGCCTGGGCCTCTATATGGGAGGCATGAAGTACATCAAGCACTTCTTTCAGCCAACGCCCGTCTTCGTCATCCTTAATATCATTGAGGAATTAGCGAAGCCCATTACTCTGGCCTTTCGTCTATTCGGCAACATCCTTGCAGGCGAGATACTCATCATCATCCTGCTGAAGCTCTTGCCGATTTGGATGCCTGTGCCGTCCGTCCTCTGGCTTGCTTTCAGTATCTTCATCGGTATGGTGCAGGCCGTCATTTTTACAATGCTTTCGATAGCGTACCTGTCAAATTCTTTCCATGCAAGTGAGGGAGAAGATCATGGACACGGCGTCAACGCCATGAGCGAGGGCGGTGCTCTGCTTGATGCGGCGGAAGCCATCCGCGCAGGCGGGGAGCATTGAAAGTGACGGGGATGGTTCCTTTCTGTTTTTGTATTGTACTTTAAGGAGGAAATTTTTCATGGAAAACGCGATTATGGTAGCAGCCGCTTTGATTGGCGCAGGTATTACGATGGGTCTTGCCGCGATCGGCGCCGGCATCGGCGACGGTCTTGTCACGGCTCGTTTCATCGAAGGCATCACGCGTCAGCCAGAGGCGAAGAATACCCTCTTCACGAACACGCTGATTTCCGTCGGTCTGATCGAGGCTATGGCGATCATCGCGACGGTTGTTGCCCTGATCATGCTCTATGCGAACCCGCTTCTGACGAAATAAGGAGAGCATAAATTCTCTCTATCACAGAAAAGGGGGTACAGCAAATTGATCGATATAAATTGGACCCTTGCGGCTCAGATCCTGAACTTCCTGATTCTTGTCGTGCTGCTTCGCGCCTTTGCCTATAAGCCGATCGTCAACATGCTCCAGGAGCGTCAGAAGAAGATCGAAATGAGCCTCGCCAAAGCGGACGAGGACGTGGAAAAGGCCGAAGCCCTCAAGAAGGAATACGAGGATCAGCTCGCGAGCGCCCGCGTCAAGGCGCAAAGCATCATCGACTCCGCTTCGCGTCAGGCGGCGGAAGAGCGCGATGAGAGCGTCGTGAAGACGAAGCGCGATATTGAGCAGATGAAGAAGTCTGCGGCAGAAGAGATCGAGCGCGAGCGCCGCGCGGCAGCGGAGATGCTTCGCGCCGAGGTCGTTGCCCTTTCGATGGCGGCGGCGAGCAAGGTCATCGCGAAGAACCTCGACGAGAAGGCGAACGAGAGCCTCATCGCCGAGTTTGCCGATCGACTCGGCAACGAAAAGCTTGGTGATCTCTCATGCTGAATCTGCAACTGGCGAAAAAGTATTCGCGCGCCATTTTCGAGATTGCCGCGGATGAGAAGAAACTCAAGGAGTACGGCGAAGAACTCACGGGCGTGACGCGCGCCGTATTCGATGAGCCGATGCTCCGAGGCTTCGCAACGAATCCGCAGGTGCCGCCTGAAGCAAAGAAATCGCTGTTCAAGAAGATTTTCTCGGGCGAACTCTCCTCGGATATTGAGAACTTCATCATGCTCTTGATCGACAAGCATCGCATGGACCTTCTGGAGGTCATAGATGCCCAGTATCAAGATTTTTCCAACGAGGCGCAGGGCATCGTCGTCGCGGACATCACGACGGCGCATCCGTTGACGGGAGAGCTGGAAAAGCTTCTTGCCGAAAAGCTCGAAAAGGCGACGGGGCGCAGCGTGAAGCTCAGGAAGCACATCGACGCCGCCATCATCGGCGGTGCGATCGCCCAGATCGGCGACAAGCGCATCGACGGCAGCGTACAGGGCAGACTTGCAGCACTGCGCGCCGAGATACTGGCGAACAAGTGAGAAATTGGGGTGACAGCATAAGATGAAAATGAATCCGGAAGAAATAACGGCCATCATCAAAGACCAGATCAAGAACTACAACGTCGATCTGAACGTCGATGATGTCGGCACTGTTATCGAGATCGGTGACGGCATCGCCCATATCCACGGCCTCACGAAAGCCATGGCAGGCGAGCTGCTCGATTTCGGCAATGATGTATACGGTCTTGCCCTGAACCTCGATCAGGACGACGTCGGCGCCGTTATCTTGGGTGGCGACACGGAAATCAAAGAAGGTGCGACGGTCAAGCGCACGAAGAAGATCATGCAGGTGCCGGTTGGCGAGAACATGGTCGGTCGCGTCGTCGACGCTCTTGGGCGTCCGATCGACGGCAAGGGCCCCATTCAGGCAGCAGAGCATCGCGCCGTCGAGTTCCCCGCGCCGGGCATCGCGGACAGAAAGTCCGTCCATGAGCCGCTGCAGACAGGTCTCAAGGCGATCGACGGCCTCGTGCCGATCGGCCGTGGCCAGCGCGAGCTCATCATCGGCGACCGCGGCACGGGCAAGACGGCGATCGCTGTCGATACGATCCTCAACCAGAAGGGGCAGAACTGCATCTGCGTCTACGTTGCCATCGGCCAGAAAGCGTCGACGGTTGCACGCGTCGTCAAGACGCTCGAAGACGCCGGCGCGATGGAATATTCCATCGTCGTCGCTGCGACGGCGGCGGACAGCGCTCCCTTGCAGTACCTTGCGCCGTACGCGGGCGTCGCCATGGCGGAGTACTTCATGTACAAGGGCGGTCATGCCCTTTGCGTTTACGACGATCTGACGAAGCATGCCGCCGCTTACCGCGCGATGTCGCTTCTCCTGCGCCGTCCACCGGGGCGTGAAGCCTATCCGGGCGACGTCTTCTACCTGCACTCGCGCCTTCTAGAGCGCGCGGCGAAGCTCTCCGATGAGCTTGGCGCAGGCTCCATCACGGCTCTGCCTGTCATTGAGACGCTGGCGGGCGATCTCTCGGCGTACATCCCGACAAATGTCATCTCCATTACCGACGGTCAGATCATGCTCGAAACCGACGCGTTCTACTCGGGCATCCGCCCGGCGATCAACGTCGGCCTCTCCGTCTCGCGCGTCGGCGGCTCGGCGCAGATCAAGGCGATGAAGCAGGTCGCGGGCACCTTGCGCCTCGACCTTGCACAGTACCGTGAGCTCGCTGCTTTCGCGCAGTTCGGTTCCGACCTCGACAAGGCGACGAAGGAGCAGCTCGATCGCGGCGCACGCATGGTCGAGACTTTGAAGCAGCCGCAGTACACGCCGCTCGCCGTCGAGGATCAGGTGCTCGTGCTCTTCACGGCCGTGCGCGGCTTCCTCGCGGACATCCCCGTCGAGAAAGTCGTCAAGTTCCAGGAGGACTTCATCAAGTTCATGCACGCAAGCCATGCCGATGTCGGCAAGAAAGTCGCTGAGCAGAAGAAGCTCGACGATGCTTTGGAAGCCGAGATCAAGAAGTGCATCGAGGAGTTCAAGGAGACGATTTCTTACAGGGTCAAAGAATAATAGCGAGGTGATTCATTTTGGCTAGCTTGCAGGATATACGCCGAAGGATCAAGAGCGTAAAAAGCATCCAGCAGATCACGAACGCTATGAATATGATCGCGACCTCAAGGCTGCGCCGTGCCAAGGATGCGGCGACGAACAACCGCCCCTACGCAGAGAAGATGGCCCAGGTGGTCAAGGACATCGCGGCGAATGCCGGCGATTTCAGCCATCCGCTGTTGGAGACGCATCCGGACGGCAAGACGCTCTATCTCGTCTGCGCCGCTGACAAAGGGCTTGCGGGTGCTTATTCGAGCAACGTATTCAAGCTCGTCGCGAGTCTCGTTGAAGACAAGTCGAAGACGACGCTTGTGACCGTGGGCCGCAAGGCGCGCGATCATTTCAAGCACAGAGGCTTCGATGTCGCGGAATCCTACATCGGCATCAGCGAGCGTCCGACTTACGAAGAAGCGCGCACGATCGCCCAAGATCTTACGAATCGCTTCACCGAAGGCGGCATCAAGGAGATCCACATGGTCTACACGCGCTTCATCTCGTCGATCAGCTGTGTGCCGGAAACGATGCAGCTCCTGCCCTTCGCAGGGCTCGGCGAGGCGAAGGAAGGCCCTCATGCGGAGTACATCTACGAGCCGTCGGCGGAGGAAGTCCTGGGCTTCCTGTTGCCGCAGTACCTCGTGACGACGGTGTACGCGGCGCTCTTGCAGTCCGCCGCGAGCGAACTCAGCTCCCGCATGAACGCGATGAGCAACGCGACGGACAACGCCGAGGAACTCATCCGTAAGCTCGACCTGCACTACAACAAAGTGCGTCAGGCTGGCATAACCCGCGAGATCACCGAGATCGTGGGCGGTGCGGAAGCCTTGAAGTAAGGAGGTTTAGCATTGGCTAAAGGTAAAGTGGTACAGGTCATCGGACCTGTCGTAGATATCGAATTTCCAGCGGGAGAGCTGCCGGCCATCCTCAATGCCATTACGATCCAGGGTAAGGTGGAAGACCTCGACATCGACCTCGTCGTCGAAGTCATGCAGCATCTCGGCGACAGCGTCACACGCTGCATCGCCATGAGCTCGACGGACGGTCTCATGCGCGGCATGGAAGCCGAAGACACGGGCGCGCCGATCAAGGTGCCCGTCGGCGATGCGTGCCTCGGGCGCGTCTTCAACGTGCTCGGCCGCACGGTCGACCACAATCCCGCTCCCGTCGGCAACAAGGAGTCGTGGCCGATCCATCGTCCGGCGCCGAAATTCGATGAGCAGGAGACGTCGACGCAGATCCTTGAGACGGGTATCAAAGTCGTCGACCTCATCGCCCCGTACTCGCGCGGCGGGAAGATCGGTCTCTTCGGCGGCGCGGGCGTCGGCAAGACGGTTCTCATCATGGAGCTTATCCATAACATCGCGACCGAGCACGGCGGCTACTCCGTATTCGCCGGCGTCGGCGAGCGTACGCGTGAAGGCAATGACCTCTGGTCAGAAATGACGGAGTCGGGCGTCATCGACAAGACGGCACTCGTCTACGGTCAGATGAACGAGCCGCCGGGAGCGCGTATGCGCGTCGCTCTGACGGGGCTTACCATGGCGGAATACTTCCGCGATGTGCAGGGGCAGGACGTGCTGCTCTTCATCGACAACATTTTCCGTTTCATTCAGGCGGGTTCCGAGGTTTCGGCTCTTCTCGGTCGTATGCCTTCCGCCGTCGGCTATCAGCCAACATTGACGACGGACGTCGGCGCTCTGCAGGAGCGCATCACCTCGACGAAGAAAGGCTCGATCACGTCCGTGCAAGCGGTCTATGTGCCTGCCGACGACTTGACGGACCCGGCGCCTGCAGCGACGTTCACGCATCTCGATGCGACGACCGTTCTTTCGCGCCAGATCGCCGAGCTCGGCATCTATCCCGCCGTCGATCCTTTGGATTCCACATCGCGCATCCTCGACCCGAACGTCATCGGCGAGGATCACTACGAAGTCGCGCGCGGCGTGCAGGCGGTGCTTCAGAAGTACAAGGAACTGCAGGACATCATCGCGATCCTCGGCGTTGACGAACTCAGCGAGGACGACAAGGTGACGGTGGCCCGGGCGCGCCGCATCGAGCAGTTCCTGTCGCAGAACATGTACATGGCGGAGAAGTTCACGGGTGTCCCCGGATCGACCGTGCCCCTGTCGGAGACCATCGAAGCCTTCAAGCGCATCGCCGAAGGCAACTACGACGACGTCCCCGAGCAGGCGTTCTACAACTGCGGCGGCATTGACGACCTGGAGCGCAACGCCCACGAGCTGGCCAAGGAAGCCTGATGGCGTCCGGAAGGTCCCTGCAGGTTGAGGTCGTCTCTCACGAGGGGCGGCTGTGGCACGGCAGCGCCGCATCCGTCCAGATTCCGACGGTGGATGGCTCCCTGGGCGTCTTGCCGGGACGCCAGCCGCTGCTTGCCCAGCTCGGCGAGGGCGCCGTCACCGTGACGCGCTCCGACGAGGTCACGTCATTCACCGTCAGCGGGGGATTCGCCTCAGTTGACACCGACTACGTCACTATCGTCGCTGATCACGCTATCGTGGTCGTGCAGTAAACCGACGAGCCCGGGGAGGACCTCATGAGCCTAATGCTGGTAGCAATGTGGTGCGTGGCCGTCCTCGTGTGCGTCGGCGCGGTCCTGTGGGTGTACATGAATGTGCGCGCCCGCAGGATCGCGTCGCGTCTGGGTGCCTTTCGCTGCTGGTCGCGCCCCGACGTCCAGTCTGGCTGGACGGCCGGCATCGGCGTCTACGGCGTTGACGACCTATCGTGGTACCGACTCGTTGGTCTGTCCCTGCAGCCGGTCTACACGGTGCCTCGTTCCGGCCTTGAGGTATCCGCTCCGATCGCCCACTCGGCGGACGGGTCGGTCGTCGAGGTGCGCCTCGCATACGGTGAGCATCGTTACGAGGTTGCCGTCGAACGCCTGACATACAACGGATTGGTCTCCTGGGTGGAGTCCGGTCCTCCGCGCCTCGTGTAGGCGGCATTGATAAGCTCGGCGTGTGCGTATCGTTATTGCTTCCTGCACCGTTGACTACTCCGGACGCCTCAGTGCTCACCTGGATCCCGCCAAGCGCGTCATCATGGTCAAGGGCGACGGCTCGGTTCTCATTCATTCCGAAGGTGGCTCTTACAAGCCTCTGAACTGGATGACCGCGCCGTGCTCAGTGACCATTGACGAGGGTGGGGAAGACGAACCGGACACGCAGCAGGTGTGGACCGTTCAGGCCGACAAGACCGACGACAAGCTCGTGATCCGCCTCCACGAGATCATCTGTGACGTTACTGAAAACCTGGGAGTGGACCCCGGCCTGGTCAAGGACGGCGTGGAGGCGCACCTGCAGGAGCTCCTCGCGCAGCAGGTCCCGCAGATTCTCGGCGAGGGGTGGGAGCTCGTGCGACGCGAATACCCGACGCCGGTGGGGCCGGTCGACCTCATGGTGCGCGACGAGACCGGCGCGCACGTGGCTATCGAGGTCAAGCGGCGAGGCGGCATCGACGGCGTCGAGCAGCTGACGCGCTACCTGTCCCTGCTGGGTCGTGATTCGCTGCTGGGCGACGTGTCGGGGATCTTCGCCGCTCAGGAGATCACCAGGCAGGCGCGCACGCTGGCCGAGGATCGCGGGATCCGCTGCGTGGTCCTCGACTACGACGCCATGCGGGGATTCGACGACCCCGAGTCTCGACTGTTCTGATGGTGCTTTCGTGGCGGGCGAGCCTCGGGCGAATCGTTGCCCAGGGCCTTGTCTCGGCGACTGCGGCACCCTCACCGCTGGATGCCGTCGAGAACCTGCTGGCACTGCAAGGCCAGCAAGTGAGTGCGATCCCGTGGGCGATTGGTGTGCGCTGCGCGGGCGTCTCACGGGCACAGGTGAGCGTCGCGTTCGACTCGGGTGCCCTTGTTCGTTCATGGCCGATGCGCGGCACCGTGCACGTGACGAGCGCCCGCGATCACCACTGGCTGCGGCGTCTGCTGCGCCATCGGAGCGGGGCCTGGGAACGCCGGGCGCTTTCTCTGGGCCTCGATGAAGCGCTCGTCGAGCGTGCGGCTCAGGTTGCCTGTGACCTGCTGGAGGCATCACCCAGGGGAGTGAGCCGTGCGGATTTGGTGAATGCGTGGGAGAGCAGTGGGATCGACACTGTGACGGCGTCTTCCTCACAAACAGGTCTGCGGCGCCGCCACCTCGTGATGCGCCTACACCTGGACGGGCTGCTCGCCGCGGGTCCTCTGCGCGCGGGAGAACACCTGATGATCGACGCGCAAGCGCTGCCGGGTGCCCCCGGGGTCGCGAAGGGGGAGGCGGGGCACGAGGAAGCCCTCGCGGTTCTTGCAGCGCGCTACGCCTGGGGGCACGGTCCCATCGGCGAGGCCGACCTGGCCAGGTGGACCGGGTTGACCGTGACGGAGGCGCGTCGAGCGATAGCCCAAGCGAGTGAGGTGGGGGATAGCATTGGCCTACCCATCGCGGAATTCGAAGGCGGTCTGGCTCGCTCGGACCTCGCCGACCTCGTGGAAGCCCACCGCGACGAGGCGGAGGCGATGCTCGCCCTGCCTTCATTTGACGAGCTGCATGTCGGCTACAAGGACCGTTCCTGCCTGACGGACGAAGCAGGCGAGGTTTTGATATGCCCGGCGAAGAACGGGATGTTTCGACCGATTGCCGTTGCGCGTGGACGCCTCGTTGCGGTGCGCGGACCCGGCAGCGACATTGTGACTGCCCACGGCTGCGGCGGCTACGAGGAGTTGGCGCGGCGTGTGTTCGGCGACTGGGAGAGATGGTTGTCCGAGATACAGCAGTGAAGTGTCAGGTGTGCCACAATGAGGGCATGACTGATTATGTGCTACGTGGCCGTTTGGTCCTGGAAGATTCCGTTGTTGACGATGGAATTATTGAGATCGACGGTTCGACCATTACCCGTGTATGCCCCGCTTCCGACTATGACGCAGACCTGCCCGCCGCCACGGACTCAACGTTCCTGCCCGGCCTGGTCGATGTTCACTGCCACGGCGGAGGAGGGGAGTCCTTCCCGAACGCGCAGAGCGAGGAGGCGGTCCTCGTGGCCGTCATGGAGCATCGACGCCACGGCACGACCTCCCTGGTTGCCTCCTGCGTGACCGCTTCGGCCGAGGTGCTGCGTGCTCGCGCCAAGACCCTCGCCCAACTGGCCAGCGACGGAGAACTTGCGGGCATCCACTTCGAGGGACCCTTCGTCTCGCACGCGCGCTGCGGGGCCCAGGATCCCACCTACATCATCGATCCCGACGCGGAGCTGACGCGAACCCTTCTGGAGGACTGCCGCGGATACGCCCTGTCGATGACGCTGGCCCCGGAGAAGCCCGGCGCGTACGGTCCCGGCTCCGTTGCCGAAGCCCTCATCGACGGGGGTGCCCTGCCCTCGTGGGGACACACCGACTCCAACTCGGCAATGGCGCGCGAGGCGCTGGAGTACTCTCGGGAGCGTTTCAGCCAGGTCTCCACCACGCGCGGACCTCGCGCCACCATCACCCACCTCTTCAACGGCATGAGGCCGCTGCACCACCGCGACACCGGTCCGATCGCCGAGTTCCTCTCCGATGCTGCGCGCGGGGGCGCCGTCGCCGAGCTGATCTGCGACGGCATCCACGTCGATCCATCCCTCGTGCGCGACGTGTACGAGCTGGTGGGACGCGACCACGTCGTGTTCGTCACCGACGCGATGGCGGCGGCGGGGATGCCCGACGGCGAGTACACGCTGGGCCCGCAGGACGTCGTCGTGCGCGACGGTATCGCGCGCCTGGCCCAGGGGGATGCGATCGCGGGCGGGACCGCGCACCTCCTCGACTGCGTGCGGGTCGCCGTGACGCGCGGCGGCATACCGCTCGTGGACGCCGTGTATATGGCCACCGTGCAGGGGGCCACCATTCTGGGCGACGACACGATCGGTCGGCTCGCGGTCGGCAAGAAGGCCGACGTGCTCGAGGTCGATCATGCCCTGAACGTGCGCCGCGTGTGGCGCCGTGGCACTGTAGTTGCGTGAGAGGCAAACGAAGCGCGAAACGCCCGTGGGGCGAGGCGCGGCCACTGCAGATGGAGCGCCTCGCCTCCGTGCCACGAACGGAAACCGGCCCGGATGGCGACACCTACAAGGTGCGTCGCCTGCCCAGCGCCGCCAAGGAGTACACGTGTCCGGCGTGCCTGCGGCCCATTCCCCCTGGAAGCGCTCATATCGTCGCGTGGCCGGAAGAAGCCCCCTTTGGCATGCCTCAGGGCGTGGAGGGGCGACGGCACTGGCACTCGGAGTGCTGGCGGCGGCGTCTGCGGCCGGTATGAGAGTGGATGTGATGTATCACTGCCCTGCGTGCGGATTCGATGGGCACCGGGCGAAGCACGTAGAGTGGGGTCTGGAGAATGCCCTGAGCAGGGCGTGGATATGAGGAGCAACCGTGGAATTTCTTAAGCGATACGTGGCTGCGGCGTCGATGCTCGTTGTCGCTCTCGTATGCGCCCTCGTCGGGCTGCTCGGCTTGACCGTCTTCCGGCCTCCGACACAGCAGGTGTCCTCGGTCGATTCGGCGACTGATCTGATCATGACGCGCGGCAACGTACTGTCGATCGTCAAGGACGATGTGACGGTTACCGCGACGTCTAAGTCCGGTGCGCCGGTCACGCTCAGCATCGGCACGACGCAGGACGTCAAGGGCTGGATTGGCGACGCGGCCTACACCGAGGTCATCGGTGTGGAGTCTGATCGTTCGAAGCTCAAGGCCGAGTCGCACGACGCCGTGTCGTCGCCGGACGCGCACGCCGCCCAGCCCGGCGCGCAGGCCGGCGTGCAATCGGGAGCACAGCCCCTCAAGGATCCCACCTCGGCGGAACTCGTCGCGCAGCTGGCGTCCTCCGACATGTGGTTCAAGCAGGCGAGCGGCGAGGGGAGCGTCAGCCTGGACTTGGAGAACGTTCCCACGGGACGCTCCGCGTTGGCGGTTTCGGCCGCCGGGGCCGGTGACCTGACGCTGACGCTGACCTGGAAGGTCGAGCAGACCAACACGCTCGCCATCATCGCATTCCTCACGGCCTGCGTCTTCGCACTCATCGCCCTCGCTCTCTTCCTGACCCGCTGGCAGCTCCTGCGCCTGCGCAAGATCCGTGCCGCGCGCATCGAAGAACGCCGCAAGGCCGACTCGTTGGAGACCTCATCGATCAACTCCGCGGCGGTGGCCCAACGCGTGGCCGCTCACCGCGATTCCGCGCCCGTCCCCGCCGAACAGCAGGAGAACGAGGCGCCCGAGGCCCGCGACGAGTCCGCACAGCAGAGTCAGGGGACGCCGGAGGAAGGCTGGGGGGCAGCGGTCTTCGCCGCGCCGCCCACCCGCAGCGAGCCGACCGAGCCCGCCGTCGAGGACACGATCGTTCGCGACGTGCCCTCCGAGTCGGACCATGCAGAGACCTCGGAGGTCGCCGGGCTGCCCGAGGACACCATTGTGCGCGAGGTTCCGCGAGACACGATTGTTCGCGAGGTCCCGCAGGACACGATTGTTCGCGAGGTGCCCGCAGGCTCCCCGAGCGACGCCGCCACGACCCGCCACGACGACGCCACCACCGGCGCGGAGTACACTCCCGACCCGCTGACCGACACGATGGAGCGTCGCGGACGCCACGGGCTGGCGCAGGGACCGATCGACCAGGATCCGCCCGAGCGAGCGACCACCGACACCGGCGTCATTGACCTGTCCGGCATCCGAGGCGGACGCACCCTGCCGTCGCGCCGCGCGCTGCGCGAAGCGCGCAACAACGGGGAGCAGGTCCTCGTCGTCGACGGCCAGGAGTTCAACACGGGCCTCATTCCGGTCACGCGCCCCCGCGACGCCGAGCAGGCTCCCGCGCCGACGTCAGCCCCCGACGATGATGCGTCGGCAACCGGGGGATGGACCTCCATCATGTCTGGCTGGCTCAAGGACCGGGAGGAGGGGACCCGATGAAGCGACGCACACTGGCGGCCGCGACCGCGGTCTTGATGGCGTCCACGCTTGCGCTGGGCGCGTGCTCCGGCGAGATCGTTGCTCAATCGGGCGACGTCGCGCAGAGCGCCGCCAACCTCGACCTGGAGCGCATCTCTTCCGTGCTGAGCGACACTGGCACGGCGATGACTCACGCCGACACCTCAATGAACGCCGCCGACCTGTCGGGACGCGTCTCGCAGGGGGCGCTGGCGACGCGCACCGCGCAGTACGCGCTTGCCTCCGCGTCGGGTCAAACTCCGCTCGCGCTCGACTTCACGCCCTCGTCCCTGGCGATTACGAACTCCGATTCGTGGCCGCGGGCGATCTTCAACATCTCCGGTTCCTCCTCGACCGCGCTGCCGGTGCTCCAGGTCTACGTGCAGGAGTCGGCACGCTCCGACTACCAGCTGACCAACTACGCGCGCCTCCTGGGAGGAACGCAGCTGACGCTGCCGCCCGTGGGAACCGGTTCCGCGTACGTGACCGGCACCTCCGAAGGATTCACGGTGAGTCCCGAAGCGGCGCTCGCTCAGTACATCACGATGCTCAACTCCGGGACGCAGGACACCTCGCAGTTCGTTGCGGACGAGTTCACGAAGTCCTACTTCTCGATCATCGAGGACCTCAACTCCTCGGTCAGCGCGGCCGGCTCTGTCACGCCGGCGGCGACCGCATCCGACTACCCGATCTCGGGTCTCGTCTTGCAGGACGGTTCGGCCCTGGTCGCCGCGAACTTCAAGTACACCCTGACCTACCAGCGCACCGTCGCCGGGGCCACCATGAGCCTGGGTGGCAACACGGCGGCGCTGAGCCAGTCGGGAGCAACCGTGGAAGGCAGTGCCGTGGCCAACTACCTGGGTACCGTCATCATGCGCATCCCTTCCAAGAGCGCGGGAGGAACCATTCAGATCGTCGGCGGCGAACGCTCCATCGCGTCGGTCACGCTGGATCCGTCCAACAACCCCGGCTGAGTTTCACCCTCAGCGCACAGCTCGTCCCCGTGGCCTGGCGGCGCGGGGACGACGCCTATCATCGTCACGTACACACCTGAGTTCACGATAGGACCACGATGAACACCCAGACTCCCGGTCACAACGCGCCCGAGGCGCCCGCGCCTACACCCGCCGATTCGCACGGCGCTATCGACCTGTCGACGCGCTCGGCCACGCCCGCGCCCGACGAAGCGGCTCCGACCGGCGAAGGCCTGCACATTCCGCTCATCACCTCCACCGACGAGGCGGGCTTCCAGGACGTCATGTCGACATCGCAGGCGGTCCCGGTGGTACTCGTCATGTGGTTGTCTCGGTCGCTCGAGTCGAAGCCAACGCTGGCCATGCTCGAGGAGATTGCGCGCGAGCACGCGGGCGCGTTCCAGCTGGTCGAGGTCGACATCGATCAGGCGCCGCAGATCGCCCAGGCCTTCCAGATCCAGGCTGTCCCCACGGTCGTCGCCCTCGTCGGCGGGCGCCCCGTCCCCCTCTTCCAGGGGAGCGCCGCCAAGGAACAGGTGCTCCCCGTCGTCTCCCAGCTCCTCGAGGCCGCCGCTCAGATGGGAATCACCGCGCGCATCGCGGTCGCCGCGGCCGACACCGCCGCTCCCATCCCGCCCGAGCACGAGGGACCCCTGGAGGCTGAGGCGCAGGGACGTCTCGAAGACGCGGTCGCGGCCTGGGAAAAGGTCATCGAGCTTAACCCGCGCGACGAGGCCGCGAAGTCTCACCTCTCGCGCGTGCGCCTGGCCGCCCGAAGCGCGCAGGCCGACGCCACCGACCCCGCGGCTCACGCGGATGCGCTTTTTGCCGCTGGGGACGCTGCGGGTGCCTTCGATGTGTTGCTCGATCTGCTGGCCGCCGCAAGCGACGATGAGGAGCGCGACGGGCTGCGCCTGCGCCTCCTCGACCTCTTCCGCGTTGCAGGCTCCACCCCCGACGTGACCAAGGCGCGCACGCGACTGGCGATGCTCCTCATGTGATCGCGCCGTCGCGCGCTTGGCAGCAAGCGCAGCGCGAACGAGGCCGGAGCAGGATCGCCTGCCCCGGCCTCGTCGTGTTGTCCTGGGTTAGCGCACCTGCGAGGCCGGTGCCAGCCACGCGGCGCCCAGCGGGGGAATGCGCAGCTGCGGCACGAGGGGAGGAGTGACCAAGCGATCGGTAGAGAACCAAGCGACAGGTCTTGAAATCGCGAGCAGGAATGCGAACATGCTCCTGACGCGAGGTTTGTCACGCCTCAGAAGGGCGTGGGGTTCAATGCTGTGAGGCGGAAGACCTCGGGGGCAGTCACGTACCCGGAGACGAGCGTCGTCGGGACGAGGATGAGATCCCGGTTACTATAGCGCAACAACATGCTCTTCACAAAGAACCGTTAAAGAACTTGTCTTGACAGTGTATAGAGTCGCTCGTTACAGTAAAGATGACAGTGAGGTCGGAAAAAGGGATAGCTGACATGAGGATAGCAATGCGCCTATCGTGCTGTGTTGTTCTGATCGTAGGCATGCTGTAACGATCTGGAATCGTCCTCATGAGGATTATCAGATTGCCCAATGTTTGGCTTGGTTGGGCTACGGTTCGAGGGGGTGAAACCGGTGAAGTGGTTCGTTATCGCCGCCATCTTCGTTGTCGTCGCCACCTGGTATGGCTGGCATTCGACGCACAGCGAGCTGACGAAGAAGATCGACCGAGAATCAGATCCCGAGGCTAGGCGCGAACTCATCAAGCTACAGGGACAGATAGACCGGGGGAGGGCGGGCCTCTAACCGCCCGACACCCACCACACCCTCGCTAGTAAGCACGGCGCGAACGAGGCCGGAGCAGGATCGCCTGCCCCGGCC
>ERZ772948.1095-NODE-1095-length-16356-cov-40.198945_pt1 | contig 16356 bp, 18 predicted proteins | sample MGYA00511945_ERZ772948 | MGnify/ENA primary metagenome ERZ772948 (study PRJEB29015, sample SAMEA2737927) | human oral metagenome | biome: human oral; feature: human-associated habitat; material: dental | place: China | collected 2141 ... | reverse complement strand
GGCTGACTGGTGCTGAAGGTGTGCTAACGGTGATGAATCTGCCTAGTGCCTTGGCATTGTCGCACTATTCGACATTTATTATTGGTGGCGCTCGCGTCTACGCCGACGCACTGGAGACGCCAGAGATCGACACCATCTACGCTACGGAAGTTGACGCTTCATTTCCAGGCGCTGATACATTCTTCCCAGAAATCGATATGAGTATTTGGCAAGAAACTAGCCGCGTTCGTCATCCTGCCGACGCTGACAATGCCTATGATTTTGATTTTGTGATATATAAGCGAGTTTCTTAATCCATTGCCTGTTATTGATAAAGAATGGTATTTAGTTTTGTCTCATCGCGCCCAATATCACACTGCAATTGGCGCTTTTATTGGTGAATGGCTCTCGTAACCCTCTAATCGGATATCCTTAATCGTGAAATCATCAATATTCTTAATGTCAGGATTGAGCCATAATCTTGGCAGCGGTAGCGGATCACGAGATAGTTGCTCGTCGACTTGCTTGCGGTGATTATTATAAATATGCGCGCTATTCAATGTATGAATAAACTCACCCGGCTGTTTGCCGGTTACTTGGGCGATCATCGAAAGTAATAATGCGTAACTAGCAATATTAAACGGCACACCCAGGAATATATCTGCCGAGCGCTGCGTCAATGCCAGATCTAGTTTCTCGCCATTCTCACCTGGCCGAACATCAAACTGAAACATAGTATGGCACGGCGGCAGCCCGCCCGAACGCACGATTTCGTCGATTTCCGCTACATTCCAGGCGCTGACGATGTTGCGCCGCGACGTTGGATTATTCTTTATCATATCGATGGCGTTTTGGATCTGATCAATCGTCCCGCCCTTACCGTCCGGCCATTTGCGCCACTGCACGCCGTACACTGGGCCTAAATCGCCCCACTCCTCGGCAAACGCATGATCTGTCGCAATCCTCCCGATAAATTGTTTCATGCCAGTGCACCATTCGTCACCGTTGATTTTTGGAATTCTCTGACCAGTTTTCTCTAGATAGTTCTTGTACGGCCACTCATCCCAAATATGCACGCCATTTTGTGCCAGGTACTCAATATTGCCTGTTCCTTTTAAGAACCACAAGAGTTCATGTGCCACGCTATTGAAGTACAATTTCTTGGTGGTCACTGCTGGAAAGCCGTCCTCTAAATTGTATCGCGTCTGCGCACCAAATATTTCAGTTGTGCCAGTGCCAGTACGGTCGCCTTTCTGGATGCCGTTGTTGCGGACGTATCGTAATATATCTAAATACTGCCTCATATTACCTTTCCTAATGTTATCTATTATGACGATATTTTTATAAAACCACAAGTAGAGATGAAAAATAAATGCACATCGTCTCGCTCATTATATATCTACCTAGGAACTAAATACTCATTACGGTGGCCGTATCTCTATTGTTACGAATCATCGCCAGTATAAAATATTGTATTATAGTCATAGGCTGTACAGCTAAAGTTGTCTTTTAGTGCCGTAATCATAGCGTCAACTTCTTTTCGTCTGGTATTTTGTATTTCACGCAGGAAGAACTGTTTGTTATACCACTTAAACTTATTCATAGTTTCCTCTTCAAGTACAACTGCCAGCACTATGGCTGATAAAAAATATCTCTGGAGATACCCTCCAGAGATATGTCAATAATGACCTCTAGGTAAATATATAGTAAAGTTTTGGTTAAATGTCAAATTATCACAGTATTTCAAGGTCTTGACGACGTTGATGCATCTAAGATACCTCGCGCAAGATTTAATGGGGTTATGGCTTATTGTGCTAGATAAATGCTATGGTTTTTAATGACTGGAACTTTGTGGTCTTAAATTAGTATATATTAATCTATAACTAAGGTTCTGTACCGCAGGGGGTGATAAGAATTATCACCCCCTGCGGCTGCAGACAAGAAATCTCACCTTCCTTCTTTTAGGCGGTCTACGAGCTCTTTCATGGATACAGAGGACGTCTGTCCACTCTCCATATCCTTGACGGCTACAGTAGAACTGCCGGCTTCGTTCTCGCCTAGGATAAGTACTCGACTATACCCCATGCGGTTTGCGTAACGAAGCTTGGCTTTCATACTGTTAGGCTCCGTATAGAGTAGGGCAGCAACATCAGCCTCTCTCAATAGTCTCGAAACCTCAAGACTGTAATCGATCTGCTCGGTCGAAATAGGCATGATCATCACGTCGGCAGGGCTCTGCCTGCGAGGCTTGATGATACCTGCTTCTCGAAGCTTGTAGAAGAGTCGAGTCAGACCAATAGATACGCCAACTCCGGGTAGCTTTGTCTTTGTGTACAGTCCGGCTAGATCGTCGAAGCGACCGCCTGAGCATACGCTTCCGACCTCAGGGTGCTCGTCCAGGACAGTTTCGTAAACTGTACCTGTGTAATAGTCGAGTCCACGCGCGATCTTCAGGTCGAGACGATACCTACTCTCTGGAACGCCCATGCGACGCAGGGAGCTAATGAGCGTTTCAAGCTCGCTAACACCTTGCGTGAACATGTCAGATTCGACCTTTAGACTCTTGAGCTGTTCAATTATCGCAGAGTTTGATCCGTCAATTGAGACGAAGTCAAACAGCATTTCGATCTGCTGATCGTCCAAACCAATCGACTTGAACTCCCGAGTCAGCTCCTCGCGAGACAGCTTTTCAAGCTTATCAACGAGGCGCAACGTTTCAACCGACTTGTCGCGCAATCCCAGACTTTCGAAGAAACCGTTGAGAACCTTGCGATTGTTCACTCGAATTGTGAATTCACCAAAGTTAAACTTCTCGAAAATCTCATTGATGATAGCCGGAAACTCAGCGTCGACAATCGGACTCTCGGAGCCGATTACATCAATATCACACTGGTAGAACTCGCGAAAGCGTCCCGCCTGAGCACGCTCGCCACGGTGTACCTTACCTATGTGGTAACGACGAAATGGAAACGACAAGCTTCCTTCGTGCTGTGCGACATAGCGCGCTAGTGGAACTGTGAGATCAAACCTCAAACTGAGATCCGTCTTGCCCTTGGTGAATCTGTACACCTGTTTCGCGGTGTCGCCGCCACTTTTCGCCAACAACACCTCGGACAGCTCAATGTCGGGCGTGTCGAGAGGGGTGAATCCGTAGAGTTCATAAGTCGTCTTGATGATATCAAGTAGCCTATTGAACTCAATCTGGTCTTCTGGTGTGTACTCAGGGAATCCGCTAGGAATCCTGGGTTTAACAATGGTCATCTGGTGTCCTTTCTTAATCTGCTAGTGACGGAACTCCAAACATTCCATCACTATAATACGGCATTGTAAACTATTCCCAATTATAACACAAGCAAGGGTATTATGATTAGCCATAGACCCATTGACAACACGGTAATCTGTTGCTATTGTAAAATTGGTCGAAAGCTAGAGTCTAGGAGGAGTAATGACCAAGAACCAAACTCTCATCACCGCTGCAGGAGGCAACGGTACAGCCATTGAGATTCTTGAACAGGCGCTGACGCGTCAGGAATACGAGTCTCGCGGTAAAGCGCTTGAGAGCGACTTTGTTGCTGATGGTGTTGAACAGGCTGGGTTTCTAATCCCGAGCGATCGACACTTCGAGATGGCTGGTGGCGAGTTCTGTGGAAACGCCACACGTTCAGCTGCAGTTGCGCTGTACGAGAGATACGGAGAGGGCGAACTGTCTTTCACTGTCTCTGGGTTTACCGGAACAGTGAACGCTTCAGTCAAGCCTTTGACTGAAAAAAGGTTCTTCGTTGAAGTTACCTTCCCAGGAATGGTAGCAAAAACAAAGCCAGCGAAGCTACAAGACGACACACCCGTCTCGATAGTTGATCTCGGTGGTATCGTACATATTGTCATTGAGGGAGAATTCCCCAAAGACGAAAAAATGTACACTACCGCACATCGCCGAATTGTTGACCAGTTTGGCTTGAGTGAGCGTGACGCTGTCGGTGTCGTGTGGTTCGAGAGAGAGTCTAACGAAGCAGTCGTCATTCACCCTGTAGTATGGGTACGCGCCGTCGATACGTTCTACTATGAGTCGTCCTGCGGCTCGGGAACTATCGCAGTAGGAAGAGTGACAGGTAGCTCTTCAATTGTACAGCCGACCGGGAAGTCAATCTCGGCGGAGATCACAGAGAGTGGAGTCACTCTCTCGAGCGAGATGGAGGTTGTCTGTTGAAAGACAGACTTCGGTGTGAAATCGCCACACCGCAAACGCTTGACATATCGGGATTCATAAGTACATACAAAGAGGCCTTTGGAGGCCCTCCGTACTTTGAGGAATACACCGATTGCGAGATTTATGAGGGAGTTATCGCTCCCCACATGAAGGATGGCGTGGTAGTGTATGCTACCGATAACGAAACCTTGATTGGTTTCGGTTGCGCCATACCATTCAACCGCTCTCCTAATGACGTACGGGAGTTTCTCAGCAATCTTTCCAAAGACGGAAGATTGCCAAGGTCGTTTGACTACGAGAGCTCCTGGTATATGTCCGAACTAGGAGTTCGGTGCTCGTATCGAGGTATGGGTATCGCATGGGAACTTGTCCGCCTGAGGATGCTTCAAGTTATCGCTCACGGATGCAGTCATTATTTCATGCGCACGGCAAGTGTTGGGTCTAACTCAATGCCTATGTACATGAAGTCTGGCGCGATTCCCGTCAGTCAACAGCAGGACGTATCGTCTACCGAGCAGGCCACAGAAAACCATACTCAATCTCTACAAAGAATTTATCTTTGGGGAGATTGTATGGCGTCTGCAAGGAAGATCGAAGAGATACGACACCAGAAGAATTACCCGCTCCTCGACAGTCAATAGGACAGCTTCAGACCCGAGACATCTTCTTACAAGATGTTCGACCAATGCCGGTGAGGTTGGTATCCGGCAAAGCGGGTGGAGATTGTATAGACACAATCTCCACCCGCATGAATCCTTGAAAGAAATGTAATTATTATTTTATCGTAAAGTCAATGATGTCGTAGAGTGCTTCTTTCTCATAAAAAGCAGCCCACTCTCTGTCGCCATAAGAAAAGTGCCACCATTCGCCGTAAAATGGCGCAAACCCCTCACCAACCATTGCATCGTGGAGTAATTTTCGATTTTTTATCTGCTCAGACGTTAGTCCATCTGCTTGCGTTTTAATGATATCCTCATCACTGTAATCAGCAATAGCAGAACCCATATCAACTTCGTCACCATCTAAAGTTGTTAAGGTAGCATCAATAGCCGCACCTGTAGGATGCCCCGCAATATCTGGTACAGCTACGAAATTATGCACATAACTTTCGAGGTCTTTGTCGCTAATGCCAGGTTTTTCTTTCGCGATTTCATCTTTTCTTTTGGTAAAATAAGCCATTTGTATATCAGGGTGTCGATAGCCATACACTACGCGCAAGCAGTAGCCTTGTTTCCTCAAATAAGCCTCGACGCTAGCCAATTTTCTAGCGACAGAATCTCTCACATAAATAATCTCGCCAGTTATCGGTAGCATATCCCTCTTAATATATTTTGCCTTAATGGTGGGGTCGTAACTAGCTACACTCACGAGAGGCTCGTCACTAGACCCCGCCTTGTATCTCGCAACGTCTTCGTAACTTAGGATTTTATTATAATTATTGATCATTCTATACACCATTGACTATACTACTACTTTCTCTATAGGAAGTACAAGAATATCACAAGCCCCAAGTGTCTTTAATTCATCCGCTATGCTCCAAAAGGCATTTTCATTCATGACAGCATGAATGGCTATCCAATCAGGTTTCGTTAACTCTGTCACTGTGGGGGCATTTAAGCCTGGTGCGATTTGCTTGATTTTTCCCAGGCTATCTTTCGGTGCGTTCATCATAACATACTTCATGTTTTTTGCAGCAAGCACCGCTTCAAGACGTGCTATCATCTGTAATAGTAGATTCTCTTTGCCTCCTGAGAGTTTTTTGTTTCCTCTTATAAGTACCGCCTCGGTTTCTGCTATTACATTGATTTGACGCAAGTCATTGAGCGTTAGAGTACTTCCGCTAGCTACAATATCTACTATCGCATCTGACACACCGAGCGCTGGAGTAATCTCTACTGACCCAGAAATTGTAATGATGTCAACAGGGATATTCAGTCTACTAAAGTATTGCTGCACAGTAGACGGAAAGGATGTTGCTATTCTTTTTCCTCGCAGTTCTTCTGCTGTGCTAACTTTTGATTCTTTTGGCACGGCTATAGATAGATTACAGTGTCCAAATCCCGGCTTTATTATTTCGGCTACTTTAGATTTAGACTCTTGTATTATATTTTGTCCAACAATCCCAACATCCGCCACTCCAGACTCAACATAACCAGGAATATCATCATCTCTACAGAAAAGTATCTCTATGGGAAAATCGCGTGAAATAGCGAACAATTTTCTATTATATATTTCAAACTCTATCCCCATTGAGCGAAGGGTTTTGATAGATTCATTTGTCAATCTGCCATCTTTTTGAATAGCTATTTTTAGGTTTTCGTCCTTCAATTTTTTGTCCATACAGAACCTCCTTAGAATTAAATGATAATTGTATCTAAGGAACGAGAGGTAAACAAAAAGGACCTCCCGCGGTCCCATCCTTATTCTATAGCTCATTGCTGAACTGTAGCGCTCAGTACCGGCTCTACGATGGATCGCGATTTCGGCTGTGTGACTTTACGGCTTCACTCCCGTGGTGTATTTTGACACCCAGCTCGTTCCGGCGTGACTGGAACTCAAACGCTTTATAGATACTTCAACAATATCACAGTAGCATTCCCAGTGTCAAGAGCGGAGGAGGTTCACGATTTTGAAATTGACAAAATACGTAAAATAAATTATTATAATCTAAACTAGTTACTGGAGTTTTAAGGTGTCATGAAAGAAACAAAGCAGATGAGAGTAGAGTCTCTTGCTAGCGAGTACGGCGTAGTTACCGCGAGTGCCATCCGGTCGTACGGTTACCTAGGACCGTTTCGCCCAAGACCAGGGGTGGATTTTCGCGGGGTTAGGCTGTTTGATGTTCTGTTGAGGTCAGATCAAATTCTGTGCGCCTCAACTGTAGCCCCTGGAGACTCACAGCAAAATCTCTACGGACAATGGGGTGCTATCGTAGGGTCTGGTTCTATCGAAAGAGCCTTCCCCTACGACGCAACTACTACCGTAGTAGACGGAGAGATTACTTCAATATTTCTCGATAGAGTTAAAGACATTCCTCAAGACGAACAAATAGCTAGTGCGATACATGAGAGAGCAATATACAACGAAATAGATGTTCGCGCTGACTCTCTTGCGGGAGTTTATTATTGCGTTGACGACGAAGAATGTAATCTAGTAGATATGCTATCAGAGCAGACCGAAGAAGTCATCAAACAGCTGAATATACCTGTTTTCTTACTTCGTAATGGAAATTTGTATATTGCAGAAGACCCATCTAGCTTATCGACTGCGCGAGATCTCGTAGAGCCACAAGATGTGGTCAATTTCTCTATACAGCTAAGTGATAGTGACGAGGAAAATTTAAAAGAATATTTATCAAACAGTTTAGTACTAGCTCCGCGCAACGCTATTTCTAGCGGTATATCAAGAGGTAAATTCGCGTTTGGATATCGCTACAAAGACGGGTCTTTGGATGATTGCGAAAGCTTCTTTATTGAACAGACCAACATAATCAAACCCGAGAATAGACCTAGCCTAAGAACGTATGGTGCAGTAGCGCTGCACAAATTTGCTCTTGAGGCGGAAGAGTGTGGGTATGGCAAAGTAGCGTCTCGGGCAAGAAAAATAGCCAGCGGGGTTTTATCTTTGCGAGAGTTCAAGGATTTGTCCAGTCGAGTTGAAAGCAGCGGGCATCTAAAGATAGAGCGCAACGACTTAGAACACTATCTACATACCGGAGTATTACCTGATTACTTGAGCGACCACTAGGCGTCGGGGTCCATGGTTGGTTTTTGCCAACTATTAACTTATATGGTATTATAATTGATATTAGTAGGTGTGATTTTATGAATAATGAGATTAGATTTGGGTCAGACATAATTGAAAAACGTCGCCAGGATTTATACGAAGATATAAAAGAGCGTTTAGCCAGTCAAGCGATACGCTATATTATAGGCATATCAGGAAGTTCAGAGGCAGATAAAGCCGATCAAACAGAGGCTGTACTTGAAGATTTTATCTACCAGTTTAGCGGCAAAGATTGCGCCATACTAACTGGAGGCACAGAGGGAGGTATACCCCAAGCAAGCGTCGATATAGCTAAGAAGTTTGACGTGCCAACGATAGGTGTATTCCCCAAACAAGGACGTGATTATGCTTTACGAAGCTCCTTAGACTTAATGATAGAAACTTCACCGCCTGACATAGGCGATGGTCTCTTCGGGACTGAGACACCGGCTTTTGTTAATATGCTTGATGGGGCGCTCGTTGTCGGCGGTGGATGTGGTACTCTGGCAGAGACCTGCACTATCTTAAAAATAAGTGATAAACGCATTCGCGACAAATTAAGAGGCGTGGAGGGTGTCAAGAATCCCGTATATCTTGTCTCTCTTGCTGGATCTGGCGGAGCCGCTGATCTTGCTACTACTCTAATAAAGGATTTCGGACAATATACAGAGCTATATACGCCTGAATCTCCTATTAGTAGCGGGAATACTGCCGCAAGGTTTATGTTGGAAAAATTGAAGTCATCTAGCGAACAGTAGACTAGATACGTAAACTTCTTAACTTCTTACCTTTCACTTCACGTACCGCATAATTATACAGCTCGTACAAACCTATCAAGGTCGTATTCACCCCACCCATGAAAATCGTTTTATCTTTTTGAAGGGTATTTTCAGGGGAATCTCCACCTATGACAGGTTTGCCGTGCGAGCCTGTACGTAGATTCCGTTACGTAAAGTAAAGGAGGAAGTATGCCAATCGTAGCAAGGCAAGCAGTAACCGTCGCCGCTTATAGTGGGCGGAGTAATCGCGAGACGTGGGTAATGAATCTGTGGATTGCGAACGACGAAACGCATTGCGATGAGGTTCGCTGCGTTATCAAAACATGCGATGAATATGAACAAGCTGAGCAACTTGAATCATTGATTCGAGATGAGCTTGAAGGTAGCTTAGAAGGATCGGGCTTGCTAGGTGACTTACTTACAACCTCTCTCGGTCGCGTCAGTTGGCAAGAGATTATAGAAAATAATCGCTAACTTCGCCGTCCCGGGTATGACGAGATACTGTCTAGGAAAAAGGACAGTTTAGTTATTGATTTCACGCTCAATTTATATCACCAACAACGTCCATACTTACCTCGCTCACTCGACATCCACCATGCTGGTGCAGTCAAGATGAGCGGATGTAAGAATGAACGAGCTTTGGGCGCATGCGGATTGCTATAATATGACATAGCAGCTATTCTCCTGATTATTTTTCCAACTTTCAGTAGAATAGCTGCTTTTTTATATGCAACATTAGGCGGGAGTGTAGCGAAGGTGTTGAGCTTGTTACGCCCAATATTGACTAATCACTGTACAGTAGTCTACAATTAGCTCGTGGATTATCATAAGCTATTTCAATCACAATGGAAGAGAAAAAAGTAGATCCTATTGGAGACTTCAAGGAGTTTATGAGTGCTATTGCTAACATGGAGGTTGGCGATAAATCTGGCACTGGTTTTAGGCGTAATAAAATATCGCCATCAGACCTGCTTATATACGACGAGCAAGGTGAGCTGCTTTATAAACCAGAAGGTTCAGATAATCCACGACTAGCCCCGGTCAACACAGTCATACACCTAGCCGGCTACAGAGCCAACAAAAACTTGCAGGGCTGCGTTCACTGGCACGACCCCTATATATTGCCATTTGCTGGCACCGGTAAAGATATACCGACTTACACACTTCAATCTAAACTAATTGGCAAAGTTCGTTGTATTAAAGTTGACGATAGAAAAGAGAAAGAATATTTCTTTAAGAATCAACCTCAGTTTGACGTTCCTTCGGGAGTCCATACAAGACCAGATGTTTTGTGGTCGATGAATAAGGTTGCAGATAAAGCTGCGGATATTATTATGGAAAAAGGCGATGAGCTAGAAAAACACGGTATAGTCATATCTCAATTTGAACATGGATTTTTCGCATGGGGTCGAACGGTTGATGAAGCTTTCGAAAATGCCTATCGAGCACGACGTAACGCACAGGCATTACTACTAAGCAAGTTATCGTGATTCTATTCAAACCGACCCGACCAATAAGTCTTTCGAATTTAAATATTCGCTCAGCCTCTAAACTTGCGAACGAAATTTCAGACGACACGCAGAAACAAATTGACAATCTTTGGAATATTGAACTTGATAAAGCCAAGCACGAAGGTAAAATTTTATTTGATAGCAGTGTATGGTCGTTTCATAATGCTCTGCAAAAAGATGATAAATTAATCTTACAGCTAGGTAAAGTTTTGTATAGCGTGCGCCATATCGCAAAGCAGCATCCGCAAATTGCTACAAAAATCGGCAAGCAAAAAGCAACTTTCACCCACGTATTTTTAAAGCTTAGCGATGATAATTATGTCTTTTTGCAGCGCTCAAATCATTTTGCGACAGATTTGAAAGTTTCATTCGTAGGCGGGTTGTTTACCGCTGGGCAGAGTTTGATAGATCATATATCAGAAGAACTTCAAGAAGAAGTTGGCTTGAAATATGAAAGCTTGAGTAAAAGTAAACTTTTGGGTGTATACGAAAATGAATTTGGCAATTGCGGTATAGTAGTTTTCGCTGAATTATCCATGGATAAGGAGGCTATGAATGAGCATTTTAATACCTGGGTGCGCTCAATAGATAAGCCAGAAGCCACAGGCTTAATATTCGTGCATAAATCAGGAATGAAAGACTTCTTTGGCAAAGAAATGGTGCGATATACAGACGCGTTAAATTTGTTAAATGAGGTATTACAGACAGTTTCATATAGTGCGACCCTCTAGAACATATCAAGCACCTTATTGTGAATCACTGTATAAACTTGTGCGTAATCATACCAACTAAATTCCCCCTCCGCTCCTTTATACCAAAGACTAGGGCTTAGTCTCCTGTAGTTGTCTATTAGTCTTTCTAGGTCTTGGCTTTTATATTTAATTATCTGCTTTACGTCGTCACCCGGGTTTACGGGAGTAGATTCAATATTTGCACATACTAAATATGTATCATTGTTGTAAGCATTGCCATCACAGTCGATGGCTCGTATACTAAATTTAGTCTTTATGTGTATTTTATCTTTATGTACAGCAACCCCAGTTTCCTCCAACAACTCCCGACACGCAGCATCTTTGATATTTTCTCCTTCGTCTACTCCCCCTCCAAGTAATCTGACTATTCCGGGTGGATAGAAATCGGGTTTTGCTCCTAGTAGTAGATTGTGTTTATCGTCAAAGGCTGCTACTAGTACGCACCTGTCGCGATACAAGTTGCCAAAAGGCTTAGATATTTTTATTTTTATGCTTTCTTCGTTCATACTACCCCCTTGTCAAACGAATATTTAATTTCATATTTAGCTCGTAGTGTCTTATTTATAACCATTACTATCGCAGTAACCTCTACATTAGAACCAAAACATCTTCTCCAATCACGAAAAATGTCTATGTTGTCGCCTAGCTTGCTTAATAGTGCTCAATAGAGTTTTAAGTCGAAAGTTTGGAGCGATAGCAATATATAGAAGATAGATCTCTGGAAAAATTCATCACCATCCTGTAGGTTATCTAGAATGCACTAAGATTTAGATAATCTATAGTTGAAACCATTATTTACCCCTTCCTATTTCTGTCATTTTAGACAGTCTTTTATATTATCGTACGAATAGTCGAATGGTTTATCATAGGTAGTCTCACATTTTTTAGTTTTACCATGCCTAGTACTTATAGAGTAATTTATGTCCAAATTGTGTATATTACTAGCACGGATAGCTGAAGTAATACGATTAGCATCATTCACTACATCATCCATAGAAGTATCACTTTCTAAGTCTTCATAAGATAGCCCAACAGTATAAGATAAACCGTGGTCTTGCTTTATAATATTCTCCATTTTCGGATTATCTGGTAATGCGATATCAGATAGCGGTTCTGCAAGGTAAATTTCTACCGAAGCAGTAACCTTCCACTTTGAGTTTGAAGCATTTTGCTGAGCTATTTTATTCAGGCGGGCGGTCTCGCGCTGAGACCAAATTTTTGCAGTATACTGATCAGAAAAATTATCTCTATTTTCCGCTTTTATAATACGAAACATCATACTTTTGTCGTCAGTCGGATAAGCATCAGCTTCCCAAGTGCCGAGGACATCCAGCCCACCACCGCTAAGCTTTGGACGACTCACTTCAAAATATTTGTTGTATTTATTGTGTAAATAAATAGTCATTTTATTTTTAGTTTCAGACACCGCCTCTTCATTTTTGATATATATATTCAATGCAGCCGCCACCGTCACCAACAAAATAAAACCTATGCTTAGTATCATCAATACAAGCTTTTTCACTTTTTTAGAATCATTATCGTCTTGTGTAGCATTTCTAGTTTTAGATTTTTTAGTTACAACCACCCCACTTATCATTCTTCATGTTACTGCCTTGTTTTTATTTTATCTTAAACATAAGCCTAATACAACACTCTAGTGGTCTTATTGGGAAAAGTAAATCTGAGGTTAGTAACTGTTTTGAAATTAGTGTCAGATAAAATTTGACGAGGGTTAGAATGATCTTGGAGGGCAGAGAGTTCTGGACTATTAAGGTCTTTTTCTGGAACAGCCTTACGCTCGATAAGATCCTTAATAGTTAAACCTGTAAGAGATTTATTAAAATCTATATACGCCAACGCACTTAAATTTAGATAGGCTCTTGTATCTAATGTCATTTTACTCCCTCCCAGTCTTAACGATACATTCTTCTATATTATCTTTACTGCCCAATTTATTTTTATTAAAAAATATTTCGCATCTTATTTTCGAGTTATTATTTCTATTTACGTCTACATCTACACTATACACACCCTCTTCTCTCAGCTTCTCTACAATCTTAAATATGTAAGAGGCCTTTTGGCTGTCGTTTGGGGCGTCTATTATTAATCTATAAAGGAAGCCTTCGTCTTTAGTTTTATTGTCTTCATATTTAGACTGTTTATTTACTGAATTTACTAGATTTCCAGATAGGATAATTTCTGCCTGTGCACTATCTACTTTATAGCCATTGCTGCTACTGGCATTAACTTCTTTTACTATAGCTTCTAGCTCCTTACTGGCTTGGACTGACCAGATGGCGGCGATGTATTGATCGCTACAACTTGATAGATTAAAAGTCCCATCTCTAGACGGGGTACAGCTTATACTGAACTTTAGTTGTTTATTTGATACAGGTTGGACTTCAGATCTCCATGAACCGATTATACCAAGGCCTCCATTTTCGTACTTAGGGCTGCTTATGTTAAAACCCTCATTATATTTACTGGAAAGATATTGCTGCATTCGATATTTTGCCTTACCAGGCGAAGATATTTGTAACAGTGAGTTTAGGTACAACATCAGAATAACAAATAATATAATGACTACACCGACTACACAGGATAGTATGATGGTTACACTCTTGCGTGAAGCAAGCGATCTGTTTTTGCTTCGTTTACTGCTTTTCGATTTACTGACTCCAGACATACCACCCTAACCCCTTTATATTGAACAAATTAATACTTTATCCCTATTTTACCGCAAGCTTTATAGTCAAACAATTACATTACGAAAAGAGCTTTCTAGGAGTGAATAGGGTTAGAAGCATCCTGGAGGGCGGAGAATTCGGGCTTATTAAGATCAAAGTCTTTACGAGATTTCTCTTTCTGTTCACTTATAATGAGTTAATCCGGTATCAGATTTTTAAAATCAATATAAGCCAATGCTGACAGGTTTAAGTACTCAATCGTTTTTACCATCTATCGCTCTCCTCTACCGGCGTATTTTTTGTTATATCAATACAACTTTTTAGTTCATTGATCGATGATAGCTTATCACTATTACAATATCCTTTTGAGATAAGCTTACCTCCTTTTGATAGATATATATTCACGGACATATCTTTGGAACTAACTCCCGTGTTCTTTGCGTACTCTATCATCTCGTAAATACCGCTAGCAAAACGATCCTTGTCTTTAACACTACCCTCATATCTAAAATCTAATCCATACACTAAATTGCCACGCTGCCCAACTTTATTTTCAGTCAAAAACACCTCCTCAAAAGTCGGCTTTTTCAAAGTGAAGGTGCTTTCTATGTTTGAGTCTATCACGCCTAGTCTAACTTTTACATCAACGGGCATGTCTTTAAATATTTCTCTGACTTTGGGCTGAATTTTGTCAGTTTGTTCTTTTTGCCAAGTTCTTACTACATAGTCGTCGCTGTACTTCGTCTGGTTATCTACCCGAGAAATATGTATCTTTATACTTTTATTTGATTTAGGATAAGCATCAGTAGACCATACACAAGAAATACCAAAAGCACCGCCATTGCAACTAGGTTTTTCTACCTCAAAATCTTGGTCGTATTTGTTTTTTAGATAGCTGGTCATGCTAGCTTGCTCTGTCTTATCACTAACCGAACGTTTATTAATTTCTCTATCTACTATAATTCCGCCTACAATGTACACTGCCGTCATTACTACGACTATTGACGACAGAATAATTAAAATAACCTGCCAGGCTTTTTTATTATTTACGCGCGACTTGCTCGCTCTTTTGCTTTTACTCTTCGCCATACAGTACAGCCCCCTATTGCTTATCATTTTATCTTAAGAATGAGCGCAATACAACGAGTTATTACAGACATACCTGCACTATAATACGATCATGGAGCATAAAAGCCACCGCAACAATTTGCGCCAACACCGCAAACTTTTCATCCTTCATACCAACGATCAGCGGTAATGGCAACTTCGCTAATTGCTTAAAATTAACCGTAGCCGCCCGCGCCTTCAATTTGAGCGAACGCGCTGCCCATAGCATATCCGCTTCACTCATACCCACACGCGGATCAATCGCTAACGCGTGAGCAATCTGCTCTGGGTCGGCAGGAATACCATGAAACTGAGCGATGGCCGTGAAACAATACAGACCAGGATCTAACTTGCCGCCAGACTTTTTATTTTCCAAATCATCATGTAATTTTTCACGATTCTTTGATGCAGATTTAACACTAGCGTGCTTTTTAACCGGCGGCGCCTGACTATCTTTATCTGGTTTTTCTCGTTTACTAACCACTCTTTCCTCTGATTAATGACTATATCAGAGGAAATTATCGACTCAAAGCTTAAACAATTACATCTCGCTCTTAGCAAAACATATCAAACCAGCCACAATGCACGGTATCCCAACACAAAGGAAGGCCAGCGACATAAAGTTAAACATGGCATTGCCGCCAAAACTACTGTCTGGGCCAACCATTATCTGCGATACCGCGAAAGCAATTGCGATAGCTATAGCTAATGGGATGCTAAAAAGGCCAAAACCAATTCGCTGCAGCCGCAAGCCGCGCTCTTGCTGTTTATGTTGTGTTTTTGACAATGAAGATACTGGAAGAGGTTCCCAATACAACCGATCCGGAAGTCGTAGCAATCGCCACAAATATAACAAGCCAACAGCAGCCACAACGAACAACCCCAGAAGTACCCAAGGCGATGTAAGCAATTTCGCGATATAAACAATATCGTATGCATGCAATAATGTAGCAGCCGCTGCTAATGTATTAAAAATCACAGCAAATACAGGCAAAAGTAATATCACGCTCAGCGCAGTAATACGCTGACGGTAGCGATCCACGCGCCGGTATTGTTTCAAAACGACAACGCCTTCTACAAACAATAAAGCAATAAATGATAAATAAGCTACAAACAAAGGCGGTACAAAAAATAACGGAATAACAAGAAATGGGTTTGCTAGCAAACCCACCATCACTGCGCCAAACAGCAACATACCAACCGCTTGGCTAACTATGATGGCTTCATTTTTAACGTTTCGTTCCGGCAGATGCTTATTAGGCTTTTCGTGTTCAGCAGATGATGCTTTTAAATTTGCCATAGTTATTTTATTTTAGCATGTATTGTTGACCTTATGCTATTTATCAGCATCAAAGAACTGGCGCGCTCGCTCAGTCTTTGGATGATCCATTACTTGTTTAGGTGGACCGTCTTCAATGATGTCGCCTTTGTCAAGGAAAATCATCCGGGTGCCAACCTCACGGGCGAAACTCATTTCATGCGTGACAATCACCATGGTCATGCCCTGCTTAGCCAAATCGCGCATCACATCAAGCACCTCGCCAATCATTTCTGGGTCAAGCGCGCTAG
>ERZ772948.1091-NODE-1091-length-16380-cov-3.348300_pt1 | contig 16380 bp, 17 predicted proteins | sample MGYA00511945_ERZ772948 | MGnify/ENA primary metagenome ERZ772948 (study PRJEB29015, sample SAMEA2737927) | human oral metagenome | biome: human oral; feature: human-associated habitat; material: dental | place: China | collected 2141 ... | reverse complement strand
AAAAAGTTAAATAAAATATTCAGTAAAAAAAATTCTTATCTTTATGAATTTATATAAGATGTATAGGAGTTAAAAATGAATATACAAGATATTATTAAAAATCAAGATATTTTAGATTGTTGGAAAGAAATACAAAAATCTAATATTGATAAAAATATTTCAAAAGAAGTATTTGAGTATGATATTGAAGAATATCATACTTTTCTTTTAGATGAAATTATTGAAGCTAGTCAATATATGGATATGAGTACTGATACTTTAATAAATGAGATGTTATTATTCACAAAAAATAATAAATCATTAGTTATAGATTTCTCAAATGAAAGATTAAATAAAACAATTCCTTTTTCTTCTCAGCTTAGTTATGAAGAAATATCTAGTGGTTATACAGAAGAAGAATTAGGTATATCTTATCAAGATTTAGAAGATGAAACAAATGCGATTATTGATATTGGAACTTTATTTTCTTATTTAATAGATTTAATATTTCTTTTCAAAGAACCAAAGAACTACATAAAATATTTAATTGAAAAATCATATCTATCAGAAATTCATGCTAAAGAATTTATTGTTTATGAAAAAAATATAATTGAGAATTTATCTAGTAAATAAATAAAATTTATGATATACTAATTAAAAGATTTAAAGACACTAACAGCAAATAAAAATTTAAAAAGTCTAAAGAGAGTGTTGTGGGGCTAATTACCCCCTGCACTAATATAATATAGTGTCTTGTTATAATCTTAAATAGTATATAATCTACAAATATTAAAGACACTGACAGCAATAAATTATCTCAGGAAATTAAAAGTTGATTACTTTAAAGTGTCTTGTTAACAAGGACTTATTATTTGAATAAGTCCTTTTTAGTAAATTTTCTTTTAAAAATTGGAGGGAAATTATAATGGAAATTTTAAAAAGAACTTGGAACAATGCCATCACTAATGAAAGTACATTGAATTTTAACTTGGATATGTTTGCTTATTCTAGTAGAAATTTTATACAAGATTATGAAAAAAATAAAAATAGATTTAAAAATGCCTTGATAGAAAATGATGATATAGCACTTGCTAATTTACTATATACTCTTGATATAAGAAATGGTAAAGGAGAAAGGGCTTTATTTAAGTCTTATTTTTCTGCACTTATAGAAATGAATAAAGATTATGCTATTCAAATACTTCCATATATTTCTGAATTAGGAAGATGGGACTATGTGTTTGAAGGAATAGGGACAGAAATTGAGGAAGCTGTATACGACTTTGTTAGAGCTTATTTAATGATGGATATAGAAAACTATAATGATAATAAACCAATTTCACTTTTAGCAAAATGGTTACCTTCTATAAAAACTCACAATAAAAAGAATTATTTTGCAATAAAATTAGCTAAAAAATTAAATTTAACTGAAAAAGAATATAGAAAAATCCTATCTAAACTAAGAGATAGACTAAATATAGTTGAAAAACATATAACTAATAAAGAATATGAGAAAATTGACTATATTTTAGTACCTAGTAAAGCTATGGTTAAATATAGGAGTTTATTTTTTATAAAAGATGAAATTAGATTTAAAGAATTTATTGACGAATTAAAGAAAAGTAAAAAGCCAAAATATGATAATCTATTTATGAATGATTTTGTGAAAATGTATTTAGATAATTTAGGAAAGATAGGAGTGAATTATTTTTATGGAAAAACTATAAAAGAGGCTTATAAAAATTCAATATCACATCTTATTAAGGGCTTATCTCCAAGAGAATTAGAAGATAGACAAATTTTATTACAAAGATTTAGAGATGAAAAAAATTTAATAAATACAATGTGGAAAAAACAATCAAAAATAGAATTTGATAAAAATGTTCTTGTAGTAGCAGATACAAGTGGTTCAATGCAAGGAACTCCTTTTGAAACAGCTGTTTCTCTTGCAATATATATTTCTCAAAACAATAAATCTGATGAATGGAGAAATAGATTTATTATTTTTTCTAGTGATTGTATTGAATATTCTTACAATAAAAATGCTGAATTTACAGATATTTTAGATGAAATTCCTTTTATCGTTGAAAATACAAATATTGATAAAGTTTTTAAAAAAATATTAAATGACAGTGTAGAAAAAAAGCTTCCTCAATTAGATGAAGTTATAATTATATCTGATATGGAATTTGATATGGTACAAAATAAAAATGATATGAGCAATTTTAAACATTGGAAATCTGAATTTGCAAAATACAATTATGAATTACCTAAAATAATATTTTGGAATGTTGCTAGAGATGTAGAATCATTTCCTGTTACAAAATTAGATTATGGAACTTGTTTGGTAAGTGGGTACAGTAAAAATATTTTAAAATCTATAATTGATATAGATGAATTTAATCCTATTGATGTTATGTTAAAAACACTGGAAGAAAAAAATTATTTTGAAATGGTTAGAGCTATAAAGCAAAATTTGAACAGTAGAGAATTTTAACATTTGGAGGAAAAATGATAAAAGTTGGTAAAAGACAAAAATTAGTTATAAATAATTTTGCAAGTGTAGGAGCATATTTATTTGCTGGAACAGATGATGACAAGGATAATATTCTTCTTCCCAACAATGAACTTGAAGGAAAAGATTTAAAGGAAGGAGATGAAGTTGAAGTTCTAATTTATAGAGATAGTGAGGACAGACTTATTGCTACATTTAGAAAAACAGAAGCACTTGTTGGAACACTTGCTAAATTAGAAGTTGTTGATGATAATCCAAAATTAGGAGCTTTTCTGGATTGGGGGCTTAATAAAGATTTAATGTTACCAAATTCTCAAAAAGAAACTAAGGTAGAAATTGGTAAAAGATATTTAGTTGGACTTTATGAAGATAGTAAAGGTAGAGTATCTGCTACAATGAAAATATATAAATTCTTAATGCCTTCAAATGATATAAAAAAAGGTGATATTGTCAATGCAACAGTTTATAGAGTAAATGATGAGATAGGAACTTTTGTTGCAGTTGAAGATAGATATTTTGGCTTAATTCCTAAAAGTGAATGTTTTGAAGAATATTCTGTTGGAGATGAATTAAATTTGAGAGTTACAAGAGTTAGAGAAGATAAAAAATTAGATTTAAGTCCTAGAAAACTTTTATCAGATCAAATGGAAAGTGATGCAGAACTTGTACTTGGAAAAATGAGACTTTTAAAGGAACATTTTCGTTTCAATGATAATAGTTCAGCAGAAGATATCAAAGATTACTTTGGTATAAGTAAAAAAGCATTTAAAAGAGCTATTGGTAGTCTTTTAAAAAATGGTTTGATTGAAAAAAATGGAGATTATTTTATATTGAAAAAATAGATTTTTAAGGAAATTTTATGTTTAGAGAAAAAGAACAAATATCTGATATTGTAATAGCTACAAAAGTTGCTTTAAAAACAAAAAATAAAATTAACTATTTACCTTTTGAATATGAAAAAAGTATAGAATTTTTATTTACTAAAAATAAAGTATTCTTTTTTGAAAGAAGCTATAAAGCTAAAACTATTGAAGAATGGTATAAGTATTGTTTAAAATTAGGCTTAGAAGATATACAAATTTTATTATCTGTTTCATCTGTAAATTCAAATATTCCTAATGAATTAAATACAAATAAAAATAAATTTATTTGTTATTTTAAAAATAATTTAGTTCTTTATTTTACACCAAAATGGAATGCAACAAGTGGTGGTTGGAATATTATTTACACTGCACACAAATATGAAAATTCTACTAATGAAAAAATTAAATTTTATGATAATACAGAAGATTTTAGAAACATTTTAATTAAAATAAGAGATTTTTCTAATGAAATAGGAGTTAAAAATTTTGCTAATATCTTTAACTATGCCTTTGAATTATTAGATAAGAAAAAATATATTATGAATAAAGAAAAATTCCCTCTTAACTTTCTCCCAGATAAAAATGCAAGACTTTATGTTTCATCAATGACAGCAAATGTTTTTGGTGGAATGGGTTCTTGGAATGATGGTGTTCCTTACTGTGCTTATGAAAAAGGATTAACAGATGAATATGATAAACTTTCAAAAGAACTTTCTGAACAAATAGAACTTGCAACTATGTATGCTTTAAATGAGTGGTAAATATCACTCATTTTTTATTGCCTTTTGGTAATCTTTTCCCCATTCACATAGCATTTTTAAAACAGGTATAATACTTTCTCCTAATTCTGTTAGTGAATATTCAACCTTAGGAGGAACTTCAGGATAAATATTCCTTTTTATAATCTTTTGTTCTTCCAATTCTCTTAATTGGCTTGTTAAAGTTTTTGTAGTAATTGAACCTAGTAATTTTTGTAATTCATTAAAACGAATTACATTTTTTCTTTGAATATTCCATAAAATTTTAAGTTTCCATTTGCCACTTAATATATTTATTCCTAAATCCATAGGACACATTTCACTAGCTGTTAAAGTTTTAGACATTTTTATTCCTTTCATCAGATATCAAAAAAGATACTATATATTAAAAAAGACCGTACTTTTCAATCTTTTAACTAAGTAATATAATTATAACAAAAATATTATTATAAGAAAAGAGGAGATAAAAAATGATTATAGATAGTCACGAACATTTAATATTACCAATAGAAACGCAAATTAAAAAATTAGAAGAGACAGGAGTAGATAAAGCAATTTTATTTACAACTACACCTCACCCTGAAAAAGCAAATACAATGCAAGAATTTAAAAGTGAAATGAGTGTTTTATTTAAAGTTTTATCAGGGGAAAAAAATCATAAAAATGATATGAAAAGAATGGAGAATAATATTAATAGCTTGATGGAAGTATTAAAAAAATATCCAGATAAATTTTATGGTTTTGGACCTGTACCCCTTGGTTTAAATTTAGATGAAACTGTTTCTTGGATAGAAAAATATATTGTATCCAATAATTTAAAAGGTGTTGGAGAATTCACTCCTGGAAATGATGAACAGGTAAAACAATTAGAAACAATATTTCAAGCATTAGAAAATTATAGTTATTTACCTATATGGGTACACACTTTTTATCCTGTAACTTTGAATGGAATTAATATTTTAATGGAATTGACTAAAAAATATCCAAAAGTTTCTGTTATTTTTGGACATATTGGTGGATATAATTGGATGAATGTAATTGATTTTGTTAAAGAAACTCCAAATGCTTATTTAGATTTATCAGCTAGTTTTTCAAGTCTTGTTGTAAAAATGGCAATAGCAGAAGTTCCTAATAAATGTTTGTATAGTTCAGATGCTCCTTATGGTGAGACTTTGCTTAATAAACAGATGATAGAATATTTATGTAAAGATAAAGAAGTAATAAATAATATTTTAGGTGGAAATATTTCAAAATTACTTAATTTAAATTTATAAGAAAATCTTGTATAATATAGAAAATATATTTTTATGGAGGTTATTTCTATGAATGGAGAAGTAGCACAAGTATGTAATATTGTATTAGCTAGTAAAAGTGCTTTAAAAAAAAGAAATGGTATCAAATATAGACCTGCATATTATGAAAAAGAAACTGAATTTATATTTCTGGATAATCAAAAATATAAAGCTAAAAATGTTGATGAATGGTTTGAATATTGTATTAATAGAGGTTTAAAAGATATAAAATTTTTAATTCCTACTTCTGTAAAAGATAGAAATTTTCTTGGATTTATTAATACAAGTCAAGCTGGTTTAGTTTGTTTTTTTGAAAACAACTTAGTTACTTTTTTTACTCCAAAATGGGAATATAAAAGTAATGCTTGGTATATTACTTATACAGAACATAAATGGGAAAATCCTCCAAAAGAGAAACCAAAGTTTTTTGATAATACAGAAAATTTTAAAAATATATTAAGAAAAATAGCAACTTTTACTAATAAAATTGAATTTCAAAATTTTACTAATATCTTTGAAAAAGCATTTGATATCTTAGATAGAAGAAAAATTCAAGATAATTATTATGAAAAATATTTTTCAATATTACCTGAAAGAAATGCAAGACTTTTTTATTCAGCTGGAACTTCTGATGTTTTTGGTGCAATGGGTTCTTGGAATGATAGCCCACCTTATTATGCTGTTGAAAAAGGTTTAGAAAATGAATATAATAATCTTTCAAGTGAGCTTCTGACACAAATTAGACTTGCACTTTTATATTCTGTCAATGAGTGATAAAATAAAAGAAAAGGAGATTAATAAATTGGAAACTAAAGATTTATCAATTTTTGAATTAATAAAGACTTCAATACAAACTAATGGTGAGTTGCCAAAAGATTTTAAATTACCACCAAAAGATCCTAATGGAATTCCTTGGGCAGATGGTGCAATGGATGGAGTTTTTATATATCATACAGTTAGAAAAGAAGAAGATATAGAAGCTTTAAAAAGTATAGTTTTTCAAATATCAGAAGGAAAATTTGAAGAAGCTCAAGCTAATTTAGAGAAGTTAGATTTTTCAATGGTTTCAAGAAGATCCTCATTGTTAAATTGGATTGTTCAAGAAGAAGAAAAAATAAATCTTAATAATTTATATGAATTTGCTACTTTACAGTTAACTACTAGCAAAAATATAGAACTAATCAAATTTTGTTTATCTGTACTTACAATAGTTAATATTGAAACAGATAAAGATACTATAGAGAAAGTAAAAATATTAGCACTTTCTGATGAATTTACTTTATATTGTCTAGATATTTTAGTATATTGCTTAGATATTTTAGTCCAATTAGAAGATTCAAATGAAGAAATTTTTGAAATAGCTAAAAAAGTTAAAGGATGGGGAAGAATATATTCTATTGAATATTTACAAGCAACCAATAATAAAATAAAAGAATGGATATTAGAAGAAGGTTGTCACAATAATATACTTCCTACATACACTGCATATACTTGTGCAGAAAAAATAAATTTAATGGAAATATTAGATCAAGATAAAATTTCTAATAAAAAATTTAATGATATTTCATATTTAATGAATGCCTTATTTGATGAAAGTGCTATTACAGGAATTTCTGCTTTAGAAAATAGAGAGCTACTTATTGAAAGATATTTAGAAAAGGCAAAAACTTTATCCTCAACTCAAGAAGATTATCATGCTATTGTAGGAATTAAAGAATATATATTGAATAATAAAGAAATTAATAATAATTTAATAAAAATCTGTGATGAAATTTTAAATTCTAAAGACTATTGTAAATAACTTACAATAGTCCTTTTAAAATTAAAACACTAATTAATACTATTAAAAAGCTTGTCAATGTCCCTATTAAATATTTCTCAGCAAAATCTTTATTTTCCATTTGCTTAAAACGGGCAATGCTTTTAGCAGTCAAAACAAAACCAATAACTCCAAATTGATTATTTAACAAAAGAATAGCAATAATTATTCTTTCAAGTTTTCCAATAATATTTCCTGCTTTTAATTCCTCTAAATTTGCTTTTGGATAAGTTTTAGGAGAAATTGAAGTAAATAATTTTCTAATAAAAACAGAAGCAGGCTCAAATATTATAGAAAAGACAGAACTATAAAGAATTATTATTTTAAAATTTTCATATCCTTGTAAATTTATATAAAGATTACTAACTGAATTTTCTAAATTAAAAATATAGTTCATCCCTATTAATAAAGCAAAATGAATTAATTGATTAATAGAAAAAATCCAAATTTGTAATCTTCTTTGAGGAAAACTTTTTTCTAATTTATTTTTTATAAAATTAATTAAAAAATGGAAAATAGAAATAATCATTCCTAAAAAAATTGCCTTTTTAAATTGTAAAATTAACAATAATACAATTTCAAAAACTATAAAATAAATTAAACAATGTAAAAGTAAAGGCTTTAAGATTTTTCTTTTCTTCTCTGAATAAGTAGAAGTTTGAAATAAAAAGTCTGCTAGTAAATGGACACTTATCAAAATAGCAACTATCATAAATTTTCTCCTTGTATACCTTCCATAGCTTTTAATACAGTTATTGTTAAATTCCTTAATTCATATATATTTCCTGTCTTTATAGCCTTTTCAACACTTTGTCTACTAACTCCTAATAATTTTGAAATTTGAGTTGATAATCCCCTTTTTTTACCTTCTGTTATATAAAAACTTTCTTTCTCTATTTGGGTTGAAATTACTGGATAATCAATATCTATTATTAAATTCTCTTTCTTTTCAAATTGAATAAATTTTAAAAGCTCTTTTAACTCTTTATACTCAATCATATCTCCACTAATAATAGGGTATAAAATTTCAGCTAATAGCATCAAATTATTTTGATATTTACTTTGTTTTTCAGCTAATAAATTATTACTATTGATTAAAGAATTAACAATAATATCATTTTTATTTTTTGAATAAAAAAGAACTGAATATTCCAAAGATTTTTTTGCTTCATCAATAGCTTTTCTAGCATAGTGGTAGACTGTACCATCTTGAGCAGTACTACTCGCACCATCTACTTTTATATCCCAAGTTCCAAAACCTATTCCTGAATGTATTTCAATTGGAAAAATAATTGTAGAGAAAAGTCTATAATATAAATAAGCAGATTGTGGAGATACAAATAAGCCTTGTATTTCATCACCTGCACTAAATTCTACTTCTTTTTCAATAGAATTTTTAAAGATTTTATTTAAAATATTTATACTATTTAATATAGAATTTTGAATATTATTTCTATCTTGAATAGAGTAAGAACGAGAATTCTTTAAATCTATCATCAATGCAGAATATCTTTTCAATTAACTCACCTCATTCAAATTTTAACATAAGACTTATTAAAAAGCAACTTAAATAGATTGCTTTTATATTTAGCATATTTATTAAGTTGCTTTTTATAAAATAGAAAAATTTATTTTTAAGTGTTATAATTAACAAGAAAAGGTCTTGGAGGTAATATGAAATTAAAGTTTGAATTAACTAATGAACAAAGAAAATATTTAGGACTTATTCCTGTGGAAGAACATTGGGAACTTATAAAATTTGATAATAATGTTTATTATTATTTTGAAGATGATATTATAAAAAAAGAAATAACAGTTAGTAAAAATTATTATCATGAAGCTGAATTAAATGAAAAGACAGCAGAAAATCGTACAATGATCCTTCCAAAAACAGCAAGAGGAAAAATTAAAAAGTTTAATTATACAGCAACTCAATCTTTTTCACCTTTTGGAAATTATTTTACTTTTTCAACTGATGGAGTAATTATTGCAAATTATACAACACAAAGAACTTATTATTCACAAAGATTTAGTGAAAAAGATATCTCTCTTGATAATTTAAATAACTGGTTAGATAAATGGATAAAAGAGTGCACTGAAGAAGATTTAAAAGAAATTGAAGAATTTAAAAATGCTAAAAGAAAACATTGTAAATTCAAAGAAGGAGATTTCTTTGCTTTTAAAATTGGAAGAAGAGAATGGGCCTTTGGTAGAATTTTACTGGATGTTGCTAAGTTAAGAAAAGATGAAAATTTTGAAAAGAATAAAAATTATGGTTTAGCTCATCTTATGGGAAAACCTTTAATAATAAAAGTCTATCATAAAATAAGTGATAATAAAAATGTTGATTTAAAAGAATTATCTGAGTGTTTAGCATTACCTTCACAAGCTATTATGGATAATATTTTTTATTATGGTGAAGCTATTATTTTAGGAAATTTACCTCTAGAAGACCATGAATATGATATGCTTATTTCAGTTAGTGAAAGTATAAGTTATATTGATAAAGATATAGCATACTTGCAATATGGACTTATATATAAAGAAATTCCTCTTTCTAATTATCTAAAACTTATTAAAGAATTAAAAGTTGATGCTCAAACTTTTAGACGAGAAGGAATAGGTTTTGTAATAGACACTGATAATCTAAAAGAATGTATAAAAGCAAAGTCTAATTCTCCTTGCTGAGAAAAACATAATAAACGTAAAGTACTTGATTTAAAAAATCCAGCTCATATAGAACTGAAAAGAAAAGTTTTTAAAGCTTTTGGGCTTGATGCGGATAAAACTTATGAGGAAAATTTAAAAATGTTGGAGGTTAAATAATGTTTTTCTTAGGATATTTAGTTTTTTATTCTGCATTATCACTTTTGATAGATGTATCGATATTCTTTTCAATACTTTCCTTTGTATTAGGAGGAACATTATATTTTAATAGTAACTCTCCTTTACAAGGAATAGCAATTTGTGCTTTTGGATTATTAATTTTAATTTCTAGCCTATGTTATCATAGTAAAGGAAAGCGTGCTAGAGGTAGTTCATTTGTTAATTACAATACAAGTTGTAATTTTCTTTCAATCTCTATAGCAACAGTTATCTTTTCTATACCTATTTGGTATATTATTGTTAAAACAAACATAATAGAAATAAAAAGTTCACCTTTATATATTTTTATTCCAAGTCTTCTTATATCTTGGGCTATACTTTTTAAAATAGTGGATAGAATTTTTATACACAATAGAAAAACTCAAGAAGTAGTTTTAGGAGATTATTTTACCATTCATAGAAGTAGAAGAGATCTTACACACATCTATATTTTTAAATTTAAAAATTCTCCAGATTTATATTCTACAGGAATGTGGAGATACAGAATTTTTATAGATAAGGTGGGTTCTAAATTTTCTTGTACTTTTGGAAAAGGAATTTTTGGGACAACTTATATAACAAGTATAAAATTAATTGAAGATGCAGGAGTAAATGCTTCTATTAGAAAAAAATAATATTTGGAGGCTTATAGAATGAATGAAACTAAAAAATGGGGCTATATTTATGATGAAAAGTTAAATATGTATGTTCCTAATTTACCAAGACAAAAAAAATTCGCAAAAGTGCTTTTGATTTTATCAATAATATCTTTTGTAGCTGTCTTAATACAGATATATTTTTTTGATAAAAGTTCTTATGAGAAAATATCATTTTTAGCTTATACCAGTGTAATGGTATTTCTTTTTTTAGCTTTGTATCTTGTTTTAAAAATAAATATTCATCTGATTGAGAAAAGACTAGAAGAAGTTAAAGGATTAAAGTTATCAAAAGAGCTTGAAATAAAAGCTTTAAAAAACAAACGATTTTTTGTATATATAATGATTTGGATTCTTTTAATTGTTATATTTGTTTCACATCCCAATATACCAAAACAGTTTTCAACTAGATACTTTTTTTATTTAATTTTTGCTATTGGAGCATTTATTTATAATTTCTATAAATATTTTAAAGAATTTAAAAATAATAAATATTCTTTAATTATAATTGGAAAAACAATAAAAATATATTATGAAAATGATGAAAAAGAAGTTATTACAACAGATAATATAAGTTATGTTAGATTTTATGCTATTGTTCTTGGGAGAGGAAGAAGAGATAGAAATCCTACTTTACAAATTTTTGATAGTGAAGAAAAAATACTTGTTGAAATGACTATAAAACCTATTGATTATCATTCATTAAAAAAATATTTTGAAAAATATAATGTAAGAATAGATAATCAATATAAAGAATTCTAAAAAGAATAGGTGAAAAATTATGGAATTATTAGAAAAAGATGAGGAATATATTATTTCGCTACTTGAACAAGGGAAAAAAGTAGAAGCTGTTGCCTTTGTTAAAAATAGAATAGGAATGAATTTAAAAGAGGCTAAAGATTATATTGATAAGTTAATTTTAAAGAAAAATATTTATTTGCTGGATAAAAGAATGCAAGAAATTGAAAAAATAGAATTATCAGATAAATTTGAAATAAAATCTCTAAGAACAAATATTTGGTGGCTATTTTTGTATATCATATTTTTTATTATTCTAATTTTCATATTATCTTCTTTAATAGATATATTATTAAAAGAGCTAACATACAAACATATTTTTTATAGTATTATTTTTATTGGAGTTATAATCTTTAATTGCTATAATTTTTTAAGAGAACTAAAATCTAGAAAGTATTTTTTAACTATAAATGGAAAAACTATAAAAATATATTATGAAAATGATGAAAAAGAAGTTATTACAACAGATAATATAAGTTATGTTAGATTTTATGCTATTGTTCTTGGGAGAGGAAGAAGAGATAGAAATCCTACTTTACAAATTTTTGATAGTGAAGAAAAAATACTTGTTGAAATGACTATAAAACCTATTGATTATTATTTATTAAAAAAGTATTTTGAAAAATATAATATAATGATAGATAATCAATATAAAGAATTCTAAAAGAATAGGTGAAAAATTATGGAATTATTAGAAAAAGATGAAGAGTACATTGCTTCCTTACTCAAGCAAGGAAAAAAAGTTGAGGCTATTGTTTTTATAAAAAATAAAACAGGAATGAGTTTAATAGAAGCTAAAGATTATATTGATAAAAAAGCAAATAATGAACACTATGAAAAAAATATATCTATTTCAAAAGAAGATGAGGAATACATACGTTCTTTGATTAATGAAAATAAAAAATTACAAGCTGTTGCTTTTCTTCATAAAAATAAAAACATGTCTTTATTGGAGGCTAAAAATTACGTTGATAACTTAGCTCCTTATAAAGAAAAAGATATGGCAGAAATGAATAGTTATTATATTGATAACTCTAATAATAGAAGTAGCTATAAATCTAAAGAAATTCCTATTAGAAGAGGACATATCTTTGATAAAAAATTAAATATATTTATTCCTAATTTAGATAGACAGAGAAAATTTAATAAAGTAATATTTTATATTTTGTTATTGCTTACTGTTATCAGCTTAATTCAATTACCTTTTTTAAATAAAACTTCGTATAATCAAATGTTATTCTTTCTTTTTAGTTCTGTATCTATTTTACCTTTATTAGTAATTTGGATAGGGGTTGCTTTAAATATTTATTTTACAGAAAAAACTCTTAAAGAATTGGAAGAAGTTGAATTAACAAATGAGTTTGAAATAAAATCTTTAAAAGAAAATTTTACTTTCTTTTTTTTCATTTTTATTTTTGTCTTTTTGATTTTAGTTACATATCTTCAAGTACATAAGTTATTTAGATGGTTTTCATATAGAGAACTTTTTCCATTTATTCTTATAGTAGCCGTTACAATCTATAATTTATATATTTTCTATAAAAAACTTAAAAATAGAAAGTATTCTTTAAATATAAATGGAAAAAATATTGCTATATTATATAAAAATAATGAAATTGATTTGATAAAAACAGATAATATAGATTGTGTAGAATTTTATGCAAAAAGACTTAGAAATAGAAAAAAAGAAATCAAACCCACTATACAAATTTTTAATAAAGAACATAAAGCACTTGTTGAAATGACTATAAGTATAAAGGATTATTTTTTATTAAAAAAATACTTTACAAAATATAATGTAGAAGTAGAAGATAATTTTTTAATTTTTTAAAACTAATAAAATCCAAGTAAAATATAACTATAACAGCTATTTTTACTTGGATTTATTTAATTTATAATATTTTTTATTTTATTAATAAACTAGGCTCTAAGAAAATTTGTAATGCTGTATAAGCCATAGCCTTTGTAGCTATTAGTAAAGTATTTTCTGCATTTTTACCATGAACATAATCTAAAAAACTTTCATGGTGAGCAAAAACTTGAGGATATGCTCCTGTGTCAATTTCACAATAAACAGTTGGGCAAACTTGTGAAACATTTCCAATATCACTTGAACCACTTGCCTCAAAATCATTAATAAAATTTTTTATTCCCAAATCTTCTAGATTTCTTCTTAAAATACTTCTTAAACTTTCATTATATAGTAAATTATCATAAGAGTTTTCAAAGTTATGATATTCTAATTCTGCTCCTGTCATAAGGGCAGCTCCTTTAGCACAATTTATTATCTTTTGCGTTAATTCTTTCAAATAAGTTCTTTCCTTTGAACGAATATAGTATCTACAACTTGCTTTATCAGGAACAATATTACATGCTATTCCACCTTCTGTTACAATTCCAGCAACTCTTGCATCAGGTTTCATGTGCTGACGAAGTGCATTTACACCTGCAAACATTAAGTTTACTGCATCTAAGGCATTTACTCCTTTTTCTGGGTAACAAGCTGCATGGGCTGCTACACCAGAAAAATTAAATTCAATTGAATCCATAGCCAAAGTTAAAACATTTATATTATTTTCAGCTCCTAAGTGCATTTGAATTACTGCATCTATATCTGAAAAGGCTCCTTTTTCAACAAGCTCACACTTTCCACCAACTGTTTCCTCAGCAGGTGTTCCTATAACAACTATTGTTCCATTAAAATTTTCATTTAGTGTTGCAAGACTTATAGCTGCTCCAAGAGTAGTAGCTGCTATCCAATTATGCCCACAAGCATAAGCTGTTTGATTTTTATCTTCTCCATATCCTGGAAGTGCATCATATTCTGGTAAAAACGCTACTTTTAATCCATCACCTTTTTTATATTCTGCTCTAAATGCAGTAGGAATATTTAAATAAGGATATGTAACTTGAAATCCATATTCTCTTAATTTTTTAACTAAATAAGCACTTGAAATATATTCTTCATTTCCTAACTCAGCATGTTCAAAAATAAATTCATTTATATTTTCAATTTCATTTTTTAATCTTTCTACATTATTATATAAATTTTCTTTTATACTCATTTTTAACTCCTTAATACCCAATTAAAACTCCAATAATTATCATTATAATTTCTACCAAAAATATTATTGCAAATAAAGGAGTTACAAATCTATACCATTTATTTATAGGCATTCTCATAATTCCACACATTGTAAATACACTTGTTGGCCAGAAAATATTAGAATATCCATCACCAAACTGATATATTAAAATTGTTAATTGACGAGAAATTCCTACCATTTCTCCAACTGGTGCCATTATTGGAACTGTTACTAATGCTTGTCCTCCTCCACTTGGGATAAATAAATTTATTATGTTTTGGACAAATAACATTCCTATAGCACTTACCATTCCATGAAAATTTTGTAACATTGAAGCTAATGAATAAACAATAGTATCTATTATTTTTGCTTTGTCCATAACTACTGGAATACTATAACTTAAACCAATTATTAATGCTCCAAACATCATTTCTTTACTTGCCTCTATAAAATATTCTGCAATTTTACTTGGAGAAAATCCTGATACTAATCCAATAACTATCATCATAATTATAAATAAAGTAGATATTTCATTGATGTACCACCCATATTTTATTGTTCCTACCATTAATATCCCAATAGTTATTACAAATAATAATGAACTTATTTTATGTATTAAAGTAAATTTTATTTGTACCAATTCATCTTTACTCATCATTTCAACAGTTTCTATATTTTCTCCATATAAAAGAGATTTTGTAGGATCTTGTTTAATTTTATGTGCATATCTCCATACATATAATATTGAAATTGTTATAAAGACAATGAAACAAACTATTCTATATTCTATCCCTGAAAATAATTTCACTCCTGCAACTTGTTGTGCAATCCCTATGGTAAAAGGATTTATTGTTGCTGAAGCAAATCCAACTGCAACTCCTAAGTATATTATACTACTTCCAACTATTGCATCATAACCTATTACACTTGCTATTGCCATAAAAACTGGAATTAATCCATAAGTTTCTTCAAATAAACCTATTGTTGAACCTAAAATTCCAAAAACCAGCATACCTATTGGAATAATAAATTCTATTCTATTTCCAACACTTCTCAATAAAAAACCTACTATTGCATCAAAAGTTCCATTTTTTATTATCATATATACAAAAGCATAAGCAAAAACAACAAAGAAAATTATTCTAGCTCCATCAACAAATCCTTGTTGTATACCCATAAACATTTGAAATAAACTTATTCCAATATTTGGAATTTTATGATAACTCCCTGGAACTACAACGGTATTTCCATCAGCATCAGTAATTCTATCAAATTCTCCTGCATCAATCACATTTCCCATAATAAAAGCCACTACTATCATAATAAAAATTATTACATAACTATGTGGCATTTTAAATTTAACCTTTCTAGTCATTACACCATTCCTCCCTAAAAAATTTTAAAATAAAAAACCTTGCATCTTAAACATGCAAAGTTTTACCAAAAAATTTATAAACATAGAATTATGTAACAAATAAAAGTAATCTTTGATGTTTTTAGATAAGCTCAACTTTGTGCTTTTTCACAAAGACAGTTATATGCTTGTTCAACATATCCCCAGCAGATTTTTTGACAATCCACTTCGGCATCTTTCCCTTTCATTAGTCTTCATTGATTTTCGATCTCCAACTAATTACTATTGATTGATGCAACCTCTTTCTTAAAAATAAGGTATTTAAGAAGCATAGTATCATAAAAAAAAAATTTTTTACAAGTTATTTTTTATACTAAAAATAATATTATTTTAAA
>ERZ772948.1087-NODE-1087-length-16411-cov-30.020360_pt1 | contig 16411 bp, 17 predicted proteins | sample MGYA00511945_ERZ772948 | MGnify/ENA primary metagenome ERZ772948 (study PRJEB29015, sample SAMEA2737927) | human oral metagenome | biome: human oral; feature: human-associated habitat; material: dental | place: China | collected 2141 ... | reverse complement strand
GTCGGCGAGGGCAACGACGAGGCTGGGGGCTATGCCGAGTTGGGCGGCGATGTCGCGTTGGGAGTTGGCGAGTCCGGCGTCCACTATGGCGAGGAGTCCTACTTGTTTGTGGCTGAGGCCGAGTTTTTCGATTCTAGTGCTGAATTCCTGGGTGATGTGGGTGCCAAAGACGCCCAGTTTGAAGCTGGCTGTAGTGATGAGTGGTTGGTTGTTCATAGGGTTGATGCTAACATCAGGATTAATTCAAAAATGAACGATTCTAGGAGTGAATGATCTTGATTTGGTGGGCCGCCCTCATCAATAGCATTGCCGCCGGGGGTGCCGTGGGGTTTGCCGGCCTCGCCCTCATGAACCCCACGGTGTTATGCAGCAATGCCACCACACATCGGTATTATCCGGCCATGTACGCCAGCCGATCTATCCCGCTCAATATCATGGTGGGCATTCTTGGCTGGTTGAGCGCCAATCCAGCCGTGGTGGTCCCCCTCGTGGGTGTCGCCCTTGTCACCCAGCTTTTCGACGCCGCTATCGGCGGAATTTACCGCATCCCCGGAATGATCGCAGGCGGCCTTATCGCTGCTCTCTGCCACGGCGTAGCCCTCATGACGGTGCTCTGACCACCCACACACCCACCTTGGCGGCGTCGACAAGCTCCGCGTTACTGCTCTAGCTGGTCTTCGTCACTGGCCGCGGGTGGGAACAGCTCATCCACCCAGGCCACCGCCGATTGCACGCAACCGGCATTATCCAGGCCCACCTCGGCCAGGAGCTCGTCGCGGGTCGCGTGGTGGGGGAAGATCTGCGGGAACGCCAGGTGCCGGATCGGGGTGTTGACCCCCGCATCGGACATGGCCGTGGCGATCATGGAGCCGATGCCACCGGTGATAATCCCGTCCTCAATGGTGATAACGAGATCGTGGGCGTCCGCCAGGGTCACCAGGGTCGGGGCCACCGGCACCACCCACCGGGGATCGACCACGGTCACCGCCACCCCGGCCTCGCTCAGGGCGTCCGCAACCGCTAACGCCTGGCCGATGAACGCACCTATGGCAACGATCAGTACCACGGGCACGTTGTCCTCGTCCGCGCTGGCATCCGTGTAGCGAATGATGTCCACCCCATCGTCGAGCGTTTCCACCGCCGGGATCACCGGCGGCAGGGTGCCCTTCGGGAACCGCACCACCGTGGGGGTGTCCATGGCGATGGCCTCATGAAATAGCGCTTTGAGCTGGTCGCCGTCCCGCGGCGCCGCCACGTGAATGCCCGGCACCATGCCGGTGATCGCATAATCCCACACCCCATTGTGGCTGGCGCCATCCGAACCGGTCACCCCGGCGCGATCTAATATCACCGTCACCGGTAGGTTGAGCAGGCCCACATCCATGAGGAGCTGATCGAACGCCCGGTTGAGGAATGTGGCGTACACGGCAACAACCGGGTGCATGCCGCCCAGGGCCAGGCCGGCGGCGGAGGCGATGGCGTGCTGTTCGGCGATGCCCACATCGAAGAATCGGCGCGGGAATTCTTCCTGGAATGGGGTGAGCCCGGTAGGTCCGGGCATGGCTGCAGTGATGGCTACGATGTCGTCTCTGCTGCGGGCCACGGCAAGGAGTTCTTCGCTGAACACGCCGGTCCAGTCGGGTTTTTTCACCTGGAGTGGCAGACCGGTTTCGGGGTTGATTTGCCCAGTGGAGTGCATGAGCTCCGCCACGTCGTTTTCGGCAGGTGCGTAGCCGCGGCCTTTTTCCGTCACCACGTGGACGAGCAGGGGGCCGTCGTGGTCGCGGGCGTATGCCATGGCGGCGTCGAGGGCTTTTTGGTGGTGTCCGTTGACTGGGCCCACATATTTGAGCCCCAGGTCGGAGAACATTTCGGTGGGGATGACGCTGGATTTCACGCCTTCTTTAAAGGCGTGGAGCGCTTCGAATGTGCGCTCCCCCACCCAGCCGAGGGATTTCAGGGTGGCTTTGCCTTGCTCCATGACCTGGTCGTAGCGGTTGTGGATGCGGAGGTTGGCGAGGTTTTCAGCCAGGCCACCAATGGTGGGCGAGTAGCTGCGGCCATTGTCGTTGATGATGATGACGACTTTACGGTCGTGGCAGGCAGCAATGTTATTGAGTGCTTCCCAGCACATGCCGCCGGTGAGGGCCCCGTCGCCGACGACGGCGATGATGGTGCGGTCGGATTGGCCGGTGAGTTGGAAGGCTTTGGCCAGGCCATCAGCGTAGCTGAGCGCCGCGGAAGCGTGGGATGATTCTGTCCAGTCGTGTTCGCTTTCGGCCCGGTTGGTGTAGCCACTTAATCCGTCTTTTTGCCGGAGGGTGTCGAATTGGTTGGCCCGGCCGGTGAGGATTTTGTGCACATAGGATTGGTGGCTGGTATCGAAGATGATGGGGTCGTGGGGGGAATTGAAGATGCGGTGAATCGCAATGGTCAATTCAACCACCCCCAGATTGGGGCCTAGGTGGCCGCCGGTGGCAGATACTTTGGCCACGAGAAAGTCCCGGATTTCTTGCGCTAATTGGGTAAGTTCGGGGTAGTCCAGGCGCTTCACATCGGCTGGGGTGGAAATTGTGGGAAGGATATTCATCAGCCTAAAAATGCGCCCTTTCACTGCAACGGACGATGACAACAACGAAACGAACATCTGTTTTAGGTGGCGTGTTTTTCATTTCCGCACCGATCCAGATGCTGAGATTATCCTACCCTGTTGGGCCACAACTTTTAAGAAAATCAAGGTTGTAGCAATCCTAGGGTCTCGAAATGGTGGGTTCCGGGAAATGCGTTGACGACAACGATGTCGCTGAGGTGGTAGCCGGCTTGGGACCAGGCCCGAATGTCGGTGGCGAAGGTGGCTGGGTCGCAGCCAATATGTATGACACGCTGGGGTTTTCGTGCGGCAATGCGGGTTACCACGTCGGCGCCGGCGCCGACACGTGGCGGGTCGAGCACGACAACGTCGGGTTGGGGCAGGGTGTCTACCAGGTTGCCGACTAGTCCGATGTGGAAGTGCACGTCATCCCCGAAGGTGACTTGGCCGCTGGTGGCCATAATCCGGGCGGATTCCACCGAATGGATGTGCGAATTATTTCCTAGGGTGTGGTGCAGGGCGGGCACGAGGGCGCCCACGCCACCGTAGAGATCCCAGCCGACTGGTTCCACGCCGTATTGGCCGCCGGTCACCCACTGGGTAATCAGGTCCGAGTAGGTGGATAATGCCTGGTGGTGGGCTTGCCAAAAGGCGGTGGGGGGCAGGGTGAATGTGTACTCCCCCACTTTCTGTACAACGTCGCCGGTGCCGGAAATGACCTTGGTGATGATTTCGCTGCGGCGCCCCCGGGCGGGTTTGCGGACTTCCACCACGTGCCGGGTGCCGTCGTCATCGAGGACCGCGATGACTTCCGCACCGGGGGTGAAACGATACTTGGAGTCTGCCCCCACGATACTGTCGGGGCCGTCGCCGAGCAGACCAGGCATGGGCTGGATGCAGCGATGGTCGGTGACCAGGTCGTGGGAGTGAGCTTTGCGGAACCCGGCGCGCCCGGCCCGGTCGATGCCGAGGCGGATGCGGCTGCGCCACCCGGTGGTGGGGAGCAGCTCTTGGGCGGTAATCGGCGGCAAAGCAGCCAGTTTGCCAAGCTTGGTGAGCTGCCCAGTGAGGATGGTGGTTTTAAGTTCTAGTTCGGCTTCGGGTTTCAGGTCGGCGAAGTCGCAGCAGCCGGCGCCGTGGGCGGCGGCGGGACACCGGTTGGGAACCCGCAATGGTGAGGGGGTCACTATGTCAACGAGCGTGGCCTTGGCGTAGTTCTTTTTCACCTGGGTGATGCAGGCTTCCACCACGTCGCCGGGGTAGGTACCGCGGACGAAAACAACGCGCCCGTCAAGGTCACCGATGCCCACGCCGCCGTGGGCGGGTCTGGTGATGGTGGTAGTGATGTGGTCACCGTGCGTGAGGTTAGTGGTCACGTGTGGGTTCCTTCCGAAGCGTCGGCTTCGAGCTTGTCGACGCCGGATCGGGGGCGGCATCGGTGGTGTCTGTTTCATCTGAGTCGTCGTCGGTTTCGTAGCCGGCATCGATCATGGCGGTGCGAGCGCAGCGCACCATCCATACGGTGAAGATGGTGACCAAACCGGTGAGCGGCCAGCCCATGAGGATGCTGACGACCCCCAACCCGGTGACATTATCGGCCTGGTAGAAGAGTTGTTTCACGAGGAATCGGGCGAGGAAGACCACCGCCCACCCTAGGGTGGCCCAGGTGTAGGCACGACGGGCGCCTGGAACTTTTTGCCAGGTCATGCCGTCGCCGTTGATGCCTTTCCAAATGATGCCGACCATGGGCCATCGCACCAGGATGGAAATGAAGAACACGATGGCGAGGAGGAGCGACATCCAGATGCCGTAGGCGAAGTATCCTTTGGCGGAGCCGGTGTACCAGGCGATGGCGGCGCCGATTCCAACCCCCATGAACCCGGAGATCGCGGGTTGCAGGTTTTCCTTGCGGATGAGTCGCCACACGAGGATGAGGGTGGCCATGCTCAGGGCGGCGATGAGGGCGGGGTTGAGTCCCCATTTGTTGTTGACTGGCACAAACACCAGGATGGGGAGGGTGGAGGACACCAGCCCGCTGAGTCCGCCCATTTGTTCCAGTAGGGTAGGCGGTGGCCCGTCGGGGATGTCGTCGCCAGGGTCATTAGGGTCGCCGTCGATAAGCTTTTCGCTGGTCAACTATGTTATTCCTTCGTATCATTGTCGGCCGCCTGGGCTGCTTCCTGGGCGGCTTTTTGGCGGCGTTCCATTTCTTTTTGCACTTGGGCGGCGAGCGGGCCGGGGAGCGCAACCGGCAGGGATGAGCCGGCCAGGATGGGGTCTTTGCCGCGCATAACAAAGGTTCGGGCGGTGATTTCCCGGCCGAGTGTTGCCATTTCGTCCGCGTGGTCGATCGGGGCGGCGAGGGTCATGCGTAGCATCCAGCGGGGGCCATCCACCCCGATGATGCGAACAATGCCGCCGCCACCGGGAGCGGAGCCGACGACTTCGCGGCCCCAGGGCCCGTATTCGACTACCACATCCAGGCCATCGTTGCGCATGCCTTGGGTGATTTCTTTCACGGTTTCTCGCCATTGGCCGGCCCGGGCGGGGGCGGCGAACGCCACTGGGGTGCACCGGCCATGTTCGGTCAAAATGTGCAGCATTTTCGGGCCGTCGGCGCCCATCTCTACCTGCACTTCGGATTTGAACGGTAGGGGGATGAGCATGGATCCCAGGTTGAGTATTCCGGTGGAAAAATCGGAGAAGTCGAAGTCATCGATGTTCACCGAGTCGCCATCGAAGGGGCCGGAGTCACCGTCAATAGCGTCGTGGACAGGGTCCGGGGTTTCGTCGTATTCGTCCCCCAGGATGGCACCAGAGGTTGAGGTAGCAGGGGCGGTATCCGGGGCAGAATCAGTTGGCTCCGCCGGCGCATCACCACCATTGTTGTAGCTACGGCCTGCGGTAGCGTGGTGGCTGTGCCGAGTGCTGCCGCCCCGGCTGGTATTGCTGGTGGTGTTGAGGTCTTCGTCTACTATGTCTTCTTCAAAGTCATCATCGTAGCTATCGTCGTAGTCGTAGTTGTTATCCTCGGCTTTTTTCTTAGAGAACGGCCACAGTGGCATGTTTCTCACCCTTTCGTTTTCCCCTGACCATATGCGTGGTGAATATTAGTCAAGAAATGTCATGGTTGGTTAGTCAATTCCCGTGGACCCGTAGCCCTGGTCGCCGCGAAGTGTGTCGTCTAATTCGTCTGCTTCGGTAAAGTCGAAGAGTTCCACTTTTTGGACCACTAGTTGTGCGATGCGTTCTCCCCGATTGATCTGGATTGGGGTGCGGGGATCGAGGTTGATAAGGCAGACTTTTAATTCGCCCCGGTAACCGGCATCAATGGTGCCTGGGGCATTGACCATGCCTAATCCTTCCCGGAGTGCTCGGCCCGACCGGGGGTGGATAAGCCCCACTGTACCAAGAGGTAGAGCAATGGCTATGCCGGTACCTATAAGGGCGCGTTCGCCCGGGTGAATAACGCAGGTTTCGGTGGAGTATAGGTCCACGCCAGCGTCACCGGTATGGGCCCGTACCGGGATGGGGAGTTCTTTATCTATTCGTTTGATACGAATGTGATTGATGACGTTATTATTCACGGCGGGGTTACTCCTTGACATGGTGGTTATACAGTTGTGAATCGAGTGTAGTCAAGAAATCGCTCTTACTCCCCCGCCCCCCACCCTCGACTACTAGTGTCGCCACCTATGGTTGGGCATCGTCAAGCATGCAGATATATGGGTTTCAAAGTGGATTAAAGACCTGGGGTGTTGAAGTACACTTGGCTACTGTGAGTAACAAGCAAGCACAGCCGAACACCGCAGAACCTAAGGTTTTGTATTCAGAGCGTCAATGGGTGCCCTGGTATTGGTGGTTAATCGCCGCATTTATTGTTGCGCTCATCTCTGCCCAGTTTGCTTTGAATCGGGCGGCGTTATGGCTTTATATTCCCGCGGTTGTGCTCAGCGTGCTTGCGGTGTGGGTGTTGGTGTGGTTGTCGTCCACGAGTGTTGTGGTCGAGGAAGACCCCGATGGTACCCGCTGGTTAGTGACGGGGCAGGCGAATCTGCCGCACACGGTGGTGTCGCGGTCGTTGGCGGTGCCGGCAACAGCTAAACGGAATGCTATGGGCCGGCAGTTGGATCCGGCGGCGTTCGTGGTATCGCATGGGTGGGTGCCGGAGATGGTAATGCTGGTGCTCGACGACCCGGAGGATCCCACACCGTATTGGTTGGTGGCATCTAAGCACCCGGAACAGTTATTGGCCGCGTTTTTGCCAGAGCAACAGTCCGACGCCGACCAGGCTGCGGTCACCACCCGTAACGCATAACCGCCTTCATCACCTTATCCTCATGTAGGGTTCCTCAAGGTTCCCTCGCGCCGCATCAGGTTTGCGCAACTGCGGGGGCAGGTGGTGAAGGCGTGAGCGGTGAACGCGAGTTAGGCGCAGTCCTTACACACGATGGAGCCATCGGGCTCGGTGTGGTCGATGCGGCTATTATTCTGCACGAGGAAGCACACCGAGCAGGTAAATTCGTTCTCCCTGCGGGGAATCACTGTGACGTTGAGTTCTTCGCCAGCAACATCAACGCTGGGCAGGTCGAAGGGTTCAACGATTTCTCCGTCGTCGTCCATGTCGTTGGTGACGTTTTCTGCCGCCTTGAGACCTTCGAGGGAATCAGTTTCGATCTCGTCCTCAGCGCGACGACGTGGTGCATCATAGTCGGTTGCCATAAGACTTTTGCTTCCTATTCAGATTAATAATGGATACGATAAATTAAGCCTTGCGACCCAACTGGTAGCACCGCCATGCAACACGTCGTGCGGTGCCACTACCGTTATTGGTCAGGTTGCCGATAGTTTTACACGCTTTTTATCACTGATGCGGCTAAATGTGCTCAGTGTCGCTCACAATGGTATGTGATGTAGGAGTGGTGACTACCCCCACCCCATACCATCGTCGGATCATTATCCGTCGCCGACGACCTATGAGTCATTCAATCCCACAGTACAAAACCGGTATCACTCCCGTTTTTACTGGCTTCGTGGCGCATCTTAAGGCACAACATGCCATGTTGTCATATTTCCCCACCCAGCGCCGCTCATGACGCTTCCGCAAAACCGGCAACTAGCTGCGATTATGATAGTAAATTCACACGGGGTGGAAAATGCGTATTATCCCCGGTTAACCGTATTGATTGTCGGGAAGCGCCGTGGGAATTTTTCGCATGACGGTCGCAAACTGGCGGGCAATCCCCGGCGCGCACGCCCACACCAGATTCTTGTCGGTCTCATGATGGTGAGGGCTGCCATATCGGGGGGTTTCCACCACGGCCCCGGCCTCCAACGCGACCAGCGCCCCCGCGGCGTAGTCCCATACGTTCGTGGCGTGTTCGTAATAGGCTTCTACCTGACCGTCGGCAACGGCGCACAGGTCGAGGGCGGCGCTTCCCCGGCGGCGAATGTCCCGAATGGTGCCGATGAGTTCCCCCAGGATTTCGACTTGTTTTTTGCGCCGGGCGGCGGAGTATGAGAATCCGGTGGCCACCAGGCTGAGGGTGAGGCTGGTTTCGGTGGATGTGGTAATCAGCCGCGGCGGGGTGTGCGGCCCCAGGGTGATGGCGCCCCCATTTTTGCTAGCAACCCAGAGTTGTCCGGTGGCAACATTGAGGACAACACCGGCGACGGGGGTGTGGTCGATTTCGGCGGCGAGCGAGACCGCGTATTGGGGTTGGTTATACAGGAAGTTGACGGTGCCGTCGATGGGGTCGACGATCCAGGTGACGCCGGTGGTGGCGGTGGTGGCGGTGCCCTCCTCCCCGATCATGCCATCGCCGGGACGGAGCTCGGTGAGCATGGTGCGGATGACTTCTTCGGCCGCGGTGTCGACAATGGTCACGGGGTCGACGTCGGAGGATTTGGTGGTGGTGACGGCCTGGAGGTTTTCGATGGCGGCACGGCGTTCGGCGATGACCTTGGCCGCGGCGGCGGCGATGGTGACGGCGGTGCGGGCAAGTTCGGCGTAGCGTTGTTCCTCAGAGTGCTCTGCGAACCCTTCGGTGAGGAAGCTGGTATCGTACTGGTAGTCGAATATTTCCGCTTGTCGACGCCCGCCCCAATGGTGGGCGGCCTGGGTGATTGCGGAAACCCGGAGATCGTGATAATTCATGTCGGTTAAGGGCATAGAACCCATTATGCCGATGGACCCCACACCATGGCGAACGTGATAAATATCACTTATCAGGCATTTCTTCGGTTGAGTCATAGGAATTTTGTGTTATGCGCTGCCGGTTTTCAGTAAACTAGCCCTTATGACCCGGATTGGATTTGGTATTGATGTTGGTGGCTCTGGTATCAAGGGCGCCCGAGTTGATCTTGACACTGGTGAGTTCATTGGTGAACGCATCAAAATATTCACCCCTCAGCCAGCAACCCCTGATGCGGTTGCTGCTACCTGCGCCGAAATTGTAAAGATTGCCGAATGGCCGGATGCGGTGGGTATCACATTGCCGAGCGTGATTAAGAATAAGGTGGTGTTGTCGGCGGCAAATATTGATCCCAGTTGGGTGGGGATTGATTCGCATGAGTTGTTCGCCAAGCATCTGCCGGGAACGGATGTGCATGTGCTCAATGATGCGGATGCGGCCGGGGTGGCGGAGGCCCATTTCGGGGATCCGTTGGCGAAGTCGGGTGCGGTCATGATGTTGACGTTTGGTACAGGCATTGGTTCGGCACTGCTGATAGATGGTGTGGTGTTCCCGAACACAGAATTGGGCCATATGATCGTTGACGGCCAGGATGCGGAGAATATTGCGTCATCCCGCATCAAGGATGTGGAGGAGTTGAGTTATAAGAAGTGGGCCGCCCGGGTGGATAAGGTGATGCACGAGTATGAGCGGCTGTTTAACCCAACGGTGTTTGTGGTGGGGGGCGGGATTTCCCGGAAGGCGGATAAGTGGGTGCCACTGTTGACGATTGAGACTCCGGTGGTGCCGGCCCAGCTTCGGAATCGGGCGGGCATTGTGGGCGCCGCAATGGCGGTGGAGGCCGGTTTGCACCCATAGCATTGGGAAATCTTCCTCACCGAAGGCGCTACCCTGATGGGCCACCCCGGCCCATCAGTAAGTTTGTGATGTAATCCACCTTTCGGCCCGTCGTAAAGCAAAAGTGCCACTTGGGTGGTGGGTGGAGAACTAATCAAGTCAGCATTTTTTGTGCACTTGTTTTATAATGGCATGTTGTCCATGACAGGGAAGCACGGTTTCAGCGCCTTTTGTAGTTTTCAATCAAAATTTTTACCAATTGGTTGGGAATCTTTTTGTGGCTGCTGAGGTGTACACAACCCATCTAGTAGTTCTAGTTTCATCCACAGTCAATGATTTTTCCAGGCGAAAGGGCGTACGTGGCAGCCACTGAGAATTCAGATACTTCCGCAACCGCACGCATTGGCGGCAGCTCCACCGAGGGGGCGGCTTCAAGCGGCACTCCACAACCGGCAACCAAGAAGGTTGCAAAGAAAACCGCCCGAAAGGCAACTGCCCGCAAGGCAGCACCGCGTACCGCTACCCCGGCCACGCCGGAGGCGCCAGCTGCTGGTGCTAGTGCGGGAGAGTCCACCACGACTGCTCCTGCTGCGCGTCGGTCAGCGGCGAAGAAGACCACCACCAAGAAAACCGCGGCGAAGAAAAGTGTAGCGAAAAAAACCACGGCAAAAAAGACCACTCGGAAAGCTGCCCCCAAAAAGGCGGCTGCAACTGATGCTACCGAGGTGACGGCGGTGGCTGATGTCGCAGCTACTGCCGATACGCCGACGGCACCGGCCAAGAAAACTGCGAAAAAGGTCACAAAGAAGACCGCGAAGAAAACTACCAAGAAGGCGACGAAGAAAACCACGCGGAAAACCGCGGCCAAGAAGACCACGGCAAAAAAGACTGCCGCGAAAAAGACCGCGGCCAAGAAAACCGCTGCGAAGAAAACTACCCGCAAGGCTGCGGTGACCGCCGCGAAGAAGCAAGCCGTGGCGCCGAAGTCGATCAAGATGGATGATGACCTCATTGAGGATGAGGATTCATTGCTGGAGCCGGATTCCGACTTTGATCTGACCAATGGGTTGAGCAATTCCGATGTGGACGGCTATGAGGATGATCAGGATGCGGTCATAGATCCGCACCTCAGCGACGATGACGACGCCATGCCACCCGTGGACGAGGAAGATGAAGATAGTTCCTCGGTGTGGGATGAGGACGAGTCGGCTGCGCTGCGGCAGGCCCGGAAGGATGCGGAGCTTACCGCGTCGGCGGATTCGGTGCGTGCCTACCTCAAGCAGATCGGCAAGGTTGCGTTGCTCAATGCGGAGCAGGAGGTGTCGCTGGCGAAACGCATCGAGGCGGGCCTGTATGCGGACTACCGCATGAAGCAGATGGAGAAGGCCTACAGCAATGGCGATAAGGAGGCAAAGCTGACGCCCGCGGTGAAGCGGGATTTGCGAGCCATTGCCCGAGATGGCCGGAAGGCGAAGAATCACCTGCTAGAGGCCAACCTACGACTGGTGGTGTCGTTGGCGAAGCGGTACACGGGTCGCGGCATGGCGTTTCTGGACTTGATTCAGGAGGGCAACCTGGGGTTGATTCGTGCGGTGGAGAAGTTCGACTACACCAAGGGTTATAAGTTTTCCACCTATGCGACGTGGTGGATCCGCCAGGCGATCACGCGCGCCATGGCGGACCAGGCGCGGACGATCCGTATCCCGGTGCACATGGTGGAGGTTATTAATAAGCTCGGCCGGATTCAGCGGGAACTGTTGCAGGATTTAGGCCGGGAGCCCACACCGTATGAGCTGTCAAAGGAAATGGACATCACCGAGGATAAGGTATTGGAAATCCAGCAATACGCCAGGGAGCCGATTTCGCTGGACCAGACCATTGGTGACGAGGGAGATTCCCAGCTGGGCGACTTCATTGAGGATTCCGAGGCTGTGATTGCGGTGGATGCGGTGTCGTTCACCCTGCTGCAGGACCAGTTGCAGGACGTGTTGCACACCTTATCCGAGCGGGAGGCCGGCGTGGTGAAGCTGCGATTCGGGTTGACGGATGGCATGCCCCGCACCCTGGACGAGATCGGTCAGGTGTATGGGGTGACTCGGGAGCGGATTCGGCAGATCGAGTCGAAGACCATGTCGAAGCTGCGGCACCCGTCGCGGTCGCAGGTGCTGCGGGATTACCTCGACTAGCCGCCAGACTATTAGCGGGAAAATTTTCACCCCCACCGGTTGCGGTTTCCAACTGGTGGGGGTGATTTTATGCTATTGCTCATTCGCCTTTGCGCTAGGCGTCTTCGAGGCTGTTGTCGGGGAGGTAGCTGCGGTAATTATCATAATTATCATAGGTGTTACTATCGGTTGCTTCTACCACCGCATAGATTAAAAATCCGACAGCGATAATGGCGATGCACACACTGGAAAGCACCAGGCCGGTAATGGCGAAGCCGGTCATACGGTTTTGCTCCACATAGTTTTTGCGGCGCACGAATGCCACAATGGAAACCGCCAGGGTCAATATTGCAATAGTGGGCGGCCACCACCCTATGAATATCAGCGAGGGAACACATAGCACCCCCATAATCATGGCGACCAGCCCCAGGTAGTTCTTGTTCTGCGGATCCACCGCCACCGGCGCGGGCGCATAGGGGTTGGCGGTATACGGGACCTGCTGCGGCGGCTGCATGTTTGGCCCGTAAGCCATGGGATTTGGTTGCGCAGGTTGCGAGCCCATACCGCCGCTTTGCGACGCCCCTTGCGGTGGCATGGGCGGCCCCTGCCAGGGGGCTTGCTGTTGGTTCTGCTGCCACTGTTGAGGCTGTTGTTGTGGCTGCGGTTGCTGCACCTGCTGTGGAGGTTGCTGTTGTTGCGCCTGTTGCGGTTCGGATTCGAAGGGGGATACTGGGTAAGCTTTGTCGTAAGGATTACTATGTGGTTGTTGCGGATTGTCGGGATACGTCATTAGTTATGTTTCTCCTATTGGTCACTTATATTTTGGCATATCCACCAGACATGGCAGAAGATATCCACCCAGCAAATCTTCACATATTACCCACACCCGCATGTTTTTAGCGCCTATCAGCTTGCGGAATCCTAGGGATGCCGCCCCAACCACTCCCCCACATTCATGGGGAAAGCATTATTGGGGCGCGGGCGCTGGTGGTTACGAAGCTGGTGCTAGTTGCGGGGTTTCACCATACACCCGATTCTTTTTGTATCCAATGCTCCGGTGGACAATCTCTAATGGTCCGCGGTTACCAGTAACCGACCACAGGTAGGCGAAGACAAGAGTGACCAGCCAAATACCGGTCGCGGTCACCGCTACTATGGCCACGGACTGCCCGGAACCAATCCCCAGGAACCAAGGGGTCATAATGAAGATGAATGCGACCGATTGCAGCACGTAACCGGTCATGGACATGCGCCCCAAGGCGGTGAGCATGCGGATGGGCAGCGTATCAGTGAACTTGCGGCGTTCCACCCAACCGGCAATCCACGAAATCCACACCACGGTTCCCGGCCCCGAGGCCATGCCCACAAGCGAGTTGAGGATATAGAAGAACTTTTCATGCCCAAGAATCCCAAGGCTGGCCAACCCTACCGGCAAACCAACCGCGATCACAATAATCACGGTGATGGCGGCGGCAATCCGCATGGGGGTGCGGAACTGTTCAGGATGCTCTAGCACCCCATTGCGGCCGGCGACGAATCCAATGAGGATCACCGATCCTACCAGGGGGAGGATATACGGGAACTGGAGAAAATTATACATAAAGGCCAAGGATGCGCCCCGGACCAATTGGTCCTGCACATAGCCGTGACCATAGCCGTGCAATAGTACTGCGTTCATGTCCAGGTAGGACCACAGGGCACTATTCATCACCATGGCTAAGACGAATAACACCCCGGCGGTGATGAGCAGGGTTTTATTCTTGGCGTTGCGCATGGGGATAACCAACACCAATATGATGAGGCCATAATTGAACATGATGTCTCCGTAGAAGAGAAAGACCATGTGCAGGAGACCAAAAAGGATCAACGCCCCATAGCGGCGCAGCAGGATTGCGCGGCATTGTTTCTTGGTGGCGCCCTTGCGTTGTTCCCGAACCAGGATCATGCCCACCCCGTAGCCTAACAGGGTGGCGAACATGGGCAGGCCCCTGGTGTGCACAAACATGTCTGCCAAGATGATGGTGACCTTGTCCCACAGCGAATTATTGACGATGATCCCGGAGAGCGTCCTGTGGTATCCCTGGGGAACATCGCCGCTCCTTAAGCTCCACGCGGTAATACCATTAGCGATAGCAATCCCTAGAAGGGCCGCGCCACGAGCAAGATCCGGGGTAAGAATACGAACGGATGATGATGATTTCATGACAGAAACCTGATTTCATTACGAGAAAACAGTGGTCAAACTCAAGCATATGATGCCTTTTCGTCACATCCCATGACATATCACATTATCTGTGTTTTGGCGTTGGGTAGCCTCCCATATCCGAGGGTGCGGTGCAGAATCTCTAGTGGTCCTCGCCTGCCGGTGCGTGACCACAGGTAGGCGAAGATCACTGTTATCCCCCAAATCCCGGTGGCAATGAGGGTAACGGTGGCGGCCCCGCGGCCGGCACCGATTGCGAAACCCCACGGCACCATGATGATGGTAAATAATACTGATTGCAGCACGTAACCTGTCATCGACATGCGCCCCAAGGCGGCAAGCATGCGGATCGGTAACCTATTCGACAGGTGGTGTTGCTGCAACCATCGAGCACCCCAGAAAATCCACACCACAAACCCGGGCCCACTCCACAGGCCGGCCACCCGATTGATCCCATGCCAGAATGGTTCTGCCGGCAACACCCCCAGGGCGGATAGCCCCCACGGGATTCCGACCCCCACAATAACCAGCACCGTGATGCCAGCAGCAATCCGCATGGGTATGACGTACCGATCGGGATGTTCCAGCACACCCCTTCTGCCTGCGATAAAGCCGAGAAGGATGAGCGGCCCCAAGGTCATCAGGTCGATGAAGAATTGTACCGGCGTCCGCAACAGGATGCCGAACCCCACATAGAGCTGGTCAATAAGATAACCGGATCCCCCATCCTGGTTGACGGGCATTGTGGGGGCCACGGCGTCGAAAGGGCTGTACCCCCACGGGGCTATGAGCGCGGCCCCAATAACTGCGGAAACGCCAACAAGACTCATCAATATCCGATCAGGGAACGTACATATGAGCACCACAACCAGCGCGATGAGCGAATAGGTGAGCATGATATCGCCGTAAAACAGAAACACCGTGTGCAGGGCACCGATGATCGCTAGTGCCCCGTACCTGCGGGCCAGAATGATGCGCGCATTCCGGGGGTGGCGCCTCTGTGTTGTTCCCGCACGAGGATCATGCCGATGCCATACCCTAAGAGGGTGGCGAACATGGGCAGCCCTCTCACATGCACAAATAACGTGCCTATGACCACCATGATTTTGTCCCATAGGGAATCATTCACAATAATCCCGGCATAAGTTTCCAGCTCATTTGCGGCGGCAGGCAACCCGGTTGCGCTCCACGCGGTAATGCCGTTGGCGACGGCGATGCCCAGCAGAGCGGCGCCGCGGGCAAGATCCGGGGCAAGAATGCGGTGGGTTGGTAATGGTGATGTCATGATTCTTAGTTTCGTGTTGTGTGCTTGTCGACGCCCCCAGGCAGCCCACCCCCATAAAAAATGGCAAAACCCCTTGGCTTACCGGTGCGGGCCAAGGAGTAGTAAGCAACGCCGACGCGGAGCACGTCGACAAGCGATTATAGGAGGGTTCAATTATTTAGTGACGGTTTCCAGCTTTTCTTGCACGCATTGCGCCTTCGCCGTTGGGTCAGCAATGGTAAAGCACTCTGATGCCACCGAAGCCACATAAACCATGCTGATGGTAACGAAGAGGCCAACCAACACGCCTATAACCGAGATGACCAGCGCGGCAATGCTCATTCCTTTCCCGGCGGTTACCGGCGGATAGTTTTTCACTTTCACCAACGCAATGATCGACAGGATAACACCAATAATCGACAGCAAGAAACCTAGGATTGCCACCCAGCAGGTAACCAACCCGATGATCGCCAACACCAACGCCACCACGGCCATGGTGTTTTTACCCGAGGGCGGCATCATGCCGTCATTGGGAAACGCGCCTGGCATATTTGGGTCACTATACGATGAGTAATTAGGGATAGACAATTTTCACTCCATTTCGTGATACTTGTTACCCCTACCACCCTACCGAAGATCACCTCTGGTTCTACCGACAATATGTCATACAGCTGCCGTGATCTACGAGCTAGTTCGCTTTGAGCTTTTGCTCAAGACACTGCCGACGCGCCAGGGAATCGGAGATATCGGCGCATTCGGGGGCGACCGAGTAGACGTAATACAGCAGGAAACTAATCACCAGGTTCAGAATGAGCGCCAGCACCGCGATGATAAGCGCGGTAATGCTCATCCCCCTACGGGCCGTCAGCTGGGGATAGTTCTTCGCCTTCACCAGGGCGATAATGGCAATAATCAGCGCGCTGAGCAGCAGCGCAGTACCAAGCAGCGGCGCCCAGCACAGCAACAACCCAACGATAGCCAGCACCAGGGCAACAACCGCCATGGTATTCTTCTTTAACCCTGCCAAGGAGGCATCATCCATACCCATCATTGGGCCGGACGGCATCGCATCATAGTTCGGCAACCCACCAGGCTGACCTGCATCGCCGGAATCGCCGGATGATGGGAAATTAGGTAACGTCATTCTTTACTCCATTC
>ERZ772948.1083-NODE-1083-length-16472-cov-44.903758_pt1 | contig 16472 bp, 9 predicted proteins | sample MGYA00511945_ERZ772948 | MGnify/ENA primary metagenome ERZ772948 (study PRJEB29015, sample SAMEA2737927) | human oral metagenome | biome: human oral; feature: human-associated habitat; material: dental | place: China | collected 2141 ... | reverse complement strand
GCTTCGTTGTTAATATTAAGGGAAAAAAATCTCATGATATTATCGACGATGGTTTACGCATTTTGGAGCGATTGGAACATCGTGGCGGTGCCGGTGCCGACAAGGATACTGGGGATGGTGCCGGCATTTTAGTACAAATCCCGCATGAGTTCTTCAAGCGCGAGTGCGAAGTGCTTGGTATTAATCTACCTGCAGCTGGCGAATATGGCGTAGGTATGGTCTTTGCCCATAAATATGAAAGTCTCCGTAACGAGCAAAAACGAATTCTCGAAGAGGTCGTACGCGAAGAGGGTCAAGTTGTTCTCGGCTGGCGTGAAGTACCGGTTGATGGTACAAAGGTCGGCAAAGAGGCTGCAGCGATTCGTCCTTGGATGATTCAAATCCTCATCGGCAAAGGCCCCGATGTAACGAACAATAAGGAATTTGAACGCAAATTATATATCATTCGTAAATTGGCAGAAAAACGCATTATCCCATTGAGCAAGGAATTGTCTAGCGATTTTTATATTGCCTCCTTGTCTTCTAAAACAATCGTATATAAAGGTATGTTAACACCTGGTCAATTGCGCGACTTCTACCTTGATTTGAGCGACCTTGACTTTACCTCTGCATTGGCAATGGTTCACTCCCGTTTCAGTACGAATACATTCCCAAGCTGGGCGCGGGCACATCCTAACCGTTTCTTAGTTCACAACGGTGAAATCAACACCATCCGCGGTAATGTAAACTGGATCAATGCTCGTGAAGGTAAAGCGGAATCCCCATTGTTCCCAGATATCAAAAAGGTATTCCCTGTAGTAGATGATAGCGGATCTGACTCTGCTATGTTTGATAACACATTGGAATTCTTGCACATGACAGGCCGCTCCTTGCCTCATGCGATTATGATGATGATTCCTGAGCCTTGGGAACGCAATAATCTCATGAGTCAAGAAAAACATGATTTCTATGAGTTCAATAGCTTTATGATGGAACCCTGGGATGGTCCTGCGGCTATGGGCTTTACCGATGGTACCGTTATCGGCGGTGTGCTTGACCGTAATGGATTGCGTCCCGCTCGTTACTATGTGACAACAGATGACCGCGTTATCATGGCTTCTGAAGTTGGTGTTGTAAACGAAAATGCTGAAAACATCCGCGCTAAAGGCCGTTTGGAACCAGGTAAAATGCTACTCATTGATACAGAGGAGCAACGTATCATCTCCGATGAAGAAATCAAACATCGCGTCGCTACTGAATTACCATACAATGAATGGGTAAAGGAACACGTTATTCATTTGTCTGAAATTACGCAGGCCGATGAAAGTACAATTCCAACAGTAGATGATTTATTCAAAGAACAACAAGCTTTTGGTTATACCCAAGAAGACCTTGTGCGCATGATCGTGCCTATGGCAAAAGATGGTAAAGATCCTGTTGGTGCCATGGGGGCGGACGCGCCTTTAGCTATCTTGTCAGATAAACCACAATTGTTATATAGCTATTTCAAGCAAATGTTTGCGCAAGTAACGAATCCTCCAATTGATTCTATTCGTGAAGAAATGGTTACATCTACACGTGTTATGCTTGGTAACTCTGGTAATTTAACAGAACCTAACAAAGCTGGTACCTATGCATTGTCCATGCGTACCCCAATTCTTACAAACCAAGAATTGGCATCCATTAAAGCTCTTGATTGCCGTCGCATGAAATCTGTAACCTTGCCAATCCTATTTGATCCAACTAAGGGTGCCGAAGGCTTGCGTGATGCATTAGATGAATTGTGTGCTAAGGCAGAAGAAGCAGCTCGTACAGATCAAAATGTATTGATTTTATCCGACCGTGGTGTCGATGAACATCATGCGCCAATCCCAGCATTGTTGGCTGTAGCAGCCGTTCACAATCACTTGATTAGTAAAGTATTGCGTACAGAAATTGGTCTCATCCTTGAATCTGGTGAACCTCGTGAAGTACATCACTTCTGTACATTGATTGGCTATGGTGTAACAGCTATCAACCCATACTTGGCGCTTGAAACTGTACGCGATTTACAAGCTCGTAAACGTCTTGGCGATATTACACCAGAACAAGCAGAAAAGAACTATATCAAGGCCGCTGTAGGTGGCATTATGAAGGTCATGTCCAAAATGGGTATTTCCACAGTTCGTTCCTACCACGGTGCACAAATCTTTGAAGCGTTGGGCTTGAATACTAACTTTATTAACAAGTTCTTCGTAAATACACCAACACGTATTGGCGGTATTGGTCTTGGTGGGGTAGCACATGAAGCATTGGCTCGTTTTGAACGTGCTTTCAAATCCGATGAAACAGTACTCGAACCAGGCGGTTGGTATGGTCCTGTAAAAGATGGGGAAGAGCATTTATTCAATCCTAAGACAATCGAGCTTTTACAAGAATCTCTTATCAACGGCGACTACGCAAAATATAAAGAATATTCCAAAGCGATTCGCAACGATTACCACGTAACATTGCGTTCCTTGATGGAATTGAATTACCCTGTAGGTGGCGGTATTCCTATCGAAGAGGTTGAACCTGAAGAATCCATCGTAAAACGCTTTAAAGCTGGTGCTATGAGTTATGGTGCTATTAGTAAAGAGGCGCATGAAGCCATTGCCATCGCAATGAACCGTTTAGGCTCCACATCTAACTCTGGTGAAGGCGGCGAAGATGTAGATCGTTTTAAACCATTGCCAAACGGCGATAGCATGAACTCCGAAGTAAAACAAATTGCATCTGGTCGTTTTGGGGTAACCGCGAATTATTTGATTAATGCAAAAGAATTGCAAATCAAATGTGCTCAAGGTGCCAAACCAGGTGAAGGCGGTCAATTACCAGGCAAAAAGGTATATCCTGAAATTGCCAAGGCTCGTCACTCCACTCCAGGCGTTGAGCTCGTATCTCCACCACCGCATCATGATATTTACTCCATTGAAGACTTGGCAGAGTTGATTTACGATTTGAAATGTGTTAACAAAGATGCGCGTATTTCCGTTAAATTGACTTCTGAAGCAGGTGTCGGTACTATCGCTGCTGGTGTTGCGAAAGCAAAAGCAGATAACATCTTGATTTCTGGATACGATGGTGGTACAGGTGCAGCAGGTCGTACATCTGTTAAACACGCTGGTGTGCCTTGGGAACTTGGTCTCTCTGAAACTCATCAAACCTTGATGCTCAATAGATTGCGTGACCGTGTTCAATTAGAAGTAGACTCCAAGTTGATGACTGGTTTCGATGTGGCTGTCGCAGCTATGCTCGGTGCTGAGTTATTCGGCTTTGGCACATTGCCACTCGTTGCGGTGGGTTGTAAAATGGCTCGTGTATGTAATCTTAATACATGCCCTTACGGTGTAGCTACACAAGATGAAAAATTGCGTGCTCGTTTTACAGGTAAGCCTGAATATGTTGAAAACTTGATGATTTTCATCGCACGTGAATTGCGTGAAATCATGGCTCGTTTAGGTATTCGCTCCGTAGCTGAGCTCGTTGGTCGTATCGATCTTGTGCGTCAAAAATCTCAAGATGATAACTTCAAATTGTCCCGCGTTGATCTTAAACGTATATTGTTCCGTCCGTACATCGATGCCTCTGTAGGCCATATGCACATGGTTGACCAAGATCACGAGTTGGAACGCACCTTGGACATGTCTAAACTCTTGCGTATGTGCCGTCCTGCTATTGAGGATCAAAAACCGATTCGCGCTAAATTGGCTATCACTAATATCAACCGCGTTGTAGGTACCTTGGTTGGTTCTGAGGTGACTCGTCGTTATGGTGAAAGCGGCTTGCCAGACAATACAATCAAGTTGAATTTTGAAGGCTCTGCTGGTCAATCCTTCGGCGCTTTCATCCCTAAAGGTATGACCTTAGAACTAGAAGGGGATGCGAACGACTACCTCGGTAAAGGTTTGTCCGGTGGCACCATCACTGTATATCCACCTAAGAAATCTATCTTTGAAGCTGATGAAAATATCCTTATCGGTAACGTTGCCTTCTATGGTGCAACCTCTGGTACATCCTACATTAACGGTGTGGCCGGTGAACGTTTTGCCGTTCGTAACAGCGGTATCACTGCCGTTGTGGAAGGCGTCGGCGACCATGGCTGTGAATACATGACTGGTGGCGAAGTGCTCGTACTCGGTAAAATCGGCCGTAACTTTGGAGCAGGTATGTCCGGTGGCTATGCGTACATCCTTGATTGCGATGAACGCTATGTCAATACAGGTCTCGTAGAATTACGTACAGCCAATAATGATGACCTTAAACGCATTAAAGAACTGATAGAACAACATGTATTGCATACTAATTCTGCTAAAGGCCGTCATATCCTTGAAAACTGGAATAACTTTGTAAACAGATTTACAAAAGTTGTACCTGTAGCATACGAAGAAATGCAAGCTGCTATTGAACGCTTCAAAGAACAAGGCTTGTCCTTAGAAGAAGCACAATTGGCTGCATTTAAAGAGAAATATGCAAAATAATTTTTAATTTGATTGAATATCGTTTGGATAGGATATATGAAAAGCCTCTATAGCTTTGACTATAGAGGCTTTTTCATGTATAATATTTGTATTGCAATATTGGATCATGGCAGTTCTCGGGCCTGTGCAATGGAGGCCTGTGAATCGTGTCAGGACTGAGAGGTAGCAGCACTAAGCGGTAACCTTCATGTGCCACGGGGAACCCGGGGGCTGTCGTGATCGAATATTGCAAGGCGGCCTGTGGGGCCGCTTTTTTTATGTCTAATTGATGGGCTCAAATGACTAGTGTAAATTACTGATAAAACTCTATAAAATGAGTCAGATTTTCTTGAATATGGTATAATAAAGTATTGTAAGTTTCGGAAAAAGGGGGTGTTCCAATGGCATATATTGCACTATATCGTAAGTATCGACCGCAGACATTTACCGATGTAGTCGGTCAGCATCAGGTGTCTGATACATTGATGCGCGCTATCCGCGAGGATAAGGTAGCTCATGCCTATTTATTTGCCGGTCCACGGGGGACTGGTAAGACGAGTATGGCGAAGATTTTTGCGCGCGCTATCAACTGCGAGCATGGTCCAACGGATCACCCTTGTAACGAGTGTAGTGCTTGTAAATCGATTTTGAGCGGACAGTCCATGGACGTCCTTGAAATCGATGCTGCATCTAATCGCGGTATCGATGAGGTGCGTGCTCTTCGTGAAAGCGTCAAATTTATGCCTGTTGAAGGGCGTAAAAAGGTTTTTATCATAGACGAAGCCCACATGCTCACTACAGAGGCGTGGAATGCACTTTTAAAAACTATTGAAGAGCCACCGGCTCATGTGATGTTTATCTTTGCCACTACAGAAATTGAAAAATTACCCGTCACTATCGTGTCTCGTTGTCAACGTTATACCTTCAGACGTATTACGTCTGATGATATCGCTCAGCGTTTATCCTATGTAGCAGAAAAAGAAGGCTTTGGTCTTGATTCTGCAGCGGCTCAGCTCATCGCTGTTCATGCGGACGGTGGTTTGCGTGATGCCTTGAGTATTCTAGACCAATGTGCAGGTATGGCAACGGGCTCTATTACATCGCAAGTGGTGGAAGAGTTAATCGGTCTCGTAAGTAAGGAATGGATCATTCACTTCCTAGATGCTTTGCGCAACGGCGATGGCCCTAAAGTATTATCATACGTTCACGATGCCTTGGCAGAAGGTCGCGATGCGACGCAAATTATGGAAGCCCTCATTCAACATGTGCGTGCCTTGCTCGTTGGTAAGGTGGCTCCTGATGCGGATGAGCTCAAGGTATATGACGCCTTTAAGGATGAGTTCCTAGCTCAGGCCAATACTGTTGATTTCAATGAACTTAATCAATATGTGCGCAGTGCGCAATCTATCATGAATGATGCGAAACAAGTGGATAATCCACGAACCATCATTGAAATGGGTCTACTCGTGCTTTGTGCTAAATTAGGCTCTGTTGATGAAAGTTTGGAAGATCGCGTATATGCATTAGAGTCTTCAGAACGGTCTGAGCGTAACGATTTATTGAACCGTATGGCTCAATTAGAACAACGAGGCCCAGCGGCTCCTACATCAGCTTATGGTGCTAATGCATTTAGTTCACCTAGCGGCTATGCGAATAGCTTTGTTCCTGTAGATATTGCTGCTGTACAGAATACTTCCATGAGTAGTATTCAAAATACTGCTGTTGGTACTGTGCGACCTCCAAGCAGCGTAGGTATGACACCACCGCCTGCGAATGTGGGTATGACTCCACCGCCTGCGAGTGTAGGTATGACGCCTCCACCGATGGGAGCACCAGGTAGTACACCGCCTCCGATGAATGGAGTGGGTATGGCTCCGCCACCAATGGGCGGCGTTGGCATGGCGCCACCACCGAATAATGGAGACCCAGTTTCCCGAAAAAACACGAGAAACCAAGCTAAAGGTCGCGGTAAAAAAGGCATTAGTACACAGGCCATCATTAGTGACCAAATCTTGTCTGCTCAAGAGTATCGCAATGTACAATCCAATGTGATTAAATACTTGAAGGATAGCAATCGCAATATGACCTCTACTGTTATCGGTCAAGGTCAGCTGGTGTACGTAGACCAAAGCAAGGCGGTCATGGCCTTTAAAAATGCATTGCATCTCAATGTAATGACCAATGAAGTGAATTTGGCGGAGGCGGTTGATGCTTTCACCTATACACTGGGCTATGCAGTACATGTAGAAATCGTGGATGCTCTCACGCAAGTTTATAAAGACTATAAAAAGGCTGCTGGTAGCACCACACAACGCCAAGTAAAAGCACCCCAACGACCACAAGAACCGATGGTTGACGTAAAGACGACCTCTGGTGGGCAACCGACACAAATGGATTTAACCAATGATCCGCAAGAGAGTAAGCCTGATTCTGCAGCCGTGGACGCGGCTAAGGCTGCGGCTATGGCATTCTTAGCCAAGAAAACCGGCGGTGCTGTTGCAAATACAGCAGTTAGTGATAGTGCGAATACAAGTACAATAGATGCATCAGAAACTGCAGTAGGAGCTGATGTAGAAACAGAGCCAGCATTCGGTGGTGATGTGCCGATTACAACTTTTGATGGCAGTCCATCTAATCAGGTCCCCGATGGTGAGATTCCTATTGAGTCTCTAGCGGGCTCTATTGAAGGGGATGATATTCCAGTTCATTCCTTTGATGATGTGCCTATGGACGATATGGAGGGTTCTTATGTATCATCCTTAGATGATATGCCACCACATCCATTAGATAGTGTAACTGTTATCAGCGAGGATGGCGAAGTATTAGAGCGCCCTATGGATAGCGGTGCGCATATCGAGGTTGAAGCTGTCCCAAAGTCTGATGGGGGTGAACCTGGTGAGGTAACCCCACATCAAAGTGATGGAATTGCTATGCTTTCACCAGCACCTGTTGAAATAGAGGCTATCGATAGTGTTACGGTGGCTCGAGAATACGCTTGGGATCCAGAGCATATGACAGAAGAGGAACGAAACAATCCTCTCTTGGCGGAAACATTAGAAAAATTATCTGAAGACCATGACATCATAGTCGAGGTTATCGAAGAATAGATAAAAAAGTAATTGTTATATAATAACCTTTGGCCTTGGGGCTATTAGGTGACACATATGTAATAAATCTATGTCATATATTGTTAATGATATGGACTTAGAATATTAGTATAGGACGATGTCCTAAAAGGAGGAAATATAATGTTTGGTAAAGGTATGGGCAATATGACTGGCATGATGAAAAAAGTTCAAAAAATGCAAGCAGATATGAAGAAAATGCAAGAAGAGTTAAAAACTCGTACTGTAGAAGCTTCCGTAGGTGGCGGTGCTGTAACCGTTGTGATGAACGGTGAAAAAATCATCGAGTCTTTGAAATTGAACCCAACAGCAGTGGATCCTGAAGATGTAGAGATGTTAGAGGATCTAGTAATGGCTGCGGTAAACGAAGCTAGCAAAAAAGTAGACGACCTCTTGGCTCAAGAAATGGGCAAAGTAACTGGTGGTCTTAACTTGCCAACAGGTTTATTCTAAATGACAAACGCTTTAGAACGGCTCGTAGAACAGCTGCGCCGTTTACCTGGCATCGGTTCTAAGTCGGCTAGACGCTTGGCTTATCATTTGGTAGAAATGCCGAAGGAAGAGGTAGACCGCCTCGTGGAAACCATCGTAGAAGCGAAGGGGGCTACGCGTCACTGTTCTATTTGCTTTAACTTATCAGCTCAAGATCCTTGCGAATTTTGTAGCAATCCAAATCGCGATCAAACGACAATCATGGTTGTTGAAACATCTCGCGATGTCATTGCTATCGAGCGCAGTGGTGATTATAAGGGCTTGTATCATGTATTGGAAGGCGCTTTGTCCCCTATGGAGGGCATTGGTGCTGACGATATTCGCGTAAAAGAATTGATTGCACGTCTTCGTGATGGTGTTGTACAAGAGGTTATCCTCGCGACAGACCCAGATGTCGAAGGAGAAGCAACAGCTCTGTATTTGGCGAGATTATTAAGTCCAAGTGGCATCAAGGTAACGCGCATTGCCCGCGGTGTTCCTGTGGGTGGCGATATTGAATATGCCGATGAATTAACGCTAGGCGGTGCCGTAGTGAACCGTCAAGAAATGAAAGGATAGTAGTATGGGAGCTTTATTAGCATCACCGATTATATCGGCGGTTATTTCCATTGCTGTAGCCTACATTGCTTTCAAAGTAGCATTTTTCACCATTAAACGGGTGGCTATGAATGTTGTGATTGGTGGGTTAACCTACTGGGTATGCGTTCATATACTTAATATTCCAATGGATATTGGGGTGGGTATTTGGGCATTAACAGCAATTTTAGGCCCTATTCCTATGGTCTTAGCTGCTATATATTACGGCATTAAATAACAGGAGGTTTTTATGCTTATCAATCGTGAACAACAACGCGTTATTGATGAAGTGGAACAGAATATCCTCTTGTTAGCGTCCGCTGGGACGGGAAAAACGAATACACTTGCTTATCGGGTGGCTCATCTCATCGAGGGTGGCTATGCGAAGGCGGAGAATATCTTGTGCATGACCTTTACGAACAAGGCCGCAAATGAGATGAAAGACCGCATTCAATCGCTCGTAGGCAGTCTTGCAAAGGCTGTGGAGGTTAGTACATTCCACAGCTTTTGCTTTTTCATTCTCCAACAAGAGGGAAAGCGCAACGAAACCTTGTACACGGACGTGACCATCTTTGACGAAGAAGACTGCAAGGAACTCTCTGAACCGTACCGTCCTGGTAAATTGCGAGAAATGTCCTTTGCTAATGTTATCTCCATGGTGAAAGAATATCGTTCCTTATATGGCTTTTATTCTGATGATCTCGTAGGTGACTACAAGCGGACAATCGAACGCTTACAGAAGGAACAGCGCGAAGCCATTGAGCAGCTCTTCTCTAGCTTTGGTAATGTCCTCTACAGTGAACTCCATGATTTCTTGAACCATGGTCACGAATGGATTGCTGCGTATGATGAAAGCTTAGCTTCCGTGCACGGCCTAGATTTTACAGACCTCATCTGCGGTGTTCATCGCCTATTCCAAGACCCTGTAGTTCGTGAGCGCTGGCGCAGTCGTTATAGCTATATCTCTGTAGATGAAATGCAAGATACGGGAGTACTGGAGTACAAGGTTCTAGAAATGTTGTGGGAAGGTAATCACGTGCTACTATGTGGCGACTATTTCCAAACGATTTACGAATGGCGTGGCTCCGATCCGTTCCGCTTGCTCAAGCAATTTGATGCGGATTTCAAGCCTTTAAAAATTATCTTCTACGAAAACTATCGTTCTAATTGGACACTCTTTACGATGGCTTTCAAAACCTTACAAAATATGTTCCCTGACCTGGTTGGGTCTATCTACACTGAATTGCCTCGTGCCAATAGTGAAAGCAAGGGTAAGCCTGTTCTCATTAAAGGTTGTAAAAATAGCTACCTTGAGGGCCGCTATATCTACGAGGCTATCTGCGCCTTACCGAAGGATGCTAATATCGGCGTTCTCGTGAGGGATAATAAAAAGGCACAGCAGCTAAGTGATTCTTTTGAACGTCTTAACGGCGAACGACCTGAAGAGGAACGTCGTCACTTCATGATTATCGACGAGTTTAAATTCTTTAGACGTCAAGAAATTAAAGATGTTATGGCTTACTTCAAGTTGTTGATGAATCCTAATGATTCTGTCAGTGCGAAGCGCATTATCAAGCGATATGTTGCAGGCATTGGTGACGCTCGTATCGCTGCAATTGAAAGCCCTGAGACGCGCCAAGTAGGTTTAAAATTGACGGACTTCATGGATATGCCTATCTTTGAGGCGGAGCCTTATGCAAAGCTTGTCAGTGGTTTAGAGTGGCACGAAGTAGTTGTTTATGACGTGGAGAGCACCGGTACGGATACGTCTCAAGACCGCATCATTCAAATTGCGGCTATTCGCATCGATGAAAATGGACAGGTCTTAGAGGCCTTTGAACGCTTTATCAATCCTGGCGTACCTGTTGGTCAATCCGAAGAGGTACATGGCTTCTCCGATGCGTATTTACAAGAACACGGTGAAAATCCTGCTACAGTACTCAAAGCATTTAAGGAGTTTTCTAAGGATGCTATTATTGTAGGTCACAATGTAAACTATGATGTGACCATCTTTACGAATGAATTGGCGCGTCATAACTTAGGCAATCCCGAGTTCAAGGCTATTTACGATACCCTCGATATTTACCGTCGTTTTTATCCTAATTTGCCAAATCATAAATTGGGCTTCCTAGCATCCAAGTTTCCTATACACCATGAGCCAACACATAATGCAATGGATGATATATTAGCTACTGCACAGCTTTTAATTTATGCTGTGAAAGAAAAAATCGTACCGACCACAACGGGTCGTATGGTAGCTATAAATAAATATAAAGCAGCTTTCACGGATATCGCCTCTCAAATGGCGACATTGCGTAGAAAAGCCTATACGGAGATACCAACGAAATTATTGGCGTATATCATGAACCAAATGGGGGTTTTAGAGTACTATAAATCTCATGGGGAAGCGGCTAAAGTAGAGCATATACGCGATTTGTATCGCATCATGGAAAAACTAGATGCGGCTTATGAAGGGCCTGCAGGTTTGGCTCGATTAAATCAAATCTTACAGATGGTGGCTCTTACGGCGGGTGAACCAGCACAACAGGTGAGAAACGAAGATCGTATTCCTATCATTACCATTCACCAAGCGAAGGGCAGTGAGTTTGACCATGTATTCTTGGCTGGGCTAAACGAAGGAACTTTCCCGAGTCCCTTTGCCATTGCAGAAGGTCGTGAAGACGAGGAAAAGCGTTTATTCTATGTGGCCATCACTCGACCTAAACAAGAATTGACCATTACCTTTGAACAGACGAATATGAGAGGTCGAGCCGTTCAACCAAGCTCGTTACTCAACTATATGCCACGAGATCCTGAACTCGTAGAAAGGAGATACTAATGGCGCGAAAAACACATCGCCCCGATGATATTCTGTGGACCGTGACAGCTGTAGATATAGAAGCTGTACTTAGCAAGAAAAATGTAAGACAAAAGCTAATAGGTAATGGTCAAGATATATCAAGTAAAAATCGAGATATATCGAGTAGCAATCAAGACATATCAAGTCGTGATTCCGAGCATATTGGAGAAATATGTGATATTTCACTTGGTGAAGTGTTAGATACTAGATATCCTAGAAAGTCCTTAGTTAAACTCTTTGAAGAGAAATTAATCCACATTAATGGTCATAAGGCTACGCCAAAAGATGCAATCTATGAAGGAGACGAGATTTGGATGGCTATGGCGAAGGAAAAAATAGATCATGACCCTATCGAAATGGACTTACGCATTCTGTATGAAGATACTGATCTCCTTATTGTGGATAAACCAAGTGGTGTGACGGTAAACTCTAAAGACCAAATATCCCTTGCCAATGGGGTGGCGCACTTTTTTAAAGAACATGGTATCAAGCGAAAGGTACGTTTCTTGAACCGTCTCGACAGAGATACGACGGGCTGCATTGTCATTGCAAAAAGTGGTTTAGCACAAAGTATTTATCAACAGCAAATGGATGATAATACCTTTGAAAAGTGGTATATGGCGACTGTGGAAGGCATTGTAGAAGCCGATGAAGATTCTTTGGTATTTCCTATGGAACGCAGTGCTGATGGGGTTCATTACGAAGTGAATCCTAAGGGAAAAGGGACACGTACAGATTTTTCCGTCCTATGTAGACATTTTTCGCAGGCTGTGGATAACTCTGTGAATAAGTCTAAAAATTCTGTGGATATAGCACCAAAAAATGTGGATATAAACTTGGGAGATGTTGATAAAAGTAGTCAAAATGTGGACAAAACTGTGTATAAGTCCAATAAAAGTGGATATTCTAAGGTTTTAGTTCGTTTGTACACAGGGAAAACACATCAAATTCGAGTAGCTTTCAGCCACATAGGTCACCCTCTTGTAGGAGATACCTTATACGGTGCACAACCTACGGGACAGCCATTCCAATTACGCTCTCAAAAGGTAGTATTTACACACATGCGCACAGGAGAGCGTATTACGGTTACGGCATAATCTGATCTGATTAACTTGTTACGTAATACAAAATACTAGTTTGTTAATAATAGGTTTGTACTATACATTGTGAAGTCACAATACATCAAAATTCTAATTGAGAAATGAGAATTATTGATAACTTAGTAAAATCAATAGGTTTAAAAATATTTTTCAAGAAAAATAATGACAAATGATAATCGATAAGCTATAATAGGAATATAAGTAAATCGATATAGTTCAATTTAAAAACTATAAATCAGAATGTAAGAGGTGTAGTATGATTTTACAAGATAATAGTGCAGCACGTAATCGGGGGATTACGCTTGCCAGTATAAAAGGCATTATAGGTAATGTCGTTCTCGTTATTTTTAAAATGATTGTGGGCCTTGCGTCTAATTCCATCGCCATCATCCTTGATGCGGTAAATAACTTAACAGATGTATTGTCCTCTGTATTAACTATTGTGGGTACGAAATTAGCCGCTAAAGGGGCTGATAAGGAGCATCCATTTGGCCACGGTCGTATAGAATATATGACTACCATGGCCATAGCTTTCATCATTCTCGGTGCAGGTATTGGATCCCTTAAGGAATCTGTGGATAAAATTATCCACCCTGAGGTATCTACATTTGATATTCCAGGTCTTGTTATCATTGCTGTTGCCATCGTTGTGAAAGTAGTGATGGGTCGTTATATCAAGGCACAAGGTGAGAAATATAAATCCGATGCACTCGTAGCATCTGGTATAGATGCCCTTTTTGATGCAATGATTACCTTTGCCACATTGGTATCTGCAGGCTTAGTATTTTTCTTTAACTTTGATATTCAAGGTTATGTGGGCGCTGTTATTTCTGTTTTAATTTTAAAAGCAGCGTATGATATTTTACGTGAAATGTATAACCATTTGCTCGGTGTTCGAGCAGATGATAATTTAATCCGTAATATTAAAGAAACTATTGCACAGCATCCAAATGTGGGTGGTGTATATGATTTGGTATTAAATAGCTATGGTCCGGGAGAAACAATCGGTTCCGTTCATATTTCTGTACCAGATTCTATGACAATGGCAGAAGTCCATCCTCTAACAAAGGGCATTGCGGTTCATCTTTATAAAAAGTTTGGCATCAATATGACCGTTGGTGTATATGCTGAAAATAAACCAAGTGTAGAAGTACTTGAAATTAGAAAAGCTCTTGATCAAGTTATTAGTTTATATACACATGTAGTACAAGTACATGCCTTCTACGTACAAGAAGAAAAGAAGGTTATTTACTACGATATTATTTTTGACTTTGACGAAGAAGATCCGCATGGCACATTGGAAAAAATTAAGGCAGAAATGCAAAAACGTTACCCTGACTATACACAATTCGCTATTGTGGATACGGATTTTAGTAACTAATTTTATAAAATGTAATTTGTGTTGATAAATTCTCTAAGGAGAGGTGGAATGAAAAAAATTGCTCTTACCTCATTAGCTGTAATGGCGGTTGTTGGCGTGTTTGCGATTCAGCCTGTAGATGCAAAAAAGGTAGAACAAGATCCAGTAATGACACCTATTGAAATGCCTATGAATGATGAAATTCAACAGGTTAATGGTGTATCTAAATCTACTAATCAAGAAACACGACGTTTGTCTAATAATTTAGCACAAGCTACAAAAGTGATGATTAAGAAGAATTGGAAGATTATTTATATTAAAGCAGTCCCTGCAGGGGATAAGGATGCTGTGCGCTTCTATTACAAAGATAATAGAGGTCAAGTATATAATGGTCAAGTTATTAGAAATACAGGCCTATCTAAGGGTAAATATATGGCTGATTCTTTACGTCAAATAGAGGCATTGCAAGAATTAGTTAATCACTTGCAACAGAACGGTCAAGAAGTACCATCCTCTATTGATATCATCATCACTCAAGAAGGCTATCGCATTAAGACTATCTTTAATTACAATGAAAATATAAGTAATCTACTAGCGTATCAACAACAATATGAACAAGAAAATTTTCCAACTATGAAATAATAGAAACGCCCGTGCATGCACGGGCGTTTTGTTATTAGATTACGTAATCATCGGAATCATCTTTTTTAGGTTTTTTGTAAATTTCTTTTACACCAGCCATTTCAATGAGCTCTTCTCCAAGCGCATCTTCATCGTCCGTGTTAAGCATGGAGTAGAAGGCCCAAAGAATGATGAACCAAATTGGTGTGAACAAGAGGGCAATTCGCGTATCTTCATTTAAGGCGAGAATTGCAAGAACGAAAACAAAGAAAGCTAGGATAATGTAATTCATTACAGGGTATAGAGGCATTTTGAATTTAGACTGTGCCGCTAGTTCAGGATTTTTCTTGCGATATTTGAGGTGACAAATAACCATCATGGCCCAAATAAAGATAAAGCAGAATGTGGAGATTGATGTAATCATAACGAATACTGCTTCAGGCATTACGTAGTTGAGTACAACCGTAATCAATAATACGGCTGCCGAGAAAATCGTTGCTTGGTATGGCACACTGCTGTGAGTCAAGCGGCGCATCGAACTCGGGGCGTGACCGCGTTTTGCCAAGGCATAAATCATACGACCGGTACTGAAGATACCGGAGTTTGTAGCGGATGCTGCAGAAGTAAGAACCACGAAGTTTACGATACCTGCAGCGGCTGTAATACCAACGGCGGTAAATACCGCTACAAATGGGCTTGTAGCAGGGTTAACAGCAGTCCAAGGGTAAATACTCATGATGATGGCTAAAGAGCCTACATAGAATAAAATAATACGCAAAGGGATATTGTTTATGGCCATTGGAATAACCTTTTCAGGATCTTCCGTTTCGCCAGCCGTTAAACCTACGAGTTCGATGCCTGTGAAAGCAAATACAACCATTTGGAATGATAGGACAAAGCCCATCGTTCCGTTCGGGAACCATCCTCCGTAATTCCACATATTACTAAAGGCGGCGACGCCAGCATCTGTGGTAAAACCAGTAACAATCATGATGATACCGATAATGATAAGAGAGATAATAGCGATTACCTTAATCAAGGCAAACCAGAATTCCATTTCGCCAAAATATTTTACCGCTGTCAAGTTCATTAACAGCAAGGCGACTAGAACAAGTAAGGCTGGTATCCATTGAGGAAGCCACGGTATCCAGTATTGCATGTAGAGGCCTACGGCTGTCAAATCCGCCATGGCTAGTGAAAGCCAGCAGAACCAGTATGTCCATCCCGTGATAAAGGCTGCTCGATCCCCTAAGTAATCTTCTACAAAGTCGATAAAAGAGTGGTGATTTAGGTTAGATAACAATAACTCGCCTAGTGCTCTCATAATAAAGAAGCACATAACACCTGTTATTAGGTAGGCGAATATGATGGATGGACCAGCCAAGTGAATGGCGCGACCGGATCCTAAGAATAGGCCTGTACCAATAGCACCGCCGATGGCGAGCAGCTGTACATGCCGGTTCTTAAGACCCCGTTTTAACTGATGCGTATCAGACATAATAAAGACCTCTTTTCTACAAACTATCTATAAATATAAAGGCTATGGATTACCATAGCTTTAACAATCTATAGAATCTTTAAAACTATTTTTTTATAATACAGTATCTATCCTAAAAAGTCAAATGTATTTTTACAGTAGACAAAAGGTCTGATGATTTTCTGATGAGAGTATACCCTTATATTGATAAACTCATAGAATATCTTTTTTATGAAGTTAATTGACGAATAATATAAAATAATTTATAATAAGTACACTTATAATAAAGCACTCATAAAAAAGGAGGATATAAAATGGAATTTAGTTTTAGTTTGAAAATAAAAGCGCCAAAAGAAGCTGTGTGGACGTACTATGCGAATATTGAAAAATGGTATGACTGGGAA
>ERZ772948.1081-NODE-1081-length-16481-cov-10.520638_pt1 | contig 16481 bp, 11 predicted proteins | sample MGYA00511945_ERZ772948 | MGnify/ENA primary metagenome ERZ772948 (study PRJEB29015, sample SAMEA2737927) | human oral metagenome | biome: human oral; feature: human-associated habitat; material: dental | place: China | collected 2141 ... | reverse complement strand
ACAATGGAGCTATATTGAAATTAACATACCTTAGTACTTTTATCAAAATACAGAATAATTTTTCAAAGACTTATCTACAGATTTTTGAAGTCTTAAGATGAAAATGTTTTTAATGTTAGAGGATGATAATAGGACGGATAGTTGACATTCTTAGCTATGCTTTTGTTTAATGAGCAACCTCGGTTCTTCCCGTTAAAGCAATACGGAAAACATCTACACATTTAACAGAAGAACCCTTTTTAAAGTATAGTGGGGCTGTGATGAATAGAAAGGAATTATAGATGTAAACTCTATTTTTAAAGAGACTAATCCACATTTTGTATATTCTTTGTTTAAATTTGTTTGTTTTTTGTTGATTTTTATTTATCTTTGCACTGTAAAGAACTAAACAACTTATTGATAAAGAGTAGTCTACAGAAACCTATTTCCTACTTAATGGAACATGAATAACGTTGGCTACAAACTTGATTGATAAAACATATAACTTAATAACTATGACCAAAAAGTTTATTGTATTATTCCTATTGTTGTTGTTGCCTGTAATGATATGGGCGCAGAATTCCGTTACATTCGATTTCTCAAGTTCTTCTCAAGAAGTGCAAAACACTATCGAGAAGGATGATATAGTTCTAAAATTTAGTGTACGTCCAGGAAGCGAATCCAAGCTTGATGAGATTATTAGAAGAAAGTCTTCTTGTTTGTTTTTTTCAGGTAATGGCTTGTTAACGATAGAGGGAAAAAACTGTGAAATTACTTCAATTGTCTTTTATGTTTCTGATCAACGTCATTCTTTAAAAGAATATGATAATGAAGGAAAGATAAAAGGGAATAGAATTAGTGAAAAAAAATATAGACAAGTGTGGAAAGGAGAGGCGGATAGGCTTTCGTTTGTTCCTGTAAATTCAGGTTCTGTAGAAATAAAGACAATACAAGTCTCTTACAAGAAAGTTCAGCCTAAAAGCGTCTCTCTTGCAGTTTCTTCTGCTGAGAGAGCAACACTTTATTATAGTGACAGGTCGTTTATTATTCCTGAGGGTATTGTTGCACGTACCTATAAGATTGAAGGTAATGTCCTCTCTCGAAGTCGGGAATATAAAAAGGGAGATGTTCTTCCCAAGGGTACAGCTGTTGTTTTAGAAGCAAAAGAAGGTAAGTATATCTTTGAAGAAACAAGTAAGACAGGTGAAACAGACCCTTATAATGCGTTGCGTGGTGAGGATAGTAAGACTATAACGTCAGGCGGAGAGGTGTACTATGTGTTTGGAAAAGGTAGTAACGGAGTAGGTTTTTATTGGAAAGAAGCAAATGGAAAAGCCTTTACTACCGAAGCACATAAAGCTTATCTCGTTTATACACCATCAAAGACTACAAACGCAAAGAGTTTCCTTGGCTTTGATGTAGCATTAGAAATACAAGGTCCTACGGTGATAGAGAAGACAACTTTCGATGGTCCTATTTATAACCTTGCAGGGCAAAGGGTAGACAAAGATTATAAGGGGATTATAATCGTGAATGGTAAGAAGTATCTTAATAGATAAGCCTTCTTGTACTTATACACAAAACCATGATAAATAATTGATTTTTAACAAGTAAACATGAAAACATATATCAAACCTTTAATAAGTGAATATCACGTTTTAACCTCTTTTCATTTGTTGGAAGGTTCACCCGGGAAAGATACAAATAGATTGACGAATGAAGAAGGATTGATTAATAATCAGACAGGGCCTGGTATTCAGCAATTATCAAAAGAAGACTCTTTCTCCGCTTTTAATCTTTCTGATAATCAGATGGATTGGGATGAATAACTATAACTTAAACAATTACCGATATGAAAAAACAAGTAACATGGATTGGACTTTTGTTGTGCTTACTATTGTTTGCAGCCTGCGAAAAGCCAGTATTAGACAATGGTGAAGATGGTAAAAAACCGAATAATGCTAAGCAAAAGTTGACAAGAGTCGTACGTATTCACCCCAAAGAATTACGTATAGAAACAATAGAAGAAGCTATAGGGGCGAAATATCAGCCTTTGAGTAGGGCTGTTAGCGAAGATCGGAAACGGAAGTTTTATGCTGTTAATGTCTACGAGAAGAAACCTAATGATGAAAACTACTCAATGTATGCTTATGGTTTGTTTACCAGCCTTTCAAAGATTGCACTAAAGATGAATGTGAACAATCTTTATAAAGTAGAGTGTTTGATTGTAGAGGAAGGTGATGATGAACTTTTTGCAAATGAAGATGAGTTTTCAGCTCCTTTCTTGCATGGGGCAAATAAGGCTACAAAAGTTACTAATAGCTTTGTGTTCTCAAAAGAAGAGAACTTGAACAGTCTAACAAAAGGCGAGACAACTGTAGCTAAGGGGCGTACTTTTCAATATCCACGCCTTGTGAAACTCTATGGTACTATCAATGATTTCAGTCCAAAAATATCAAAGGAACTGACCGTTGATATGAAAAGGTCGGTGTTCGGGTTGCACTTCAAGGTGTCGCCACCAGAAGAAGGTAGTCTGGTAATTAACTATATCGGGTGGCGTATCTCTTTAACAAAGGGTAGTGATACATATGATCATAGTTCCGTCTACTCCTTTTCTAACATTCCAAAAGCGTGTGAAGATGGATATCAATTGACAATGGAGGTGAAGGTAACATGGACGAAAGACGATGGGACTGTAGAACAAGAAAGTAAGCAGTTAGTGTTAAAACGTAATGTCATGACCGTCGTTGAAATAAGGGTAGAAGGACAAAAGCCACAGGGTTTTACGTTGAATGAAGAGGCGGATGACATGAAAACAGAGAAAGTTGAATGGAATCTGTTATTATAGCTTTTAGTTGTACTGATAAAAAAAGCTCTTTAGAAATATAGAATGGTAAGCTAATGCTATTATAGAATAAGGCACACAAAGCAACGCTAAGTTTGCAATAAGAAACTTAACGATGCTCTGTGTGTTATTTATCAAATGCTAAATCCAAAAGAAAAACCTTATCACTCCCAACCTCAAAAGATGCTGTTTTGTTCGTATTTTTCACATGTTGATTTTGTAAAGACCACCAAACGGCTTGCAAATAACGCCCAATTGGCTTGCAAAAGATGCCCTTTTGAAGTCCAAGTAACGCCCTTTTGAAGTCCAATTAAGCACCTTTTAAAGCCTTGCTTTGTAACATTTTGATAACTAACAACTTACAAATGTATTAAATGAACTCACATTTTATCCATTTCTCTACCTTTTCCTTGAATGTTTTGTAAATATATTTCTTGCCGAGAATATTCGCATTTACTAATTGAATGTACGTAAATCTGACACAGAGGCATGGTGTAAACGGAAGTTTTATTTATGGATACGTAGTCCATAGAGTCATCGGCTGTGTGGGGAGCAAAGGGGCATATTAACTTCATATTTCGAGAGAAACACAAAAAAAGAGCATACATTGCATATGCCCTTCTCGTTTGGATTTATAGTATCATTATATGTTCGCAATACTCATAATGTTTGCAAACACACCTGCTGCGGTAACAGATGCACCAGCACCATAGCCTTGAATCTGCATAGGGTATTCTTTATAACGATCAGTTGTCAGTAGAACTATGTTATTAGAACCTTCAAGATTATAGAAAGGATGGTTAGAATCCACCTCCTTTAATGCAACATTAGTCTTACCATGTTCCATAGTGGCAACGAAACGCCAACGCTTACCCTCCTCTGCTAATAGCTGACGACGTTGTTCAAAGTTAGCATCAAGTTCTGGAAGACGCCTCCAGAAGTCTTCTACTGAACCTTGGAAATAATCATCAGGAACAAATAGATGCTTCTCAACATCCTCTTGTTCCACCTTATATCCAGCCTCACGTGTAAGGATAACTAATTTACGAACGACATCCGTTCCACTAAGGTCAATGCGTGGATCTGGCTCACTATAGCCTTGTTCTTTAGCGCGTTTTACAGTCTCAGAAAAAGGAACGTCTGCTCCAATCTCGTTAAAGATGAAGTTCAGTGTACCAGACAACACAGCTTCAATCTTAAGTATTTTGTCACCCGAATTGCGCAAGTCATTGATTGTACCAATGATAGGTAGACCTGCACCCACGTTTGTTTCAAAGCGGAATTTGACACCACGTTGAATGGCTGTCTGCTTTAAATGGTAATAATCATCGTATGCTCCAGATGCTGCAATCTTGTTGGCAGCAATCACAGAGATATTGTTTTCCAATAAAGACTGATAGAGTGCAGCTACTTCCTTAGAAGCAGTACAATCCACAAATACCGAGTTAAAGATATTCATCTTTAGGATAACATCACGCAAATGTTCTGGATTAGAAGGCTCACTCTCCTTTAGTTCTTTACGATAATTATCAAGATTTAAGCCATCGTGATTGAAAATAGCATTCTTAGATGAAGCAATTCCCACCACTTTCAACTTTAAGTTAGAATTTTGCTTCAACTCTTCATACTGGCTCTTGATCTGTTCAATGAGCTTACCACCTACTGTACCAATGCCGCAAATAAAGAGATTCAGTACTTTATATTCCGATAAGAAAAGTGAATCATGAAGTACATTCAGTGCTTTCCTTAAGTCAGAGCCTTTCACAACAAATGAGATATTCATCTCTGACGCACCTTGCGCAATAGCAATAACACTAATACCAGAACGACCAAGAACCTCAAAGAGTTTACCACTGATACCTGGTGTTCGCCTCATGTTCTCACCAACGACCGCCACTGTTGCAAGTCCACTTTCAGCATGCATAGGGAACATACGTCCATCTTCTATCTCAAGACGGAACTCTTCATTAAGTACCTTCACAGCATTGTCGGCATCTTCATCCTTCACACCGATAGAGGTATTGTTCTCTGAGGCTGCCTGTGATACAAGGAAGACACTGATACCATTGTTGGCAAGAGAACTAAAGATACGACGGTTGACACCAACAACACCCACCATTGAAAGACCTGTCACAGTAATAACCGTAGTACCTTTGATAGATGATAAACCCTTAATAGGTTTTTGATTGTTCTCTATGTGTGCTTTAATAATCGTACCCTGTCCATCAGGATTGAATGTGTTTTTTACTTTGATTGGTATGTTTTTTACACAGACAGGGTATATCGTTGGAGGATAGACAACCTTTGCACCAAAGTTACAAAGCTCCATAGCCTCAGTATAGGAAAGCTCATTAATGGTATAGGCACTCTTGATGACGCGAGGGTCAGCCGTCATAAAGCCATCAACATCCGTCCATATCTCCAAGACTTCAGCGTTGAGAGATGCGGCAAGGATGGATGCTGTATAATCACTACCACCACGCCCAAGATTGGTAATATCGCCAGAGTCACGGTCTTGTGCTATAAAACCAGGTACAAGAGAGATGCGAGGAAGGTCAGAGAAAGTATTTACTACAAGTTTGTTGGTTAGTTCTGAATCGAGACTTCTTTTACCCAATTTCTCTTCAGTCTTGATAAACTCACGTGCATCAAACCACTTCGCTCCACGAATAAGCGTAGCTACTATTTTTGAACTTAGACGTTCACCATAGCTTACAATAGTATCTTCTGTCTTATGACTGAGGTCGTGAATTAAGAATACACCGTAATAAATAGAATGAAGTTGCTCAAAAAGACTATCCACTTTGTTGAATAGCATCTCGCGGTCATGTGGGTCGGTAATAATCGCATCAATCATCTTATGATGTCGTGCAACGATAGAATCAAACTCTGTTTTCCAACTTTCATCACCCTTCAAGGCAAGTTGAGAAGTAGCTATAAGCTGATCTGTTATACCACCTAAGGCACTAACAACCACAATAATTGGTTGATGTTTAGCCTCCTTTTCTACAATCTTTTGAAGACTTAAAATACTCGATACAGAACCTACGGATGTTCCACCAAACTTTAATACTTTCATTCCTGATATTTATTTTGTTATTATTTGGCATCCCCTTTACAATGGGGGAGGTGCAAAACTTAGCCACAAAAATAATAAGAAATATTGCAATAGCCAACGAATTTCTCGATATATTTGAGTAAATTTGTGGCAAAAAGAAGAAGTTATACTATATATGACAGAGGAATATCAGTTACGCGTTTTGCCCCAAGTTGCCTATAATGAAAACAATATGAAGGCATATCTTGCAAAAGAAAAGGGGCTGGATGAGCGTACCATTTATCGTGTTCGAGTATTGAAGCGTTCTATTGATGCACGCCATCGTGACATATATGTTAATCTGAAAATTCGTGTTTATATTAACGAATTTCCACAAGACGACCCTTATGTGAAGACTGAATACCAAGACGTAAGCAGTCGCCCTTCGGTTGTTGTGGTAGGTGCTGGTCCTGCTGGCCTATTCTCTTCTTTGAAATTGATAGAGTTAGGATTGCGCCCAATAGTCCTCGAACGTGGAAAGAATGTACGCGATCGTAAGTTAGATATGGCTTTAATCTCAAAGACACAAGAGGTTGATCCTGAGTCAAATTACTGCTTTGGTGAAGGTGGTGCTGGAGCTTATTCTGATGGAAAACTTTACACAAGGAGTAAGAAGCGTGGTCCTGTGGATAAGATATTAAACGTCTTTTGTCAGCATGGCGCATCATCATCTATCCTCGCTGATGCTCATCCACATATTGGTACAGATAAGCTTCCTCGTGTGATAGAGAATATGCGTAACACAATACTTGACTGTGGTGGTGAGGTTCATTTCCAAACAAAGATGACTTCTTTGATACTTGATGGTGATAAAGTCATTGGTGTTGAGGCTGTTGATAACAGTGGAGCCGTGAGTGTGAAGCGTGAGTTTCATGGTCCAGTCATTCTTGCAACGGGTCATTCTGCACGTGATGTCTATCGTTATCTTGCAGAGGCAGGAATTGAGATGGAAGCAAAAGGAATCGCTGTTGGAGTACGATTGGAACATCCTTCCCACTTAATCGATCAAATACAGTATCATAATAAGAATGGTAAGGGGAAGTATCTTCCAACAGCAGAGTACTCTTTTGTGACACAAGCACAGGGACGTGGTGTCTATTCTTTCTGTATGTGTCCTGGTGGTTTTGTGATTCCTTCAGCAACTGGTCCTGAACAAACAGTTACCAATGGTATGAGTCCTGCCAATCGTGGAACGCAATGGTCGAACTCGGGTATGGTTGTTCAATTGAATCCAGAGGATGTTGAAGGTGATGATGTTTTGCGTATCTTGCGTTATCAAGAACAGTTAGAGCGAGACACATGGCAGCAGGGAAACCGCAAACAGACTGCTCCTGCACAGCGTATGGCAGACTTCGTGAACAATCGTCTGTCGTATGATCTTCCTAAATCGAGCTATGCACCAGGACTTATTTCCAGTCCACTTCATTTCTGGATACCATCATTTATCACAAAACGACTCCAAGAAGCATTCAGAACCTTTGGTAAACAAGCGCATGGTTTCCTTACGAATGAAGCTGTCATGATTGCTTCCGAGACTCGTACAAGTTCTCCTGTTCGTATCCTCCGTGATAGAGAACGCCTCATGCATGTCCGCCTTGAAGGTCTTTTCCCTTGTGCAGAAGGTGCTGGTTATGCTGGTGGAATCGTTAGTGCGGGCATTGATGGAGAGCGCTGTGCTGAAATGGTTTCGGCTTATCTCCAGCAATTATAAAGTCGTTTGCTTCTGTTAGTAAGCAGGTCAATAGGCTTTGTTTATAGCTTGATAGAGAAAGTATTAGATTTCTCGCAGTACCTTTTTCTACCTCTATAGACTCTATCTTATCAAATTATTTTCATGAAAAGAAATAATTATTTACGTGAATAAAAGGATTTCTTTTCATGAAGAAAAAGATTTTTCTTCATGAAAAGAAATCAGAGGTATTGATATTTAACTAAGAATTAGTCTTTTGAAACAACAGCCTTGAAGCTCATATCAAGTCCTTTAACACTGTGTGTTAGTGCCCCAAAGGAAATGAAATCAACACCAGCTTGCGCATAAGGAATCATCGTGTCAAAGGTGATTCCACCACTTGATTCCGTCTCATAGCGTCCAGCAACCATCTCAACTGCTCTTCGAGTATCCTCTGGTGTGAAATTATCAAACATGATACGGTCGCAGCCTTCACTCAATGCTTCTTCCAATTCAGTAAAGTTTCTTACCTCACATTCTATCTTAAGATCATCCTTGCCATGGTCCTTACAATACTGCTTTGCCATAGAGATCGCATTATGTACACCACCACAGAAATCAACATGATTATCTTTCAGAAGAATCATATCAAAGAGACCAATGCGATGGTTCATACCACCACCAATCTTCACAGCCTCTTTTTCCAACATTCTCATACCCGGAGTCGTCTTACGTGTGTCTAAAACTCGTGTCTTCGTACCAGCATCTATGAGTGCTTGCTGATACTTGTTGGTCATCGTTGCAATACCACTCATACGCTGCATGATATTGAGCATAAGGCGTTCTGTCTGCAAAAGGCTCTGCGTTCTGCCCTTCACACTCATAACAATATCGCCAGGCTTCACATGAGTACCGTCTTCTATATAGACTTCTACCTGTAGTTCAGGGTCAAAAAGATGGAACACCCTTTTAGCAACATTAACTCCTGCCAAGACTCCTTCTTCCTTAATCAGTAATCTACTTTCACCCTTAGCATCAGCAGGGATGCAGCAAAGCGTTGTATGGTCACCATCACCTATATCCTCACTGAAAGCAAGTTCGATAAGTTTATCGTTTAGTTCTTCTACTGACAACATAATAATATATTTAAATTATAAACCTAAACTGTTTGAGATATCCAACATTCTATGAATTGATTTGACAGCCTTCTTTGCCATTTCTGGCTCAACCTCAATAGCAGGCCACTCATACTTCAAGCAATTATACAGCTTCCTCAAAGTAATATATTTCATATACTCACACTCATTACAAGGGCTATTGCTATCATTAGGAGGAGCAGGAATAAAGGTCTTTTGTGGAGCCAATCGCTGCATTTCAACAAGAATACCACTCTCCGTCACCACGATAAACTCCTGAGCATCATTCTCAACACTATACTTCAATAAGGCAGATGTACTTCCAACCTTATCAGCTAAGCAGAGGACAGTAGGTGGACATTCAGGATGAGCCAGTACTTTTGCTGCAGGATGTTCGCGTTTTAACTGCTGAATCTTCTCTACAGAGAACCTATCATGAACTTCACATGCACCATCCCAAAGCAACATCTCACGTCCCGTTTGCTCACTAATATAATTTCCTAAGTTCCTATCTGGTCCAAAGATGATAGGAGTATCCTTTGATAAAGACTCAACAATCTGCTTTGCATTACTGCTCGTCACCACAACATCTGTCACAGCTTTGGTTGCTGCAGTTGTATTGACATAGCTTACCACGGTATGATTAGGGTGTGCTTTTACAAACTTCTCAAACTCATCGGCTGGACAACTCTCTGCCAACGAACAAGAGGCATTAAGATCAGGGACAAGTATTGTCTTCTCTGGACATAAGATTTTATTCGTCTCACCCATGAAATGTACGCCGCACATAACAATGATATCGGCATCTGTAGTAGCAGCCTTTTGTGCCAAAGCTAAACTATCTCCTACAAAATCTGCTAACTCCTGAATTACGCCTTCTGTATAATAATGTGCCATGATAAGTGCATTCTTCTCTTTACACATCCTGCGTATTTCAGTCTTTACATCAGTCCCTTCAGGAATAGGTTCATCTATAAAGCCCTGTTCCAGCCATTTTTTATCTATCATGTTATTCTGTATTATAAACTGAGAGTACAATGGTTATTGTACTTCTCTCATCATCTATCTATACTCTTTTACTACTTCTCGTCATATGCATGCTTCGGATAATCTACCGTGTAGTGCAATCCTCGACTTTCCTTACGTTCTATGGCTTGTCTTGTTATCAGATAACCGACATTTATCATATTACGAAGTTCGCATATATCCTTCGTTGCCGTCACACGCTTAAAGAGGCTTTCTGTCTCCTCATACAATAAGTCGAGTCTTGCCCAAGCACGTTTCAAACGTAAATCACTTCGAACAATACCAACATAGTTGCTCATGATTTCGCCAACTTCCTTAATACTCTGTGTGATTAAAACATGCTCTTCATTGGTCATTGTGCCTTCATCGTTCCACTCAGGAATATTTGTGTTAAAGTCATAGTTGTCTATCATCCGTAGTGTGTGTTCTGCAGCAGACTTAGCATAGACGACCGCTTCTATCAGCGAGTTGCTGGCAAGTCGGTTTCCGCCATGCAATCCCGTACATGAACATTCACCAACGGCATAGAGTCTATGAATAGAACTTTCTGCATTCAAATCGACCTTTATACCCCCACAGATATAGTGAGCACTTGGACAAACAGGGATATATTCTTTTGTTATATCAATCCCAATGCTCAAACATTTCTCATAAATATGTGGAAAATGATGCTTCGTTTCTTCAGCATCTTTATGTGTTACATCAAGACAAACATGATTTAGTCCATGAATCTTCATTTCATGATCAATAGCTCGAGCAACAATATCACGTGGGGCAAGAGAAAGACGTTTATCATACTTCTGCATGAACTCTTGACCATCGGGAAGTCGCAACACCCCTCCGTAACCACGCATAGCCTCAGTAATCAGAAACGCTGGATGTGTCTCAGAAGGATTATAAAGGACCGTAGGATGGAACTGCACGAACTCCATATCCTTTACCGTTCCCTTGGCTCGATAAACCATTGCAATACCATCGCCAGTAGCTATCACAGGATTAGATGTCATTGCGTAGACAGCCCCCACTCCACCTGTAGCCATGAGTGTTACCTTACTCAAGAAGGTATCTACCTTTTTCGTTTCAGGATTGAGGATATACGCACCATAACATTCTATATCTGGAGTTCTGCGTGTCACCTTTATACCCAAGTGGTGTTGCGTGATAATCTCAACAGCATAGTGATTTTCGAAGACTGTAATATTTGGGTTAGCTCTCACCGCATTCATCAATCCACGCTGTATCTCAAAGCCTGTATCATCAGCATGATGAAGAATACGGAAGTCGCTGTGCCCTCCTTCACGATGTAGGTCGTATGTACCGTCTTTATGCTTATCAAAATTTACACCCCAATTGACAAGTGCTTTGATAGCTGCTGGCGCATTACACACAACTTGCTTTACAGCTAAAGGGTCAGAAATATAATCACCAGCGACCATAGTATCGTTGATGTGCTTCTCAAAATTGTCAATGGCAAGGTTCGTTACAGCTGCTATTCCTCCTTGTGCTTTAGCTGTATTGGCTTCGTCCAAAGAAGTTTTGCAGACAAGGGCAACCTTTCCCTTACCACTATTTGCCACACTCAGTGCATAACTCATTCCTGCTATACCGCTGCCGATAACCAGGAAATCGAATTTGTGTATCATAATATGATTCCTTCTGATATCAAAAATTAATCGGTACAAAAGTAATAAAAATTACCATAACAATGGTAAGAAAAGAGCATATATATTTGTGCGTGCATGAGAAAACTTTTTCTTCTCCTATCGAACACAAAAACTTTTCTCTCTGAATTAAGTATAAACAATCCTCTTTTAGCACGTTTCCAACCCCTGTGTTGATGCTTTTTATATGCTGTCCGAATACTGCGCACATCATGTGCGGAGGCTTAACACATATAGTGCGAAGGCTTAGCACCATTGGTGCGGGGTACTAACACACAATGAAGTTTACTATAATTTGTGAAGTACAAATGAGGATTTCCTCTTTATATCATGCTAAACCCTTACCCTTCCACGTCCATATTGAATAAGAAAAACACTATTCAATCCCCTTAAAAGAGGAAAGAATAGCGTTAATATTTAGTGGTTCTGTAAAGAGAAACTTACAGAATAAAGTTTTTACTGCTCGTCTGGAACGATGAGTTTATAACCCTTACCGTGGATATTGATAATCTCAATCTGTGGGTCTGGTTTCAAATGCTTACGCAACTTAGTGATGTAAACGTCCATTGAACGTGCATTGAAGTAGTTATCATCAATCCAAATAGTCTTCAAAGCATAGTCACGCTGAAGAATCTCGTTAGAGTGTGCGCAAAGCAAAGCGAGCAACTCATTCTCTTTTGTTGTAAGCTTAGTAGCCTTCTCTGGATTGTTATCCAATGTAAGCAACTGCTTCTGTGTATCGAAAGTAAAGCGACCAATGGTGTACATTGTTGACTCCTTCGTCTTCTTTCCTCTTACACGACGGAGGATAGCCTCAATACGGAATACGAGTTCCTCCATAGAGAATGGCTTAGTGATATAATCATCAGCACCAATCTTGAAACCTTCCAAGATATCCTCTTTCAACTGCTTTGCAGTAAGGAAGATGATAGGAACTTCTGCATTTGCCTGACGAATCTCCTGTGCAAGGGTGAAACCATCCTTCTTTGGCATCATAACATCAAGCACACAGATATCATACTTGCTCTTCAAGAAGGCTCTGTAACCAACCTCACCATCAGGGCAGAGGTCAGCCTGAAAGCCTTTTGCCTGCAGATATTCACTCAACAGTGTTCCGAGATTCTCATCGTCTTCACACAACAGAATTTTCAATTTATCATCCATAACTTATACGTATTAAATTGTTTATACTCTTAATTATCTTTTATTCTTCATCCTCCTCATCGCGAATAACGGGGAGTTTAATGACGAATTTTGTTCCTTCACCATATTCGCTCAGCACCTTAATCTCACCTTCATGTAAGTCAACCATTTTCTTTACATATGCCAAGCCTAATCCAAAGCCTTTGACATCATGGAGATTTCCAGTGTGAACACGATAGAACTTATCAAAGATCTTCTTTAAGTTCTCCTTCTTTATTCCTTGACCAGTATCACGAACAGAGAGATAGAGATTCTCATTCGTATTCCAGGTCTTCAAATAGACATCTAATGGTTGGTCGGGTTTCGCATATTTAACAGCATTATCCAAGAGGTTAAAAATGACATTCTGGAAATGCATTTCATCAACATACATTAGCGAATCAACCGCTTCTATCTCTGTATACACCTTACCGCCAGTATGCTCAACACGTAAACTAAAGGAGTGAGCAATCGTCTCAACCATCTCGTTAAGGTCGGTGTATTTCTTCTTTAACACAGCCTTCTTGCGGTCGTACATACTCATTTGTAGTACCTTCTCAACAAGGAAACGCAAACGTTTTGACTCATCATTGATAACACCTCCTAAGTGTTCTATCATCTTCGGACTCTTTGTCAACGTCTTATCGTTCATCATCTGAGCTGCCAAAGAGATACTTGCGATAGGCGTCTTAAGCTCATGCGTCATGTTATTGATAAAGTCATTCTTTATCTCACTGTACCGTTTCTGTCGGAAGATGGTTACAATCGTGAAGATAAAGGTAACCAACAGTACGAAAGTAAAGATGATTGACGGAATCATAAACCGTACACTGGAGAAGATGTAGTTGTTCATCTGTGGGAAATGAACCTTTACAACACCCATTCTGTTTACAGGGTCGTTGCGGAACAACACTTGAGAATAAGTATTCTCCTCACCATCACTTACATAATCAGGACATTTATAGACCTCTCGACCGTCTTGAGTCGTCACCGTGAAATGATAAGGAATATTGATTCCATTGTTCATCATCTCCGCCTTTAAGTCTTGATCCAACAGCTTGAAGTTGATTCTATTGCGCAATGGTTTGTCTGAAGCGGAATAAAGGATATTGTATATCACCTCTTCCAACATTGCTTTCTGATAGACATAACGGTTACGGACAATCTCCTGCATGTTACGCTTTGTAGTAGACAATGTACTACTATCATTGCGCAGAATCATAGCCTTTGGTGTCAAAGAGGGCTTTGCTTGAAGCAACTTTGCCTCGAATGAAGTATAGGGTTCGCCTTGATTATCTGTGACAGGAGCCTGATGTGCGGCAGTAGATGTATCTTTATCTGTGTTCTGCTCGTCGTCTTGTGAGCGTTCCTTCTTGTTTACATCATCCTCCAAATAACGAAGAGTCTCATTCAACTCCATATTTCGAGAAGCTTGATAGAGGGCACGGTTGACAGATTCGTCAAACTGTTCCTTCTTCATCTCAGCCATCTCTTCAATATAGTTGAGCTGGAGCAGAAGCAAACCAAGGAACGAAAGTCCCATGATTATGGCTATTGTCCAAATTGTTTTCTTCTTCATTACTCTCTGTTTATATTCATACTGGTCATGGAAAAACTCCACTCACAGCACCATATATTTATTTTTCGAATGCAAAGATAGGATTTCCTTAAACAATTAACATCTAAAAGTTAAGAAATAACTCATAATTGATTTTCATTAACTAAATATTACTTTTTAGTTTAACAATTATCAAGTATAAGTGTCATAATACTCATTCAATCATATGGGAGGCAATAAACAAAGTAGCAAAAGAGGTGATAATACATAGATTTTTACTTTACAAGGCGAAGTAAGGAACTTATTAAGCAACTAAAAAGTATGTGCAACTTTCATTGCACGAAAAACAAATATGTATAAATGAAGTTGCAAAACAAAGGTGTGATAATAATACAGAACACCTTATATAAAGTGTTTCCGTTAAATGCGTGGATGCTTTTTGTATAATCTTAATGGAAGAACTTAGGTTACTCAATAAACAAAAATATAGCTAAGCCGTTCAACAGTCTGTCCTATTATCATCCTCTAACACAGAAAACTACTTTTTTTAATACTTCGAGAATCTGTAAATGATTTTTTGAAAAACCATTACATATTTTCAGGTAAAACATCTGTAAATAAGGACAAAAACACACATAAAAAGCATATTTGTAACCAACAGGAAATCAACCTGTTATAAAAGCACGTAAGAAAAGATGCTTTATTGGACTCTAAAAGGGCGTTAGTAAGGGGCTTAAAGGGCACCTTTTGCAAGTCAATTAGGCATCTTTTAGAAGCTAAAAGAGCATGTATTAGTTTTGAGATACGCGAAAATAATTTACAAATAATGATTAGTGTGGGAATGATTTGCAGAAGAAGAAAAGACATGGTGATGGATAGACACATTTTTATTTGCCTTTTCTACATTATATCTTGTAGTTTACCCCTTTTATATATACCTAATGGGATATATCTATCCATTTAACGGAAGAACCAATAAAAAGCATTAGTTGAAAACAAAACGTTTTATTGTTTATACAAATAACACCCAAGAAAAAAATAAATTATTATCTTTGTAGAATCATTGAACCTATTGCTTAAAAACAAAAATCAATTAATATACTATCCAGTTAACATCTCTCACATAAGTAAATCATTCATATATTACAATATTATAATGAGAATAAAAACCAAACTTCTCATATTTTACCGATGTGGTGATGCTCAACACAAGTGGTGATGATGGTAAACACCAATCGTGTTGAGTGCTTAGTATACTATAAAAATAGATATAACTATAACAAACCTCATGACAATTCAAAGATTACAAACAAGACCTTTCGCAACACATATCATCTTAGTTACAACTCTATTGTTGCTGAACACATCTAATCTTATGGCTCAACAGACCATAACCTTTAGTATCCAACAACAAACAAAGGAACCTATTGATGCAGCAACACTTATCATTTCTGATCAGAAAACAGGAAAAGTAATTGCCAATGGACTAACCGAGACAGACGGAAAGTTTAATTACACCCTTATTGATGGTAGTTATCAACTATACTGCGGAGCTATCGGATGCCGTGATACTACTATTCTTTTCTCCATTCCAAATAACAAATCCATTTACAACATCTATTTATATCCTGACGGTACAGAGCTGAAAGACGTTATTGTCACAGCTCGCAAACAACACTCACTCATTAAAATGGAAAGTGGTAAGATAAGTATTTCTGTTGCAGAATCCTATCTTGCTAACCTTGGCAACTCTTTAAATGTTCTGCGCCACACCCCAAGTGTAAGGCTTGATAACAAAGGAAATCTATCGCTTTCTGCCCTTGGCAATGCCGCCGTTTACGTGAACGGAAAACGCATACGACTTCAAGGTGAAATGCTTACAGCCTATCTGCGTACTATTCCATCTTCTAACATTGCAAGCATAACTACTTCAACCAACCCTGATGCAAGTTATGATTCAGAAGGAGCAAGCGGTATTATTGACATAAAACTAAAAGACAACAACGAACGAGGACTTTACATTTCGACCTCTCATGGTACATCTTTTTGGAATCACATACGCCAAAGTTCTGATTTTAGTATGACTTATAACAAACAGACATGGCAGCTGGGCATCAACTATAGTCATAACATTGGACACTATGACATGGAATATGGTACTGACAGAATACAAGAAGGAGACCGAAACTTCTCGAAAACCAATGATACAGACAAGCGAAACACCTACGCAGGAGGACTGGCTTTTGTTTTCCAACCTAACAAGAAACACAAACTTATGCTGAACACATCAGTTGATGCCTTAACAGGTCCCGGAGTAACAGCAACAAC
>ERZ772948.1079-NODE-1079-length-16528-cov-34.881442_pt1 | contig 16528 bp, 14 predicted proteins | sample MGYA00511945_ERZ772948 | MGnify/ENA primary metagenome ERZ772948 (study PRJEB29015, sample SAMEA2737927) | human oral metagenome | biome: human oral; feature: human-associated habitat; material: dental | place: China | collected 2141 ... | reverse complement strand
GCTCGATCACCAAGGTGGCGAGTCCGCCCACGATGAGAGTGAGGACGGCCCGCCGTTTACGGGCCGCTACCTGACGGGCGGCCTGGGTCAGCGGGTGGCGGAAGGCGACGCCGCCGACGGCGAAGAGAGCGATGTAGAGCGCGAGGCCGGTTGCGGGGCCGGCGTCCCCAGGGATGAGAAAGTGGCCGAGGTGGAGGGGGAAGAAGAAGGCGTAGACGCTTGTGAAGATGACCAGAGCGACGGTGCTCAGTCGGTCGGGCCGGGTGCTTGCCGTCGGAGCCGAGACCGGAGCGGGGCTCGGAGCGGAGTCCGACGGCGAAGGATTCGGTGCTCCGAAGGCGGTCGGCGTCTGCTGGGACAGGGACGTGCGGGAAGTGCTCATGGCCGGAAGTGTGGGGCGGCCGGCCCGAGAGCGGCATCGCCCCGGCGGCTGAGCCGCGGTGCGCCCCTCAGACCCTGGTTCGTCAGACTCCGGTTCGGCTCCCTAAGGCTCGCTGAGCGGCCTGAGCACATGGGTGGCCGGCTGTTGTGGGGTTGAAAGACTGCTCACTAAGCAGTAAAAATAAGGGACAATTACCAAGCATTCTCACGTCAATTTTTATTCTCTGCAACAGTAAAAAATGTGTATATCAATGCGATTGCATTATATGGCTGCGTGAGTTATTACTGCTCCTGGAGTGCTTCAATTCTATCGGCTAGCCGCCCACCATCCCTTCTCCTGACTCGAGGCTCTCGTGAACGCGCCCTTTTTGTCCCCTATTTCTCCCATATTTTCCCGTTTGTCTGTTTCGTCAGTGTCTTCCTCGAGGTCGAGGCGGCGGGGGCTGCTGAGGTCGGCGGCGCCCATGCTCCTCGCCCTGGTTCTTGGCGTCGGGCTCGCCGGCTGCGACGACGCCGCCAGCACCAGCAGTGATGCTCCGCCTTCGACTGCGCCGGCCGAGTCTCAGCAGGATGCCGGTAGCGGCGACTCCACTGGCTCCGAGGAGTCGCCGGCCGAAGAGCCTGCTGAGGAGCCTGCCGCGGAGCCCACGGACGACTCGCGTGGGGGGAGCGGCTGGTTCAGTGGCTCGGATTCGGGGGAGGACTCCAAGTCAGGGGCGAACTCCGAGTCGGAGTCTCAGAAGAAGTCGGAGTCGACGCCGGAACCCCAGAAGGAGTTCTACGCTAACTGTGACGAAGCCAAGGCTGCTGGTGCTGCGCCGATGTACAAGGGTGATCCTGGGTATCGGCCCGAGCTGGATCGGGATAAGGACGGCATCGCCTGCGACAAGAAGGGGTAAGGCCTGGCTATTGCTGCGGAGAGCCGATGTCGGCTCTCGCTACTACGGATTTCATCTTCACGTGTCCTGTCATGTCGATTGCTATGCGCATGACGTGGCACAACGCATTGTCTTTCACTTTTCCTATTCGAGGTTCTCATGAAGAATTCACTTGTTCGTCCTGGATCTTTGCTGTCGGCCCGCGCTGGTGCCAGCCGGCTGGCCGCGCTGATGTCGGGTCGTCAGAGGACGGTGGTGAGGTCGGCATCTGCGGCCCTGGCCATCGCGGTCTGCGGCGGACTGGCCGGGTGCGGGGTCCCGTCCGTGGCTGACGATGCGGGCTCGCCGACACCGGCACCTTCGCCGACGGCGACTGCTTCGCCGTCACCTACTCCGACCCCGTCTCCCACTCCGACCCCGACACCGCGTCCCACCCCTACGCCGACGCCGTCGCCGATTCCGACGACGCAGGCCCCGACGACGCAGCCTCCGTTACAGCCTCTCATGCAGGAGTCCGAGCCGACACAAGAGTCGGAGCCGACACAGGAGGCGGAGCCGCAGGCAGGCGGTGGTGGGGCGGCTCCCGCGCCTGCGCCGGAGCAGAAGCAGGAGAGTACGTACTACCCCAACTGTAAGGCTGCGCGGGCAGCAGGCGCTGCTCCCTTGTACCAAGGTGAACCCGGCTATCGGTCTGAGTTGGATCGTGACGGGGATGGCATCGCCTGCGAGATCAAGTAAGGTCCCGTCGGTGCTCGCCGTCTAGAACGGTGGTGGTGCGAGAGTCTCCACCCACACCATGTGCGTCGCTCGCAACGTCCAGGCGTTGCGAGCGACGCACATCGGTTTGGAGCCGCCCGTAGGACTAAGACTTCACTGACACTGCCTCAGGCGACTGTGCTGCCGACTGACTCTGGTCCGAGCCCTTGTCGTAATGACGGGGTTCCAAACAAGCAGCCTCGTCTGGAACCCTGCCACCGGGTACCCATCTACTCGGCCTGGGCTTCGGTGGCTCTCTGGTGGTCCTTGGTCGCTGCGGTGACTGCGTGGGCTACGAGCTCTGCTGCATCGTCAGAATCCTCGTGCTCCCAGATATGGATGACCGTCCATCCAAGGGCGTTGAGCTTCTCATCGGTGTCACGGTCGCGGGCCTGGTTCCTCGCGATCTTCCACCTCCACCACTCGGAGTTCCGGCCGGGCATGGTCCCATGGTCAGGGCAGCCGTGCCAGAAGCAGCCGTCGACCTGTACCGCCACTTTCTTCCCGGGGAAGGCAATGTCGACCTTGCGGCGCGGAAGCCCCGGGACCTTGTACTGCACCCGATACCGTAGTCCTATCCGCCACAGCGCTCGCCGCAGCTCCATCTCGGGGGAGGTGTCACGCCGTGACAGGTTGGAGTAGCGAGCGCTCACCTTCGGATCGGCGGGCTTGTCTCGTGCTGGTTCGGGAGCGTGCAGCGGGTCGGACGAGCCATCATCCGATAGCGCGGGCTGCATACATCACCTCGTCAGTAACTTGCGGACCGCCTCGTCAGGACTTGCTGGAGCGGCATCTACCGCATTGAGGATACGGCGGCCGGACGCTGTCGAGTCGAGGATGCGGCGGTCTCGGGCGCAGTGCATCTTGAGCACGTTCCAGACCACGCCTACATTGACGCCGTTCCCCAGCTGCTTGTAGGTCTTGGCGTCGGGTTGACCGGCAAAGGAGAACTCATCCGGGAACCCCTGAAGGCGGGCTGCTTCTCGAGGTGCCAGCCGGCGACGTTCCTTCCCGACGATGCTGGTCTGTGTGATGGCGACAAGCGCGGGAACGTAGGTGGGAGGCTTCACACGCAGACCTGACGGACGGAAGTGCATGAGGCAGTCCCATAGGGACTCGATGTCCTGCGCCTGCCACTCGAGCTTACGGCGCGACGGCGGAAAGTTCTTCACACCTGAGGTGGTTATCCAAGCCTTGCACCAGGCCAAGTTTTCGGTGAAGAGCTGCGCGTTCTTGCGTAGGAAGTTCATCTTCCAGGCGGGAACGTTATCGAGCTCTCCCGACTCAATCTGGATCTCCAGGTCCTCGATCGTCTGCCAGGCGTCGACCCAGATGGGGAACCCCGGTGGGTTCTCTCCAGGGTGATTGTCTCGGAAGCGCTTCACCCACTTGTCCCAGGCGTTGATCCAGTCCTTCTCAGCCCTCGACAGGTCGTAGCCCTCGACGTCAGCGAGCAGGTAGTCGGCTATCTTCCAGTCGACTGGTTCATCGGCGTACAGCTCGTTGGGCCTGGCTACTGGCTGGGGGGCCGTTGACTCGATACCTTCAGGGTCATACGTGGCAGTGATGAAGACTCGTTCTCTGGCCTGGGGCCGCCCTCCCCGCTCTGGGCCGAGCTGGTGCGGCGAGAGGATGGCGGGGGTACTTGCGATGCGATACCTCTCCTTCCTCAGGGACTTGACAATGACCGCCCACTCGTGGGCGTGGCGCGGCCCAGCAAGGTTTCGAACGTTCTCGAGGAGAAGCACCGTGGGGTGACGTTCCTGAACGATCTTGAGGATGTTGAAGTAGAGCGTGCCGCGCACTTCGTCCAGCATCCCAGCCTGAGAACCGGACTTGGAGAAGGGCTGACACGGGAACCCTGCGGCAAGGATGTCGTGGGGTTGGATCCTGCCGGACACGCCATCGTCGTTAGCGTCGACCGTGATGTCACCAAGGGCGTCGATGCCCCAGTTCTGCTCGTAGACTCGGGCTGCGTCCTTGTCGATCTCGACCGCGTAGGTGCACCGGCCGCCCATCCCAGAAAGAGCGGCGTGGAAGCCGCCGATTCCGGCAAACAGGTCCACGTAGCAGAAGGGGGAGGTATCCACCGGCTAAGCTTAACCGGCTGGGAGCGAAGAGCTGGCTGAGCCGCACGACATCGCAGAAGATCACAAGATCGTCATTGAAAGGTATTGCCTATGTGCGAGGCGGTGCGATGCAACCAAGCGCTGCAAGTAGTCCGTCTCACTCAGTTGAGCGGCGTCACAGCGATACTGAATGGTCGAATAGCTGGAGAAAAACGTGACCACTAGCGGAACCAGTGTGGCGGCGGTGATGTCGTTGTCGCGAGTTGCTCCGCGCCGATCGCACCTATCGTTGAGTCAACCTGGGGTAGAAGAACGAACCTATAATGGTCTGTGCAGTTACATTCAGGTCAACGTCCAGTGGCGGAGTGCTTAGCAGGACTAGGATCAGTTTGGCGTCTACATAGCGCCTTGAGGTCTAGGAGGGAGGGAGCATTATGGGGACAATACGACTCCTGCATCGAAACGAAAACCAATCGCATGACGGAATCAGTGTGACTACACTACAATACAACTCCACGCGATAAGTGCTACCGAGCAAGTCTATCGTGATATACTAGAGTTACCCTAATCCCGTCCCCTCAGTTAAGGTAATCAACAATGGTAGTTGATGAATCCGAAACCACGATTCGTTTACAGTCTCCTTGTTACCAAAGTGCGACGAGCAAGGCCAACGCCGTCGCAAGGATGTACTTTCTTGGGAATCAGCCGGCTGAGCCGTTAGGTCCTGGAAGCAAGGAAAAGAAATCGGCGCTGATCGCGATGGGGCGATTCGTTGGCCTTGACCTCGGCGACGTTGCCGGAAAAGGCGAATGTGGACGACTCATTGCTGAAAAGCTGGCAGTTACTTGGGACGCTGACTGTGTATCAGCCGGTGACACGGTGACATTAAAAGGACTAAATCTATTAATTGATTCCGCTGTAAGGCTACAGTTAAAATCGGGTGAACGACCCTGGCGAGCTTTTGTTCGCGACATTATGGCGGTGAATCCGGCACCAAAATGGAACAACATAGAGGAGATGAGTATGCAGAACGCAATCTCAGAATTGGAAGTCGACATCCTTGAGCAGATTAAGGGACTGATGCAAGCTGGGCCAACGCCTAAGGGAGTGGAGGTAACCAACAGCGCTAATGCCATTTCTGTCGATGAAATGACAGAGGGATGCTGGCGCAGTCTCCTTGCCGATGTGCAAGGATGGCTTCATCTTCCTGAGGAGATCGACATAACTTCAACAGCGGCTGCGGACAGGTCATTGGCAAGGCTTCTTGGACTGAAAAATCCAGACAATACACCCACCGAAGAACTATTGACGACTTTGCTAAACAGACTAGAAAAAGCAAATGAGTTACGTGAGGAGTTCATCGACGCCCTAGAAGACGAGACCGAGGGTACCGTTACACTAGCGACGGCTTCAGCTGACTGGGATGAAAAATGGGAAGAGGTCGAGGACTCTCAAGAAGTCGAAACCAGTGGACCTATCATAGCCGAAGCCAGCGTATGGCCTATTACTGAATTTCGTGAGCATGCAAATGAGGGGGATCTCAACTTATCCCCCTCCTACCAAAGAGCTGATGTTTGGCCGACAGGAGATGCGCAGTTACTTATCGAGTCTATTCTGAGAGGAATCCCGCTTCCTTCCGTGATCCTATTGAAAACCAACGACAGTAAGGGTGATCATTTCGAGATTATTGATGGGAAGCAGCGCTTGACTTCCATTCTTAGGTTCACGGCTGCGCACCCACGCGCCTTGGGTAATGTTAGAGCCAAAGCTAAAGAGTGGGGAGTCGACGAAGACGATCTTATTGACTGCTTCCAAAGCGATTACGCCAATCGTTTTAAGAAAGAGTGGCGTGCTCATGAAACAATGAGACTTACCACAGCGGTTGAGCGGACGATGTACTTCCCGTTTCCCCTCAGAAAGGGAAGTAGGTCCACATTGGTGGGTGAACTCGAGCAGGTTCAGGGGCGGTACTACTCAGAAATTCGAATGCTGACAATCCCTGTTGCAGACGAGACTAAAAAGGTCAGAGACCTTTTCGAAAGGCAATCAAAGTACCGCATCCCTGTAATTATCTACAGCGAAGCATCCAGCAGGCAAATCCATGAGGTGTTCAGTCTGTACAATCGGCAGGGTAAACGCCTCAATGCTGAAGAAATTCGAAACGCCGCTTATCATGAATTAGATTTCATGCGCGCACTGCTGGTGACGAGCGGCGATGCTGACGAGCCTGAAAAAGTTGCCCCATTCCTTATGGAGTCGTGGGCACAAATCTCTTCGACCGGGGAAGCGTTGGGAGATCCTAATGGAATTTACGCGATGAAAACCGCGGGATACAAGCGTACCAAGGCGTTGTCCTGGGTTGTTGCCGCACTCCTTGTCGAAGACGGAGGTATAGGAGGAAGATCGACGGCTAACCAAATCAATGCGCTTCTAAAGCGAATCCAGGAGGATCCGAATGATCCGCTGAGGGACCGCCACCGCATCCTTAAAGTCATGGAAATGCTCGATGGAGCGATTGATGCACACCAGATCCTTCCTGATGAGACGTGGAGTGCCCCGTTCAAAACCGGAGGTAGGTGGCAAGAACTGCAACTGGTGTCTTCGTTCATCGCTCTAGCCGCAGCGTATAGCGTCCGTAATGAAAAGTTGGAAGACGACGTTGAGGATGCGATTTACGCTATTCAGAACGCTTCTAAAGCATGGAAGCGACCGAGTAAAACTCAATCTCGGCAGCAGTGGCAGTTCATCGGGAAGGTTGTAAAGGAGTTTCTTGAGGTTCTAGGTATCTCCGTGGAAGAGGCAGACAACACTTTACGGAGAGTCTTTGGAACGTCTGGACTCGTAGAGTTGGCATACTTGAGTCACGAAGAGGAACGGTAAGTAAATGGTTCTTCCTGCGGTCTCGGCAGAAGAAAACTTTACACGCATGAGCATAAGTTGGCAGGAGCGCTACAATCAGACACTCGACAACTATGAGTACCCAAGCTCGCAGGTCATTAAAGATGATTCTGCCTATATCTGTGACAGAGCAATATTGCCCGTTCGGGATCCTCATTGGCCTGATTCACGTTATCGAAGTGGAATTGTCATAGGTGCCATCCAGTCTGGTAAGACAGCATCAATGATCGGATTGATGGCACGCGCACTTGATCGGGGTGTGAATGTTATCGTTCTGCTTGCTGGGAGACAGACAGCATTATGGCGACAGACCATGGACCGAGTGCGTTCTCAACTACTAGGTAGCAGCCCGTCTCTGGGATCATGTGTGTTTATCCCGTCGCTGCGTCTTGAAAGTGAACGTTATTCGGTGCAGGGGGCTTATGCCATCAACCAAAGACGAGCGGAGAGAGCATTTAAGAAAAGTACTCCGCTCGTGTTTGTTGTGATGAAAGAGATTAACCATCTTTCTTCAATTAGTCGCATTCTTGAGAATAATGTGTTCCCGGCTGCGGCTAAGTGCGGTGTAGACGTCAATATGCTTGTTATCGACGATGAAGCGGACGACGCATCCATAGCCGATGATCCAGTGAAACTCGATAGTGACTCAGTACAGGAGATCAAAAGAATTCCGTTCGGTATCCTTGATCTGTGGGCAGATAACGCTATGCCAACGAAGACCAAAGCAGAGCATGTATATTCGACCTACATTGCCTACACGGCGACACCCCAGGCTAATTTTCTTCAGAACAGCGAAAACCCGCTGGTTCCGAGAGACTTTGTCGCGGCGTTGCGCACGCCAGGAGCTTCAGGAATGCTGTCTCCTCGGGAGATCACCTACAATGGAGGCAAAGTAAAAAATTGGTACATTGGAGCGGACGTTTTCTATGGTGCTCTCTCTGAGTGCTTCTGTAGGGTGATCGATGAATTTAGCGTGCATGATGACGGTGGGAACGATAATACAAACGAAGCAGACAGGGCAGCGTCTATTGCTGCGGATTGTGTCGACGAGGAACTACTCAAACAGGCGCTGCGTGCGTACATCGTAGGTGCGGCGATATCGTCAATTCGGTCAGGCAAGTTCGGGCCGAGTACCGCTTCCGGCATGACATTCCAATCGTTGAATGAAGTCAAAAACAAGGTAGCGCCCGTCACGTCGATGTTGATTCATCCGTCGGCTGAGTTAGATGATCACTTTAATGTGAAGAATATAATCAACCGTTGGTGGGACGGAGAGCGAGGGAGGGCTGGTGAGGGAGTTGTCAATGATCTTGAAGTTCTGCGTCACATTTGGATAGATGAGTATGACGACTATCGTACGTCTGCGACGAAGATTGCGCGCGAGTACACTGGTAGGTTTGATCCCGTTGATGCACCAACTTGGGACGAGGTCGAAGAGGTGATCAGAAGAGAGATTATTCCAAGCACCAGGATCGATGTCATCAATAGTCGTCCAGAATCAGACGAACGTCCTCAGTTCGAGGCGAGAGTCGATAGTCTCGGCATATGGCATCCTCCAGTTAACCAGTCGTCTATCTTTATTTCTGGTAATGTGATGTCTCGTGGTCTGACTCTGGAAGGACTACTTACAACGTTATTTCTCCGGTCATCGAACAGTCCGGTCGCCGACACTCAGATGCAGATGCAGAGGTGGTTCGGGTATCGAGGAAAGACTTTGGACCTTTGTCGCGTCTACCTTACTCGAGAACAGTTGAAACTGTTCTCAGAATATGCGGACGCTGACCGAGTTATCAGGCAGCAAGTGATTCACGCGATGCGTGCTGATGAATCTCAGCTCCCGAGTGTGGTGGTTCTTCAAGGGACGAATTATCGTTCAACAAACAAGGTGTCATCGTTAGTAACGAAGACACTCTCCCCCGGTCGCAGGCCAGTTGTTCGGTACATGAATAGTCCAACTAACGATTTCGAGAATCAGCGCCTTCTGCGAGATTTGTTCTTGGCGCAAGATGCTGGTGTGGTGGGTTCTTCTAGCGGGTTGGTGACTTCGACAGAGTATCCACTTACGACGGTGGTCGATGTGCTTGAGGGGCTAAGGTATAAATATCATGGCCTGGAGGATGATGAGTTAAGGAAATGGAACGCGGCGGCCAGGTTAGTTGGTATCGATCCGATAGAATCTGTCTATTTCCCTTTATATCGAGCACCGGAAGTAAATGGCTCTAGGACTTGCCTAGCGCATAGGTCGCCATACTCCTTAGCTGCATATCTAAGATTGTGGGCGGCCAGCATTGGGCGCAAAGTGGACGGGCTCATGACCGACGAGAATCCTCCTCAGCGATGGAACCTCAAACGCTGGTCGTCAAAGAATTTGAAACAACCACGATTCAGGTTTGCCTTGAAGTATGGGTCAGGTACCCCTATAAATATGGGACCGCTTTCGGAGTTGTCCAAGCGCTATGGCATCCCGGTCAAACCTATGCAAAGGAAGGTTGCTGGAAGCGAGTTGGAGGCAGACTGGGGTGCTAGACGCGCACTAGTGCACGGATATTCCGGTGACGATGTATTTGATGCGATTGTTTTGGACCAACCCGTTCGGAGGTTTGATGACGGGACACGTTGTGAAGGCGAACCAGGTCTTGTTCTTTTCCAGTTGATTGAGCGAGGTGAGGGTGAGGCTTCGGTGTCGATCGCTATGAGTATTCCTGCCGGAGGGCCTGACTATGTACGTGCTGCAAACAACAGAAATCGAGGATAGGTATGCGTAGTCTTCTCGATGGAGATGCAACGTTTGAGATGCTAAGGAAGGCGGTTTCCGCGGCTCGGTATGCCGAAGGACGGGATCAGCGTTTTATACATTGGGTTGGTGATAGCCGTAGGCTTGCGTACGCGCGTGATAGCCGAGGTCGACTTGAGCTGTTTATTTCAGAAGAGTGTCTGGAAACTCGGGTTGATTCTGTCGCCCGACGGATGGAATTGGATTCTTGGAGGGTCGAATCCGGCTCGATTGTGTGTGCCAATAGAATTGTATTCCCTAAGGGTGAGCATGTGGATGCGCTGTTTGCTGCTGTCATGGCGGAACTTTTGAGGCAGGGTATCGATGTGGACGCTCAGAAGGCGTTTACTGCCACGGAGCGCCTCATTGCTATGGCGTTTAGGGGTGGAGGTAGAAGTGTAAATTCCGTTACAGGCCTTGCTGCGGAGCTTTTGTTGCTGAACGAGTTAGTCAAGTCGAGATGCTATTCAGACGGCGAGATTTCTGGGGCGTGGAGAGGCTACTCTCGTTCTTGCAGAGATTTTGTGCTTGGTGACGTTGGCGTTGAGGTTAAGGCTACGACGCAAGGGACCAGCCGGCATCACATTCAAGGGTGGTATCAAGTCGAGCCGGGTGTTCCCGAGGGCGATGGTGAGTTTGAGTCGCGCTTATTCCTGCTCTCTGTGGGTATTGAATGGCTGCCGATTGGTGTCGAAGGGCGTACAGTCGAGGGTATCTTGAAGGGTCTGCGGGCCGAACTTCCTGATCTTGTCTGGGAGGATTTGGTTCAGTCGGCTTGCCGCTATTGTGGTGAGAACTTTGTTTTCGATGCAAACGGGGTAAACTCGGAGGAAGCTCTTCGGCGCCCGTTTCAGGTCGGGTTTGTGAGGATGTACGATCTCACCGACGATAGGATTGACCTTCTTCGTAGTGCAGATGTTCACAGGCACTCCCATGTTGTGGGAGATAGTGTGTCGTTCGATATTGTCTTGCCGGATTTTATAGACAGCGCTAATCCGATTTCTGGATGGTCGGCGGTTCTGGATGCTCTTACTGATTTCGATGAATAGAGACGAAGGCGTCCTCACCCGCTCCCACCCCTGGCTTTGATGGGCGGCGCCCGAACTCGTACTCGCGGCGTCCCGATCCTCACGCATCCGCCCGTACCAGCCGGATGATGCTGGCGGCCTGGGCAGTCGTCGTCCAGGCCAGGATGGTGAGTCCGGCAGAGGTGACGTCCGCCCGCGATGCATCCGCCGCCAGCCAGATCTGGGCCGCCTGGCCCGGGAACCAGCGGGCGGCGTCGCCCAGGAACACGGCCAGCTGCGGGGCCAGAATCACCAGCACCACGGCCGCCGTCGACGCACCAATGACGCTGCGCAGCGCCGCACCGAGCCCGGCCGCCAGCAGCAGCACCGCCGTCAACCAGACCACGGTCCTCCCGGCCGCCCACAGCGCCGCCGTCGACATCGTCGGACACGCCGCCAGGCTCGCCCCGACCAGGACGCTCGCCGCCACCAGTCCCGTACCGGTCAGCACCATGAGCCGCGCCACCGCTAGCCGCCCCCGCGCCGGCGTCACCAGCAGACTCGTCACGCCCTGCGCCGTGGAGTGCTCGCCGCCCGCCGCGGCCACCCCGGCCGCCACGAAGCCGATCTGCACCGCCAGCGCCCACACCGGAGCGGCCTCCTCGAAACCGAGGCCCCGCCCATCCACCACGTCACGCAGAACCGACATCATCGTGGCGACCGCAGCCCCGCCCGCCACCGCCGCCGACCACCACATCGCAGGCAGCGTCACCACCTTCACCAGCTCCGCGTGCAGCGCCCGCCCCCAGACGGCCGCCACCCCAGCGGTAGCCCGCACCCTGCTGGCCACACCGGCTCCGCTCATGCGTCCCGCCTCATCCACACCCAGCAGCACACCGCCGCGCACCCGCCCGCCCACGCCGCGCAGACGGAGGCCGCCATCGGGATCGACAGCAGCTCGACGAGCCGGTCGTAGTTGAGCGTCGTCGGGTTCGCAATGAGCCGCACCGCCGCCGTGTCCGGCAGGAACCGGGCCGCATCGGTGGACCTGATGAGCAGCACCCCCGGCGAGAGCATCGTCGACATCGTGATGAGGACCGTCATCGACACCAGCGCGCTGCGCGTCACCATCGCCAGCGCCATCGACGCCATCGCCGAGAACACCCACCACGTCAGGATCCCCGTCAACATCCACCACGGCACCGACTCGAAGGGCACGCTCGCCCCCAGCAGGTGCCGGCACAGCGCGAAAGTTCCTGCCCACGCCGTCGCCAGCAGCACCGTCGCCGCCCCCAGCACCACGAGCAGCTTCGCGGCCACCGACGCCCCGCGCCGCGGCTGCACCAGCATCGTCGTCGCCACCTGACGCGGAGCGCTGGAGGCCCCGCTTGTGCGCGGATCACTTGCGTACTCGCTGACCACCACGCTCACCGCCAGCACCACGATCCCCGTCGTCCCCACGTACAGCCCGATGACGCCGACGTCGCCCAGTCGCGCAGGTGCATCCGGGTCGCCGGCCGCCAGCCGCGCCGCCAGGTCGTGATCCGTGTAGTACTCGATCAGGAGCGGCAGGACGACCGCCAACGCAGCCCCCAGCCAGACCCCCGGCAGACCCACCGTCTTGCGCACCTCCGCCTTGAGGGAGCGCACCATTGCCGGCGCGGCATTCATGAACGGCCCCTATCCTCGCGCTCGGCCCGGCCCGCCCGGTCGGCCCGTCCAGTCCGGCCAGCCTGACCGGCCCCACCGCCGACCCCGCTGCCGGTCTCGCCCCCGGTCGGGGCGGTCAGCGAGAAGAAGGCCTCCTCCAGGTTCGCGTAGCCCGCCGCGACCTCCTCCAGCGTCCCGGCCGCCCGCACCCGCCCGCCGGCGATGACGATGACGTCGTCGGCCACCTCGGCCAGCTCGGCCAGAACATGACTGGACAGCAGGACCGTGCCCCCGGCGTCGGCCCGCTGCCGAAGCAGCCTGCGGATCCACCGGATCCCCTCCGGGTCCAGGCCGTTGACCGGCTCGTCGAGGACCAGCACCTCCGGGTCGCCCAGCAGCGCCGTCGCCAGCCCCAGGCGCTGCCCCATTCCCAGGGAGAAGGTGCGCACCCGCCGGCTGGCCGCCTCACTCAGCCCGACGACGTCGAGCACCTCAGCCACCCGACGCCGACTGATTCCCGCGCCCGAGGCCACCCAACCCAGGTGACCACGGGCCGTGCGCGAGGGATGTGCGCCCGAGCCGTCGAGCACCGCCCCCACCGTGCGCAGCGGCTCACGCAGCTCGCGGTAGGGGCGCCCGCCGATAAGCGCCCGCCCACCGTCGGCCCGGTCCAGACCCAGTAGACACCTCAGGGTTGAGGACTTACCGGCGCCGTTCGGGCCCACGAATCCGGTGACGCGGCCCGGTTGGGCCTCCAGGCTCACGCCGTGAAGCACCTCCCGCGCCCCGTGCCGCTTGACGAGGTTCTCAATACCGATCATGGGTCAACTCCAGCGCGCCGAGCGGCAGCGCGCATCGGCCGCCCAGCCGAGGCGGTCCCGCCGTCTCAGACCCAGGTCCGTCAGACCCCGGTTCGATGAAGCGCCCGAGCCGCCTTCCTAGACTGGCCGCGTGCCAGCCCCCGACGTCCCACCGCGCCACTCGCCGCTCGGGCGCGCCATCACCGGGCTGACCGTGATTGTTCTTGGCCTGGGCACTCTGGTCGGCTACTCCCCGGATCCTTCTCGGCGCGCCCAGATGACGGTGCTGCTCGTCATGGCCGGGCTCGTCGCCGCCTCCCTGTGGCTGCGGCGGCGCGACCGGCGTGCCCACGAGCGGCGCCTGACCCAGGAGACTGCCGCGCGCGCCGTCGCCGAGGACCGCCTCGTCATCGCCCGTGAGCTGCACGACGCCGTCTCCGGCAACCTCGGCGCCATCACCGTGCGCTGCGCCGTGGCCCGGCGCCTCGAGACCACCCCCGACGGGCTGCGAACCGCACTCGACGACGTTGAGACCGCCTCCCGCGAGGCCACTGACGCGTTGCGGCGCATGCTCGCCGTCCTGCGCGACGAGAACATGCCCCCGACGCCCGGGGCGCTGGCGGCGATCCCGGCGGGAGACGCGGCGGCAGCCGGCCCCGGCCCCGTCAACAGCCTCGCCGAGAGCCTTCGGGAGCTGATCGGCAGGGCCCGCCGCACCGGCGTGGCCGTCGATCTCGACGCCGAGGCGCACATCGGCGCGGACGAGGACGGTTCCCAAGCCGCGACGACAACCGGCGGTCTCCCGGCTCCGACGGCCCAGGCCGCTACCCGGGTCGTGGCCGAGGCCCTGGCCAACACCGCCCGCCACGCCGGCCCCACGCGCGCCCGCGTGACCCTCCGCCGGGAGTCGGGACGGCTGCGCATCGCCGTCGTCGACGACGGGCCCGCAACCGGATGGGAGCCTCACCCCGGGGCCGGGCAAGGACTGCGCGGACTTCACGAGACCCTGACCGCGCTCGGTGGAACCCTGACTGCAGGCCCCCGCGCCGACGCCCCCGGCTTCGCCGTCGAAGCCATCCTGCCCATTCCCGCCGACGACGCGGCCGGGGCCACCAGCAGCACCCGGGGTTCCGGGGACAGTGCGGGCCCGGAACGCAGACCCGCCAATGAGTCACCGGATACCGATCCCAGGAGCGACAGGGGCAAGCCATGACGGACTCCAGCAATGCGCCGACCGACAAGACCGACAAGATCGACGAGGCTCCCGGCGCCCCCATCCGAGTCCTCATCGCCGAGGACCAGGCCCTCCTGCGCACCACCCTGGCCGCCCTGCTCGAGGCCGAGCCCGGCATGAGCGTCGTCGGCCTGGCCGAGGACGGTGCCCGTGCGGTCACCCTGGCCGCCGAGCTGCGCCCCGACGTCGTCCTCATGGACATCCAGATGCCGGGCCTGACCGGCATCGAGGCCACCAGAAGGATCTGCGCCGACCCGGCGCTCGCGGCCACGCGCGTCCTCATCCTCACCATGTTCGAGATCGACGATTACGTCCTGGGCGCCCTGCGCGCCGGCGCCTGCGGCTTCCTCCTCAAGGACGCCGACCCGCAGTCCCTCGTTGACGCCGTGCGCACCGTCCACGAAGGGCAGTCGCTGCTCAGCCCCCAGGTGCTGGCCCGCCTCGTGGCCCGCATGCCGCGCACGGCGTCGACCGGCACCTCCCGTAGTACCTGGGCGGGTGAGGTCGAGGCCCTCACGCCCCACCAGCGCGAGGTCCTCCTGCTCATCGCCCGGGGCTTGTCCAACAGTGAGATCGAGGTCGAGCTCGGCATCACCCGGGCCACTTGCCGCAGTCACATCACCGCGCTCCTGGCCCGCCTGGGCGCCCGCGACCGCGCCCAGCTCGTTATCGCCGCCTACGAGGCCGGCCTCATCAGCCCCCGCTGAGGTCCATTGGGACGATCTGGCTCGAGGTCGTACCTTAGGGCGTGAGATCGAGGGGTAAGGGTACGACCTCGAGACCTACGGTACGACCTCGCGGAGGCCAGCACCGCGCTGGTCGCCCCAACCGCCCCGGGCCCGCCTCACCTCCGCTCCTTGAACACCAGCCGGCGCTGCGCCACATAGCTGGCCACGTAGATGGCCCCGTCGCCGAGAACCTTGGCGATCCCCAGGGGAATTCCGATCGCAGTGAGCGCCTTGAGCGCCAGGTAGCTGGCCGCCAGCAGGCTCACCGCCAGGACCGTGTACCGTACCGCCGTGCGCACCACGGTCCCGCGCCGCGCCCGGAAGACGCGGCGATTCATGAAGAAGTTCGCCGTCCCGGACACCAGCCGCGCCCCCACGACCGCCGCCAGCAGGCTGCCCGTCATCGCGAAGATGACCATGACACCCAGCCAGTCGATCCCGAAGCTCGCCAGCGACGCCCCCATGAACCGCAGCAGCGGAGCGTAGATCCGCGCCGAGTCCTGCACCGGCCGGAAGTGGGAGGAGGTGTTGCCCGGCTCGTAGACCGTGGTGATCTCCACCTGCTCCACCGCCATCCCCAGCTCGTGAGCGCGCAGCAGCGCGGAGAGCTCGTACTCGTAGCGGTCGCCGGGAACCTCCTGCAGCCACGCCAGCTGCCCGGCGGGGTAGCCGCGCAGGCCCGTCTGGGTGTCGCCCAGCCTCCAGCCGGTCGCGCCCCGGAACAGCAGCGCGGTCACGTCGTTGCCGATCCGGCTGCGCAGCGGCATCGGCCCGGTGAAGCGCCGCACCCCCAGGGTCATGTGCCCGGTCTCGCGCACCCGCGCGGCCACGGCCTCGATGTCCGACGGCGTGTGCTGCCCGTCGGCGTCGGCGCACACCACGTCCGCTTCGGGCCAGGTGGCGGCCGCGTGAGCCAGGCCCGTGCGCAGCGCCTGGCCTTTGCCCTGGTTGACCGGGGAGCTGACGACCTCGGCGCCCCGGGCGCGGGCGGCGGAGAAGAAGGGCGCGTACTGCGGCCCCGAGCCGTCGTCGACGACCAGCACCGCGTAGTCCCGGCGCGCCCCGCGCAGGCGGGCCACGAGCACGGCCAGGCGCTCATCGGGCTTGTAGGCCGGGATGAGGACCACGAGCGTCACCGCCGTCCGGGGACGGCGCTCGCCCCCGGTCCGCACCGCCGTCCGGTTGCCCACCCGGTTGCCCACCGCCCGGTTGGCGGCGGTCCGGTTCGCCGGGGCAATGACCCGCGGAAGTACTCGCGGCGAGGTCTGAAGGGCTGTGTCGGTGCCGCTCATCTCAGGCTCCGTTCGCGATGTAGAGGATGTCGGAGGTGTCGCGCTCGCCCCCGTTGGAGGGC
>ERZ772948.1072-NODE-1072-length-16593-cov-31.133813_pt1 | contig 16593 bp, 9 predicted proteins | sample MGYA00511945_ERZ772948 | MGnify/ENA primary metagenome ERZ772948 (study PRJEB29015, sample SAMEA2737927) | human oral metagenome | biome: human oral; feature: human-associated habitat; material: dental | place: China | collected 2141 ... | reverse complement strand
GCTCCAGTCGTAGTCGGCGAAATAGCTCCGATCAATGTCTTCAAAATCGTTGGGGTCGACCCGGCGCTGCCGCTCTATTTCGGCGTCTTTGGCGGCCTTGAGCATGGCGGCGAGCGAAAAACCACCTCTGCTGCTGGTGCTTGTCGACGCGGTGGTCGCCGCAGGTGGGACCGGCGGCGTGGCCGGCGAGGCCGGGGTGGCGGCGGGTGGGGTCTGCTGCGTGTCGGGTGCCTGCGTCACCGGTGGTTGGTTGGTATCGCCGGCGGGCTCGGGGTCGCCGTGTGGCGCATCCGTGGACGTGGTTTTCCGACTCACGTCCTGGTCCAGGGTGGTGTCGGAGGGTATGGGGTTCATGGGCACGTCGGCGGGTTCCGCCTCCTGGGGTGCTGGCGCGTCGTGGTCGGATGTTTCCTCGAAGTCCTGGAACAGCGACTGTTTTGTCCCACTGCGGTAGGCGCCGGCGGGCTCCGACTGGAACACGGCGGCGGACTGTTGCGCATTGTGGATAATGGTGTCGGGTCGATCAAACACCACGGTTTCCTGGGTGTCGTGATCGGGTTGGTGATCCACGGGCGGCTCCACCGGTTCGACGTCGACAAGCTCATCGGACTCGTCCTGGTCCGCATGCCCGTTTAATAATGCCACGAGCTTATCGACGACCTCATCAGGGTAGCCTTGGAGGACCTCGGTAATATTCGCCCGGGTGGGGTTGACCAGGCTGGACACCTTTAACAGGTCGGGGAACGGAATCGCGGAAATTGTGTTGTACTGAGCCACTATAAATCTACCCTCTTGCTTAAATCGTCCCGTCCGAGTCATCAAAATTGAAACTGGGTGCACCAGCTCCCCCCAGGCCAAACGGGTTGGTCTGGGTGTCTGCCGAGTCGGGGACGTGGAATTCCACCGGCCCACTGGTGCGGGCCTTCCCGGTGCCCACCAGGTACCCCAATGGTACCGCCGGACCGAATTGGGAGACGGTAACAAACCGGGTGAGGTTGGCGCTGGAGGGATCTTTGGCATCCGTGTGGGAGAACGCCGGCTCCACATTTGTAGCCCCCCGGTTCACCCCCACCGGGGATACCGATGCGTTCGAGAACCGCGACTGGGACACGTCTGCCTGTTGCAGGGCGAACAGGAATTGTTCCCGCGGAACCCGTTTCAGCTCATTATTTTCGTAGTATTCGACGGTGTTGAGGGCCTGGTTGATGTGGGCGATGACCGACTGGTCGGAAATGGCGGTTTCCCAATTTTCGTGGATTCGGTCCCGGGCCGCCATTTCCGGCCCAATGGCCCACGTGCACAACCGGTCCAGGGTGGAATTGCTACGGAACCCCGGCTGCCCATAGAGTTCCTTGATGCGGGACGGGTTAATGCCCTCCTTCTGCTTGATGATGGTAAACACATCATCGACAAAGGCGGTGAGCGCGGTGCCTGCCCAACTGGTTTGGAACATTTTCGACCGCACATCATTCACCAGGGACACCATGGCGTTATCATCCACAACGGCGCGCCCCAACTGGGTGGAGCGGGGCATGCCATCGGTGGGGATGGGTGGGGCCGACGCCTCCTTGTGGGGTTTGCCGAACGGTTGGGATATTACCCGCCCCAGCAGGGTGCTCCACGACAGGAACTGATAGTAGGCCGAGGCGATCCGCACCACATCATTATTCGCATTGAGATAATTATCGCTCGCAATGGTGAGGTTGCTTTCCAACAGTTTTTTGCGTTCGATCTCGTCAATGATGCCGCGTCTGGCGCGCATGAAAATCTGCATTTGGATGCCCATGATGACAACCGTGGTGATGAACACCAGAAACAGGGCCCACCGCCAGTCGATGCCTTCCCAACTGGGCAGGAAGAACCGCCAATCCGGCTGGTAGTAACGGCCGGTGCAGTAGATCTCGATGAAGAACAACACCACCCAGGTAAAGGTGAGGTACCGGAGGGTTTTGGCCAGCTTCCGGTTTTCGGCATCATAATCTCGGCTGGTGAGTTCTTTCAGATAGTGCTGCAATTCGCCCAGCCGATACCAGGAGTTCCGGGCATTGGTTCGGGCCTGGTCCAGGAGGCCGAGGAGTTTTTCCCCAGTGCGCCAGGCGAAACTCGTGGACATTTTCTCCCGCCAAGCCGCAAACTCATTATTAACCCGGGTCACGGAGGCATCCGCGGTTTGAGACAGAGCGTAATCCAACTCGCTCTTAAACCGTTGCGCACCATACACATCAAAGGGCAGCACTCGGGAGTCCTCCGGGGACATGCCGGAAATGTCGGCCAGCACCGGATGGTAGCCGTCGAAGGATTCCGTCACGTCCGGCACGGAATCATTTCCCTTGCGCACAATTGCCGGGTTGCCGTTGTGGTCGCGGGGGCCGGCCAGGTCGTCTTGCAGTCGATCCGCCCCATCCACCAGGGTGAGCGCCGCACTGGTGTACCCTTCCCACAGCACCGACAGGCTGGGGGGCGGCTCCACCACGAACCCTTGCTGGCGGGTGCGCTCCTGGATCATGAGCGAACTGTTTTGCAGATTATCCAGGGACACAGACTTGCCGGAGGAGTTACCGATCACCACCTCCACCACGGATTTCTCCCCGTAGAGGCCGTTTTGAATATTTTTGGCCACCCGCTCGGACACGGTGTTGGTCAGGGCCTGCTTCCACATGGTGGGGGTGCCCACCACGGCAAGGAAGAATTCCTTGAGGAAGGACCGCACCGCGGCGAACCCTTCCTGCCGGATAGTGCCCTGATTATTCTCCGGCATCATTGCGCTCAATAGACTGCTGTGGTGTTGGTGCAGCAGGCGTTCCGCGTATTCGTTCACGGGGCCGGCATCGTTAATGTACACGGCCTGCCGGCCGTCAGCCAGGTTAGTGAGCGGCAGTTGTTCGCTAATGTCAACGACGCGTTTGAGTAATTCCTCTTCCACTTCAGATGCGTCCACGCTGCGGTGGTAGGCGCGGGCCAGCCGGAATGAGCCGCTTTGGCCGGAGGAAATTTCCTGCCCGGAGGCCTCCAACAGGGGTACGCTGGTCGAACTGCTCCACAGGCCGGCAAGGCTCACAATGGTGGGGGCCACCACCTTGGCCACGGTGAATGGGTCGTCGGCATGGTTGATGGGGCTGGCGGATGAGTGGGGGCTGTCGGAGTCTTCCGGGGCGATCGCTATGGTGGACCAGGCGCTCCACCGATCCCAGTCCACCGGGGTGGTGGGCAGGGGCAGACGGGGCACCAAGAGCCGTACTTTGGACACCCGACCAGACACCCGGGTTTCAATTGCGTACGTCCACGTGTCGAGGGCGTCGAATTGGCGATCCGATATGTCGTCCAGGGTGTCGAGGGCGATCACCAGTTTCACGCCGGTGATTTCCCGTAACGCCTGGTCCAGGTTGATAAACGCCTGGCTGCCGCTATCACGATATTCCAGCACCCGCACCGCCGCGTCGGACAGGCCGGTGGCGGTGTCGATCCAAAACGATCGACGCACCTGGTTCATGGCCACCAGGTCGGCCACGTGCGATCGAATTTCTTCGAACACGCTCCCGTGGCCCAGGATTATCACATTGGCATTTCCGTTGTATGTCATAGTATGCCACCACCAAAGTCGAATTCTTTCGGCGCGTTCGTGCTTGGTTGCGCCGCCGAAGTATGCTGATTGGGATCAAACACCGGTTGGGTTTGTTGCGGCTGCTCTGCCACCCGTTGGGCTTCGTCGATAAGCGAATGCAATTGGGCCGACATTTCCACCACATCCTGGGCAAAGTCTCGATAGAACGGCATTTTGGCCGCATACTCCCGATCTGGCGGCAACGCCCAGGGTTTATTGGCCGCCGCCGCGCCCGGGAACCCGAACGTGGTGCTGGGGATGAATTGGTTGGCCACCGCACTGGTTTTATTCAACGCCGCCCGAATCAATTGTGCGCGTTCTTCAATCGATTCGCCCACTATTTCGTTTTGTCGGGCGGGGAACACGCCGGTGCGCATGAACTCCGCCATGACCTTGACCGCCGGGTGTTGAATACCCGAATCCTTATTGGTGGGCTGGTAGTTGGAATCATCGTAAATGCCACGCAGCACCCGGTAGGGAATGAGCGACCCGGCCAGCCCGCCGTGGCCGTTCTTATTATGCGAATCGGCGTAGGCCAAGAGCACCGATTCGATGACCGCCGGCATCCAGTCCACCGGGTTCCGCATATTGCCCGGCTCGGTGAGTAGTGGGTGGGGGAATTTCAACCATTCGTTGTGCTTCGCGTCAAACACGTAGGCGCGGGCGTCTTTCTCCCCCTGGTTGTACACCAGGACGCGGCCAACCGCCAGCCCCAGGATCCAGCCGGCCACCATTGCCTTGCGCTCATCATTTGACAGCGGCAAGGCACCGGTGAGCGGGCGGGCCCGGCGCAGTTTCCAGGCATTAACCCGGTCCATGCGGGACGCCCAATCGTCCGAGATGCGGGGCAGCAGCGAGCTGAACACGATCGGTGAATAGTTCGGGTAGGAACCAAAAATGTCGATGTGCTGCACTTTCTTCGTGTCCGACAGGGATTTTTCGAACACGTCCTTGGTGTGGTTGTCCAACGCCTGCACCCCGTCAAGCACGGAGCCCAGTTCCGCGGCGGCGCTGAGGTCCCGGAAGGGGATTTCGGAGAAGCTGTACCGGTAGGTCACGTCGGTGCCGTGCACCAGGTTCACCATGGCGGCGTTCACTGCGGCCAGCGGCCGGGCCTGGCTTAATGCCACTTCGAATGCGGCCCGTAGCCGGTTGATGCGCTCGTGGTATTCCACATCGTTCACGGACTGGTCTTGGGTCATGTAGGAGCGCAGGTCCATGCCGATGAATCGTTGGAAGTGGTAGCCGGGCCGGTTGATCCAAATGCGGGCCCGGCCCAGGAGGTTTTTGGGCCGGATGAGCGCCCGGAACACGGCCGGGCTGGATTCCCGGGTGGGCAGGCCCGACCCGAGGGGCGGGTTTTGCAGGTGTTTACACACCCACCCGGCGCGGTTGCCTTTGACTTCGGGCCGGAGTTGGGGGGCGAGGGTGTTTTTGGGGGCTTTGAGGGCATCGGTGGTTTCCCAATCGCCGAGGATGACGGAGCGGGCGGCAAGCCGGGAGGCTTGGGTGACGTCGAAGACGGTGGGTTCGGAGACTCGAACGGTTTCGACCAGGTGAGAGTCGTAGTCTTGAGGGAAGGAGTCGACTTCGGTGATGAGTATTTCGTTGTAGGAGCCGTGGAAGCGGTCGCTGATGCGTTCGTCGAGGTCGGTGGGCCAGGCCACGGGGTCGTCGGTGGAGACGTCGGCGAGGTTAGTGTTGATGTCTTTGCGCCGGTCGGCTTCGATGAGGTCGGCGTGGGCGTCGTTGATTTCGCGGACGAGCCGGCTGAGCCCGGAGACGCGGAAGTCGTCGAGGACGGGCATGAGGTTGCGGGAGAGGGCGGACAGGAACCCGGTTTCGAATTGGCCACGGTAGGCGTAAGCGATTTCGCCCATGGTTTCGTCAAGGTTGTAAGCGCGGCCCCGACCGTTGATGGGTTGGAGTATGACGTCGACTTGGCCGGGTTTGGCGAGGGGATTGTAGTTGGTGGTTTTATGGCTGATGTTGTTGAGGGCGGGAAGGATGCGTTGTTGGATGAGGTCGGTGATTTCGTTGAGGACAGCTTCGACGAAGGGGACGCCCATAGTTGCTAGTTCTACTTCGCAGACGCTAATGAGATTGTTCATGAGTTCGTCGGCGTAGGCGTAGATGGCCGTGTAAGCAGCATTGTTGAGGTCGGTGGTGATGGTGGCGGCGAGGGCCGGGTGGGCGAGCCGATCGTAGACTGCGGCGGCCCATTCTTGGCCGCGTTGGCCTTCGACGTATTGGGGGAGGCTGTTGCGGAGAGTGGCGACGCAGGTGTCGGCGGCGGTGGCGAGTTCTTGGCCGAAGATGCTGCGGAGCCATTGGCCGATCATGTGGCCGGTGGGTTGGGTCGTCCGCATTTGGGGGAGGAATTTAAGGGAGGTGAAGACGTTGGGGAGTCGTTCTTCGAGTCGGGCTTTGAGTTGTTCTTCGGCGGTGGCGGGGTTGACGGGGTCGAGGTGGCCGCGGAGGAGCCGGTCGAAGGCTGAGCGGGCGAGGCGTTGGGCGGCGTATTCGGCGTATTTATCGCGGCCCATAGAGAGTTGAGCAAAACCCATGGTGCCCCAGGGCATGCCGTCCCAGGGAAGGCCGTTGGGTTCGGCCCAACCAAGATAGTTGCGGTTAGCGTCGGGGGATCCGGTGTTGCCGAGGGAGTAGGCGACGAAGCTTTCACATGCTTGTTCGGAGTACATGAGGGCACTGAGGGCGCGGCCCAGCCCGCGATAAACCCCATTGGAGCTGCCGTCACCAAAGACTGCGCCTTGGTCACCCATGCGGTTGCCTATGGGGAACATTCGTGCGAAGGTAAAGGGTTCGTTGGCGCCGTTGATGCCGAGGGCGGAGAACAGTGCGGTGTCGGATTCGACGGCGGCCCCGGATTGGGCGGCGACGGCTTCGCCGAACATGGCGAGCGAGTTAGGCCAGGCGCCCATCATCATTTCTTTGGGTATTTCGGAGAACACCTCGGGGGTGAACATGAAGACGCCGGTGTGTTGGGGTTTGGAGTTGGGGAGGGTGGAGAGGATGCGACAAACGTCGAGGAACATGGAGGCACCCGCGCCGCCGGCCATGGAGGAGATGATGAGTATGACGGGGGATTGCAAGTTGGCGTCGGCGCGTTTGCCGGTGATTTTGTAGTTAAGTTCGTTGAGTTCTTTGATGGTTTCGGCGTTGTTGAGGACGTCGAGGGAGAGTTTGAGTCCTTCCTGGATTTTTTTGACGGCGGGGATGGTGAGCATGCGCCCAAGGGCCCGGTATTGGCCGGCGCCGTCAGAGACCGGGGTGGCGATGGAGCCGGGGTTGGCGGGGGCCCAGGTGGCGATTTCTTTCAGGCCCCCATTGTTGACGAGTTCGCTGGAAACCCCAATGTCGAAGGTGGAGTAGCGTTGTGCGGATCCAATGCCGATGTAGCGCCCCCCGGCCTGGGGGACATTGGGGAGTTTGCTGGGGCCGTTTTCGGGGGTAAGAGGCACATCAATGGTGACGAATTGCCAGCATTTTGGCAGTTCGGTGCGTTCGGGTTCGATGTTGCGCATGAGCGCTTTTAGTTGGTCCATCATGTAGGCCTGGGTTTTGGCTCCAGAGCCGCCGCAACCGACAACTAAAAACTTCCGCATTGTCTCTTACCTCCGTGGGGTTTTCCGTTCGGTGCGTGGGTTACGCAAACGGGTCGTTACTATCGTTTTCGGTGGGCCGGTCGAGTGACGCTGTCCGGTGCACATCGTCGTCGTCCCGGCTGGGCTGGGGGTTCCGGCTGGTGCGCGGCGGTTGCGGTTTGCTGGGGGCGCCACCGAAGGGGTCGGGTTTCGCACCCGTGCTTTGCGACGCTGCGACGTGCGGCCCATCCGCCCCGTCAGCGTCGGCGGGGGCTGGTTCGGGGAACCGGTCAAAGTAGTCCTTGGCCTTGGCCTGGGCTTCGGCAGCGAGGGCATCAATATCGGGTTGTTGAATGTTGGGGTCGACGATGACAAGAAGTTGGCCCTTGTCCTTGGTGTATTTGTCGGCGTAAAGCACCCAGGTACGGCGCAGGGCGAGCGGCAGTTTTGCCCGGCCTTTGACTTGCCGACCCAGGTTGCCGATGGAGGGACCGTCTTCCGCCGCCGCGTATGCGGAGCTGAACGGGTTGAACCCGTAGCGGGCCCGGATTTTCTTGCCGGCGAGCACGACTTCGCGGGATTGCGGTTTCACCCCGGGAGTGTTGAGCACCAGTTCGTCGAAAGTGAACGTGAGGTTTTGGCCAGTATCTTCCCGAACCAGCCGGCCGTTCTTGATGGCCACCGGGATGCTCTTGGCGTGCAGGGTGGATTGCACCAGCAGGCCGGTGAGGTATTTGATGAGGTAGAGGATGATGAGTGGGATGAGGATGGCCAGGATGAGCACGAGCACGAACACGCCGGCAAACACGGGCTTGTTCACAGGTGCCTGCATGGTGCCGGTGAATTGGACAGCAACTTCGCCGTCTTCACCGGTTTTCAGGCTTTCCAGTTTCACTAAACTATTGACCGCAATTGGTCCGTCGACAAGCTTGTCGGTGCGGATAATCAGCGGCAGGGAGCCTTTTTGCCCGGCCTGGAGGGTGAGGGCTTTTTCGCTGCTGTTGTTCGGTGCTTCGAATTTCAGCGGTGTTGCCCCCTCCGGGGTGGTGATTTTCGTGCCGGTGGCTTTTTCGTCAATCCACAGTTTGCCGGGGCCTTCCACGGGGACCGACACCTGGGTTTCCAGCTGGTTGACTTTAATATCAACCTGACCAGCCACCTTCGGGAAGTTGCTAGGGCTGATTGCCACCGGGTAGCGGGCCACCACGGGTGTGAGTTGGGTGCCGGGCTTGTTGTCCTTGCCCTTGGTCACAATGGCGGTGCTCAGGGTGATTTCACCGGTCGACGGCTTGTCAATGACTTTCAGCGGCACAACCACGGGGAACCCGTCACCGATGGAGGTGGGTTCAATGAGGTTGATGGGTTCGGAACCGTCGGCGGGGGCGAATTTTGCCTCCAGTTTGGCTTCACCTTCAAGTTTTTGGGGTTGCCCATCCCGATTCACCAAGGCCACGTGGATGACTTCGTTATTGCTGAGCCCAATGACTTCCTTGTCGTTGAGTTCTTCAGCAACGGTGGTGAGGCCGGGGAAGATTTGGGCTTTCGCCGAGTATTGGGTGTTGGTGCCCTCCTTGGCCTGGTAGCCGAAGAGCCATTCCCCGGCCCAGTCGCCGGCCTGGTCTTTCGACATGGTGATGTCTACCATGCCGGGCACGCTGTCGCCCCGCTCCACCTTGATGCTCACATCATCGTTAGAGGCGGAACTGCCCTTGAGGGGGATTTCCTTGCCCCGGGGGGTGATAAGCACGGGGATGAGCGCATCATTGTCGACAATCTCATTCGGCACCGCAGAGATTCGCACCTCGGTGATGGAATTGTCCAGCATGAACCGCATCTTACTTGCTGTATTGCCGTGGTGTTCCACCACCGCATTGTTCGGCAGAATGGATCGGAAGGCGCTAAACAACGATGCCGCATTGGATTCGGCGTTGAAGAACGCCCCATTGGGCACGGTGTCGATGGCGCAGTCGTTGCCTTCCGACATGGATCGCAGGATTTGCTCGGGCGATTCTTCCCCGGAGGGGATCAGACCCACGGTGAACAGTTGAATGTTGGCATCCCGGAGTTTTTTCACCTGCCCGTCGGCGGAACAAATGGCTTTCTGGGCCACAATGTCGGCCTTTTGATCCCCCTGGACGGTGAGTTTCCCGTCGGTGAAAAACAGGATGGCCTTACAGCTTTCCGGGTCGGGCCGGCTGGCCAGGTCCGCCATGGCGCCGTTGAGGGCAGTGCCGTAGTCGGTGAACACATCATTATTACGCTGATCGAAACCTTGGATGGGTGGGGTGAGGTCCCCCGCATGATCCCGCACATTGACCCAACCACCGTACACGTCTGGCTGCGACCGGTAGCCCTGACCGAACCCGGACAATTTCACATTAATGTCCGCGTTGCTTTCCTGGGCGAATTTTCCTAGTTGAGTGACCAGGTCCTGCATGGCGGGAACACGTATGTTATTGGGGTCGGTGGCGGGTTTACCGCCGTGCCCCTTGAGCGACGCCGATTCGTCAATCACGAAAATCAGGTCGGCTTTTTTCTTATTGTCAATGCAGGTATTGAGTTTTTTAATGTTCTCCCTACCCGAGGGGGACACTTCGGCATCTTCCGCCTGGACTACGCCGGGCAGGGCCAGTACGCCGATGATGGCGATAACGGCGAACGTGGAGAGAATCCGCCACAGAGGTGGTGCAGTCAAACTTTTCATATTGGTTCCCTTTTTACCCGTTTTTACCCGACTGTTTTTGATAACCACAAGGCGATTTCGAACGCGGTGCCCACAACCGCCAGCGACCCAATGATAATGGTGGCCCGCATGAGCACATATTGCATGGGGTTTTCGATATAGAAGTTTTCCGCTTGTCGACGATTGTCCGCCCGCATATGCATCCCAATCAGGAGGAAACCCACAATACCAGCCATGACCCAGCCGCAAATAGCATAATTGTGGAACATTGTGTCGGTCGCGCTCCCACCAACAGCGAACGCCAATATAGCGAGCACCGCGGCAATCATGGCGGCCACGAATGCCGGAATGACGTAATACCACGGCCCACTCACCGGAGTGCGATGCGCCACGGGGGCAGCGGTGTCGCCGAAGGTATCAGCCGGTGTGCTGGGGTTGGTGGTACCGAAAGGGTCGAATTGGCCTTTTCGGACAGTAGTTTCCCCAGTTTTCACCGGTTCCACCTGGGAAAACGGGTCGTGCGCCTGGCTGGGGGCAGAGTTGCTAAACGGGTCGCCAGCGCCACCGCCGGTTGAAGCGGACATGTGCGGTATTCTCCTCAAACTGATAGTTGGTTCCTGGGATGTGCCGATAGGTTTTCCGGCCCTAAACCCAAAGTAGTCCCCGCATGAAAGACACATGCGAGGATTCTAATAATTTTACTGGTCAGGGCCGGAAAACATAAGCAAACCGTCCGCTGCTGGCGATAATCATAATCAAATCGACAAATACCCAAATGCTTAACGCAATCAACAAGGGTATTCCTATGAGAAGGAAGGAAAACAACCACCCCACGAGCAAAAGCACTAGCTGCGCCGCCCCCATCCCATTGAACCCGGTATAGAAATTATGCGCCCCAAAAACACCGAAGAACAGGCAAAACAAGATAGCAATGGCTTTATCTTTCGGCGGGTTCTGCTGGAGCGGCGCCGCATAATACTGTTGCTGCTGCGGCAACACCCCATATTGTGGCTGCTGCTGCGGCACAGGCACCCCATATTGTGCACTGTAATCATAGCCAGAGGCTGGCTGCTGCCAATCGGTGCCCCCCACAGGCGTAGGATTATAACCATAATCTGCTACAGGATCGGGACTATATGAAGGATTAGCGGCAAGACCATTAGGGTCATACTGCGACCCCAAACCACCCGGTTGGCTACCCAAAAATGGATTATTCACCGAATCAGGTTGCTGACCGCTGTTGTAAGGGTATGTCATGAGGTTGATCTCCAATCACTTCCAGTTTCCCACACGTCAAATCTTAGCCACAGAAAGTATCCGGTGTCTCGATATGATGTTATGGATACACTCGTCATCTTAAGCTGAATGCCAGACATCCGCTTTCGACTGCTACAGCCATTCCCGAAGCTTCTTTGAGGCACCCAGAAAAAACCACAGTTAAAACCCTATTTAAAATACCTGGTTTCTGCTATCCCCCGCACCACCCCCCATGACGCAAATCTCACACCCCAACCTCTTTCACGAAAAAGATTGGGGCTAGAAATAAACCTCTGGTTATTCTCCCTCCACCGGGTCAGCAGCCGAAATCCGCGCGGCAGCCTCCAACAGCATCCACCCGGAAAGCTGCACCGACAAATCCCGCTCATCAATCCGCACCAACCGCACATAATCACTCAACGGTTTCGTCGTCAACCCATAATTATGCGGCAGTTTCGCATCACCCAACCAATCAGAGGCAAACACCGGCAGCCCATCAACCTCCAGGCGATGATTCCACACGCTTTCCGCACTCGACAGCACCAGCTTCCGGGCCAGCTTCTTCGCCGCCACATTAGCCTCACTATCGTCCGGCAGCCGCACCGCAACATCAGCTAAATACCGGGCCAGAATCCCCTTAAACAGGCCGCCATCACCATCGCGGGTATCCCAGTTAATCACCCCCGTTGGTGTGGCCATGTCTTTCTCCACCGCATGCAACACACTCCGCACATGCGCCTGATAGGCCATGGAATCCTCATAGGTTTCCGGCGACTCCCGCAGCCGCAACGTCAATTCCAAACAGGCACCCATCATCACCCCCTGGCAATAGGGGTGCAGGTTTTTCACCACTTCCGGCCCATTCATCGACATGCGAATGCCATCCATCACCAACCCATGGTCGTCGATAAGCTCGTCGAACACCCAATCCACTAAAAACCGTGCCTTGGCGACCTGGCCGGTGCGCGCCATCAGAATCGCACCGGGGCCATTCGTGGGAACGTTGAAAAACATTTCCCCCACCCGCCATGGCAGCACCGCCATGACCGGGTCGATGCCGTCCAAAATGTTTTCCTCTAACGCCACCAACGACTTCTTTTTCGTCCGCCGCGGATTCAGCACCTTATGGGCCCGCCCCAACGCTAACGCCAACCACAACTTATCGTCATAATAATTATTACGGGTAAACTGGCCTAAATTACGCACCCGAATACCAGTAATAGTCTGCTGAATCCGCTGCTTACGGGCCTTAGTGGGGCGACGAATGGCGGCATCAACCAAGCAATCAAGATAATGCGCCTGCCACCAATAATGCCAACGGTAAAACAGTTTTTCCTTCGTGTGCGGCGGCCAGGCGGCAACCGCTAAATTCGTGTTGGGAAGACCCCACACCCGGCTAGCATGACGCTCGTTGATGGCGGATTCAGCGAGGTCGGCACGATGGAGCCATTTTTCATTCACTGATTATTCTCCGCTTCTGTCACCTAATTAATTTTAAGAAAATATGTCGTTAAACAGCTCAATAAACTATATAGCTGGACTTTCAAAAATATAACATAAAGATAACGGATATGCTGGACATAATTCCAATTCTTGCAACATTTTTCACTCCTCCCCCACCAGTGTGACAACCCGGCACACCAACCGCACCATAACGCATGCATTGCTAATCATTCAGATGAACTAGCTACCCCCGAACCACACCATATGCCACCCCGCCGTGTCACCATGCCAACGACAAATCGGCATGCTGCCGAATCCACGCATGCATGGCAATCCCCGCAGCCACCCCCGCATTCATCGACCGGGTCGACCCGAACTGGGCGATGGAACACGTCATCACCGCCGCCGCCTGCGCCGCCGCCGTCACCCCCGGACCCTCCTGGCCGAATAACAACAGGCACCGCTTCGGCAATTCCACCGTCTCTAACGGCACACTCCCCGGAGTGTTATCAATCGCCACCACCGTCAACCCGTGCTCCGCAGCCCACGCCACCACCGAATCCGTGGTGTCATGGTGCAGCAAATGCTGATACCGATCCGTCACCATCGCCCCCCGACGATTCCACCGGCGCCGACCCACAATATGCACCGTATCCACCGCAAACGCATTTGCTGTTCGCACAACAGTACCAATATTGGCGTCGTTTTCGAAATTCTCAATCGCAATATGCAACGCATGCCGCCGCGTATCAATATCCGCAACAATCGCCTCCCGCCGCAGGTAACGATACGCATCCACCACATTACGACGATCCCCCATAGCCAATAGCTCAGGGTCATAACGCGGATCATCAACCGGGGCCGGCTCGCCCGGATGCTCGACCTCCCACGGGCCCACACCGTGCTGGCCCTGACCCCACTCCGTCGGACCCGGCGTCGCCGATGCCTCCGAATCACTCATATTCGCTCTCATGCCCAAAACCCCAACCGGTTACAGTCCCAAATCCGCCAACCCCAACACATACCGGTACTCCAAACCGGCAGCCGCAATCGCATCCTGAGCACCAGTATCCCGATCCACCACGGTGGCCACCCCCACCACCTCGGCGCCAGCCTCCCGCAACGCCGCAACCGCGGTCAACGGCGAATTCCCCGTCGTCGTAGTGTCCTCCACCACCAACACCCGCTTACCAGCCACATCCGGGCCCTCAATGCGGCGCTGCATACCATGCTTCTTCGCCTCCTTACGCACCACAAACGCATCAATCGGCCGGCCATCGGCGTGCATAATACTGGTTGCCACCGGATCCGCCCCCAACGTTAACCCCCCCACCGCGGCATAATCCCAGTCAGCAGTAAGCTCCCGCAATAACTCCCCAATCAACCGGGACGCCCGATGCTCCAACGTAGCCCGGCGTAAATCCACGTAGTAATCCGCCTCCTTCCCGGAAGACAAAATCACCTTGCCGTGCACCACGGCCAACTCCCGCACCAATTCGGCCAATTCCTGTTTCTTCGCCCCGGTTGACGTTGATTCATTCAGCATGAATCCCCACTTTAATCCTTTTGCTTACCATCGGTAAAAATAGACGGACCCTGCGACGTGTCCCGAATCACCCGCGTCCCAAAATAATCATTCGGATCCGCCGGCTTCCCCCCATCCGCAATCGGCGACACATCATCCATACCCACCTGCCGAGAATTCACACTCCCCCGCGACTCCTCCCGCACCCGCGACGGCAACACCACCGGCTCCTCCTTCGGCCGCAACTGCGGCATCGGCGGGGTCACCTCCGGCTCATCCTCATCCTCCGGCAGCTCCGGGGCCTGCGGCAACACCCGAGTCGGATCACTATCCTGATAGCTGATCGGCGGCATCGCACCCGGCGCCGGCGGCAACACATAGGCGGCATCCGCAAGCAGCGCCAACGGCTGGATCATGGCGTCCCAATCCTCCTCCACGCTCCCCTTCGGCGTGGCGGCCAGCACCCAACTCGACTCCAACCACATGGCGGTCACCTTCGCCGGCATTGTGGCAAACGCGGTCCCCACCCGGTCGTCAATGAACCGCTGTGCCGCGCCGGGATTATTGGAAAACACGTGGAAACCCTGGAACGTGGTCACCGACACCAGGTTTTCGAACTTATATGTGTCCGACTGCAGAATTCGGCGGATGTCAATGACCACATTGCTGGTAGCTTTACGACGCATGGCCATCACCGTCACCTGACCCAAATCTACCAGCCATAATTCGTAACCAGCGGCAAACCCACTGACCACATCCTTGGCGGTGAGGTTGCTGGAGGCAAACCCATGCGACCACTCGTCACTCAGGTAGGGGTCTTCCTTCTGGTATTCAAACTCGTGTTCTTGGGCCCAATTACGGCGGGCCCGGGTAGCGGACCGCAACAGTCCGGTGAACGCCGACTTCGGCAACCGGGCATGAGCGGAAGGCAACACCATAGGTGGGGCGACAGTTTTCTTCTCCCGCGCAGCCGGTACCACCGACGCATCAGACTGGGCCGCAGGTTGTTGGGCCTGACCAGTGGTGGTAGTGGTGTCCGGCGACTCATGCCCTCCCACCCCGCCGCCCAATCCCCCCGAACCGCCAGGCTCCTCGTCGTGGGAGTCGGCATCATGATCGGCACCCGCCTCCCCGCCGGAACCCGCGACGCCGGTGGTGCCGCGAGCCCCGGTGGGGCGGGTGATATGCGGGGTTTTTGTAATGGTGAACGGCTGGCGTTCCGGGGCGGCCGGCTGCTGCGGCGGCACCGACTGCGGTGTGGGCCGCTGTGCCGCCGGCCGCGGGCGCCGCTGCCCCGGCTGACCTGGCTGGTTCTGCTGGCCTGCCTGACCGCCGGACTGGCTTGATCGGCCCGGCTGCTGGTTTGACTGGTTTGGCAGGTTCGACCGCCCAGAATTCGGCCCATACGCCGACCCCCGCCGAGACGCCGGCTGCGCCGGGCGGGCCGCAGGCTTCGGGGAAACCGGCTGACCATAATCGGTTTCCCGCACCGGGCCCTGCCCCACATCAAAATCGTGGTGGTCGGCGAACGCTTCCGCCTCATCACCGGCGGGTTCTATAGGATCAGGGCCATAATCCCGAGCGGAATCGTCGTAAAGCTCGGAATCATCGGCCACCTGGGCGCGCTTTCGGCGGGCATCAAGATACAGTAAATAGCCGCCGAGACCGGCGACAATAATGGCGGCAAGTACAAAAAACATGCCTTTAAGTCTAAGGCAAATATGACAAAACTATCCCAACCACCGCGGCTTTCGTGGGATAGTTTTTCGGTAATATGCCTGGCAAAACCTGCCGGGACGTGTGGCTAAACGCCACGCTCCACCGGATTATTTCGGTTAGCGCACCACTGTGACCAGCCGCCAACATAGTGACGGGGCGTGCCCAGGCCGGCAATGTTCATGGCGGCAATGACCTGCGCGGAGTGGTTGCCGGAGCCCGAGTAGATGATGGCGTCGGCAATGGTATCCCGGGTCACACCGTGGCTGGCGAAAATCTCCCGCAACTCCTCGGCCGGTTTGAAACTCTGCTTCGGGTTCATCACCGCGCGGGTGGGAATATTAATGGCGCCCGGAATGTGACCAGCCTTCAAATCCAAATATTCCTTACGGCCGGCAAACCGGTTGGTTTCTCGCGCATCAATGAGCAGCCCGGTGTGGGCCTTCACATCCTGAATAGTGGCGGTGGGCATGTGCCCGGAGCTGGGGACAATATTGTCGTAGACGCAAGGATTACCCGGGCCGGCGGCCATCGGGTAGTCGCGGCGCACCCACTCCTGCTGCCCGCCATCGAGGATGCGCACATTACTCACACCCGCCCACTTCAATGTCCACCAGGCGCGGGCAGCGAAAAACCCCCGCTTGTCGTCGTAAACAATAACCTCATGGGTGTCGTCAAGCCCCCAATATTTAAACCACCTCTCCAGGATGGTTTTGGTGGGCAAGGGGTTGCGGCCTTTGGATGCGCTGGGAATGTCGGCGAG
>ERZ772948.1071-NODE-1071-length-16602-cov-8.835197_pt1 | contig 16602 bp, 10 predicted proteins | sample MGYA00511945_ERZ772948 | MGnify/ENA primary metagenome ERZ772948 (study PRJEB29015, sample SAMEA2737927) | human oral metagenome | biome: human oral; feature: human-associated habitat; material: dental | place: China | collected 2141 ... | reverse complement strand
CGCTGAATACCATCTGGGATCGTTATCAAAAGCCTATGTTTATCGTGGAAAATGGTCTGGGCGCAGTGGATATTCCGGATGAAAATGGCTATGTGGCTGATGATTATCGGATTGACTATCTGGCAGCTCATGTCAAGGCCATGCGAGAAGCCATCAATGAAGATGGGGTAGTTCTGTGGGGCTACACGACCTGGGGCTGTATCGACCTAGTATCAGCCGGCACTGGCGAGATGAAGAAGCGCTATGGCTTTATCTACGTGGACCGGGACAATGAAGGAAAGGGAACACTCAAGCGCTCTAAGAAAAAATCCTTTGACTGGTACAAGGAAGTCATCGCGACTAACGGAGCATCTGTCAAATAACATCAAGGAGGCTAGGACTTTTGTCCCAGCCTCAATCATCTATTTCCAATTCATAAAGGCCGCGTAGTGTATTGCAGGCATAGATTCTTTCTGCTGATTTTAAGTCGTCTAGGCTGAGAATTTTTTCTGTGACCTGCCCTGTTGCCAAGAGATGCTGGCGGTAGATGCCGTTCAAAAGGCCTAGCTCGACTGGTGGCGTGTAGAGGTGACCATCCAGCTGGAGGACTAGGTTGCCGATGGAGCTTTCCAGTAGCTGGCCTTGGGCATTGTAGTAAATCTGCTCCTGCTGGCCTAGGCTTAGGTGTGGCCGATAGCTGGTTTTAAAGTAGGTGAAAGGCTGCTGCAAGTTGGCATTTTGTGGGACGAGAATGGCCCTGCAGAAAGCTTCTGGGAGTGCTTGCAGCTTTTCTAGCTGGCAGGTCGCTTTTCCAGATTTGGCGATGGAAATCCGCAGGCGGTAGTCCGTACTTGGATCCAGTTCCGCTAAGGTTTGGTTCAACTCTACCTTCAGTTTTTCCTCATCAAATGGATAAGCAAAGTAACGGGCAGATTCTCGTAGACGCTTCAGATGTTGGTCTTGGAAGGTCAGTCTGCCTTGCTCAATCTTCCCTGTCGTAACTAGGTCAAACTGCGGATTTTTCCGATAAAGAACAGCTGATTTTTGCTGGGTTTCGATGTACTCGGATTCCCATGTGCTATCCCAAGTGATGCCGCCGCCGACACCGTAAATCGCCTTGCCATCTTCTAGCTGAATGGTGCGGATGGCGACGTTGAAAATCCGTCTCTGGTCTGGCAGGCAGATACCAACAGTTCCGCAGTAGACACCGCGAGCTGCTTTTTCTGTCGCCTTGATGATAGCCATAGTCGAAATTTTTGGAGCTCCTGTGATAGAGCCGCATGGAAAGAGGGCATCAAAAATTTCTCCTAGGCCAATCTCGGGCCACAGTTGGCTCTTGATGGTGGAGGTCATTTGCCAGACAGTGGAATACTGCTCGACCTGACACAGCTGCTCGACTAGCTCGCTGCCAATCTCTGAAATGCGGTTCATGTCGTTGCGTAGTAGATCAACGATCATCATATTTTCCGCTCGATTTTTAGGATCCTGTCGGAGCCAGTCCGCCTGTTCCAAGTCCGCAGCGACTGTTAGACCGCGATTGGTAGTCCCTTTCATCGGCCGCGTTGTCAGCTCACCTCGGTGCTCCTCGAAAAAGAGCTCAGGACTGATGGACAAGACTGCCTGATGATCGTGCTCTACGTAGGCATTGTAGGCAGCGTTTTGCTCGACGACCAGACGGTTGTAGATAGCCCAGCTGTCCTGTGGATTGAGCTCTGCGTCTAGCTGCACCGTGTAGTTGACCTGATAAGTATCGCCCTGACGGATATGATGGTGAATAGTTCCGATGGCCTTTTCATACTCTTGCTCTGTCGTCAGGCTCTGCCATTGCGCCGGCATATCTACCTCGTCGTAAGCCAAAGGGAATGGGGCTTCATCAGCTCTGTCATGAATGGTAAAGTAAATCAGGTACTCGCCCAGCAGAGGGGCTTTGTGGACCTGGAGTTTTTCCTCAAAAGCAGGAGCCGCTTCGTAGCTGACATAGCCGACTGCATAAAATCCCTTTTTCTGCCAGTCCTCGACTTCTTGCAGAATCGCTCTGACTTCGGCCAACTCGCGTGTTTTGAGCTCTTTGACGGGCTGGCTGAAAATCAAGCGCCGGCCCAGTTCTTTAAAATCAATAACTGTTTTCTTGTGCATGAGTTTATTGTATCATAAGATAATTTGAATGAAAACGGATTTATCGGATGAGACACTCATTCTTTTGTAATAGTTGACAAATTAGAAAGTGGCTCGGTATACTATTTTAAAAAAGAAAGAGTGAGATGCTTATGAAATCAAACAAATTGCTGTGGATAAATGGAATTGTTGGCATTTTAGGAGGCCTTCAGATCATTTACGCTTCTTTAAATAGATGGCACTGGGAAATTATTTATTCGGTTCCCACACTAGTTGAAAACCCTGGCTGGGGCGATATGGTTGTATTGACCAGCTGGCTGCTTTTGGGACTTTCTATAGTTGGAATGTATCATTATAGCAACGACCCAAGAGTCAATAAGACGAGTCATGAGCTTCTATTCTGCGCCTCCATCATGGGCTTTATCTCTTTTCTGTTTACTTTTTCAGGACTTCTATCTATCATCTCAGGAATTCTATATCTTCTAGATTTGTCAAAATTTAAGAGCGACGAAAAAGTTGATTGACAAGTGTGGCAGCTGACTTTCTCCTGCTCGAAAGGCCTTGAAAATTATGATAAAATAAGGAAATGACAAAACTGTAAAGGAAGTCTTATGAAAAAAATCAATGAATCCTATAAACTCATCGTCTTTGCGGCGCTTGCTCTGGCTCTGGTTCTCTATATCGGAAACATTTGGTCGGGCCTGCAGAGCCTGACGTCAGTATTTTCACCTATTATACTGGGCGGAGTATTGGCCTTTATCTTTAATGTCCCGATGAAAAAGCTGGAAGAATTCTTGGATAAATGCCGAGTCCCTCAAAAGTTGCAGCGCGGTTTGGCCTTAGTTTTAGAGGTGCTGATTTTAGTTCTCATTATGACAGGGATTGTCTCCATCGTCGTACCGACCCTGACCACAGCGGTCAATCAGCTGAGTGCGACAATCGGCAAAGTAGCGCCTCAGGTAGCCAAGTGGCTGCAGCAGTCTGGCCTGCTTTCCTCTAGCCAGCTGCAAGATTTGACCAAGCAGCTGCAAAACAGTGACATTGTCAACCGAGCCATCTCTCTTCTGGGCAGTCTGACGGGCAATATCTCTGCTATCTTTGGTAATTTCTTCTCTGTCATTATGTCCATCTTTCTCATGTTTGCCTTCTTGAGCAGCAAGGAGCATTTGCAGACGATCACTAGTCGTCTCTTACAGGTTCTGCTTCCTGAGAAGGCGGTGAAACGCCTATCCTATGTCGGTTCTGTTATTGTTGAGACCTATGATAAGTTTCTGATGGGGCAGATGATAGAGGCCGTTATTGTTGGGATTTTAGTCTTTATCGCCTACTCTCTGACAGGTCTGCCTTATGCTGCCTTGACAGGAGTTCTGGCTGGCGTGCTCTCTTTCATTCCCTACATCGGTCCTTTCTCAGCTTGTGCTCTGGGAGCTATCTTTATCTTCACCGACAGCCCTTGGAAAGCTCTTCTCTCTATTGCAGTCTTTCAGGGAGTGCAGCTGATTGAGGGCAATATCATCTATCCGCGTGTGGTCGGCCAGTCCGTTGGTCTCCCAACTCTCTTTACCCTTGCCGCAGCCCTGATTGGGGGTAACCTCTTTGGCTTGGTCGGCATGATTTTCTTTACGCCTATCTTCGCAGTTATCTACCGCTTGGTCAGAGAGTTTGTTGTGGAGAAGGAGGAGAGGAATGCCGAAGGGGAGACAGATAGATGAAAAAATGAAGTTTATGGGCTTCATTTTGATGACTGCTCTGTTCTTGCCTTATACTAGCTACTTTTTAACAAGCTCCTCAAAGAAAGTGTCATAAAAACCGTTTGTTCCAAAGTCCATCAACTATTAAATGATTGTAAGAGAAAAGAAATTATCTTTGACAATGTTTCTGCAGTTTACTTTTCTTTATCTGGAGACTTCTATTTAGGTATATTTAAAAAGTCCATAAATGAGTTGCCCCCAAAAGTTAGAGTTTTTGTGTCTAACTTTTGGGGGCTTTTTTAATGAATTTAACTTATTAGGACAAAGACTAAATCTATAATCTCAGAACACAAGAAAATAGTTACAAGCAAGTTTCAAATAAATATGGGGCAACTATTATAATTTTAGATACTTGATGAAGTTGAACAATCGTTTTGGATCATAAAGTGTTGAGAGTGGGGAAATAAATGGTAAACATGTTATAATAAGGGCAGTAGAACATCGTTAAAGGAGAGAATGATGCAGGTGAAACCAGAACTGGAGATAGAGAAACAACTGATCAACCAACTGGTAACTGGTGAAAGCCAATGGACTTATAGAGAAGACCTAAAAACAGAAGAACAACTATGGGACAATTTCTTTGAAAAACTAGCCCAAAACAACGTTGCTCTGTTAGCAGACAATCCCTTGACAGCACAGGAAAAACGCCAGATTCAGAACCAACTAAACTTTGTCAGCTACTATGATGCTGCTAAGTGGTTGGTCGGGGAAAATGGCATTGCCAAAGTCGAGGTTCAAAGAGAAGATGCAAGTCTAGGTACCATCCGTTTGTCAGTCATTTGGCGAGACAATATCGCAGCTGGTAAGTCCAGTTATGAGGTTGTCAACCAAGTCGAGAGAGAAAAAGCGAGTCCTCAGGATCAAGACCGTAGGCTAGATGTGACGCTTTTGATCAATGGCCTTCCGATGATTCAAATCGAGCTTAAAAGTCCCCGAGTAGCCTTTTTAGATGCCTTTCATCAGATTAAAAAGTATGATCGGGAAGGCAAGTTTCGTGGCATTTACTCTAGCTTACAGATGTTTGTTGTGACGAATAAAGTAGACACACGCTATATCGCTGCAGCTAGAGAAAATAAACTCAATAAGCAATTTCTAACCAAATGGGTCGATAAGGATAACCAACCCATAACGAGCTTGACCAGCTTTGCCCACGAAGTCCTGTCCATCCCTCGTGCTCACCAGATGGTCATGCAGTATTCTGTCCTTGATGATAGCAAGAAATCTCTCATCCTCTTGCGTCCCTACCAGATCCATGCTATCGAAGCGGTGCAGGAAGCTTCGCGCCAGCAAGCATCAGGCTATGTCTGGCATACGACAGGTTCAGGGAAGACCTTGACTTCTTATAAGGTGGCGCGTAATCTCCTTCAGATTCCATCTATCCAAAAGACGATTTTTGTCGTTGACCGCAGGGACTTGGATCAACAGACCACTTCATCCTTCCTCTCTTATGCGACCAATGATGTCATCGATATCGATGAGACGGATAATACACATGATTTGGTTAAGCGACTAGGAAGTAATGATAAGCGTGTCGTGGTGACCACCATCCAGAAAATCACCACCATGATGCGCAAATTTGACCAAGGTCTTTACCAAAAAGATGCGGATAAAATCAAAGGACTCCGAGTGGCCTTTGTGGTGGATGAATGCCACCGTGCTGTTACGCCACAAACACAAAAGGACATTAAAGCCTTTTTCCCGCAGTCTCTCTGGTATGGTTTTACAGGAACCCCCATCTTTAAGGAAAATAAACGCCAGCAGGTCGGTGACCTAGCCCAAACCACCCAGCAACAGTATGGAGACCGTCTCCATGAGTATACGGTCAAGGAAGCCATCCACGATGGAGCTGTTTTAGGCTTTAAGGTGGATTATCGCAATACCCTCATTACAGATCAGGCTGAAAATGAAATACCGGATACCGTCTACGAGAATGAGGAGCACATGCTGGAAGTCTTGGATGCCATTATCAATAAATCGCGCCAACAACTAGGCTTCCAAAAAGGTGTGGGCAATACCTACAATGCGATTCTAACCGTCAAGTCCATCCCTCAAGCCCAAGCCTATTATGACCTACTCAAACGAGTCAAGGCTGGGGAGACGAGAGTCAAGGTATCTGAGAGAGTCAAGATGGTTCTTCCAGATTTTCCTAAGTTTACCATTACCTACTCTGTCACAGAAAATGAAGAAGACTCAAGAGCCAACCAAGAGCACATGAAGCAGGTCTTAGTAGACTATAACCAAGAGTTTGATACTCACTTCACCATGGCGGATCTTCGTGGCTTTAATACGGATGTCAATAACCGTTTAGCTCGAAAACAGGATAAATACCTCTATCGCAATGAGCAGTTGGACTTGGTTATCGTGGTCAATCGCCTCCTAACAGGATTTGATGCCCCTTGTCTATCAACTCTCTTTATCGACAGAAAGCCTATGCAACCGCAGGATTTGATCCAAGCCTTTAGCCGAACCAATCGGATCTTTGACTCCGGTAAGACTTATGGTCATATCATCACCTTCCAAAAGCCCCTAGCCTTTAAGGAAGCAGTGGATAATGCCCTCAAGCTCTACTCAAATGGTGGTGAAAACGAGGTCCTAGCCCCAAGCTGGGAAGAGGAAAAGAGAAACTTTTTACGGAGTTGCAGTGATTTCCAAAATCTCATCACAGATGATCCTGAGGAAGGACTCCAAATCGAGCAAATCTCTACACCTGAGTTGAGAAAGCTCGCCAAAGCTTATCAAGTCTTTGACAAATACCTAGCTTCTATCCGAGTCTATAAAGAGTATGATGAGGAAGAAATCTACGCCCAGACGGGACTAAGCGCAGAAGAATTGGAAACCTATCTAGGCTTTTATCAAAATATCCTGGCAGAATTAAAAAGTAGAAGAGATGATGGTGGTGAGGATGGGGAGCCCCTTGATATTCACTATGAACTAGAGTCTATCCAAGTAGATGAGATCAACTATGCCTATATCCTAACCTTAATCCAAAGCCTAATCGAGCAAGGTCAGAGTGAAGAAAAGAACCTAAGCACTCAAGATAGAGAAGCAGTGGATAACTATATCCAGAGCCTTGAGAAGACCAATCCAAATCTTGCTCAGATCATCACTGAACTTTGGAGAGAAGTCCAAGAACATCCAGAAAGCTATCGCGGTCAGTCTATCGCAAATATCTTGGATCAGATGATCGAGGCGGTTATCCAGCAACATATCCAAGTCTTTAGCAAACGTTGGTATGTCGGAGAGGATGAACTCCGTTACTATGTCGAGCACTACCGCAAGGGAGCCAAAAAACAACTAGGAGAGAGCCAGCTGACCAAGAGCCAGCGCTATCAGGATTATAAGATAGAAGTGGCAGATGCTCTCAACCCGCTCCTATATAAAAAACAAATTAAAGAAGCCTACACCAGACTCACCGAAGAGGTGATTGAACCATTGAAAGTTGGGAGGTAGAGAGAATGGAAATTGAATCATATGTATAAACCAATATTTAAATTATCAAAAAATGTATTTACTGGTATATTAACCACGTTATCTTTGTTAGCAACATTTATAAATTTTAGTGAACTTTTCAAAGATAAGAATATTATTATGATGGTAGGTAAAATAATTGGTACAATCATTTTAATTTCGGTTATATCAGTTTTTTATGCATTTTTACGTACAAAATGTCAAAAGAAGGTCAATTATTTTAAGAATAATGGTCATATTGTCATAGGAAAATATGGGAACATTCTGGATTCTATTGATTTAGATAATGTTAATATCGTTGTTCCTGTTAATCGGTGTTATGATACGATAATTGATGATTTGGTTATTTCTTCTAATTCTGTACATGGGCAGATAATGCAATATCTATTTCAGAATGATTTGATTTCAAAAGAGGAACTAAATCGTAAAATTGAACAAAGTTTGAAAGAACAAAATATAGACGCTAAGAATATTGGAAATGATGTCAGTATTGGTGGGAAATCAAAAGGAAAATTTAAGAGATATCCTGTTGGGAGTGTAGCACTTGTTGTAATTGGTACAGTAAGATTTCATTTTATCGCATTTTCAAAAATTGAGAAAAATATAACTGCCATTACTGAGGATCTAGATTATCTTATTGTGTTAAATCAAATAGTTGAAAATATATGGAAGAATTCAAATGGTAGTCCAATTTATATGCCGTTAATTGGAAGCGGATTGTCAAAGTTGAATTATGATTCGAATCAATTGTTGAAATTTATGATTCAATTTTTTGAACTTCATAAAAATAAACTCAACTCTAATGTCGTAATAATGATTCGAAAGGAGGATCAGTCTAAGATTACTATTCAACAATAATAAATAGTAATTAGCACTTTGCTGCAGTAGAATATTCAATAATCTAAATAAAATCGTTTACTATATTTAATAGTGAGGAAATGATGAAAAAAGTAAAAGCACCACTTTCGATTTTTATTAGTTCTAAATGCGATGGAAAATATAGAGAGATGCGTAAAAGACTTTCTAAACTCATTAATGATTCGCCTTTAATGAATTCAATTTGTTATGAAGAAGAGGGGAGTCGCAGTGTTAAATCGGAGGAATTTTATGTAAATCATGTAAAGTCTTGTGACGTATGCTTAATTATCATTGATAATGAAGATGGAATCAGTCCTTCGGTTTTAAAGGAAATTGACACTGCAAAGAAGCATAATAAAAAATGTTTATATTTCTTTTGTACTGAAAATTCTAGTGAAAAGACTCAATTACAGGAAGATCTTTCTGCCAAAGTAAAATATTCAGAAATACCCGTGTTTGCTCAGATTCCGGAAACAGTAATTGAATCAATTGCTGGAGATATTATTTATTATTATCGTTATAGAAATAGTGATACTGTTGATTACAAAATTTCTGACATCAATACAGATAAGTATTCTTCAACAATTCTTGATATTTCAAAAGAATCAAAAGTGTTATGTGAATATCTTTTCAGAGTGTTTCAGTTGAACTTATCACAAGATGAAAATAAATTATCAAACATTGAGCAGGAGATAATAAAGTTTTTCCAATTTGTTTTTAATAAACATAAATTCTTAGAAATTAATTTTGATATTCTAGAGGAGTATTTTGTTTCAAAAAACGAAAAGGAATTAAAAGAAATCCTAACTCAAAGATTCAATGCTTTAAAACTATATTTTAGGGGTGATCTAAATGGTGCAATATCCATTCTATCTGATAGTCTAGTGAAAGCAACTGACGATGTAAACATTCCAAAATGGATAGTTAACAATATAGCAATAGATTTAAGAAATGTTCAGAATGAGAAAGGGAATTATGAAAATAGATGGCCAATTTCAAATACTGGTCAGGAATATATAAATAAATCAAAAGAGCCTCTTTACTTTCCATTGTTAGATAGAAGAGAGAAAATGTTTTTTGAGCAAATAGACAAATTTCAAGCAGATAATTTATATTCAGAATCTGTAAAGAGTTATAATCTATGTAATATTGGACTATTTCAATGGATATCGGAATCATTTATATTATCATTGGGTTATGCCTCTATTACTCATATACAACATGCAAAAATTTTGATGAAAGTATTATTAAGAACACTTGTAGGAATGTATGATGATTATGAGTTTAAGATAGAATTATTTGCTTTAGCAGTAATATCTTCGGACAAAGGATTGGCTAATTTCCTGCTTAAATCTAAACAAGTAATTGAGACCATCGGGTCAGAAGAGATTGAATATACTATAAAGTTGATTCGTAATATCGAATTTCCCAATAATCGTTTACGTTCCCAATGTTATTTACTACGTCATTTTTCAAATTATCTAGACGATTCTATGATTGCTTTGTTTCTTATGGAGTTTAAAGGAGAGGTCATAAAATGGTTGAATCAAGATAATAGCGAGTTGAATTTGGAAAAGCCAATTTTTGATGCTTTAAAGCAAGTAATAACACGTTCTAATTATGAAGATACCATTGTAATTTTAAATATAATTTTTGAAAAAAAACTAATTCGATTTTATGATAGCGCATTTTCTCTATTATCTAGAATGGACTATAGTAGGCTTACTAACCAAATTCAGAAAAAAGTTGGAGATTATTTTATATTTAAAAATAAGGAATTTCAATTAAATGCATATGGAAGTTATAGTAATGCTTTAATTAATTTTGTAAAGAATTCTACTATTGATAATATCGATTTATTAAGGTATATTGAAGAGAACAATTCTGTATTAATAGAGAAAATCAAGCTTGAATTGGAACACAGTATTGTTCCTGAAAAATATATTGATAAAAATATTGAGGATATAATCAGTTATAATAGAACTCAAGGAAAAAATGGGGTATTTACGTTTTCGGTATTAAATAATTTCCAAACAATATTTAATATTATTAAGATAGATAATGTAAAATTATCTAAAAAAACATTTAACAGACTTATTTATATTTGCAAGCAGACTATTACTTCGGACAATCAATTATTAAGTGATAAATATTCTGCATTTAACGTTTTATTTCAAATTTATTTTTCTCAGATTCATAATCATAATTGGGAAAAATTAATCGATGTATTTCAATCAAATAGAAATATATTGCTAGTACATAGTGATTTAACTGATGAAAATCCAATTATTTTATCAATTCAACTGAATGTAATGAAAAGTATTTATGATGGTAATTATAATCTTGTTATTAACGATATACTCAAACTATCTGATGAAAATATATTTGAGATTAAGAGGGTAATATCATTCTTACGAACAATCTTCGAGTTTGATAAATTTTCCCCGAGTAGTGAATTTATTATGTTTTGTACTTATTTTTGTTTAAACATGACCAAACATTATTCTAGAGATATTAAGATGAATGCAACAGATTTGTTAGTTAAACTAACTAAATATGAAATAGTTAATCAGATTATATTAAATCAACTGTCAAATATGATGGATTGCTCTAACTCAGACATAAAACTAGTTATTGTAACAAAAATAGATAAAATTATTTCAAATGGTGATTATAAAGAATATATTATAGAGAAGGCAAAATTAGATAATCACTATTTAGTAATTAAGTATGCAAATGAATATAGATTGGAAAATTCTGATGAATAGTTTTAAAATTCCCAAAATTAGATTTAACAGATTTGACAGTGTTTGGGAAGAAGATAGAATTGCAGATATAGTCAAAATATCTGCTGGTGGTGATGTAGATAAAGTAAAATTGAAGGAAAGTGGGAAATATCCTGTTATTGCAAATGCTTTGACAAACAAAGGAATCGTTGGATTTTATGACGATTATAAAGTGAAAGCTCCTGCAGTGACTGTTACGGGTCGAGGAGATGTTGGATATGCAGTAGCAAGACATGAAAATTTCACTCCCATTGTTAGACTCCTTACTCTTCAATCGGAAAATATTGATGTTGATTATCTTGAAAATCAGATTAATTCTATGAGGATTTTAAATGAATCTACGGGTGTTCCTCAATTGACAGCTCCTCAACTTGGGAACTACAAAGTGTATCATCCTGAAATTGAAGAACAATCCGCCATCGGCTCCCTTTTCCGAACCCTTGACGAGCTTCTGTCTAGCTACAAGGACAATCTCACTAACTATCAATCTATCAAGACAACCATGCTCTCTAAGATGTTTCCCAAATCTGAACAGACTATTCCTGAGATTCGTTTGGATGGATTTAAAGAGGAGTGGGAGGTGAAAAAATTGAGAAAAGTTGTACAAATAAATCCCAAAAGTGAATTACCTGAGAAATTCAAATATATTGATTTAGAGTCTGTGGTAGGAACAAGAATTAATAAAATACGTGAAGAATATAAAGAAACTGCACCAATTAGAGCACAACGTCTTGCAGAAAAAGGTGATATTTTTTATCAGACTGTTAGACCTTATCAGAAAAATAACTATTTATTTAAGTTAGATGATGTGGACTACGTATTCTCAACAGGTTATGCGCAATTACGCCCTAAACGTACAAGTTGTGATAGTGATTTTCTGCTAACTCTATTGCAGGATAATAAATTTTTAAGTAAAGTACTGGATAGATGTACGGGTACGAGTTATCCAGCAATTAATGCAAAAGATTTAGTTGAGATATCAATTGTAATTCCAAAAGTTGAAGAACAACAAGCCATCGGCTCCTATTTCTCAAACCTTGATAACCTCATCAACTCTTACCAAGAAAAAATTTCTCAGCTAGAAACACTTAAAAAGAAACTCTTGCAGGATATGTTTATATAGATGATTAGTGATAACTTTTAACAATTATATTTCAAACATTAGAAAGAAACACTATGGAAACAACACAAACTTCCCAGTCGCTCTACCAAGCCCTGTGGAACTCGGCGGATGTTCTCCGCTCTAAGATGGATGCTAATGACTATAAGTCCTATCTTTTGGGCATGGTCTTTTACAAGTACCTGTCTGACAAGATACTCTTTTTCGTGGCGGAGACCATGGAAGAAGGGACAGATAGTCTTGAGGATGCCCTTGAGGTCTATCGCAACTACTACGAGGATGCGGAAACCCATGAGGACCTATTATCAGTTATGAGCGATGAGCTCAACTATATCATCAAGCCAGACTTGACCTTTACGGCTCTGGTAGCACGTGTCAATGAGGGGACTTTCCAGCTGGAGGATCTGGCTCAAGGTTTTCGTGATATCGAGCAGAGTGACGACCTCTATGAAAACCTATTTGAAGATATCGACCTCTACTCTAAAAAGCTAGGGGCAACTCCTCAAAAGCAAAACCAAACGGTGGCGGCGGTCATGAAGGAGTTGGCTGTGCTAGATGTGGCTGGTCATGCTGGTGATATGCTGGGAGATGCCTATGAGTATCTGATTGGTCAGTTTGCGACCGACTCGGGTAAGAAGGCTGGCGAGTTTTATACACCTCAGCCAGTTGCTAAGCTCATGACTCAGATTGCCTTTTTGGGTCGTGAAGACCAGCAAGGTTTTACCATCTATGATGCGACTATGGGTTCTGGTTCTCTCTTGCTCAATGCCAAGAAATACTCTCATAAACCGCAGACAGTGGTCTACTTCGGTCAGGAGCTCAATACCTCGACCTATAACTTGGCTCGGATGAACATGATCCTACACGGTGTTCCAGTAGAGAATCAATTTCTACACAATGCCGATACACTGGATGAAGACTGGCCGACTCAAGAACCGACCAACTTTGATGGGGTTCTCATGAACCCACCCTACTCTGCCAAGTGGTCTGCAAGCTCTGGCTTCCTGAATGATCCTCGTTTCTCTCCTTTTGGGAAACTGGCGCCTCAGTCTAAGGCTGACTTTGCCTTCCTCCTGCATGGATATTACCACCTCAAGCAGGATAATGGGGTCATGGCTATCGTCCTTCCCCACGGTGTTCTTTTCCGTGGTAATGCGGAAGGGACCATTCGTAAGGCTTTGCTAGAAGAAGGGGCTATTGACACAGTTATCGGTCTTCCTGCCAATATCTTCTTTAATACCAGCATTCCGACTACGGTCATCATTCTCAAAAAGAACCGCACCAATCGTGATGTCTACTTTATTGATGCTTCTAAGGAGTTTGACAAGGGGAAAAATCAGAATATCATGACGGATGCTCATATCGAGAAGATTCTGGAAGCCTACAAGTCTCGTGAGGAGATTGACAAGTTTGCCCATCTGGCAAGCTATGAAGAAATCGTCGAAAATGACTATAACCTCAATATCCCTCGCTATGTAGACACCTTTGAGGAGGAAGAAGTTGAACCGCTGACAGACATCGTCAGCAAGATTAACCAGACAAATAAAGCAATCGAAAACCAAACCGCTTCTCTACTTGAAATGCTGAACCAACTCCACGGAACCACACCAGAAGCAGATGCTGAACTCGAAAAGTTTTTGGCGGAGTTTAAAGGGTGATGGGGGAATAAGTTAGATATGTTAATCCGATTTGAAATCCCAGCCAAATCAACTTTTGGCTGGTTTTTATTGTCTAAAGATGGTATAATTAAATTACCTAAAGGGTAATTTAATTTAACGGAAAGGAACATATGAAGCTTATCTATACAAACAAAACTGTTGAAAAGCAGTGCACAGAGCTGAGGAGAGCGAAAAAAGATTTTTCGGATAAGCTTGCTGTAAAGTTGCATCAGTTGATCAACTTTTTGGAAGCGGCGGATTCTTTGGCCAGTGTGACGGCTTTTCCTAAATATCACTTTCACCAACTCAAGGGAAAGAGACAAGGGCAGTTTGCTTTGGACATAGATGGTCGAAGGAGTTCCTATCGGTTGATTGTAGAATTTCGTAATGAGGATCTAGAAAAGGTATTTCCTAGTCCCGTTGAAATCGAAATTCTAAAAATAGAGGAGGTCAGCAATCACTATGAGTAATAAAATTGTTGAATACAAAGACCTGATTGCTTTTCATCCAGGTCAGTATGTTGAAGAGTTGATTGAAGATTATAACGTAACGCAAAAAGAATTTGCAGAGCGTTTGGGAGTGTCAGCAAAGACTGTCAGCAAAATAGTCAATGCTGAGGAGTCTATTAGTAAGGATACGGCTCATAAGTTAGCCAAGTTAAGCGGAGTTTCTATGCAAACCTGGCTCAATCTTCAAAATGCTTACGATGTAAAAGTGGCAGAGATTGTAGATCAAAGAGAGCTAGAAGAAGGTAGCGAGAAAGAAATCTGTGAGATGATTGATTTCAAGTATTTTAAGGAAGAAGGTTACGTTCCAGACAAACGCTATACTTTGAAAGAAAAGATTGTCGAGCTTCGAAAGATCCTAGGTGTGTCGAGTTTAGAAAACCTCTTAACTTTCAATCATCTAGTGAGTTATCGGAATACACGTGAGTTTACGCCTAAAAGTATAGTCAACTCCAATATCATGCTGGAGTTGGCATCTAAAAAGGCGCGTGATAAAACGACTACTAAGCTCAATCGTAGAAAACTAGAGAAAAATCTGCCTGCTTTGAGAGGGTTAACTAGGCAAGATCCAGAAGTCTTTCCTCAACGCTTGTATGATATCTTGCTAGACTGTGGTGTTGTTCTAGTCGGTCTACCTGCTTTGGCAAATGCTAATTTGAATGGTGCTACAAAAAAATTCAGCAATGGTAGTGCCTTGCTATTATTGACAGACCGAAACAAGGCATCCGATATTTTCTGGTTCTCACTTTTCCATGAGATTGGGCACATTCTACAGAATGATTTTTCATCTGAAGACGGAAACAGTGAGTTATACCGTCGTTCTGAGGAACAGGCAGACCAGTTTGCAAAAGATCTCTTGATTAGACCAGAAGACTATCAGGCTTTTGTAGAAAAAGGAAACTTTAATAAGTCAGATATCCTTCAATTTGCTGAAGAAATAAATATTCACCCTAGTATTATCTTAGGTCGTCTGCAGAAGGATCAGTACCTTGGATATGAGCAGTTTAGAGAATTAAAAGAGAACTATTACTTTGTTTCTTGATTGTTTTGGAATTCTTAGAAGATGAAAAGATGCTTAAAGTTTAATACAGTTAGCAGTGGTGGCCAATTGATTCGCTCAAATTCCGCTCATAATTCGCTTATTTCGGAAAAACGATAAGAAAATCAAAAAATACTAAAATTAAAACAAGCTATAGTCTTTTCTAATAACAAGTCATAGGTAACTAGAAAAGTCTTGCGAGGATTTTACCTTGTGTTGAGATTGATAGGTTTGAACAGTTGATACTAAAGGATTTGGGACACTTGTCTCAAATCTTTTTCTTTTGTTTATAAGGGTGGTATAGTTTCAAACTATATCAAAGCTTAATTTTTTACAATTATACAGACGGGTTCTTTTCTGTTAAGATAGTTTCAATAACAATTTTTGGAGGACGTTTATGTCAACGACTATCATTGGTTTCCCTCGTTTGGGTGAATTCCGCGAATTAAAATTTACAACTGAAAAATACTTTAGAAATGAAATCTCAGCAGACGAACTCTTGGCAGCAGCGAAAGACTTGCGTGCCAAACACTGGAACATTGTCAAAGAAAAAGGCATCACTGAAATCCCATCAAACGACTTTTCTCACTATGATAACTTCCTAGATGCAGCTTTCCTCTTCAATGTGGTGCCTGCTTCAGTTCAAAACTTGGACCTGACTGACCTTGAGCGCTACTTTGCCTTGGCGCGTGGTTACCAAGGAGAAAAAGGGGATGTGCGTGCCCTTCCGATGAAGAAATGGTTCAACACCAACTACCACTACATCGTTCCTAAGTTTGAAAAAGACACTCAAGTCAAACTTGCAGGTCACAAAATCTTTGATGAGTTCCAAGAAGCAAAAGAACTTGGTCTCAACACTCGTCCAGTCCTTGTAGGACCATTCACTTTCCTTCAATTGTCAGACTTCGAAGAAGGTGTCAAAGCAGAAGATTTCGTAGATAGCTTTGTGGCTGCTTACCAAGAAGTTTTTGAAAAATTAGCAGCCCTTGGTGCAACTCGTATCCAATTGGATGAAGCAGCTCTTGTCAAAGACTTGACAGCTGAAGAAAAAGCTCTCTTCTTGAACCTTTACAACAAGCTTTTGGCTGATAAAAAAGGTCTTGAAGTCTTGCTTCAAACATACTTCGGAGACGTTCGTGACGTTTACGCTGACCTTGTTAACTTGCCAGTAGACGCTATCGGACTTGACTTTGTCGAAGGTAAGAAAACTCTTGAACTCGTTAAAAGTGGTTTCCCAGCTGACAAGACTCTCTATGCAGGTATTGTCAATGGTAAGAACATCTGGCGCAACAACTACGAAAAGAGCTTGGCTGTTCTTGAGC
>ERZ772948.1069-NODE-1069-length-16611-cov-10.424378_pt1 | contig 16611 bp, 19 predicted proteins | sample MGYA00511945_ERZ772948 | MGnify/ENA primary metagenome ERZ772948 (study PRJEB29015, sample SAMEA2737927) | human oral metagenome | biome: human oral; feature: human-associated habitat; material: dental | place: China | collected 2141 ... | reverse complement strand
ATAGGCAAAATGATACAAAAAGAAGGAAGATTATGTACGAATATTTTAAAGGAATCATCAGTAAAATCACAGCCAAGTACATTGTATTGGAAGTCAACTCTATCGGCTATATTCTTCATGTGGCTAACCCCTATGCTTACTCAGGGCATCTTCACCAGGAAGCCAAGGTTTATGTTCACCAGGTGGTGAGAGAAGACGCGGAGCTCCTGTACGGTTTTGCGACTGAGGAGGAGAAGCAACTTTTTCTCAGCTTGATCTCAGTCTCAGGTATTGGCCCAGTGTCTGCTCTGGCTATTATTGCGGCTGATGATAATGCCGGCTTAGTGCAAGCCATTGAGCAGAAAAACATCACCTACCTGACCAAGTTTCCTAAGATTGGTAAGAAAACAGCCCAGCAGATGGTGCTGGACTTGGAAGGCAAGGTGGTGGCTGCGGATGGTCCGGCAGAAAGCAAGGCGCCCGTCCAAACGGCGGATAATCAGGAGCTTGAAGAAGCCATGGAAGCCATGCTGGCTCTGGGTTACAAGGCTGCTGAGCTCAAGAAAATCAAGAAATTCTTTGAAGGAACGACGGATACAGCAGAAAACTATATCAAGTCTGCTCTTAAGATGTTGGTGAAGTAGGAGAAAGTTATGACCAAACGCTGTGGATGGGTAAAAATGAACAACCCCTTATATGTGGCCTATCATGATGAGGAGTGGGGCAAGCCTCTCCATGATGATCAGAAATTATTTGAATTGCTCTGCATGGAGACTTATCAGGCTGGACTTTCTTGGGAGACCATTCTGAATAAACGTCAGGCTTTTCGGGAAGCTTTTCATTTCTATGATGCCCAGAAAATTGCTCAGATGACGGATGCGGATCTGGATGGTTTGTTGGACAATCCTGACATCATCCGTAACAAGATGAAAATTTATGCGACTAGGGATAATGCTCAAGCTTTTTTGGCTGTTCAAAAGCAGTTTGGCTCTTTTAATGACTATATCTGGTCTTTTGTAGACTTCAAAACGATTGACAATGAAATTTTGAACTACAAGGAAGCCCCAACTAAAACAGAGCTATCAGAAACTATGTCCAAGGCACTGAAAAAGCAAGGCTTTAAATTTGTCGGTCCCGTTTGTGTCTATTCATTCCTAGAAGCAGCTGGCCTTATCAATGACCACGAAAGTGATTGTGACTGGAAGTAGAACGATGAAAACAAGAAAATTTCTCCTCATTTTTATCACCCTCTATACGATCTTATTCCTAGGTAGAGGCTTGCAGTTGATTGGGATAAATTGGTTGATTTATCCGGTTTATTTCCTTTTATTTATCTTAGGAATCTTAGCTTATCGTGAAGAATTAAAGGAGCAGTTGGCCTTGATTCTGCCTAAGAAGAAGGAGTTCCTTAAAACAATCTCCTTGTATATGCTCCTTATTTTTCTCCTGACAATTGCTTCGAACCTACTATCAGGATCTCTTAAACAGAGTCTAGGATTGCCCCTGCAGGGACATAATGATGCTCGGATTCAAGTTGCACTTTTAGAAAATCCTTATCTGTTCTTGCTTGTCGGTTGTTTTATTGGCCCAGTTGTGGAAGAACTTTTCTTTCGTCGCTTTTTCTTAGGGACTTTCTTGGCAAAATATTCAGATAGGCTCGGCCTTGTTTTGACTGTTTTTCTATTTGCTACTCTTCATATGCATAGCTTAGCTTTGTCAGAGTGGCTGACAGCCATTTCCTATATTGGAGGAGGATTCGTTATTTCTTTAATTTATCTGAAGAAAGACAAAAACATCTGGTATCCAATTACCCTCCATTGTTGTAACAATATCATTGCTTTCATCATTACCTTATTGACCATAAATAAATGAAAACCTAGAAGTTCAAGACTCTAGGTTTTTTGTTATTCTCTTTATCTCCTTACTCCCCTTTCTGCATCCAAATCTTTTCCTTGATAAAGATGCGCAGTTCATAGAATAGCATAAAGAGGGTGGAGATGAGGAAGCCAGCCATAAAGATATGGTGTAAGTAAGCAAAGACACCAATATAAACCAAGATGGAAAAAAGGTAGAGGATGACTAAATAATGCCATTTCTTGGCCTTGCTGTCTTCGATGACCTTTTTCTCCAAGTGCTCATCCTCCTTGATGAGTGTGTCCAGGCTGATATCAAATTCCCGACTGATAGCAATGAGATTTCCAATATCAGGGATACCTTTTTCGCTTTCCCAGCGGGCAATTGCGGAGCGGGAAACCTTGAGCCTTTCCGCCAAGGCCTCCTGAGTGAGTTGATTTTGTTGACGAATGTCTTTGAGAACTTGAGAAATTTTCATGATGATCTCCTTTCTTCAAATCAAAATATTTAGATGATTTCCTTTTTTCATCTTCATTATAAAAAGAATGAAACCATTTGCCAATAGCATTTTCCTAACAATCCAGTTATTCTCCATAACAGATAACTTTCCAAAAGTTTTCCACAACATGTTGACAAGTCTGTCAAGAAGGTTGACAAACTATTTAACTTCTTAAAATGAAAATCAACTTTTTTGCTTGTTTTTGTGATAAAATAAAGCCAATTCCGAATAGTAAGGTAGGAGGTTCTATGAAAGCAGAAATTATTGCTGTGGGCACCGAGATTCTGACAGGTCAGATTGTCAATACCAATGCCCAATTTTTATCTGAGAAACTGGCTAGTCTGGGGATTGATGTCTATTTTCAGACAGCTGTAGGGGACAATGAAAATCGTCTCCTCTCTATCCTAGAGATTGCAAAAGGACGTAGTAATCTAATTATCTTGACAGGAGGCTTGGGGCCAACAGAGGATGATTTGACCAAGCAGACCTTGGCTAAGTTTTTAGGTCGAGAGTTGAGTTTTGACCCTGATGCTGTGGAAAAGTTGGATCGTTTTTTTGCCAGCCGACCAGATTATGCTCGAACGCCCAACAATGAGCGTCAGGCTCAGCTGGTTGAAGGCTCAACTCCGTTACCAAATGCGACTGGTTTAGCTGTTGGTGGTTTAATAGAAGTTGATGGGGTGACTTATGTAGTTCTGCCTGGTCCGCCTAGCGAGCTCAAACCTATGGTCAATAACGAGTTGGTTCCCCTCTTATCCACAGGTCAAAAACTATACTCACGAGTGTTACGCTTCTTTGGTATCGGCGAGAGTCAGCTAGTGACTATTTTGTCAGAGATGATTGAGCAGCAGAGTGACCCCACCATTGCTCCTTATGCAAAGACAGGGGAAGTTACCCTACGACTGTCCACCAAGGCCTTGAGTCAGGTAGAAGCTGACACCAAGTTTGATGCTGTGGAAAAGGAAATTTTGTCACATAAGACTTTTGAAGACCAGTCTCTGTCAGAGATTTTCTATGGTTATGGGGATGACAATTCCTTGGCTCAGGTGGCTTTTGACTTGCTAAAGAGTCAAGGAAAGACGATTTCAGCAGCAGAGAGTCTGACAGCAGGTCTCTTCCAAGCAACCTTGGCAGATTTTGCTGGAGCTTCAGCTATTTTTTCAGGTGGCTTCGTCACCTATAGCATGGAGGAAAAGAGCCGGATGCTGGATATCCCGTTGGGAGACCTTGAGAAGCATGGAGTTGTTTCCGCTTTTACGGCTGGGAAAATGGCAGAGCAGGCTAGAAAGCTGACCGAAAGCGACTTAGCTGTTAGTCTGACAGGCGTGGCTGGACCAGATTCACTGGAAGGCCATCCAGCAGGGACCGTTTTTATTGGCTTGGCTAGTGCTTCAGGAACGGAAACTATTAAGGTCAATATTGCTGGACGCAGTCGCCGAGATGTACGAAAAATCGCTGTTCTGCACGCCTTTAACCTAGTGCGAAAGACTTTATTAAATGGTTAATTTTTGGTATAATTAAAAGATAGCCAAAAGATATTTTTAGAAAAAATAGGAGAAATTAATGGCAAAGAAACAAAAGAATCTAGATGATATTACAAAAAAATTCGGAGACGAGCGCCAAAAAGCTTTGGACAACGCCCTGAAGAACATTGAAAAGGACTTCGGTAAGGGAGCGATTATGCGTCTGGGCGAGCGAGCAGAACAAAAGGTTCAAGTCATGAGTTCAGGATCTTTGGCCTTGGATATCGCCCTTGGTGCCGGTGGTTATCCTAAGGGACGTATCATTGAAATCTACGGTCCAGAGTCTTCTGGTAAGACGACTGTTGCCCTTCATGCTGTTGCTCAAGCGCAAAAAGAGGGCGGTATTGCAGCCTTTATTGATGCAGAGCACGCTTTGGATCCATCTTACGCGGCTGCTCTAGGCGTAAATATTGATGAGCTGTTGCTATCTCAACCAGATTCTGGTGAGCAAGGTTTGGAAATTGCAGGAAAATTGATTGACTCTGGTGCAGTTGATTTAGTTGTCATCGACTCCGTTGCAGCTCTTGTACCACGTGCAGAAATCGATGGCGATATTGGAGATAGCCACGTTGGTTTGCAGGCTCGGATGATGAGTCAGGCCATGCGTAAACTGTCTGCTTCTATCAACAAAACAAAAACAATTGCCATCTTTATCAACCAACTTCGCGAAAAAGTTGGGGTTATGTTCGGAAATCCTGAAACAACACCAGGTGGCCGTGCCTTGAAATTCTATGCTTCTGTCCGTCTGGATGTTCGTGGAAATACTCAAATTAAAGGAACTGGTGATGCTAAGGATACAAACGTTGGTAAGGAAACCAAGATTAAGGTCGTAAAAAACAAGGTAGCTCCGCCATTTAAAGAAGCCTTTGTGGAAATCATGTACGGAGAAGGAATTTCTAAGACTGGTGAACTTATCAAGATTGCAACAGACTTAAATATCATCAAAAAAGCAGGTGCTTGGTATTCTTATAATGATGAGAAGATTGGTCAAGGTTCTGAAAATGCCAAGAAATATTTGGCTGATCACCCAGAAGTCTTTGACGAAATTGACCGTCAAGTCCGTGTCCGTTTTGGCTTGATCGAAGACGATCAAGAAGGAGAAGCAACTGCGACTGAAACTGCAGGAAAAATCACTGAAAACATTGAAGAAGTAACTCTTGAGCTAGACGATGCTATAGAGATCGAGGAATAATTTTTCCAAAATAGGTCGCAAGACCGATGGTTTTTATGGTATAATAGACTACGATAGTAGTATCGGGTAGTGAAAGGAGTCCTTACATGATTACAATTTACACAGTTTCAAGTTGTACAAGCTGTAAGAAAGCAAAGACCTGGCTTAATGCCCATCAATTAACTTATAAAGAACAAAACCTCGGTAAAGAGGGAATCACAAAAGAAGAAATTTTAGATATTTTGACCAAAACTGAAAATGGCGTTGCGAGCATTGTCTCTTCTAAAAATCGCTATGCAAAAGGTCTTGGTGTTGATATTGAAGATTTAAGTGTGAGTGAAGTGATTGATATTATCATGGAAACCCCACGTATCTTGAAAAGCCCTATCTTGGTTGACGATAAACGCCTCCAAGTTGGCTATAAAGAAGATGACATTCGTGCCTTTCTTCCACGTTCTGTCCGTAACGTTGAAAATGCAGAGGCGCGTTTGAGAGCAGCTCTATAAATAGCCCATTATAAAGAAAAAGGAGTCTGAACAAGCCGATTTGCTAGTGATAGTGAATGGGCGGGTTTTCAGACCTTTTTTACTTTAGGGATCTAGCGTTGACAGGAGTTATGAGTGTGGTAAAATAGGCGTAGGAGGCTAAAAAATGAAAAAGATAGTGCTATTGTTGGGCCTTGTTTTGCTTACGCTGACGGCCTGCGGTCAGAAAAAATCACATACTGCTTCGTCCGCTTCAACTTCTGAGGATAAGTTGGAAACAACCTTGCCGATTATTTCCAATGCGGAAAAGAACACAGTGGTAACAAAGACCTTGCTCTTTCCAAAAACTGAGGATGGCTCGCAGCAAAAGCAGGTAGTGACTTATAAAGACGATCAGTTTTTAAGTTTAAGTATAGAGCAGGTTAGTCCAAATGCGGATGATTTAAAGCAAGCGATAAAGGAATATGGTGTAGAAGAAGCTCAAACAGTACTCAATAGATCCTTGGAAGCGGATGAACATTATCAACAAGTAAAGGATTTGCCGGGTTTCTCTATGTCCTTACAGATTTTAAATGAGAATGAGCTCAAGCGTGTGACTAATCTGGATTTTCAAACCTTGGATGTAGATAAGGCTGCAGAAACAGAATATTTAAAAGCTTTAAAACTAAAAGAACTGCTGAAGATGAATCCAGCTCAGTATGTTGAAAATCAACTTTTGAATGGTGCAAAAGAAGAATAATAGAAGAACGCCATTTTGCTTATTTTATGGGCTGATATTGATTTGTAACATTTGTGAAAAGATTTGAAATATGGTATAATGATAATATTCTAACGAAAGAGGGTGTAATTGTGGGATTTACAGATGAAACAGTACGTTTTAATCTCGACGATTCAAATAAAAAAGAGATTAGCGAAACGTTGACGGATGTGTATACATCGCTGAATGAAAAAGGCTACAATCCAATCAACCAAATCGTTGGGTATGTTCTCAGTGGGGATCCTGCGTACGTACCTCGTTATAACAATGCTCGCAATCAGATTCGCAAATATGAACGAGATGAAATTGTTGAAGAATTGGTTCGTTATTATTTGAAAGGGCAGGGCATCGATCTTTAATGAGAATTATGGGATTGGATGTGGGCTCTAAAACAGTGGGAGTAGCTATTAGTGACCCGCTTGGCTTTACAGCTCAGGGTTTGGAAATTATCCAGATCAATGAAGATCAGGAAGAGTTTGGCTTTGAGCGCCTTGGTGAGCTTGTTGCTGAATACAAGGTTGATAAGTTTGTCATCGGTCTTCCTAAAAATATGAATAATACTAGTGGTCCCCGTGTAGAAGCCAGTCGGGCCTACGGAGCTAAGGTGACAGAGTTGTTTGGCTTGCCGGTTGAGTATCAAGATGAGCGCTTAACAACAGTGGCAGCTGAGCGAATGCTAATTGAGCAAGCAGATGTTAGCCGGAACAAACGCAAAAAAGTGATTGATAAATTAGCGGCCCAGCTGATTTTACAGAATTATTTAGATAGAAATTATTAGAAAGATTGAGGGAGATGAATATGGCACATGATCATAACCATGACCACGAACATGAAGAGCGCGAATTGATTACTTTGGTGGATGAGCAAGGCAATGAAACCTTGTTTGAAATTCTCTTGACCATTGACGGTATGGAAGAATTTGGAAAGAATTATGTCCTTCTTGTACCAGCTAATGCTGAAGAAGATGAAAATGGTGAAGTTGAAATTCAAGCATACTCATTCACAGAAAATGAAGATGGAACTGAAGGTGACCTTCAGCCTATTCCAGAAGATGCTGAAGAAGAATGGAATATGATTGAAGAAGTTTTCAACAGCTTCATGGAAGAGTAAGAGTATTTCTGCCTTTGTCAACTAAAAAAGCAAGGCAAATCTAGAGACTGCCTCAGTTCGCTCAATGAGCGAGGCTGGTATAGATGTCCTGGATAGATTTATTTCGTTCTGGTTAAAAGGAACGAATACCTAAATTTGTTAAACAGATAGTTTATTGTTAACTCGGAGTCTCAAACGTAAGCTATATGATTAATTGAAAAAAGAGAGCTGGTTGATCATTCACTCGGCTCTCTTTTTACTAGGAGTAAAGATGGAGAAGATAGAAAACTGGCTGGACAGCCGAATCGGACTAAATTTTCGGACTGGACTTGGGAGAATGGAGCAGGCAATCCGTTTGCTTGGTCATCCAGAAAAAGCCTACCCAACCATTCATGTAACTGGAACAAATGGTAAGGGATCGACAGTAGCCTTTTTGCAAAACTTATTTGACCAACATCAAAAGAAAGTTGGGACTTTTACCTCACCTCATATGGAAACTGTTCATGATCGGATTTGCTTAAATGGGCAGCCAATTTCGGAGAGCGATTTCTCTAGGTTGGGTGATCAAGTTCGTAAGATGGAGCGAAACGCACTGTTGCCCCAGGATCAACTTTCTTATTTTGAAATCCTCAGTTTAATAGCCTTTTTGTATTTTGCAGAGCAAGAGGTGGATGTAGCCTTGATTGAGGTGGGAATAGGTGGTTTGTTAGATACAACGAATGTCATCACAGGAAGTGTCTCAGTCATTACATCGATTGGCCTTGATCATCAGGAGACCTTGGGAACGAAACTTGAGGAGATTGCAGAGCAAAAAGCAGGGATTTTTAAAGTGGGCAGTCCTGCTGTTATCGGTCCTTTGCCAGAAGTTGCACGACAAGTTTGTCGAGAGCGGGCAAAGGAGTTAAATATCGACTTATATGAGTATGGCCAAGATTTTTCTCTCGAGAACAAGGAGCTTCGGGCTCGTGATTTCTCCTGGCTAGATGTAGAATTAGGCTTGTCAGGGACCTACCAAGAAGAAAATGCGGCCGTAGCTGTGGAAGCTTTTCTTTTATTTATGGAGCGTCAGTCATGGAATCTAGATCTGAGTTTAGTAAAAAAAGCTTTAGCTCAAACTAGCTGGGCAGGCCGTTTGGAAAAAGTCTGCGATGGCATTTATTTAGATGGAGCCCATAATCTTCCTGCAGTTGAGCGCTTGGTTGAGTTTATTAAGCAAGAAAAGGACAAAGAAGTTTTGATCTTGTTTGGGGCTTTAAAGCGAAAAGATTATTCGGAAATGCTTCATTATTTACAAGAGGAACTACCTCAGGCAAGTTTATTTCTGACTAGTTTTTCATATGGTGAAACAATAGGCGAGCAAGAAGCAGGGCAACTTCCCTTTATCAGGGATTATAGAGATTTTCTAAAAGACTATTTGCAGGATGATAATCCTCATCGTTTATTGTTTGTAACTGGGTCTCTCTATTTCATTGCGGAGGTACGTCAGTTTTTAAAAGGAGAGATAAATTGACGGTTGGAAAAGGTCTTTGTTATAATGAGGATGGAACTAGCAAAAAGTAGGCAAAACATACTTCTGGGCCAGCTCTAAAAACCCCCTATGATAAAAGGAGGAAGGATTATGACTTTTTCAAAAAAAGCGACGATTTTATCCCTAACAGCTATAGTAGCTTTTGCTTTGGCAGCTTGTAGCAATGGCAATAATCAAACTCAGCCCTCTCAAGCCAGTCAAGCTAATTCTTCAGTGTCTTCAAGTTCGACGTCAACTTCAACTTCTGCTTCAAGTTCCAGTAGTGCAACGGCTTCGACCTCTTCTTCGTCAGCAACAACCGCTGCAAGTACAGAATTGGACGGAACCTATACAGCTACGCATGAAGGCAATCAATTGACCTTAACGATTTCATCTGGTAAAGGAACCTTGACTACCTTGGAGCGAGATGGCGAGAAAGAAATCGAACAAGTTGAAATTGATAGCACGAATCAGCGAATGATTATTGGCGACGATGTTCATCGCTACTATATCAATGGCAATCAACTGACTGTGGAAGATATTGATCAAGAGCAGGATCAAGATGACACAATTATCTTCACTAAACAATAAGACTTCACAAGACTGGGTACCCCAGTCTTGTTTTTTTATATCTATCAGAAGACCAGTCTGTTTTTGCTTGATTTATTGAGAAGGCCCCGCTATACTTAAATATAAGAAAATTGAGGAGTGGGTGTGTGAGAAAGTTTCGCTTATTGATGTCAAAATATGGTTTCAGCATCATTGTCATGCTATTGGAACTCTTCTTTGTGTTTTGGCTTTTCTTTTATTTAGGTGAAATCAATAAGGATTTATGGATTCTTGTAGTCACCTTATTAACATTTGGGACGATTTTCTCGATTGTCAATCGTTCTATGACACCTGAAAGCAAAGTAACCTGGCTTTTGGTTACTTTTATTCCAGTTGTAGGGCCTCTGATTTATCTCATGTTTGGAGAACGCAGGCTATCTCGGAAAGAAATGAAGCAGTTGCGCAGCATGGACTCCATGAAGTTTCGTGAAGACAATAGCTATGAGCTGAGATTGGACCTGAAAAAGAAAAATAAATCAGCTTTTGGGATAGTTAAGTCCTTGCTTAGTATGGACCATAATGCGGATGTTTACGATGGGACTGCGTCTCAGTATTTTGCTCTGGGAGAAGAGATGTATGCTGCTATTTTAGAAGACCTGAAATCAGCAGAAAAATTCATCTTTCTGGAATACTATATTATCGAAGAAGGCAAGATGTGGAATAGTATACTGGAGATTTTGAAGGAAAAGGCTGCTCAAGGAGTAGAAATCAAGCTCCTCTATGATGACATTGGCTGTATGGCGACTTTACCAGGAGATTATACAGAAACTTTGCGTTCCTTTGGGATTGATGCACATAAGTTCAATAAGGTGATTCCGCGTATGACGGTGGCCTACAACAACCGAGATCATCGTAAAATTCTTGTGATTGATGGTCAGATTGGCTACACAGGTGGTATCAATATGGCTGACGAATACATTAATCATATTGTCCGCTTCGGCCATTGGAAAGATGGTGGGATCCGCTTAGATGGTCGGGCCGTTAAGGCGTTGACCAGGCTTTTTCTAATGAATTGGTACATCAACCGAGGTGAAATTACGGATTTTGATAAGTATCATTTAGAAAACAAAGCAGTAGAAGGCGAGGGGCTCTATATTCCATATGGGAGTGGACCTAAGCCTATGTACCGAACACAGGTCGGGAAAAATGTTTACCAGAATATTATCAGTCAGGCAACGGACTATGTCTATATCACCAGTCCTTATTTGATTATTGACTATGACTTAACTGAAAATATAAAAAATGCTGCCATGCGGGGAGTGGATGTTCGGATTGTCACGCCTTATATTACAGATAAGAAGCTTATTCAACCGATCACCCGAGGATCTTATCGTGAGCTTTTAGATGCTGGGGTGCGCATTTACGAATACACACCGGGCTTTGTTCATAGTAAGAATGTGATCGCGGACGATGAACTAGCAGTAGTAGGCACCATAAACTTTGACTACCGTAGCTTGGTCCATCATTATGAGAATGCTGTACTTTTATATAAAGTACCGGCTTTAGCAGACATAAAAGCCGATTTTGAAAATATTTTTGAGGTGTCAACAGAGGTTCATGACGGTATCTTTAAGTCTACTTGGTACCAAAATCTTCTGAAAGAGATTGTTCAGCTTTTTGCGCCAATGCTTTGATCATGATAAACCTAATGAGAAGGATTTGTTTTACTCTATTGAGGGTACAAATTTCCTTCTCATTTTTTTACGAATAAAAAAGTAAAAGGAGTTTTTCATGAAATTAGAGTTTGTTCAAAGAAAGTCAGAAAGGCCGCTTTCAAAAATCTACCTAAGATTTCGGGAATTAGAAACCTTGGCAAAGACTAAAGCGACCAAAGACAAGCAGGCCTTAAAGCTAGAAGTAGAATCTGCCAAGTAGGTCAGTCTTTCGAGAGGAGTGTAAATGGAAAACTGACAGACAGAAGACTTTTTGATATACTAGTAAAGACTATATTGAGGAGAGTTATTATGTTTGATGAATTCGACAATCAAGAGGCAGAAGTGCAGCTTGAAACGAAAATAGAAGAAAAGAAAGAACAAGAAATCCAGCCAGAGGAAGCGAAAGCGGGAACGCAACTTCAAGAAGAGAGCTTGAAACCTGCGAGTGCTCCTTTTGGACAATTGTTGCTCTGGAGTTTCATAGCTAGCTTCTTCAGTGTGGCCAATCCCTTATTTGCCTCGTTGGCGACAAATCTACAGACGCAAAATCTGTATGCAGGCTGGGCAATGACCCAGGGTCAAGTAGCTTACGGTCAATTTTATGGCACGAGTGGCATGCTGTATTATGTGATAGCGTGGTTGGGAAATCTCTTTATGGGAAGTCTTCTTTTTGCTGTACTGCAATTTTTATCGCTCTTTATAGCTGGAATTTTCCTTTTTCAGTTTATCTATCAAATGACTGGAAAAAAGGTTCTGGCGCAGCAACTACTTCCACTTTTTTATCTCTTGGTCATAACTCTTGGTTTTGGTGGCCTATATGCAAGTATTTTTGTTCTTCCTTTTATCATGTGGAGTCTAAATTTCTTAGCTCGCTATGTCAATGATCAAGTAGGAGATAATGGTTTTATCTTGCTGGGAGCTATTGGAGCCTTGGCTTTCATGGTGGATCCGTTCACTAGTATTGTCTTCTATGGTTTGGTGTTTCTTGTTTGGACCATTTTTCACATTGCCCGTAAACGTTTGGCACGAGGATTTTATCAGTTTTTAGCTAGTTTACTTGGCTTTTCACTGGTCTTTTATCCGCTGGGATACTACACTGTTTGGAAGGGAACTTTTGGTGTAGCTATTAGCCAAGTGACGCATACCTTTGAAAGTCTGAGCTTACAAGTATCTAATCTTCCTGCTTTACTCATAATGAGCGGACTGTTCATAGGTCTTGGTTTCCTAACAGCCTTGGTTATGGGATTGGTGTCTTCAGTAGATAAAAATGCAAAACCTTTCCGATATTTGGGGGTTTTAGGAATTTTAACTCTGTTCTTAGTAAACATCTTTCTACCAAGTCAGGGGAATTTCCAGTTGTTGCCGATGATTCCTTTTGTGGTAATTCTCTTGGCGATTTGGTTTAACAAGAATTTTTCAGAAGGACGTCATACGAGAAAAAGACGGACTCCTTCTATTTGGAAAAATTATTTTGTTGGAAATTTATTTTTACCTGTGTTAGCGATGGCCTTTTTAGTCGCATCACCGGTTGTTCAACACTATCTATTAGCTGGTGAAGAAGCAGAACGTGCTGTGGTTAGCAAGTATATCCGTGAGGAGTCAGCTAAGGACGATAAAATCTATGCTTGGGACAGCACAGCCAGTCTCTACCAATCAACCGGCCGTTTGTCTGCAGCAACTATCTTAAGTCCTAAATTATACTTAGATACCGAAGAGAATAAGATTTTATTGGGAAATCAGTTAGATGCGAATCTACCACGCTATATTGTGGTCAACAAAAAAGTCCCTCTACTAGAGAAAGTCAAAAAAATAATATCTTCAAATTATAAGAAAATTGGTCTAGATACTAGCCAGTTCAAGCTTTACGAGCTTAAATAATTCAATCAATATGTTGTGCCTAAAATAAAAAAAATAAAATTTTGGCACAACATATTGATTTTTTATTTTATAGTGTTATAATGAGTCATGTACGATTGGAGGATAGGAAATGATTACTTTAAGAGAAGAAACAGTGACCTGTATTCCTAATATTTATGTAGTTAAACGCGATGGACGGCGCGTGAATTTTGACGTTGACAAGATTTATAAAGCCTTGGTCAAAGCGGCCTGTGAAGTGACGCCCATGTCTCCTTTGCTTGAAGCCAAGCTTGAAGGAATTACGGAGAAGATTGTTGCTGAAATCACTCATCGTTTTTCTCAGGATGTGAAGATTTATGAAATCCAAAACATCGTTGAGCATGAGCTTTTGAATGCCAATGAATATGCTATTGCCAAGGCCTATATCTCGTATCGAACCCAGCGTGACTTTGACCGTTCTCAGGCCACCGATATTAATTTTACTATTGACAAATTGCTCAATAAAGATCAAACAGTGGTCAACGAAAATGCCAACAAAGACAGCGATGTTTTTAACACCCAACGGGATTTAACAGCGGGTATTGTTGGTAAGTCCATCGGTCTTAAGATGCTACCTCCTCACGTAGCCAATGCCCATCAAAAGGGCGATATCCACTACCATGATTTGGATTATAGCCCTTATACACCAATGACCAACTGCTGCTTGATTGATTTTAAGGGCATGCTAAAAAATGGTTTCAAGATTGGAAATGCCGAAGTAGAGAGTCCTAAGTCTATTCAGACTGCGACAGCTCAAATCTCGCAGATTATTGCCAATGTGGCTTCTAGTCAGTATGGAGGTTGTTCAGCTGACCGAATCGATGAAGTCTTGGCCCCTTATGCAGAACTCAATTACGAGAAGCATTTAAGAGACGCCAAAGATTGGGTACTAGCTGATAAAAGAGCTGAATACGCTTGGGAAAAGACAAAAAAAGATATTTATGATGCTATGCAGTCCTTAGAGTATGAGATTAACACTCTTTTTACCTCTAATGGACAAACTCCCTTCACTTCTTTAGGATTTGGTTTGGGAACCAATCGCTTTGAACGGGAAATTCAAAAATCAATTCTCAACATCCGTATCAAGGGCTTGGGAAGTGAACATCGGACAGCTATCTTTCCTAAGCTGATTTTCACTCTTAAGCGTGGCCTTAATTTAGAGCCAGGAAGTCCTAACTACGATATCAAACAGCTAGCGCTGGAATGTGCGACGAAACGGATGTATCCGGATGTCCTATCTTATGATAAAATCATTGAATTGACTGGCTCTTTCAAGGTACCGATGGGTTGCCGTTCCTTCCTCCAAGGTTGGAAGGATGAGAATGGCCAAGAAGTCAATTCCGGTCGTATGAATCTGGGAGTTGTGACTGTCAATCTACCTCGGATTGCACTGGAAGCTGAAGGAGATAAGGATAAATTCTGGTCCTTATTCTCTGAGCGAATGGCTATTGCTAAGGATGCTTTGGTCTATCGGGTAGAGCGGACCAAGGAAGCAACGCCAGCAAATGCTCCAATCTTGTATCAATACGGTGCTTTTGGGAAACGCTTGGGCAAATATGATCAAGTTGACCAGCTCTTTACTCACCGCAGAGCAACAGTTTCACTTGGTTATATCGGTCTTTACGAAGTTGCAACTGCCTTTTATGGAGGAGAGTGGGAAGACAACCCAGAAGCTAAAGAATTTACGGTGGATATTGTCAAAGAAATGAAGCGTTTGGTTGGTGAATGGTCAGACGAATATGACTATCATTTCTCTGTTTATTCGACGCCATCTGAAAGTCTGACCGACCGATTCTGCCGGTTGGATACTGAGAAGTTTGGGCTTGTTCCAGATATTACAGACAAGGAATACTATACCAACTCTTTCCACTACGATGTGCGTAAAAATCCAACACCTTTTGAAAAATTGGACTTTGAAAAAATTTATCCAGAAGTGGGGGCCTCAGGTGGCTTTATCCATTACTGTGAATACCCTGTTCTGCAACAAAATCCAAAAGCCTTGGAAGCTGTCTGGGACTATGCTTATGACCGGGTTGGTTACTTAGGAACAAATACGCCAATTGACCGCTGTTACAAGTGCGACTTTGAGGGAGACTTCACACCGACTGAGCGTGGTTTCACCTGTCCAAACTGTGGCAATAGTGATCCTAAAACTGTTGATGTAGTTAAGCGGACCTGTGGTTATCTAGGAAATCCGCAAGCTCGTCCGATGGTTAACGGTCGTCACAAGGAGATTTCTGCTCGGGTTAAGCATATGAATGGCTCGACTATTAAATTTTCAGGAAACGAAAACTGATTGAAACTAAATAAGAAGCGGGAGTGATACAGAACATCCGTGTGATGTATCGCTCTTTTTCATTAATCATTAGGAGAAAAAATGGGAAAATATCAACTAGACGATAAAGGTAAGGCTCAAGTAAGACGTTTTCATGAAAAACATTCTACAGGAGCTAGCAATAAAAAGGCGCGGGTGACTAGCCTGCGGGAGCAATTTCTGGCAAAGGCTAGCAATAAGAAGTAAAGTATGGTAGAAAAATGGATGTAGAATTAAGGAAACCAAGACTAGAGGATAAGATCACTATTTTGGAAATGTTAGCAGATTTTGAAGCGACTGGTAGCCGGCATGACGGCTTCTTTGGCGGAGCTGATTTTGCCTACGAGGATTGGCTGGAAACCATTCAGCTGGCAGAAGCCGGGCTGGGTTTGCCAGAAGGTTTTGTACCTTACATTCAGCTTGTGGCTTTTACTGCGGATGGTCAGGCTGTGGGCTTTCTTAATTTGCGTTTGCTACTCAATGACCATCTGCTCCAAGAAGGTGGGCACATTGGTTACAGTATTCGTCCGTCTGCGCGTGGCAAAGGACTGGCAAAAGAGCAACTGAGACAAGGCTTGCAAGTAGCCAAAAGTAAAAATATAAAACGGGCTCTAGTGACCTGCGATAGGGATAATGCTGCCAGCAGAGGTGTGATTCTTGCTAACGGTGGAGTATTAGAGGATATTCGAGGTGGGAAAGAGCGTTATTGGATTGATATAGATTGAGGAAAGCCTATGAAGTTACGACGACCAACTTTGGAAGATAAAGACGCTATTTTGGAGATGATTGCGGAGTTCGATGCAGCAAAATCCTATATGCACGGTGGCATGGGCTCCACTTGGAAGCGAGCAAAGGATTATGAGGATTGGTTAAAGATTGTAGAGCAGCAGGAGGATGCTGCTAATTTGCCAGCAGGCTGGGTTCCTGCCATCCAATTTTTATCCTTTGATGAGACCGGCTTGCCTCTGGGCTTTTTAGCTCTGCGCTTGTCTTTGAATGACAAATTATTTGTGGAGGGCGGGCATATTGGCTATTCTATCCGCCCCAGTCAACGCAGAAAGGGCTTGGCTAAGTTGCAGCTAGAGTTAGGGCTGGCAGAGGCTCGAAAGCAAGGATTAGAACGAGTGCTGATTACCTGCGATGAAGACAACGAAGCCAGCCGACGCACGATTCTCTCTGCTGGCGGTGTTTACGAAAATACAATCGACAGAAGTCAGCGTTACTGGATAAATTTGGAGGATGACGATGAACAATCCCAAACCTCAAGAATGGA
>ERZ772948.1068-NODE-1068-length-16619-cov-4.439688_pt1 | contig 16619 bp, 12 predicted proteins | sample MGYA00511945_ERZ772948 | MGnify/ENA primary metagenome ERZ772948 (study PRJEB29015, sample SAMEA2737927) | human oral metagenome | biome: human oral; feature: human-associated habitat; material: dental | place: China | collected 2141 ... | reverse complement strand
AGCTTCTTGTCCCATTGGACATAGGAGCCCAGACCGACTGGCACACCGCCAACGACAGTCTCAATGACACCACCGATGGTATCCCCGTCTTTCTTAATCTGATCAATATAGGCTTTGATTTCCTCTTCACGTTCTGGATTGACAATCGAAACTTCTGACTGACGAGCACGTTTCTTGATTTCAGAAACGGTCAGATTTTCCGGAACCTCAATGTCAATGCCACCGAAAGTTACGATATGACTAGCTACCTCAACTCCGATTTCTTCTAAAAGACGCTTAGCAACAGCTCCCACCGCAACCCGCATGGTCGTTTCACGCGCAGAAGAGCGCTCCAATGAATTGCGCAAGTCGTCAAAACGATATTTCATACCGCCGACCAAATCTGCATGACCTGGACGAGGTTTGGTAATCTTGCGCAGCCCTTTTTTCTTGTCCTCCACATCTGCTACATTCATGATGTCCAACCATTTTTGATAATCTAGATTGGTCACATTGAGTGTAATCGGTCCCCCCATGGTTCGCCCATGCCGAACACCAGAAGTAATTTCCACTTTGTCACTCTCTATTTTCATACGAGCTCCACGACCGTATCCGCCCTGGCGACGTTTCAATTCTGCATTGATGTAGTCTGCAGTAAGAGGAAGCCCAGCTGGCACTCCTTCAATGATAGCTGTTAAACGCGGTCCATGTGACTCCCCAGCAGTTAAATATCTCATTCCGTTACCTCATCTGTTGTTGCTATTTAGCACTTACTTTTCTAAATAATCTTTCATCTCTTCTAAAGGAATCTGATGAATGGCTGCCCTGCCTAATTCTGGAACAATGACTAATTTGATTGTCTTACCCCGAGCTTTCTTATCATGAAGTAAGGCATGATAGAGCTCTTCTTGTCGCCAAGGTTGATAATCAACTGGGAGCCCAAATTTGCGACACATCTGCTCAATATCTGTGGTAATTCCTTTAGGCATCAGCCCCTTTTTTTCTGCTACACGCGCTACCTGAACCATTCCAATAGCCACAGCTTCTCCGTGCATGACTTTGCCATAACCAGCAGTTGCCTCCACTGCATGACCAATCGTATGTCCAAAATTTAGATAAAGGCGCACACCATTGTCAAGTTCGTCTTCCACTACTAGCTTTCGTTTGACATTACAAGAATGATAGATGATACTTTCTGCGTGCTCCAAAATGGACTCTGGACTACCATCTATGTCAGACAGTTCCTGCCATAGCTCCACGTCCTCAATCAAACCATACTTGATGACCTCTCCCATACCTTCAATCAATTCACGTTGTCCTAAAGTTGTTAAAACATCTGGGTCAATCAGAACCCCGTCCGGCTGAGTAAAAGTACCTACCATGTTCTTAGCCCACGGCGTATTGACTCCTGTTTTCCCACCAATCGAAGAATCTACCTGAGCCGTCAAACTCGTCGGCATCTGTACAAAATGAATGCCTCGCATATAAGTTGAAGCTGCAAAGCCAGCCAAATCACCAACCACACCGCCACCCAAGGCAACAATACCATCACTGCGAGTCATCCCTACTTTAGCGAGAAATTCATAAACTTTATTGACCGTTGTTAAATTTTTACTAGCTTCTCCTTCCAGAAAATCAAATACAAACACTTCAAAGCCAGCAACTTCTAAGCTGTGTTTAACCGTTTCAGCATACAGACTTGCCACATGATTATCTGTGATAACAACGACCTTTTGAGCTGACCATAAACTTGCCAGCCATTCTCCAGCTTTGGCTAAAGTACCTTTTTCAATGACAATATCGTAAGGATGATTGGGGATATTCACATTTAATTTCATAGGCAACTCCTTATTTGTACTTCTTTTCCAATGTCTGCCAAATTTTTTTAGTCGGCATTTCTTTTCCTGTCCATAATTTGAATGCTTCTGCCGCCTGATACAACAACATTCCCAAGCCATTCACTACTTCAACGTCTTGTCCTTTTGCCCATTTTAAAAATGGGGTCTCAAACGGCTGGTAAATCACATCTGCCACAAGAAGTGAATGTGGTAAACGAATACTGCTTGGTATCGGTAAAGCCTTACCGTCCATACCTAAACTGGTCCCATTGACCAATAAAGCAGAAATGTTAATTTTTTCTTGCAATAATTCTTGATTTTCTAAAGGTAATACCCAAATCCTCGTTGCAGTTTTCTGCTGAATTTCATTCATTTTTTGTGAAACGCGTTCAAAAGAGGACTGGCGCGTAAACACAAAAATCTCATCAACACCATCTAAAGCAGCCTGCACAATAATCGCTGTCGCTGCCCCACCAGCTCCAAGCATGACCATTTTCTTACCCTTGACGACAAAAGAAGGCAAGCTCATAAAAAATCCCTTGCCATCTGTGTTATAACCAATCAATTTTCCATTTTGATTCACGACAGTGTTCACCGCCCCAATCATCTGCGCAGCCGGCGTGAGCTCATCTAAAAAAGGAATCACAGCCTGTTTATAAGGCATAGACAAATTGATTCCAAACATATCGTAACGACGAATATTTTCAACAGTTGCTTTCAAGTCATCCTGTGAGATTTCCCAAGCCACATAAACTCCATTAACGCCCGTTTGCTCAAACGCTGCATTATGGATAAAAGGAGAAATACTGTGTTTGATTGGGTTGGCGACAACTGCCACTAAACGAGTATAGCCGTCAATTTTCATTCAAAATCTCCTGAATTTGCTTCATATTGGCAAGAGAAATTTGACCTGGTGCACTGGATTCATCCAAGCTTGCAAACGACCAGCTTGAGCCTGTCAAATCTGCTGTTATCCGCGAAATCTTTCCAATTTGTCCCATGGAAATCGTTACAAAATCTTGATTTGGATTTAAAGTTTTAAAACCACGCGTATAGTTCATCAAGTCTAGTACATCTTGCTCGCTGCGCGCCATAACAGAAACTTTCACCACTTTTGGTGTCAAACTGGTCAATTCAGATAAAATTTCCATCATGTTTTCAGGCGTTTCTTCAAAATTATGATAGCTCAAAACAAGATTTGGAAAATCCAACATTTCCTCAAATCTATTTTTGTGAGAAAAATATTCAAAATCAATATAATCCGGCTGATAAATCGTTGAAATTTCCTTGATGGTAGAAATATATTCATCATCCGTCAATTCAATATTTCCACCTTCGTCAATTGTTCTCAAAGTGAAAATCAATTCACGACCAGCAAATTTTTCAAAAATAGCAGGTGCAACAGTCAAAACCTCATCTTTTGCTAAAAAATCAGCACGCCATTCAATAATGTCCGCGTCATCATAACGCGAGCTATCAATATTCTGCGCTTCCTCTAAATTTTTCGGCATCACTGATACGACTAATTTCATTTGTCCACCTTAATGGTAAATACCTTGAGGTAATTACTTCTTTCATCTTTTTTATTATAAGTAAAATCTGCTGGCAAACCGTATTCTTTCAAATAACGGTGCTTGCTTCCTGCAAAACCTTTTTCAATTTCTTTTTTAAACTTAGTACGTGAAACATTCGCAGCATTTGTACTAGCAATGATAATCCCTTGGGGATTTAAAATTTCCAAAGACTGAGCAATCAACTTATGATAATCCTTCGCCACAGAAAAAGTTTGTTTTTTATTTCTTGCAAAACTCGGCGGATCTAACACAATTACATCATAAGTCAAACCATGTCGTTTTGCATATTTGAAATAGTCAAACACATCCATTACAAAGAATGTATGGTTGCTTAAGTCAAGATTATTCTCTCTAAAATGTGCTTCCGACAATTCACGACTGCGTTTTGCCAAATCAACAGAGGTCGTCTGGCTGGCTTCTCCCATGGCTGCCGCAACCGAAAAAGCTGCCGTGTAGGAAAACATATTTAATAGCGACTTGCCAGCTGCTAGACCGTCTACCAAGCTACCACGAATCTCATGCTGATCGAGGAAAATTCCCGTCATCAATCCATCGTTTAAAAACACTTGATAGCGAACACCATTTTCTAAAATCGTGAAAAATGCTGGTGCTTCTTGCCCATACAAATGAGCGGATTCAACATTCAAACCCTTGAAACGAATTTTCTCATACGCTCCTGTAACTTCTGGAAAGACCTGTTGAAATGCTTGAACAATGGTATCCTTAATTTCGTAAACAAAGAGATTATACCAAGAAAAAACAGCATATTCTTGATACAAATCTATTGTCAACCCACCAAAACCATCTCCTTCTTGATTAAAAAGGCGGTAAGCTGTTGTCTCTTTTGATTGTTGATAAACTTGTCGCTTTGCTTTCGCATGTTGGAATAACTGACAGAAAAACGAGACATCTAAAGTTACTTTCTTCTTTGAGATAAACCAGCCGATACCCTTGTTTTGCTCTGATAAGTATGCGATACCTACAAAATTTCCTTTTGCATTTACCAGTTCTACAACTTGATGATGAAAAGAAAGTGAAGGAAAATCTTGTTTTTCTAAAACAAATCGTCCTTTTTTTATGTTTTCTTCAGTATAAGAAGGAATCGTAAGCTGTTTCATAAGCTCTATTATATCAAATGTTATGAATTTTCTCAAAAAAATGTACTACTTATTACAAAATGATTGCAAAAAATGTGTTCATACGTAAAAATTCTATTTATTCTCAATCGATAAAAATCCTTTCTCTGTTTTTTATCTAGCAAAAGAAAATGCAACATTTTAAATTACCAACTTAAATCAAAAATATGTTATACTTAGTAGTGAAAATTTTAGGAAATAAGACAAGGAAGTATATATTTGTGAAAACTATGACTAGGAAGATACTCAACTTCATGAGTACAAGACTAGGTTTTGTCTTGACCTTACTGACTCTTTATTGGCTGAAAACCATGTGGGCCTATTCTGTTGATTTTAATCTGGATATTCAAGGCGCTTATCAAGTCTTTCTCTCTATCATCAATCCTCTTCCATTAGGATTATTACTGATTGGGCTAGCACTTTATATTAAGAGAACCAAGGTTTTTTACATTCTCGCAGTTACGCTTTACATTTTATTATTTGTTTGGCTCATTTCAAATTCAATCTATTATCGCGAGTTTAGTGATTTTGTCACTGTTAATACCATGCTCGCTTCAAGTAGTGTTTCTGCTGGTCTAGGAGAAGCTGCTCTTGAGTTATTTAGACCTGGAGATTTGATTTACATCATTGATTTTCCAATCTTAGGTTTTCTTTTCTATAAGAAATGGATTCGTTTGGATGATCGGTCGTTCAATAAACGAGCTAGCTTTGCTATTACTGCTCTGTCTAGTATGCTTTTTTCAGCCAACCTCTTTTTGGCAGAAATTGATCGTCCAGAATTATTGACACGCGGCTTCTCCAATTATTATGTTGTCCGCGCCCTAGGGTTGCCAGCCTTTCTTGGCTATAGTGCTAATCAGACTTATAGTGCCAACAAAGAACGCTCTAAAGCAAGTGCTGAAGATTTGAAACCAGTTGAAGAATACGTCAAGTCACACTATGCCGAGCCAAATAAAGAGTATTACGGAATTGCTAAAGGTAGAAATGTCATCTATCTTCATTTAGAAAGTTTCCAACAATTCCTGATTGACTATAAATTAAAGTCTGATGGCAAAGAATACGAAGTAACACCTTTCCTCAACTCACTATATCATTCCAACTCAACTTTTGCTTTTTCTAATATCTTTAATCAAGTAAAAGCTGGAAAAACATCTGATGCAGAAACTATGCTAGAAACTGGTTTGTTTGGTCTCAATCAGGGTTCCTTTATGGTAAACTATGGCGGAACAAACACGCAACAAGCTGCTCCGTATATTCTCTCAAAAAATGGATATAATTCTAGTGCCGTTTTCCACGGAAATGCTGGTAGCTTCTGGAATCGAAACACCACTTACAAACAATGGGGATATAACTATTTCTTCGATTCTTCTTACTTCTCTAAGCAAGACAAAACAAATTCATTCCAATACGGTCTGAACGATAAGATTATGTTCAAAGATTCTATTAAATATCTTGAACATTTACAACAACCATTTTATGCAAAATACATCACCGTTTCTAATCACTATCCTTATACAACTAGCTTGATTGGAGACGAGATTGGTTTCCCACTTGCTTCAACCAAGGATGAAACAATCAATGGTTATTTTGCAACGGCCAATTATCTAGATTCTGCCGTTAAATCATTCTTTGACTACTTAAAAGCATCTGGCCTTTATGAAAATTCTATCATCGTTCTTTATGGTGACCACTACGGTATTTCCAATTCACGGAATCCCTCGCTGGCGCCATTACTAGGCAAAAATTCTGAAACTTGGTCTAGCTACGACAATGCCATGCTCCAAAGAGTTCCTTATATGATTGTTATTCCTGGTATGACAAAAGGAAAAGTCGTTAATACCTATGGCGGGCAAGTTGATCTTTTACCTACTCTGGAACATTTGCTCGGTATAGACTCTAAACAATACTTGCAAGTCGGTCAAGATTTGTTATCATCTAAACATCAACAAACCGTTGCCTTTCGTTCATCAAACTATTTTGTAACTCCTAAGTATACTAGCTACAGTGGACGTACTTACTACACAGAAACAGGAGAAGAAATTACCAATCCAGATGAAACAACTAAGGCAGAATTGGAAAAAATCCGCAACACAACCAATGAGCAGTTGAAAATGAGTGACCTGATTCAAACCGGAGACTTGCTTCGCTTCTATACTGGAAATGATTTAGGAAAAGTGAACCCTAAGGATTATTCTTACACTAATTCACTTAAATCATTATTATCTATTGAAAAGAAAAAAGGTGATGAATCTACAAGTCTTTATAGCAAACGAGGTGGTAATTCAACTGTTGATCTGTTTAATTCCCCAAGCTATCGTGCTCTTCACCCTGAACAATTTGAATCAACAAGTAGCGGTTCCTCCTCATCAACAGAAGAATCCAGCTCTTCTTCTAAATAACCAAAAATCCCATACAAGTAAAATGAACTGTATGGGATTTTATAATGAAACAAAACACTTAATTTAGCAATATTTTGATGACTTGATTAACCCGATCAAAGTAAAACTGCTCTTCGTCATAAGTAATGCCTGTTGCTTTTGCCAACAAAATCAATATTTCCATAAAAAATTGAGAAGAAAAACCTGTAGTGGAATGCAATTCTTCTTCGTCAAAATGTTTAATCAAATGCGCTAATGGGTTCCGAACGGATTTCTCCAACTTTCGCAGTTCTTTGACCATGATTTTAACTTGCTCTGGTAAATCCAACAGTAAAATCAAGCTAGCCAGACTAGAAGAATGAACTGTACTTTCAGCATGGAAAGTACTTAAAATAGGATGATCAGTATTTTTCATCTTTTCAAAATTCCAACGATCGTAACTCGCTTCTCTAGAATTATGAATATAGGATTCAATATCAGGAATTTCTTGCTTAATCAAACGCATAAAAATCCGATAAATCGCCGGACTAACAGCACGAATAAAATCGATCACCTGTTCGTTTTTAAGCTTTGCTTCTAAGTCATATAGATAATTCGCTAATTGCTCATCTTCCTCAGAATCATGACAAAAAAGTTGAAAATCATTTCTAATTTCCAACTGATATTCCATAGCAGGGCGAATATTCAACTCTCTCCGCTCTGCCATGATATATAAAAGTTCAACTAGCTTTGATTCTGCATCGTTCAGTCTTTGAGCCAATTTATAGGCATGAGCATAATCATAGCGAGAAATAGCGTAAATTATCTCTTCTTTGACGTCTAAATTTTCAATCATGATTCTGAAATAAGCGTTTCTAAACCGACTTTCATCATATCTGTAAAAGTCGTTTGTCGTTCTTCCGCTGTTGTGTCTTCATCTGGATGAACTAAACTATCTGAAATGGTCATAATGCCAAGTGCTTCGACATTATATTGAGCAGCTAGATAGTAAAGAGCTGCCGCTTCCATTTCCACAGCCAGAACTCCCATTTTACCAAGTTCGATATTTTTTTCACCATAGTTGGAGTAGAAAACATCTGATGATAAGACACTTCCAACGTGCGTTGTCATACCAAAATCCTTGGCAAGGTGATAAGCCTTATCTAAAAGACGAAAACTTGCAATTTGCGGAAGGTCATATTGAGGCCAATCATTACGAATGATACTTGAGTTTGTCGCTGCTGCTTGCGCTAATACCAATTCACGTACGTGAACGTCTTTATTCAAGGAACCAGCTGTTCCTACACGAATTAAACGTTTCACGCCGTAGTTAACAATCAACTCATGAGCATAGATAGAAATAGACGGAATTCCCATTCCAGTTCCCATAACACTAACACGATGCCCCTTATAAGTCCCTGTATAACCAAACATGTTGCGAACTTCATTAAAACATACAGCATCTTCTAAAAAGTTTTCGGCAATAAATTTGGCACGGAGTGGGTCTCCAGGTAGTAAAATTTTATCGGCAATTTCGCCTTGTTTTGCTGCAATATGGATTGACATAAGTAAGATACCAAGCCCGTCAAAAACCCAAACTGAAAAGTACAAGCGCTAAATAACTTTTCTTAGGAGCTTATTCATCTCAGAAAGGATTGCGTGCGGGTTTTATTCCTTTCGTTTCTAGTTGAGTTCAGAAAGAGATGTGATTGTAAGCTCAATCTTCGACTCTTTTTACATTTATGTTTTTATAGTTCTGCAAGGATTGCTTTTACAAGTCCTTTAAAGTTTTCCTTGATACGTTCTGTCACTTCTACGACTTCTTCATGGTTTAGCTCGCTTTGAAAACCAGCTGCAAAGTTTGTAATAGCAGAAATCCCCAATACTTTCAAGCCTGAGTGGGCTGCCACAATTACTTCCGGAACAGTTGACATACCAACAGCACTTGCACCTAATGTTTGGAAAGCACGGATTTCAGCTGGTGTTTCATAAGTTGGTCCCGTCACACCCAGATAAACTCCTTCTTTCAATTCAATGCCTAATTTTTCGGCTACGGCGTGGGCTTTTTCACGGTAAGCTTTTGTATAAGCATCAGACATATCTGGGAAGCGTGGACCAAATTCATCCAAATTCGCTCCAATCAAAGGATTTTGCCCCGTCAGATTGATATGGTCTGAAATAGCCATTAACGTCCCTGGACCATATCCAATCCCTCCAGCGGCATTGGTAACAATGACACCTTCACAACCTAGTGCTCTCATCACACGAACAGGGAATGTCACCACTTCCATCGGATTTCCTTCGTAAAAATGAAAACGTCCTTGCAAAGCCAGTACTTTCCGACCTGCTAAATCGCCATAAACCAATTTACCAGCATGCCCCACCACTGTTGAGCGACCCCAATTTGGAATGCTTGCATAGTCAATGCTGACAGCATTTTCAATCTCACCAGCTAATTCTCCCAAACCAGAACCGAGAATCAAACCAAATTCTGGTGCGGTAATTCCTTTGTTTTTTAAAAACTGTGCTGTTTCGTTAATCTTATCCATTAAATTCATATCTTTATCCTTTTATATCTTTTTTAATTTTCGCTCGAAAAATGTTGAATGACACAATTCTGTCCCACTCTCAAGAGCATATTCTAATCTTTCTTGTTCTTTTTGAACAGCATTTAGTGCAATACTAATTCGGACTGAATCCATGACAATAACATAAATATAATAACATGTGACATAAAATTCTATTCTCCTTTTGATTTGGTTGATTTTAAAATTTGCACGCCATTTCTTCCAGCAACAATGACCATATCCACCATTTGATTAAAGAGTCCATGTTCCACAACGCCAACTACATGATCTAGCTTTTGCCCAAATTCGACTGGATTTTCAATCACGCCTAAGTCAAGATCAATAATGAAATTCTGCATATCCGTTACATAGCGCTGCCCATTTTTTTCACGAAATGACGGTTTATAGCCTGCATGTTCAAAACGACGGAAAAGCTGTTTTGCACCATATTGTACGACTTCTACAGGCAATTTGAAAGTACCTAATTTACCAACCATTTTACTTTCATCAACTACCCAAATGTAGGTTTTGGTCGGAGTTGCGACAACTTTTTCCATAAGCAGAGCGCCGCCACCGCCTTTGATGCCATTGAAGTCAGTATCCACCTCATCAGCTCCGTCAACGGTCACGTCTACTTCATCTACTTCATCAATTGATTTCAAAGGAATACCTAAACGCCGAGCTTGTTCACTCGTTGTGCTTGAAGTTGTAACTGCTGTTATTTTCAGTCCTTCTTCCTTGATACGCCGTCCAACTTCTTCCACAAAATAATAGGCAGTCGAACCCGTTCCTAAACCAACTACCATACCGTCTTTCACATATTCTGCAGCTTTGATTCCTGCCATTTTTTTGAGGTTCTCCATTTTTGCTCCTTTATTCAATCTGCTTCTAGTATACCATGATTTGCCAACTTTAGCACCAAAAAAATGAAACCACTTTCTTTTTAAATGATCCCTTTTTTACAAACATTCTAAAATCCGAATATTCTATTTTTCTTGATTATAAAACACCAAAAATTCCAGATTTTCTTTGCTATAATTTGATATATCAAACGAATAAACAAATGATATTTGAAGCTTTCTTAAAATTTATTTTATTGTATTAAAAAGAGATGATGAATTTATTTGAACAAAAACAGCATGTAAAAATCTTGCGACGAACCTTGTTTTGCGTTACAATGAATATAGATTGCATAAACACATTATAAGGATTAAATTGATGATAACCAAAGAATTTGATACGATTGCTGCCATTTCCACCCCTCTTGGTGAAGGAGCTATCGGCATTGTTAGACTGAGCGGGACGGACAGCTTTGCCATTGCTCAAAAAATCTTTAAAGGAAAAGATTTGAGTACCGTTGCCAGTCACACACTAAATTATGGGCATATTATTGACCCAGAAAAAAACGAAATTTTAGATGAAGTTATGATTGGAGCTATGCGTTCTCCTAAAACCTTCACGCGCGAAGACGTGATTGAGATTAACACCCACGGTGGAATCGCTGTGACCAACGAAATTCTCCAATTAGCTATTCGAGAAGGTGCTAGAATGGCGGAACCTGGTGAATTTACCAAGCGAGCCTTTCTCAATGGACGTGTGGATTTGACGCAAGCAGAGGCTATTATGGACATTATTCGGGCAAAAACGGACAAAGCCATGAATATCGCCGTCAAACAACTGGACGGTTCTCTGTCCGACCTCATTAACAATACACGTCAGGAAATTCTTAACACACTGGCTCAAGTTGAGGTCAATATTGACTATCCAGAATACGACGATGTTGAGGAAATGACTACCAAACTGTTGCGTGAAAAAACAGCTGAATTTGAAAAACTTCTGTCTCAACTTTTAAAAACAGCTCGCCGCGGTAAGATTCTGCGCGAAGGAATTTCTACTGCTATTATTGGTCGCCCAAATGTTGGCAAATCTAGTCTCCTTAACAACCTGCTCCGTGAAGATAAGGCTATTGTAACGGACATTGCTGGAACCACTCGCGATGTCATTGAAGAATATGTCAACATCAACGGAGTGCCACTCAAGTTGATTGATACTGCGGGTATTCGTGATACAGATGATATTGTCGAACAAATCGGAGTAGAGCGTTCCAAAAAAGCGCTCCAAGACGCTGACCTTGTACTTCTTGTGTTAAATGCTAGTGAGCCATTGACAGAACAAGATCGCAAACTGTTAGAAATCAGTCAAGACACCAATCGTATCTTGCTGCTCAATAAAACTGACTTAGAGGAGAAGATCGAAGTTGACCAGCTTCCCGATGACTTTATCAAGATTTCTGTTCTTCAAAATCAAAATATTGATAAAATCGAAGAACGAATCAACCAACTTTTCTTTGAAAATGCAGGCATTATAGAACAAGACGCTACTTATCTCTCTAACGCTCGCCATATTTCTCTGATTGAAAAAGCTGTCGAAAGTCTCCAAGCTGTCAATGAGGGACTGGATTTAGGAATGCCTGTTGACTTAGTGCAAGTAGATCTGACTCGGACCTGGGAAATCCTTGGTGAAATAACAGGTGACGCCGCTCCTGATGAACTCATTAGCCAACTTTTCAGCCAATTTTGTTTGGGAAAATAATAGTAAACAAATTCGAACAAAAACAAGTAAGCTCTATGATTTCTATAGGAATAACCTTAGAAATCATAGAGCTTCTTACTTTTCATCAAAAAGAGAATAAGACAGAACTAAACATTTAAAATTTTTAGTTCGTAGTTTCAGCCTTTCATTACTCAACCGATAAAATGGCAGAAACTTCGTTCTCACAGAGCAGACACAACATTACGATCTAATTGTCATGAATGGAGAACCTTCTGTATTATCAGTTGGATCCAAACTCCGTACTCTAAATAAATAATCTACTGAATAATAGCCATTATTATTAGCATTATACGGATCCATTACGTAAGTCATTCCGTTGTTATAGCCCCTCATGACTAGCTCATGCGTAACAGGATAATTTGCAAATATACTGGTTCCTACTGCACCAAGCACATGGTGTCCCATAGCAAGTGCTTCTCGCACAGCTGCAGTTGACCCTAAAGTCTCTGTTTTTAGGCCCCAATGCCGTGCTGCTAATACAATTCCGTGGCTCGTTGTTCCGTAACTTCTCTTATTAAATTCATTCGTAGAGTGATAGAGATAATCGGCCACAGTCGTTGGCAAGACAGTCTGTCCTGTAATACCAGAAATTGCCATAGCGACTGTCGTTGGAACGCAGCCTGTTGCAGCAAACGTATAGCCACCATAAGTTCGTCTTGCCCAACGACTATCACGTTGAGAAAAATATGGTGTCGGATAAGACGTTTTAGAAACTTGTACTGTGGTGCCCGCCACTCCAACGAGTTTACCATTGTTTTGAATGTAATACAAATGAATATTGTATTCGCCGGTTGAGTTCTTATGGTCACTCGCTTTCACAGTTATATTATAGGTACCGTCTGATCGTTTTGTAGCAGTGTACCAAATGATGTCATCTTGACCATTCACACTAGACCAAGTTGGCAATTTCACTTCACGAACACCATAAGGACTGGAAACATTAGACACTACCACGTCAAATGTTCCTGTTTTAGGATTATTATTTTGGATAGTAATTTTTCCAGTTGGTTTAAGGTTTTCCGCAGAAATTGTCACATTGGTTGATGTACCGCCTACTCCAATTAATGTTCCATTGTTTTGAACATAGTACAAATGAATATAGTACAAACCGGTTGAATTCTTATGATCACTTGCTTTAATGAATGCCTTATAAGTTCCATTGGCCTGTCTAGTAGCAGTGTACCAGATAATATCATCCTGACCATTGACATTAGACCAAGTCGGTAATTTCACTTCACGAACACCATCTGGATTAGAAACATTGGAGACAATTACTTCAAAAGTTCCTTTATTCGCATCTTTATTTTGAATCGTTAATGTACCTTTTGGACGTGCAATTGAAACTTCTGTCGTTGTACCACCTATTCCAACGAGTTTACCATTGTTTTGGATATAATACAGATGAATGTGGTATAAACCTGTACTTCTTTTATGGTCACTCGCTTTGACAGTTGCTTTGTAAGTCCCATTGGCCTGTCTAGTAGCGGTATACCAGATAATATCGTCCTGACCATCCACATTAGACCAGGTCGGTAATTTCACTTCACGAACACCGTAAGGGCTAGAAACACCTGAGACAATCACATCAAAGGTTCCTGTGTTAGGATTATTATTCGCAATTGTAATATTGCCTTTTGCTCTTGCTAAAGATACAATTACTTGCGTTCCTGTTACTCCAATGATTTTGCCATTGTCTTGGATATAATACAGATGAACATTATATAGACCTGTTGAATATTTGTGATCACTTACCTTGACGGTCGTCTTATACGTTCCATTGGCTTGCTTTGTCGCTGTGTACCAAATAATATCATCTTGACCATCTACATTAGACCAGGTCGGTAATTTCACTTCACGAACACCATCTGGACTGGAAACGCCTGAGACAATCACATCAAAAGTTCCTGCGTCTGGATTGTTATTTGTGATAGTCAAAGTACCTTTAGGACGCGCAATCGAAACGGTTGTCGTTGTTCCTGTTACTCCTACCAACTGATTATTTTCTTGGATATAATATACATGAATATTATACTCCCCAGTTGATTTTTTATGATCAGTCGCTTTAACTGTTACTTTGTAAGTTCCATTGGCTTGCTTCTTAGCAGTATACCAGATAATATCATCTTGACCACCGATGCTGGACCAAGTTGGAACTTTCACTTCACGAACGCCATAAGGACTAGAAACATTGGAAATAAGGACATCAAAAGTTCCTGTGTCAGGATTATTATTAGCAATAGTCACTTTTCCTTGAGGTCGTCCAAATGAAAGCTCGGTAGTTGTTCCACCTACGCCAACCAATTTTCCATTATTTTGAATGTAATAAAGGTGAATGTGATAGAGTCCTGTAGAAAATTTGTGATCTACTGCCCTTACTGTTACTTTATAGGTTCCATTAGTTTGCTTTGTCGCTGTGTACCAGATAATGTCATCTTGACCATTGACATTAGACCAGGTCGGTAACTTCACTTCACGAACGCCATAAGGAGCAGAAACATCTGACACAATCACATCAAAGGTTCCTGTGTTAGGATTATTGTTTTGAACCGTGATTTTTCCCTTTATTGGCTGATTTGCAGCACGATTGCTTGGAGTTGCCTTATTCGTAAATCGTCCAGTATAATCCACGCTTTGGTCAAATACATGACGACCAGGTAGTAGTTCAGCTTGCGAAGTAAACTGCCAAGCACCTGCTTCACTATTATATTTCAGTGTTTTCGCATCATCTGCACTTAATTTTGAAGTTGGATATTGCGCTACCCAGAAATTCTCCAAGCCAAATTGCTCTGTTTGGATTGGTCCTTTCGTTCTGAGATTATTTCGATCAAGCCAACTTGCACTTGTATAGTACATCAAATTTGAAAAGCCCATACGCCGCATTTCATCTGCCCAAGCTTGAGTAGTTGCATTGATATTTGAACGCATATCAGAATCTTCAACATCATTTACCATAACAGTTGAGGAAGGAAGGTTCAATCGCCTTGCTTCCTCTGCAAAATAGCGCGCTTCTGCTCTTGCTTCTGCTTCATTAGTATAGTGAGAAAAAGCATAAGCCGATACTTGCATACCTGCTGCTTGTGCATTCCGTGTTTGAGAAGCCGCATAAGGATTTTTATAGCTCGTTCCTTCTGTTAATTTGACAACAACCCCATTTACCCCTTTTTCAGCTAAATATTGATAATCTTCTTTGCTGATATGTCCATTATGACTGCTGACATCCACAAAAGTTGATTTTTTCACTTGTGCATCAGGATTACTTCTAGCTGTTGCTTGATTATTCTGCGCAGCAAAAAAAGTTGACTTGTTGTCTTTTTTAGTCTCAGTTGTAGTTGTCGAATTTTCTTTTACAACATTTTGTTCTTCTGAAACTTTAGCTTCAGTTGAAGCGGTTGATGAAGCAGTTGCTTCATTTTTAGATGAAGAAGATGAAGTTGTTTGATTTATTGGAGCAGTTTGAGTTACTTCTTTTGTTTGGAGTTCAACTGAAGAATGAGCTTCTTGTTTATTGACTTCTACTGTCGGCTGTGGCGTAGAAGTTTTTACAGATTCATCAGCAAAAATTTGCTGTGAACTAGCTGCAATTAAAATAGCTGTGCTTGCTAAATAAAATAAACTTTTCTTTTTCATTTTATTTCTCCATTTTAAAATAAGCCTGCTATAAAAATATAGCAAGCTAACTATTTCTTTTAAGAATTATTTTACAAAGTCCAACAATGCAAGGAAGCTGTCTACTTCAAGTGAGGCACCACCAACAAGGGCACCATCAACATCTGGACATGCCATGTATTCAGCTACATTGTTCGGTTTTACTGAGCCGCCGTATTGTACACGTACTTTGTCAGCCACTTCTTGACCAAAGTCAGCTGCTACAACATCACGAACTGCTTTACACATTTTTTGAGCATCATCTTGAGTAGCTGATTTACCAGTACCGATAGCCCAGATTGGTTCATAAGCAATGACAAGAGAAGACACTTGTTCTGCTGTCAATCCTTTAAGGGCTGCAGATACTTGAGCACCTACAAATTCCACTGCTTTACCAGCTTCGTAAGTTTCAAGAGATTCACCACAGCAGATAATTGGAAGAAGACCGTTGCGGAAGATAGCATGAGCTTTCTTGTTGATCTCTTCGTCTGTTTCATGGAAATAGTCACGACGTTCAGAGTGACCAATTACAACATAATCAAGACCCATTTCAGAAAGAACTTTGGGACTATTTTCACCAGTAAATGCACCAGCGTCTTCAAAATAAGTATTTTGTGCAGCAACTTTAAGATTTGAACCTTTTGCTGCAGCAAGAACTGTCGTCAAATCAAGTGCAGGAGCTGCGATACCTGCTTCAACAAGATCAGATGAAGGAAGTTTACTTGCAACTGCTTCTACAAAAGCTTTAGCTTCTTCTGGATTTTTGTTCATTTTCCAGTTACCAGCAATAAATGGTTTACGTGACATTTCACATACCTCTTCTTTTTTTATTTACATCTATTATTTTACCATAATTTAATAGAGAAATAAAGACTGAGTCGAATGAAATCATAAAAAAGAAAGCCCCGCA
>ERZ772948.1063-NODE-1063-length-16648-cov-3.683240_pt1 | contig 16648 bp, 16 predicted proteins | sample MGYA00511945_ERZ772948 | MGnify/ENA primary metagenome ERZ772948 (study PRJEB29015, sample SAMEA2737927) | human oral metagenome | biome: human oral; feature: human-associated habitat; material: dental | place: China | collected 2141 ... | reverse complement strand
GGGCCAGGCCGCTTCCAGCGGCGGAAACGCATCGCCCGGCTTGAGCGCCGCCAGCGGCGGCAGGCTGCGCGCGCTTTCAGCGTCCGGCCCGCTCATGACGGCAGCTCCTGCTCATGCACGCCCAAGCAGCCCGCGCGCCAGTCGTCAAAAAAATACTGCAACGTCAGCCGCACCGTCTCAAAGGCCAGCTGCGGCCAGGGCGCCTGGCTTTCGGCAAACAGGCGCGTTTGCCGCGTTTCATGCCCGAAGCCGCCGGGCAGGCCCTGCCGCAGGCATTCCTCCAGCAGCGGGGCCAGATAAAACACATGCACCTGCCCCACTCGCGGCACGCTGATCACGGAAAACAGCGCCCCCGGGCGCACATGCCGCCCTGCCTCCAGCGCGGCTTCCTCGCTGGTTTCACGCAGCGCGCCGCCGCGCAGCGTCTCGCCCAGCTCCATGAACCCCGCCGGCAGCGTCCACAGCCCTTTGCGCGGCTCTATATCGCGCTGGCACAGCAGCACGCGCCCATCTGGCGCGAAAGGCAGCGTGCCCACCACCAGCAGCGGGTTCTGGTAATGCACCAGACCGCAGGCCGTGCACACATCGCGCTGGCGCGTGTCGCCATCATCCGGCAGGCGCCTGGCGGTCGGCGCGCCACAGCGGCGGCAGTAATGAATGGCAGGAGCGGGCATGAGCAGCATTGTGCCTTTGCGCCCCGATCTGACATGCTGCAGGCTGCCCAGCGCAGGCCGCCCAGGTCCGCACTTTTCTCACCCACGAACAAGCTTTGAACAGACTCTCAGGCCCTGGCAAAGGCGCGGGGGGCCTTGATTTGCCCAGCTGTCATGCCTTGCCCCCTTTTGCGGATAGATCTGGAAACAACATCAAAATCAGGAGCAAATTTGATAGACGGAAACACGCTTTTGCGCATATCCAACTAGGACATGACGCTATGAATAGAGGAGCGAAATAACGCTGCGCACCCGGCCCATGCTTGCGGCCCGCGCATTCACACTCCATTCACTGCTGTTCCGGTCTGCGCTTTTCGCGCCCACGGCGGGCTGCGAGCGAAATCAGCGAGCCGCCGGAGGGTTTTCCCGCTGTGGGCATCGGGTATAACGCCCGGCTTTCCACCCACCCTCTCAGGAGTTCAGAAACCCATGCAAGTCCGCACCGAAAAAGACACCTTTGGCCCCATTGACGTGCCCGCCGACAGGCTCTGGGGCGCGCAAACGCAGCGCTCGCTGCAAAACTTTGACATCAGCGGCGAAAAGCAGCCGCGCGAAATCATTCACGCGCTGGCGCAGGTGAAAAAAGCCTCGGCCACGGTCAATCACCGCCTGGGGCTGCTGGAGGAGAAAAAGGCCAAGGCCATCGTGGCCGCCGCCGATGAAGTGCTGGCCGGCAAGTGGCCCGATGAATTCCCGCTGGTGGTGTGGCAGACCGGCTCGGGCACGCAAACCAACATGAACGTCAATGAAGTGCTGGCCAACCGCGCCAGCGAGCTGCTGGGCGGCGTGCGCGGGCAAGAGCGCCTGGTTCACCCCAATGACGACGTGAACAAAAGCCAGTCCAGCAACGACGTGTACCCCACCGCCATGCACGTGGCCGCCGTCACCGCCATTGAAAGCCGCCTGCTGCCCGCCATTGCCAAACTGCGCGCCACGCTGCAAGCCAAGAGCGCGGCGTTTGCCGATATCGTGAAGATTGGCCGCACCCACTTGCAAGACGCCACGCCGCTGACGCTGGGCCAGGAGTTTTCCGGCTGGGTGGCGCAGCTGGACCACGGCGAAAAGCACCTGCGCTCGGCCCTGCCGCACCTGTATGAGCTGGCGCTGGGCGGCACGGCGGTGGGCACGGGGCTGAACGCGCCCAAGGGCTACGCCGAAGGCGTGGCCGCCGAGCTGGCGCAAATCACGCAATACCCCTTTGTGACCTCGCCCAACAAGTTCGAGTCGCTGGCCAGTTGCGACGCGCTGGTGTTCGCCCACGGCGCGCTCAAGACGCTGGCGGCCAGCATGATGAAGATTGCCAACGACGTGCGCTGGCTGGCCAGCGGCCCGCGCAGCGGCATCGGCGAAATCAGCATTCCCGAAAACGAGCCAGGCTCATCCATCATGCCCGGCAAGGTGAACCCCACGCAGTGCGAGGCCGTGACCATGCTGGCCGCGCAAGTGCTGGGCAATGACGTGGCCATCAACGTGGGCGGTGCCAGCGGCAATTTCGAGCTGAACGTCTTCCGCCCGATGGTGGCGCACAACTTCCTGCAAAGCGTGCGCCTGCTGGCCGACGGCATGGTCAGCTTCAACGACCACTGCGCCGTGGGCATAGAACCCAACCGCGCGCGCATCACCGAGCTGGTGCAGCGCTCGCTCATGCTGGTGACGGCGCTGAACCCGCACATCGGCTACGACAAGGCCGCCTTCATTGCCAAAAAAGCGCACAAGGAAGGCACCAGCCTGCGCGAAGCGGCCATTGCCAGCGGCTTTCTGACCGCCGAGCAGTTTGACCAGTGGGTGGTGCCCGCCGACATGGTGGGCAACCTGCGCTAGGCGCGCCCCCGCGCTTTCGTGAGCGCCCGCAAAGAGCGGGCCGCCGCCGGGCTGCTGGCGGCGGCCCGTTTTTTTCATGCGGGCTTTACACTGCCGCACTTTTTGCCTGCGCGCACCGGCCTGGTTGGGTCGGCGGCGCATGGCGGCCTGCCTTTCTTTTTTGGAGATCCGCGAATGTCCCCCCTGAAAACCTTGTGTGCCGCCGTCGCGCTGGCTTGCGCCCTGCTGCCCGCCAGCGCCCTGGCCGCAGGCAAAGTGCTGTTTCTTTCCACCGACGAGCTGACCTCGCCCGGGGTCAATGGCGTCGAAATCATGAACGGCGCCTACGAAGCCTTCGAGCAGGCCGCAGGCGGCGCGGCCAACATCATCGACAAGCGCCAGTACCTGACCAATGGCACGCTGGCCGCCAACGACTTCACGGGCGTGGACGTGGTGGTCGTGCAGTCGGTTTACAAGCCCATCACGGCAGCCAACATGGCCTTTCTTGCCAACCTGATGCAGACCCGGCCTGATTTGACCTTCGTCATATTCATTGACGGCTGCTGCTCCACCGCCGCCAACATCACCCCGCCACGGCCGCCCTCTCCGCCATGACGGGCTGGACGCTGGGGCGCAGCAGCAGCGGCGGCAACATCAGCTCCCCGCTCAACGCCAGCTCGCCCTACCAGGCTGGTTTTGCAGGCGTGCCGCAGCTCATGGGCAATGCGTACGACCTCATCACCAACGTGCCCAGCGGCTACGCCCTCTTTCTGAACCACGGCGCAACGCCGCCCGCCACGCTGACCACGCCCACCAACGCCTACGGCCTGGTGCTGCCGCAAAAGCGTGCCAGTGCAGGGCAGGGCGCTTGCACCGTGTTCGTGGCCGATACCAGCATCTTCCACAACCCGCCGTACAGCCCGCAGCGCGGGCCGCTGGCTGCTGCCGCACTGGCCGCTGCGCGTAATGCCAGCGGCGCCTGCGCGGGCAACACCATCGAGCCGGACCTGACGCCTGAACTCTCCGGCCCCAACGCCCTGCAACCGGGCGTGCCGCAAACCTACAGCGTGACTGCGCGCAACATCGGCCTGTCCGGCAGCACCGACGGCAAGGTGACTGTGCAACTGCCCACTGGCATGGACATCGTGCCCGGCTCCTTCCCGACCAGCTGCACCTGGACCGCGCCCAATCTGGAATGCACCCTGCCCGCCATTGCCGCTGGCGGCAGCGCCCCGGCCATCAGCTTCGCCGCCACGCCCTCCGTCACCGGCCCGCTGACGCTTCAGTCCCGCGTGACGAACGTAACGGGCGAAGCCAATCTGGCCAACAACGCCGCCAGCGCCTCCCGCACCGGCGCGCCGCGCGGCAACCTCACCGTCGGCCTGCCCGTTCAGTCCGTTCCCGCGATGGGCGGCTGGGGCCTGGGCCTGCTGGCTGCTGCGCTCGGCTTCATGGGCGCGCGCCGCCAGCGCAAGGCGGCCTGAAAACCTGTTCAGGGCACTTGTTCAAAGGCCGCCGCGCGCGGCCTTTTTACTGCTTGTCATGCCGGATTTTCTTGGCCTGCGTGGCATCTTTTTTTGCTCCTCTCTTCATAGCATGATGTCCTAGATGAAACTGCGCCGAGCGGCATTTCAGACCCATCAAATTTGCTCCTTTTTTTGAGTGAGCCTGGCAGGTGAGACAAGCGATTTAGGCGGAAGGGCTGAAGAGCGCAAGCAAACATGGGCGATTGATTTGCGGCGTGAAGATTGACGCGGCGATTGCAGTCATGACGGTGGCGTGAATGACGCGCCTTGTTTGGCCGCGAGCGTGGATGTATGGGTTTTCATCGTTTGGCCAGGGCGGAATTCATCGCTGCTGCATGGCCATACTTAACGCCCTATTCATCACCTGTTCAGTCTGCCGGGGGAAATGGACTGTTTTTCGGGCGCTCTTTTTTCTGCATTCGCCCGATTTTTCCGGCCTTGCCCGAAGGCGCTATTTCTTGTCCTCCATTTTTTGCGCCTTGGGCAAGGCGCCTTTGGATTGGGGGTGCAATAACCTCGCGTTCAAATTCCAACCAATATTTTTTTGTCTGCTGGTTTTCTTTTGCGGACGGGGCGGATTCATGTCCGCGCTCTGGTTTTTGCCAGAAATAGGGCTGTCGGCACAAGAATGAATTGAATCGGGGCATCATGATTCTTTTTCTTTCATGAAAATCTTCATGATTCCCGAACCAGCCATTTCCGCAAATGGCGCGTGGGCGGCGCAAGCCCTTGCCTGGAGCCTTGCCTGCAATCTATGGCAGGCAGTCCGCGCGCGATTGGGGGTGCGGGGTCAGGTCGCGCAGGGTGGCGCGAAAGCGGCGGGCGTTGTCGATGTAGTGCTGGGCGCTGCGGCGCAGGCCCTCGATCTGCTCTGGCGTGAGGGCGCGCGCCACGCGGGCAGGGCTGCCGATGATCAGGCTGCCGTCCGGGAACTCCTTGCCTTCGGTCACCAGCGCGCCCGCGCCTACCAGGCAGTGCCGGCCAATGCGCGCGCCATTGAGCACGACGGCGCCGATGCCGATCAGGCTTTCTTCGCCTATGGTGCAGCCGTGCAGCATGGCCTTGTGGCCGACGGTGACGCGCTCGCCTATGGTCAGCGGCGCGCCAGGGTCGGCGTGCAGCACGCTCAAGTCTTGCACGTTGGCGCCTGCGCCAATGCGGATGCGCTCCACGTCGCCGCGCACTACGCAGCCGAACCACACGCTGGCATCGGCCTGCACCAGCACCTGGCCCATGATTTCGGCGGAAGGGGCCACCCAGGCGCTGGGGTGCACCTGTGGCGAAAAGTCATTGACGGCGTAAAGGGGCATGCTCGGTTTTCCTCTGCTGGGGTGATGCGGAAGTTCATTCTAGGAGGCCAGCATGGAAGGCCAGAAGACGGGTCGGCAGCCCGGCAGGCCGCGCGCGGCGGGCAAGCGCCGAAAATCGCTCTTCATGAATCTTTCCTCTTCTCCGCCCGCCACGCCGGCCCGGCCTCAGGCGCTGTGGCGCGTGCACTTGCAATTGCTGCTGATGGCTGTGCTGTGGGGCGCCACCTGGTCATGGGGCCGGGTGCTGGCAGGCAGCATGCCGCCGCTGACGGCCGCCGCCTGGCGCTGCGTGGTCGCCAGCGCGGCGCTGCTGTGGTGGATGCGGCGCGCGGGGCGGCTGCGCGCCATGCTGGCGCTGCCAGGGCGGCAGTGGGTGCGCCTGGCGGCGGCTGCGGCGCTGGGGGTGTTTGGCTACGCGGCGTGTTTCATGAGCGGGCTGCGGCTCATCCCCGCCAGCCGTGCGGCAGTCATCACCACGCTCACGCCCGCCCTGACGCTGCTGTGCGGAGCGCTGCTGTTTGGCGAGCGGCTCAATGGGCTGATTGCGCTGGGCATGGCGCTGGCCGTGGGCGGGGCGGCGTTCGCCATCTCGCACGGACAGCCGCTGCAGCTGCTGGACGGCGGGCTGGGGCGCGGCGAGTGGCTGATTCTGGGCTGCGTGGTTCTATGGGCGGGCTACACCCTGGCAGGCCGCGCCGTGCTGACCGGCATGGATGCTTACACCACCGCCACGGCCACCACGGCACTGGGCGGGCTGATGCTGCTGGCCGCCAGCCTGGCTGTGGACGGCGTGGCGGGCTGGCGCACGGCCTGGCACGCGCCAGCGCAAGGCTGGGCCGCTCTGCTGGCGCTGGCGCTGCTGGGCACGGCTGTGGCTTATTCGCTCTACTTCGGCGGCGTGAAGGCGCTGGGCGCGGGCGGCGCAGCGGCCTATCTGACGCTGGTGCCCGTTTTCGGCATGGGCCTGGCCGCGCTATGGCTGGGCGAGCCTGTGCATATTTCCCTGGCCACGGGCGGCGCGGTGGCCGTGCTGGGCATGGCGCTGATGCACTGGGGGCGTAGGCAGGATCATTGACGCGCCCGGCCCAGGCGGCGCGGTTTTCCAGAACCTGCCCGAAGCCTGTCCGTGAGGGCGCAAAAATGCGCACTGGCGCACTGGCGCACTGGCGCGCTGCGGGACGCTTTGGGTGCGCTCAAGCCCCCCTGTAAATTCAAAAACAGGAGCGAATTTGAAGGATTGAAAACGGGTCTAGCGCAGTTTCCACTAGGACATCATGCTATTGATAAAGGAGCGAAATATGCACGCATTCGGCCTTTCATCCGTCTTGCTGCCCGTGTTTGCCAGCTTTCGCCAGCCTGCCGCTTCGCGCATGCAAGCCATGAGCCGGAGGCGCTTGGAACCCGCTCACAGCCTGGCCGCGAGGTGAGGACGGGCTGCAAGGCGGCATACCGCGCATATCGCAGACGGGCTTTGCAGCCCGCTTGCGGCTTGGCAAGGATTTGCCAGGCCCCAACCGCCCGAGTCCGCTCTTTGCCCTTTGCTTCTCGCAGCCAGACTCCGGGCAGGTTCTGATGAGGCGGACGCGGGCAGCTATGATTTTGATAGCCGCTTTGCTTCCATCGCCTTTCCATCCGTCTTTCCTCTGCCATGCCCGCTGCCTGCACCCTGCCTCTGATCGCCCTGGCCGGCCCCACGGCCAGCGGCAAGACGGGCGTGGCCGTGGCGCTGGCGCACTGGCTGGCCGCGCGCGGGCAGGCGGCGGAAATCATCAGCGTGGATTCGGCGCTGGTGTATCGCGGCATGGATATTGGCACCGCCAAGCCCACGCTGGCCGAGCGCGGCGGCGTGCCGCACCACTTGCTGGACGTGCGCGATCCGCTGCACGCCTACAGCGCGGCCGACTTCACGCGCGATGCCACGGCGCTGATGGCCGACATCCGCGCACGCGGCGCGCTGCCGTTGCTGGCTGGCGGCACCATGCTTTATTTCAAGGCGCTGGCCGAAGGGCTGCACCACATGCCTGCCGCGCAGCAAGACATTCGCCGCCAGATTGAGGCCGAGGCCGCCGAACGCGGCTGGCCCGCGTTGCACGCCGAACTGGCGCGGGTGGATGCGGCTACGGCAGCCCGCCTGGCCCCGGCAGACAGCCAGCGCATCCAGCGCGCGCTGGAGGTGTGGCGCGCCACGGGGCGGCCCCTATCCAGCTTTCACGCCCAAGCGCGCCGCGCGCCTGGGCCTGATGATGGCGGGCCGACAGACGCGCTGGGCTACAGCCAGGAGCGCCTGTTTTCGCTGGAGCCAGCCGATCGCGCCTGGCTGCACGCGCGCATTGCCGCGCGGTTTGAGTCCATGCTGCAAAACGGCTTTCTGGACGAAGTGCGGGCGCTGCGCCAAAGAGGCGATTTGCATGCCGGTTTGCCCGCCATGCGCTGCGTGGGCTACCGCCAGGCCTGGCAGGCGCTGGAAGACAACTGGCCGCTGGCCGAACTGCGCGAAAAAGGCATTGCCGCCACGCGCCAGCTCGCCAAGCGGCAACTGACCTGGCTGCGCGGCATGCCCCGCCGCCAGGCGATTGCCACGGGCGAGGGCCAGACGCCGCAGCAGCTGGCGCAGGCCATCGCGGCAGCCTGGGCGCGGCAGACGCGGGGCGGGTAGCGCGCCAGCGGCAAGGCCAGCAGGCCGCTTGCTGGCAGATCAATCGTCAGCCAATGGGGCTGGCTGCGGCTCGTCTGGCGGCAAAGGCTTGGCGGGCATTGCGCAAAAGGGCGCTTCCTATAATTTCAATTTCCACCCCAGCGAAGGCCCGCCGCCTTCGCATCTCACCCCGACATGACCAAATTCGTCTTCGTCACCGGCGGCGTGGTGTCGTCCCTGGGCAAGGGCATCGCCGCCGCCTCGCTGGCCGCCATTCTTGAATCACGCGGCCTCAAAGTCACCCTCATCAAGCTCGATCCCTACATCAACGTCGATCCGGGCACCATGAGTCCCTTCCAGCACGGCGAAGTGTTCGTCACCGACGACGGCGCCGAAACCGACCTGGACCTGGGCCACTACGAACGCTTCATTGAAACGCGCATGAAGCAGGCCAACAACTTCACCACGGGCCGCATCTACCAAAGCGTGCTCGAAAAAGAGCGCCGGGGCGACTACCTGGGCAAAACCGTGCAGGTCATCCCGCACGTGACCAACGAAATCCAGGAATTCATCAAACGCGGCGCGGGCATCGGCACGCCTGACGCCGTGCAAGTGGCCATCTGCGAAATCGGCGGCACCGTGGGCGACATCGAGTCGCTGCCTTTTCTGGAAGCCGTGCGCCAGCTCAGCCTCAAGCTCGGCCCCAACAACAGCGCCTTCGTGCACCTGAGCTACCTGCCGTGGATCGCCGCCGCAGGCGAGCTGAAAACCAAGCCCACGCAGCACACCGTGCAAAAACTGCGCGAAATCGGCATCCAGCCCGACGCCCTGCTCTGCCGCGCCGACCGCGCCATTCCGCAGGACGAAAAAGAAAAAATCTCGCTCTTTACCAACGTGCCGCTCTGGGGCGTGATCTCCATGCCCGATGTGGACACCATCTACAAGGTGCCCCGCCTGCTGCACGAGCAGGGTCTGGACGGCCTGATCTGCGACAAGCTGCGCCTAAACACCCGCCCCGCCAACTTGCAGCGCTGGGACAGCCTGGTTCACAAAATCAACCACCCAAAAGGCAGCGTGCGCATCGCCATGGTGGGCAAATACGTCGATCTCTCCGACAGCTACAAATCGGTGAACGAGGCGCTGCGCCACGCCGGCCTGGTCAATGGCGTGCAGGTGCAAATCAGCTACATCGACTCCGAAACCCTCACCGCCCAAACCGTGGCCGAGCGCCTGGCCGGGTTTGACGGCGTGCTCGTGCCCGGCGGCTTCGGCTCGCGCGGCGTAGAAGGCAAGATTTGCGCCGCCCGCTACGCGCGCGAAAGCAAAACGCCCTACCTGGGCATTTGCCTGGGCATGCAAGTGGCCACCATCGAATACGCCCGCCACAAAGCCGGGCTGAAAAACGCCAACAGCACCGAATTTGACGCGCACACGCCCGAACCCGTCATCGCCCTCATCGACGAATGGGAAGACGCCGACGGCAGCATCCAAAAACGCGACGCGCAGTCTGACCTGGGCGGCACCATGCGCCTGGGCGCGCAAACCTCTGACGTGCAGCCCGGCACCCTCGCCCACCAGATTTACGGCGACACCGTCACCGAACGCCACCGCCACCGCTACGAGGCCAACACCAAATACCTGGACAAGCTGCGCGAAGCGGGCCTGGTCATCTCCGCCCTCACCCAGCGCGAGCACCTCACCGAAATCATCGAGCTGCCCCAAAGCGAGCACCCCTGGTTCATCGGCGTGCAGTTCCACCCCGAATTCAAAAGCACTCCTTGGGCCGGTCATCCGCTCTTCAACGCTTTCATCCGCGCCGCCATGCAGCGGCACGGCCAGACTGCCTGAGAGCCTTGTTCAAAGAAGCCCGTTCCTAGACACGAAAAGCGCAAACCTGGGCGGCCTGCGGCCTTGCAAACGCCTTGATAGGCAGCAAAAGCGCCATAAAGGCCCGTCTGCGGTTTGCGTACGGTTTACGCCTTGCAGCCCATCCCAGGGCCTGCACTTTTGCTCCTCACGGCCAGACTTTGGACAGGTTCCAAAGCGCTACGCGACTGAAATCCGCCCGTCCCGGCCTGCCGCGCAGCCAGCGAATGAGCAAAGCGGAATATGCGCGCCGCATTCGCGGCCCTATTCGCTCCTTTATCCATAGCATAAGGTCTTAGTGAAATGGGCGTGATAGCCATTTTTCACCCCTTGGATTTGCTCCTCTTTTGATACGTTCTGGCTGGCGGAGCCAACCCGAAGGCGCGGTTTGATCCGTTCAGGTGCGCCTGCGGCTGCTCATGGGCTGGCTGGGGCTGGCTCCCCACCCTCAATCAAATATCGTGCGCCAGCTCATAGGGAATGTGCAGGCCCTCGAGCCGGGGGCCGCCGGGGCTGCCGGCGTGCAGCGGCTCGCTGCCCAGGGCGGCGGCGATTTGCAGGCCCGCGATGACGAGGCTGCCGCCGCCAGGCGCGGCAGCGGCCAGGGCGATCAGGCCGGCGGGCTGATCGTCGCCGCCGACGAAGATTTCCTGCCCCGTCTGCACGGCGGCGGCGCAATGGGCGACGAAGGCGCGGCGCTTGATGACGCCGCGAAACTGGCTGCGGGCCACCACTTCCTGCCCCGGGTAGCAGCCTTTGTGAAAGTGCACGCCGCCCACGCTTTCGTAATTGAGCATTTGCGGCACGAAAGCGCCTGCCGTGGCGCTGGTGATGCGGGCCACGCCCGCCAGCACTTCGGCGGCCAGCCAGTCGTCTTCAGACAGGGCCGAGGCAGCCGGGGCGCTCGCGCCAGCGGGGGCCAGCCAGAGGGCGCGGGGCAGGCCGCACGCAGGGGGCAGCTCGGCCAGCTGGGGCAAGGGCGGCAGGCCGCTTGCCGCCTGGCCTTCGGGCGAAGCCGCATCGGCAGGCGCGGCAGCCTGAATCGTTGTTTGGGCAGCGGCGATGGCGGCCGCGCCAATCAGGCCGTGGCAGGCGATGGCGCTGCTGGCGTCGGTGATCTTCACCTTGGCGCGCATCACGAACAGCGACAGGCGCTTGACCAGGCCCGCAATGAGTTCGCGCGAGCAGACCAGCAGGAATTCGTTTTCGGCGGGGCGGGTGATGATGAAGCTGGCGCTCATGCGCCCCTTCGGGGTGCAGAAGGCAGCCAGGCGGGCGGGGCCGCCGGGGCGCATTTCAAGCACGTCTTGCGTGAGTTGCGCTTGCAGGAATTTGGCTGCGTCTTCGCCGCTGGCGCGCAGCACGCCGAGCATGGGCAGGGGACAAGCGCCTTCGGCGGAAAAAGCAAAAAGCGGGGCCAGGCGGGCGGGCGGCGCAGAGGGAATCTGGGGGGCTGGGGCGGTCATGCGCTGAATTATCATGGCCCGTTTTGATTCAGGATTCGGGTAGGGCCAGTGCGGGCATTGAAGAAACTGCTGAAATGGCTGCTGCTGCTGCTGGCCGCGCTGGCCGCATCGGCAGCAGGCGCGCTGGCCTGGTGGGCGCAGCAGCCGCTGGCGCTGGCCGCGCCCCGGGTGGAGATGAGCGTGCCGCCCGGCGCTTCGCTGAAGGTGGCGGCGCAGCAGGCGCAGGCGGCGGGCGTGCGCGCCCCGGCGCCTTTGCTGCACGGCTTTTTCCGCGCGGCGCTGCTGTGGCGGCAGTGGCAGCGTCCGCAAGAGCCGCGCGGCGTGATCAAGCCGGGCGACTACGCCATCACGCAAGGCATGACGCCCGGACAGCTGCTGGGCAAGCTGCTGCGCGGCGACCGCATCGTGCAAAGCATCACCTTCGTTGAAGGCTGGACTTTCCGCCAGATGCGCGCCGCGCTGGCCAAGGCCGCGCACCTGAAGGGCGACACGCGCGCCATGACGCCCGAGGCCATCATGGCCGCGCTGGGCCAGCCCGGCGTGGCGGCAGAAGGGCGCTTTTTCCCTGACACCTACCACTACGCACGCGGCAGCAGCGATCTGGACGTGCTGCGCCAGGCGCTGAAGCTGATGGACGAGCGCCTGCAAGCCGCCTGGGCCGCGCGCGCGCCGGGCCTGCCGCTGCAATCGGCAGACGAGGCGCTCATTCTGGCCAGCATCGTTGAAAAAGAAACCGGCCATGCCGACGACCGCGCGCAAGTGGCTGGCGTGTTCATCAACCGTCTCAAAGCGGGCATGAAGCTGCAAACCGACCCCACCGTCATCTACGGCCTGGGCGAAGCCTTTGACGGCGATCTGAAAAAGCGCGACTTGCTCACCGACACCCCCTACAACACCTACACCCGCGAGGGCCTGCCGCCCACGCCCATCGCCATGCCGGGGCGCGCCGCCCTCATGGCCGCCGTGCAGCCGGCCAGCACGCAGGCGCTGTATTTCGTGGCGCGCGGCGACGGCAGCAGCCACTTCAGCCAGACGCTGGGCGAGCACAACCGCGCGGTCCATCAATACCAGCGCCCAGGCTCCCGCAACAGCGATGGAAACGGTAAAGACAAGGGCAAGGACGCGGCGGCCCGCCCGCCCGCAGCCGCGCCTGCATCCATTCCGGCAAACGCCGCGCCATGAAACAAGGGCTGTTCATCACGCTGGAAGGCATCGACGGCGCGGGCAAATCCACCCACGCCCAAGCCCTGGCCGAAGCCTTGCAGGCCGCAGGCCACGCGCTGGTGCGCACACGCGAGCCGGGCGGCACGCCGCTGGCCGAGCGCCTGCGCGGCCTGGCGCTCGAGCAAGGGCAAGAGATGGACGGCATGACCGAGGCGCTGCTCATGTTCGCCGCCCGGCGCGACCATGTGCGCGCCGTCATCGCCCCCGCGCTGGCGCAAGGCCGCACCGTGCTGTGCGACCGCTTCACCGACGCCACCTTCGCCTATCAGGGCGGCGGCCGGGGCGTTTCATGGCAGGCGCTGGCGCAGCTGGAGCAAATCGCGCTGGGCCATGACCTCATGCACGGCCAGATGCACAACGGGGCAAGTCACAAAGCAAACAACGAAAGGGGTGCCGAACCGGCCGATTGCGGGCAGGTGCCCCGGCCCGACCTCACCCTCTGGTTTGACCTGCCCCCGCCGCAAGCCGCCCGCCGCCTGCAAGGCGCGCGCCTGCCCGACCGCTTTGAAGCCCAGCCCCAGGCCTTTTTTGAAGCCGTGCGCAGCGCCTACGCCCGCCGCATGGCCGAAGACGCCCGCCGCTTTGTCCGCATTGACGCCGCCCAGCCCGTGCCCGCCGTGCGCCGCGCCGCCCTGGCCGCCCTGCAAGAGCACGGGTGGATCGGGCCAGCGGGCTGAACCCGCCTTTTGCGCCTTGCGGCAAGGGTTTGGCACCTTGATTTTCGCTCCTTTTCCAATAGCAATAGGTCCTAGTGAAAAAAGCGCAGAAGCCGATTTCAACCCCCTTGAATCCGCTCCTTTTTCTGAACTGACTGCCCATGCCTTCTTCCCATCTGCCCCCGTGGATTGCCCGCCAGGCCGCTGAACTGCTGGCCCGCCCCGGCCACGCCTGGCTGCTGCAAGGCCCCTCCGGCCTGGGGCAGTTCGAGCTGGCGCTGGCGCTGGCCGCCGCCTGGCTGTGCGACGCGCCCACGTCCCAGGGCGCCTGCGGGCAGTGCCCCGGCTGCCATAGCCTGCACGTGCATGCCCATGCCGATTTCGTCATGCTCATGCCCGAGACGCACATGCTGGAGCGCGGCTGGCCCCTGCCCGAAAAGGCGCAGGCCGAAATCGACGAGAAAAAGCGCAAGCCCAGCAAGGAAATCCGTGTGGACGCCATGCGCGACGCCATCGAATTCGCCCAGCGCACCAGCGCGCGCGGGCGCGGCAAGGCCATGCTCATCTACCCGGCCGAGCGCATGAACGCCGTCACCGCCAACGCCCTGCTCAAAACGCTGGAAGAGCCGCCGGGCGACATGCGCTTTGTGCTCGCCACCGAGGCCGCCCACCTGCTGCTGCCCACCATCCGCAGCCGCTGCCTGACCCACACCCTGCGCTGGCCCGATGCCGCCGAAGCCCTGCCGTGGCTGGCCGCCTGCGGCGTGCACGAAGCCGCCGCAGCCGCCCTCTTGCAAGCCGCAGGCGGGCGCCCCGCCGCCGCCTTGCAACTGGCCCGCAGCGCCGAAAGCCAGGCTGAAGCCCGGACCACGGCCAGAAAAGCCAAGGCCGCCTTCGACGACGGCCAGCAAGCCGTCGCCGCATGGGCGCGCCTGCCCAAAGCGCTGGCCCAAGGCGACGCCAGCGCCCTGACCAGCCTGCCCACGGCCGAGATCGTGGCCCGCCTGCAAAAGCTCTGCGCCGATCTCATGGCCGCGCAAACCGGCGCGCCCCCGCGCTTTTTCGCCGCCGCCGACCTGCCCGCGCGCCCCTTGCCCCTGCCCGCGCTGGCCAAGTGGTGGGGCCAGCTCGCGCAAGCCGCCCGCAGCGCCGAACACCCGCTCAACGCGGGCCTCACCCTCGAATACCTTGCCAGCAGCGCCCGGCAGGCCCTAAACTCGGCCAAGGCAACAAACTGATACGCCATTCACATCTCATGAGCACCGTTCCCGCTTCCCTCCACACGCCGCGCCCCAGCGTCATCCAGCTGGCCATCAAGGAAAAAGCCGCTCTCTACGCCGCCTACATCTCCATCTTTGCCGAAGGCGGCATCTTCATTCCCAGTACGCGCGAATACCACCTGGGCGATGACATCTACGTGCTCATCACCCTGCCGCACGACACGCAGCGCTACCCCATCGCTGGCAAAGTGGCCTGGATCACGCCCGCGCGCTCCTCGGCCAACCGCACGCAGGGCATTGGCATCCGCTTTCCCAAAGACGACAAGGCCGCCGACCTGCGCAGCAAGATTGAAATAGCGCTGGGCGACGTCTTGCATTCCGACCGGCCCACGCAGACGGTTTGACAGGCCGCAGCGGCCTGCCAGGCCATATTAGAAAAAGGAGCGAATCAGAGGGGGCAGAAATGACGTTTCGCTCAGCTTCCACTAGGACCTCTTGCTATTGTTATAAGAGCGAAAAAACACCGCCAGCTACCCTGCATGCTCCGGCCTTTTGCCACTCATGAGCGGACTGCGGCAGATTGGAGGCAGGAGCGGGCCAGGATGGGAAACGGGGCGGCCGGGCCATCTGCCACGGCGGCGTTATCAGGTGCCAAAGCAAAGCGGAAGGCCCGCATTCCGTGGCGCAGCGCTAGCCCGCTGCCACCGCAGGCGCTTCCTGCCAGCGCCCCTGCGTCAGGATTTCGCAAGGGCGAAACTGCGTTTTGTAGGCCATCTTGCGGTTCTGGGCGATCCAGTAGCCCAGATACACGTAGGGCAGGCCCAGCGTGTGGGCCTGGGCGATTTGCCAGAGCACGCCATAGGTGCCATAGCTGGCGTGGGGCGTGTCAGGCTCGTAGAAGGTATAGACGGCTGAAAGCCCGTCCTTGAGCACATCCACCACCGACACCATGCGCAGCGCTCCAGTCTGCGGCCCATCCGGCTCGCCCTCGCCCGGCTCGCCGCCCTCGCGAAACTCCACCAGCCGCGTGTTCACGTGGCTGTGCAGCAGAAATTGCGTGTATTGCTGCGCGTCATCCACATCCATGCCGCCGCCCGCATGGCGGCTGGCCTGGTAGCGCCGGTACAGCGCGTAGTGCTCCGGCACGAAGCCCGGCTGCAGCACCCGCGCGCGCAAGCTGGCGTGCCGCTGCTGGGCGCGGCGCTGGCTGCGGCTGGGCGAAAAATCAGCCACGCGCACGCGCAAGGGCTTGCAGGCCTGGCACTGGTCGCAGTGCGGGCGGTAGGCGAACAGGCCGCTGCGGCGAAAGCCCAGCTGCACCAGCTCCGAATAAGCCTCGCCCTGCACCAGATGGCTGGGCGTGGCCACTTGCGAGCGCGCCATTTGATCGGGCAGGTAGCCGCACGGATACGGCGCGGTGACGTAAAAGCGGATGGCCTGAAACGGCAGCTCTTTCAGGTGCGCCACGGCGTCTTCCTGCCATCGTCTTTGCCGCTGTTTGCACTGTTCAGACCCAGCGCGCTCCAGCATGAGGGCGAAAAGCGCCAGGCGGGGCCGGGCTGCGCCGCCAAAAGCGCCACTTGCGCCGCGAAGTCCGCGCGCGGCATGGGCGCAGCGCCCAGCGAGGCCAGATGCCGCGTGTTTTGCTGGCAGTCAATCAGCGGCAGCGCGTGGGTGCGGCAAAAGGCCACCAGCGCCGCCAGCGCGATCTTGGAGCCGTCCGTGACCCGGGTGAACATGGATTCGCCAAACACCGCCCGCCCCAGCGCCACCAGATACAGCCCCGCCAGCAGGCGGCCTTCGGCCCACACCTCCACGCTGTGCGCCAGCTGCTGCGCGTGCAGCTCTTCGTAGGCGGCCACCATTTGCGGCGTGATCCATGTGCCCGACTGCCCCGGGCGCGGCACGGCCGCACAGGCGCGGATGACCCGGCCGAAGGCGCTGTCAAACCGCACTTCGCACGCTGGCGCGGCCAGAAATCGCTTGAGGGCCTGCTTCAGCGAGCGGTGCAGCCGGAAGCGCTCCACGGCCAGCGCCATGCGCGGCTGCGGACTCCACCACAGCAGCGGCTCGCCCGGCGCGAACCACGGAAAGATGGCCGCCGCGTAAGCGCGCCGCAGCGTCGCCGCATCCAGCGCGCCGCCCACCGCCAGCAGCCCCGGCGAGGGCGAGTCGGCGGGCCAGGCCGCTTCCAGCGGCGGAAACGCATCGCCCGGCTTGAGCGCCGCCAGC
>ERZ772948.1061-NODE-1061-length-16675-cov-2.836342_pt1 | contig 16675 bp, 15 predicted proteins | sample MGYA00511945_ERZ772948 | MGnify/ENA primary metagenome ERZ772948 (study PRJEB29015, sample SAMEA2737927) | human oral metagenome | biome: human oral; feature: human-associated habitat; material: dental | place: China | collected 2141 ... | reverse complement strand
TTCCCGGGGGGGGCTAATCAATTTTTAAACAAAAACGCGTTAGTTCCCGGGGAATTTTCAATTTTCGAGTGGGGAACAACCGTTTGTCCCCCGTACAGCAAAGGCCCGCAACCTGCGTTGCCATCCGCTTTGGAGAAGCGCAGTCGCCGCAGAGGGAAAACAAAAAAGCGCCGTGCTCATTGGCGAACACGGCGCTTTGATGATGTTATGAATGGCCGTTATTGGTTGACAAACAGCACGCGCTTGTTCAAATTGTCGAGCTTCTCTTTCGTCTTGGCAATCTTCTTCTCATAACATTGCAGTTTCTTTTGGCTCTTTTCTAATTTCTTGTTGGCCTTTTTCGCGGCCTTAAGCTGCTTTATCGTCTCCTTGGCATCTTTCACCGTGTTCGAGGCATTCGAGGTGTTGAAAGCTGTGGTCGCTGCATTTGCCTCGGCGTTGAGCTTGTCCACCTCTTCATTCAACTTGCTGTAATTGGCTTTCTCCTTTTCATAAGATAGCTGCAATTTATTCAACTCTGTCGTCAGTTTCAACGCTTCTTTTTGCGCCTTCAACGTGTCTACAACTGAATTTTGTGCGTAGGCCGCGATACCAAAAAGTATCGTCATGGCCACAAATAATAACTTTTTCATACGTTCTAATGCTATTTAAATACAATCTAATTCGCGGCGCAAAGATAAGGAAAGATTGAATAGCTTGCAAAGGAATTGGCATTTTTTTTAATTGCGCGTAGCGTTATCGTTGATGTAGCGCAATTTTGCCGCAACCCATCGAGAATTTAGGGCGCCTGTAGCAGGATAGTGCGGACAGAATTTCGCTCGTTCGCTTTTTCTTATTACCTTTGAGCAAAACTCTTAAGCGTATGAACAAGCAAGAACTTATTTCTCAGATTTTTCAGAAGAAGTCGTTTCTCTGTGTCGGTTTGGATACCGATGTGGAGAAGATTCCCGCACATTTGCAGGCGTCTGACGACCCTATCTTCGAATTCAACAAGGCCATCATCGATGCAACGGCACCTTTTTGTGTGGCCTACAAACCCAACTTGGCTTTTTATGAGTGCTACGGGCTCAAGGGATTGCAGGCCTTTGAACGCACCATCGACTATCTGAAGGTGCACTGTCCGCACCATTTCGTCATCGCCGATGCCAAGCGCGGCGACATCGGAAATACCAGTGCGCGCTATGCCAAAACGTTTTTCGAAACCTATGCCGTAGATGCGCTGACCGTGGCACCCTATATGGGCGAAGACAGCGTGAAACCTTTCTTGGGTTATCCTGGAAAGTGGGTGATTGTGTTGGCGCTCACCAGCAATCCGGGCAGCAAGGATTTTCAATTTGCGCCGCTCACCACGGGACAGCGTTTGTTTGAGAAAGTGTTGGAAACCAGTCAGGCGTGGAGCTCGGATGAGCATCTGATGTATGTCGTGGGGGCCACGCAAGGCAAACTGTTCGAAGACATTCGCCGTGTTGTTCCCCATCATTTTCTGTTGGTTCCCGGCGTAGGTGCGCAAGGTGGAAGTCTGCAAGAGGTGTGCAAATATGGCATGACGAAGGATTGCGGTCTGTTGGTCAACTCCTCTCGTGGCATTCTTTACGCCGGCACCGGTCACGATTTTGCCGAAGCGGCTGCGGCGGCTGCCCAGAAATTGCAGCAAGAGATGGCGCAGGCATTAGCGCTTGTGCAACGTTAATGCCCATTGCTTTTGTGCGGCTCGCCCTTTAATTCCAAACGAAATGGGTGAGCCACACGAAGGCTTCAAACATGAAGAATACTATCAAGACGGTCTTATGCATGAAAAACAATCGGAACCGCAGGTAGTTTCGCAGCACAAAACGGGTTTTGAAGCAGGCATCACTAAGGAGTGAAAACGTGTAGACCATCATCGCCGGAACGATGAAGAGCAGATTGAGGTTGCTTTTCAGTGCTGCAAGCGCATGTCCTTGTGCGAGCAAAAGCATGCCGCGTGTGGTGCCGCATGCCGGACAAGGGAGCGAGGTGATGAGCCGAAACGGACACACCACCACATGAAAATGGCCTACCGCTTGTGCGATAAGCCATAAAAAAGCTGCGCAATACAGCATGAAGAGTATGCGCAGCTCTTGTTTGATATTAAGCCAATGCAAGGAGCTTTTGGAAATTCTTTTCACGAACAGCGCCCATGATTAAGAACCAATCGATGATGCTCCAAATGCCTAATCCACCACAGGTGAGGAGTTTGGCAACGCCCAATCCTGTGTCACCAATGTAGAAACGGTCAATTCCTAAACCACCACCTAAAAGCGAGATGATGAGAGTTATGGTGGGATCTTTAAAGCCTGCCATGGCAAGGGCAGCTTGTTTGTCCTCGCTCATGCTCTCAAGAATGTTTTTTACATCGGCGAAGCGCTCCTCGGGGAAGTACTTTCCGTAGGTCGATAATAATAAAGTTGCATCCATATTACTTATAATTTAAATGTGAGTTATCATTAAAAGAACAGATAACGGTTGTCTACCACGTTGGCGTTGAGATAGAGTTCGTTCATAAAGTTGCCTGCGTTCTGCAATGCCTGTTGACGGAGTTTCTGCTCCATGACATTGTCGTTAAACTTGCCTGGGCGCATTGCTTTATTGGTTACTTGGAACACGTAAACGGCGGCATTGCCTTGCACAGGTTGTGTTGTGAATTTACCTTTAGCCGTAGCATAAACGGCACCGCTCAAGGCTGGCTCGCTCACTCCTAACGCTGTAACGAAGACCGGTGCAGCGAAAGTGATTTGGTTGATGTCCATCACCTGACCGCCTTTTGCCTTAGCCGCAGCAATGCTGTTCACACCTTGCAACTTTTGTTTGAGCATGTCGGCCTTCTTGTCCTTCAACACCTCGGCGCGCACCACGTCTTTCACTTGCGCGTCGTCTAAACCGCGATAGCCCACAGGATTGATTTTCGTGAGCACTGCAATGAGCAAGTGGTCGTTGTCGCCGCATTCAAACATTTGTGAAGCATCGCCTTGCTTGGCTTCGAAGAGCCATTTCAAGGCATCACGTGTGCCGTGGATGTTAGCCAAATAGTGGGTCGACGTGGTGATGTCGCGTGCCTCTTGCACCCGATAGCCGCTCTTTGCCGCATTCTTCAACAGGTCGTCGGCCTTTGCATTGGCACTCACGAATGCAGAGAACTTGTTGAAAGCCGCACTATAAGTGGCTTTCGAGAACTCAATCTGCTTCTTGATAACGGCTGCGGTATATTTCTCGGTCATGCCTTTGCGTGTGAGCACCTGCACGATGATGTTACCTTGTGGTCGGGCGATGTTCTTAATTTGGTTCACTCCCATGGTGTTGAGCGCCATGAGATAGTCGCGCGTGTCGTTGTCCATCGACGGCGCAGCTTGATATTGCTGACTGGTCAACCAGGTCTTTTGCCCTGTTTGTCCGTATTTCTTTGCAATGACTTCGAAGTCAGCACCAGTAGAAAGTGCGGTGTAAATGGAGTCTGCTGTTTTATGTGCCGCGTCGATGTTGGCACCGCCCACTTGAATTTGGCGGTATTCAATGGAGTCGGGTAATTGCTGTTTCGCCAGCAAACGCACGAGGTTGAGCGTGTTGTCCATCTTATTCTCGGTTACAGCCGTGGTCTGTCCGACCGACATGGAATCGAGCTTCGCCGCAATATCGGCAGGATAAGCCGCCTTGGTGAGGGGCAATCCCAAGTAGTTCACCAACGAAGCACTCTTGCGCACCACGTTGGCAGGGTCTTCAGCCGTAGCCAAATCGTGGGCATAGCCTGCAAATTCCTTTTGCAAAGCAGCACGGTCGGCCTGCGAAGGAGTCACCTGAATGTCGATATATTTGATGTCGCGACTTTCCACATATTGGCGGAAACGGGGCTTCAACTCGTTGTATTTTTCTTTCAAATCGCTGTCGCTGATCTTCACCTTGTCGTCTTGAATGGTGTTATAGGGGAAGGCAGCCAGCTGAATTTGGCTCTCCTGGTTTTCCTCGTTGAACGCCATCTTCGCTGCCACAGGGTTCGACAAGATGCAATGTGCCAGCAGTGCCTGATATTTCTGTGCCAAGAGTTGCTGGCGCAATGTCTTTTCAATGAATGTCCAATATTTGTAGATGGTTTCATATTGTTGTGCCATCTGCGGATTGGCATTGCGTTGCGTGTCATATTCGGCCAAGAACTTCTGCAGCGCGTTGGCATCGAAACGGCCGGTCTGTTGGTTCACAAACGGAGTCTGCATCAGCATGGGGTTGGTGCCTTGTTTCAGCACATTTTGCATCTCTTCATCGGTGACGCGCAAGCCCAATTTCTTTGCTTCGTTCTCCACAATCTTGGTTTGGATATAGGTGTTCCAAACCATGTCTTTCACTTGGTTTAGCTGTTGATCGTTCAACGCGTCGGTTCCCTGTTGCATTTTGATGACATCGGTATATTCATCAACTAATTTTTGGAAATCGTTCACATTGATTTTTTCACCTAAAACTTCGCCGATTTGCTGGCGTTCGTTGTTGCGAGACGACTCGCACGAACGGAATGCTTCTTCGGCAATGAAGGAAAACAAGCCCAAACCGATGATTCCCATCAGCAAGGCACCTTTACTTCTGATTTTTCCTAATGCTGCCATTTTAATTTATTCTTTTTTTAGTTATTTTTCTTTGTACGCTGTTCAAATTGGCTACAAAAATAGTAATAAAAATATTATTTCGGCCATCTTTCGTCAAAAAACATGCCCGCGCCACTTCATCTATCATAGATTTTCGCGGAATTTGCGCTTGTTTGCGTTGTTAACCAGCAGCTATTGGCCCGTAAAAGCGCCTGTTTTTGTAATTGCCGAATAGGCTTATTGCTCCTTTTGCAGTATCCACGTTCGAAGATGGTGCATTTCGCTCTGCAAAACGAAAAGGACTTGGAAGTGGATGGAAGCGAAAATGTTCTGGCCAGCTTGCATCTATGCCTCGGCTGGTGTGGCGTTTCAAATGTGCAGGAAGTGCTCTTCGAGCTTGTCTTGCGGGATGTCGGTTGTGGGATGATAGTGCAATGTCTCGTTCACGCAGGCGATGTGTTTGGCATAGTGCACAGTTTCGGCAATGTCGTGGCTCACCATCACGATGGCACATTGCCGATTGAGGTCGGCCAGCATCTGGTACATCTGTTCTTGAAATCGCTTGTCGATATAGGTATTTGGCTCATCGAGAATCAGCACATCGGGCTTTTCAACAATGGCACGTGCGAGCAACACGCGCTGCATTTGACCGCCGCTGAGCTGGCCTATGGGACGTTGTTGCAAGTCGGCAAGCTCCATTTGTTGCAGGGTTTGCAAGGCTTGCTGCCGTTGTTGTGCGGTATAGCTCTTGAAAAGTGGTTGTTTGATGCCCGAAAGCACTACGTCGTTCACTACTATGGGAAAGTGCTTGTCGATATTGGTGTATTGCGGTAGGTAGCCCATGCGGATTTGTTTGACGCATTTCCCTTGTTTGAAATAGGTGATGGTTCCGCTCTGTGGTTTCATCATGCCCAAGATAAGCTTCATGAGTGTGGTCTTCCCGCCGCCATTGGGGCCGATGATACCTAAGTAATCGTCGTCGTAAATGGTGAGCGAGATATCGCGGAGCACGGTCTTTTGTGCATAGGCGGCCGTGAGTTGTCGGATTTGGATGATGGGCTTACTCATTTCAGGGCTTGTGCGATGTGGCGCATTTCTTGCGGCCATTGGTAGGAAAGCGGGTTGATTTCAATGATTTTTGTGTGGGTACTCTCGGCTACAACGTGAATGTTTCGGTTGGCAAACTCCTTTTGCATGAAGAGCACGCGGGGCTTTCTTTGGCGTGCTGTTTCGATGAGTTGTTGCAGTTGCAGAGCGCTGGGCTCGCGTCCTTCTTCTTCAATGGAGAGCTGTTGCAGGCCATATTCGTGGGCAAAATAGGAGAGTGAGGGGTGGTAGATGAGAAAGGCGGGGTGCTTGCCTTGCAGCGTTGCAGTGAGGGCTTGATGGGTTTGCGCAATCGTCTGCTGCAGGTGCTGAAAGTTCTTTGCAAAATAGCTGCTGTCTTTGGGCGAGCACTGGGTGAGAGCTTGCAGCATGTTGCGTGCCATGATGTCGGCGTTTCTGCAGCTCATCCACGTGTGGGGATCGCTGATGCCGTGTCCATGTGCTATCAGTTTGATGCCATTGGAGGTGTTGACAAACGTTGTTTGGGGAGCGTTTTGCTGCAATCGTTTCGACCAGGTGCGTTCGAATCCAATTTCACCTACCATGAAAAACAGCCGGCTCTCGCTGAGTGCCATCATTTGTTGTGCGGTGGGTTCATAGGTTTCGGGATTGCTGTTTTGCGGCACCATCGTGGTCACCTGAAAACGATTACCGGCGATTTCTTCGGCAAAATAGCGTAGCGGTTCAATCGAAACCATCAGCGTTTGTGTAGACTTGGCTGTGGGATTTGTGCAGGCAGTGAGCGAAACTGTTGACATGGCCAGCAGCACATAGCGCAGAAATTTTCCTGCAGTGATACTGAGTGTCGATAGTAAAAGGTTGGCACGCATCAGTCCCAATGCAATGGTGATGGCACTTCCAATGAATGGAAGGAAAGCAAAAAAGCCCATCAGTGCACCCCGTTCACCCATGAATCGTTGTGCACGTTGCAACTTCTCGGGTTTCACGTGCAGGTATTTTTCAATCCAGTCCAATCGCCCTTGTCGCCCTATGGCATAATTAAAGAGGCCTCCAGCCACGTTACCCACGGTGCCATAGAGGATGAGTGGCCACGGATGTACACCTGCAGCCAGCAGTCCTAACATGACAGCTTCACTGCTAAAAGGCAGGAAACTGCCTGCTAAGAAGGCAGAAAAGAGCATGCCCCAAGCGCCCCAGTCGATTAAAAAAGCGATGATGGAATCCATAAATTATAAAGTGTGAGCAGGAAGAGTAAAATCGTAATGGCGAGAAATGCGATGTTGGTGAGCCAGGTGTGGGTCAGGCTTAGGAAGTGGGCGATGAGGATTGCGGTCGGAATCGTCATCAATCTTAATCCTAAAGACACGTATTCGGGCAGTGCGAAAATAAATGCAACGCAGGCTAATTGAAACACCATGAAGGCTCCATAGAGCATGCGTATTTTGATTTTGTCTAAATGGCTGTTGCGCAAAAAATGAATGATGCCGGTAATATTTAAGAGTGCGAGCGCGGCAAAGGTTACCCATTGATGTTCGTTGAAAGCGACAGTATGGAAGAAATCTTGAGGTTGTATGATGGCCGTGAGGTGCGAGAGAATCAGAGTTGGTGTCCCTTGATAGCAATAATAGCCCGAAAGAAGCCAATAAGGCAGCAGCAATCCCAAGAGCGAAGCAATGAAAGTGCGGAAACTAAAGGCTAGAATAAAGACGATGAGGATGAACCATAGGATGGGCACGAAGTATAAAATCTGCGGACGAAAGATGCTTGCGATGCCCATCATGCAGAATGCATAGAAGATGGTTCCGGCCTGTTGTCGGTCTTGGTAGGCATTGAAAAGAATAAAGAAAAAGGCTGCAAAACACACGGGAATGAGGGTCTCGTCCAAGCCGAATGGTTCTTGCAGAAGCAACATCGAAAGCACTACATAGGCGATAGAGACCATACGACTGTACACGCGTAGCAGCGCATAGCGGTTATTGAGTGCCAGCATGAGAATGGTTGTGGATGCAATGCTGAGCCCTTGCATCCACATTTGTGGCTGACTGTTCCACCTCAACGCCATGAGAAGGGCGCCATAAATGAGAATGGTGGGGAACAGTAGCCGACTGTTGACGATTTTCTCTTGTATTCTTTTCTTGGCCATTTACAAGTCTTTTCCAATGTCACTTCTGAAATATTTGCCTTCAAAGGTTATTCGTTGTGCCGTTGCAAAGCTTTTCTGAAGTGCCTCGTCTTTATCTTTTCCGTAGGAGGAAATGGCCAACACGCGCCCGCCATGGGTCACAACCTCGTTTTTTTGCTCGGCGGTTCCACTGTGGAAAATGACGCTTTCGCCGGCATGTTCGAGTCCGTGTATGGGAAATCCTTTTTGATAATGCCCCGGATAGCCGCCGCTTACAAGCATTACACAAACAGCCGCACGCTCGTCAATGGTGAGTGAGCGCGTGCTTAAATTGCCTTCAGCCACACCGTTAAACAAATCCACTAAGTCGCTTTTGATACGCAACATCACGCTTTCTGTCTCTGGATCGCCCATGCGGCAGTTATATTCTATGACCATCGGATTGCCCTTTACATTGATGAGCCCGAAGAATATAAATCCTTTGTAGTCGATGTGTTCTTGCTGCAGGCCGGCAATCGTTGGGCGAATGATGCGCTCTTCCACTTTCTGCATCCATTCTTTTGTGGCAAAGGGAACAGGCGAGACACTGCCCATTCCACCGGTGTTCAACCCTGTATCGTGTTCGCCAATGCGTTTGTAATCTTTTGCTTCGGGCAGGATTTTGTAGTCTTTTCCATCAGTGAGCACGAATACGCTGCATTCAATGCCGCTCAAAAACTCCTCAATCACCACGTGGGTGCTGGCATTACCAAACATGCCATCGAGCATTTCGCGCAGTTCCTTTTGCGCTTCTTCTAATGTGGGCAAGATTAAAACGCCTTTCCCTGCACACAAACCATCGGCTTTCAGTACATAAGGTGCTTGCAGCTCGGACAAGAATTGCAGGCCTTCTTCAAGATTGGCTTTGCTGATGGTTTTATATTTTGCGGTGGGAATGTTGTGGCGTTGCATGAAAGCTTTCGCGAAATCCTTGCTACCTTCGAGCATTGCACCAGCTTTTGATGGTCCAATTACGGGAATGTTTTTTGTGCATGCATCGGCTTTGAAGTCATCATAGATGCCATTTACTAAAGGGTCTTCAGGGCCAACAACAACCATATCAACCTGATTGTCGACGCAAAAAGCATTCAACTTTTCAAAGTCGTTGACGGAAATGGGTACGTTCTCTCCGCAATTCTTTGTGCCAGCATTGCCTGGTGCAATATAAAGTTTATCACATTGTGGGCTTTGAGCCATCTTCCAAGCTAAGGCATGCTCGCGGCCTCCTGCTCCTATTAATAACAACTTCATGATGGGGTTATTTTAAATAATCAAAGAAATATTGACTGATTCGCTCGTGGAGGTGCACACTTTGGTGGCCTCTCATGTTGTGGGGCTCACCTGGATAGACGAAAAAGTCGGGTTGTGTGCCGTCTTGAATACAAGCTTTTAAGAACGAGAACGCATGTTGAGGTACCACGACAGGGTCGTTCAAGCCGATGATAATTTGCAGCTTTCCTTTTAAGTTCTTAGCCTTTGGCAACAAACTGCATTTAGCATAGCCTTCGGGATTGGTCTGTGGCGTGTCCATATAGCGTTCGCCATACATCACCTCATACCATTTCCAATCAATGACAGGACCACCAGCCACACCCACTTTAAATACATCGGGATAGGTGGTCATGAGGTTGATGGTCATAAATCCACCGAAGCTCCAGCCATGAATACCCATGCGGTTGGCATCAACATAAGGCAGAGATTTTAGGAATGCCACGCCCTGCATTTGGTCTTTCATCTCTTCTTCGCCTAATTGTCGGAACGTTACTTGCTCGAAAGCCTTTCCGCGATGTTCGCTTCCACGGTTGTCTAAGATAAATAAAAGATAGCCTTTTTCGGCCATATAGGTCTCCCAGCCGCGGCTTCCATAGTGCCATCGTGCATCCACATTGTGGGCATGTGGACCTCCATAAACGTAAACGATGGTGGGATATTTCTTCTTGGGATCGAAGTTTAAGGGCTTCACCATGCGATAATACAAGTCGGTTACGCCATCTGCAGCCTTGATTTTCCCCAGCTCATAGGTGGGAACGGTGTAGCCTTGCCACGGATTATTAGCTGAAAAATAAGTTGTATGTTGGCGAATTTCTGTATTAACAATCGCTATCTTGCGTGGAGTTGTTGGCGTTTGATAGTTGTCGACCAAGTAAGTTCCACTTGGAGAGAGTACACCTGAATGCCAGCCAGCACCGTTTTCATCAATCAAAGTGCGTTTTCCTGTGTTGATGGCAACACTGAAAATATTCTTTTGTATGGGGCTTAGCTCATTGCTTTCAATGATGATGGCTTTACGTTTGGTGTCGAAGCCCAAAAGATTGAGCACCACCCATTGTCCCTTGGTGATTTGTTTCAATGCCTTTCCTGCAGTGTTATATAAATAAAGGTGTGTGTAACCATCTTTCTGACTCCACAGAATAAATTTATTTTTATCCCAAGGTAGGAAAGTAATGGGGTGTTGTGGTTCTACATATTTGCTGTCGGTTTCGCGGTATACCTCTTGCAATTTCTGCCCCGTTACAGCATCGTAGCAAATGAGTTGGCAATCGTTCTGGTCGCGGTTGAGCTCAAAGAGATAGATGTTTTCCCCATCGGGTGACCACGAAAGGTTGGTGAAATAGCGGTCAATAGGATTAGCTGTTTGCAAATAAACCACCTTTTGTGTATTCACGTCATACACCCCCACCGTCACTTGATGCGATGTTTCGCCAGCCATGGGGTAGGGATCTGGGTCTAATGTGGCCATTCTGCTCTCTCCATCCTTGGGCTTCCAATCGAGTTCGGGGATGTCAACTTGCGGATAATCGGCCACCATGGATTGATCCATGCGATAGAAAGCCAATTTTGTTCCATCGCCATTCCAAAAGAGTCCGCCGTTGATACCAAACTCATTGCGATGTACCGACTGGCCATAAACGATGTTTTTGCTGCCATCTGTTGTCAGTTGCCGGTTGTTTCCTTGTGCATCCAACACATGCAATTGATGGTCTTTCACATAGGCTAAGTTCCGTGAAACAGCAGAAAAGTTTTCGGCTTGCGCATGTTTTGCTTTTTCTAAATCGCTTTGCCAAAGCGTCTTTTTCGCTTTCCAGTCAAACAAATGGCGATGCTTCCTGTCGTTTATCCACACCCATGTCTTGCCTTCTTCGGGAAATTGTAGGTTGTAAAGATTCCGAAGTTCTGCACCACTCCAAGCGTTGAGGTCGTTTAGAGAAAAGAGTTTTGCCTCTTTTCCTGTGGCTTTATCGACCACAAAACAGTCTTCAACATCTAAGCGCACCAGCACATCGCCCCACCAAGTGGTGTAGCGATTTTGCGGAATCATGCGGTAATAATTCTTCCCACCGAAGTTTAAATCTTCTAAGGTGAGCGGCTTTAAATCCTGTGCTTGCAATGGTGTAAACATCGATAACAGGGTAAAAATAAAGGTAACAGCTTTTTTCATTTTACTCGTCTTCTTGAAAATGATTGTCTCTTTCGTTGCTTCTGCCACGCCTTTGATCAATCTTCGTGCGTTTGCGATCGCGCTTTTCGTAGCGGTGGCCTAACAATTTATATTTTTGATTGTTTTGTTCTTGCACATCAGCATGATCCTCGCCTTTATGCGAACGGAAGGGTTTTCGCGCACCTTCACTGCGCACATCCCGTTTCGCATGTTTGAAATGCGAGTGGTGGTTGTCGGCCTGTTCGCCGTCATCGTCTAAGTGTTGTTTAAACTCTCGGTTCTTTTTAAAGCGATGTTTCTGCGCCATCTCACGCTTTTCGCGCTCGCTTTTCACTACACCTCCTTCAGCCCTGAAGGCTTTCATCTTTCCATCGAAGAGCGCATATTTGCGGAACTCACATTCCAAGCTGCCGTTGTAGAGTGGGATTTTGATGCTGGGTTTCAACCCGATTTGTTCGAAACATTCTTCGCGATAGCTCAAAATCCAGGCTTCGTTGCCACCGAACTCATGCTTCAGACGTTCGCCAATCATCTTGTAGGTGCCTAAAAGGTCGGGTGTAGAGATGCGCTCGCCATAGGGAGGATTGGTCATGATGATGCTCTTTTCGGCAGGCTTTTTAAAGTCTTTGAAGTCTTGTTGTTCCACCGTTATCGTTTGGCTGAGGCCTGCAGCTTTCACATTGAGCCGCGCTGTGTTCACGGCTTTCATGTCGACATCATAGCCATAGATGTGGTGGGCGAAGTCGCGTTCTTGCGAATCATCGTTGTAGATGGTGTCGAAGAGTTCTTGATTGAAGTCGGGCCATTTCTCGAATGCAAACGCTTTGCGAAACACACCGGGATTGATGTTGCGTGCGATGAGGGCAGCTTCGATGAGCAATGTGCCCGAGCCGCACATGGGATCGATGAAATCGGTGTCGGCTTTCCAGCCGCTCATCAAAATCATTCCAGCCGCCAATACCTCGTTCAGAGGCGCTTCAACGCTTTCTTGACGATAGCCACGACGATGCAAACTCTCGCCACTGGAGTCTAAACTCAGTGTGGCTTGGTCTTCGGCAATATGAATATTCAGCCGAATATCGGGATTGCTCACGCTGATATTAGGGCGGGTACCGGTGGCTTCACGAAACTGATCGACGATGGCATCTTTCACTTTGTAGGTGACAAAGCGCGAGTTGCGAAACTCTTCTGAGTAGACCACCGAGTCGACACTGAATGTTTTTCCTTGTTCAATATATTGGCTCCAGTCAATCTTCCTCACTTCGTCGTACATGTCTTCAGCCGAGCGAGCTTTGAAATGCGCGATGGGTTTCAAGATTCTGATGGCTGTTCTGAGTTGGAAGTTCGCCCGATACATCATCTCTTGATTGCCTGTAAACGCCACCATGCGACGACCTATCTGTATGTTGTTGGCTCCTAATTGTGTGAGCTCTTGTGCCAAAACGTTCTCCAATCCCATAAAGGTTTTGGCAATGAGTTCAAATTCCTGTTCCATTGTTGTATTGAATGTCTAAACTATCCTTCTTAATTTTTTTGTATTTCTTCGTCTTCGGCCGCATGTCATCCTGCACCCATGTGTTGGCACCAATCACGCAATCGCTGCCAATAGTGATGCGACCCAGCACCGTTGCATTGGAATAAATCACCACATTATCGCCAATGATGGGGTGACGCGGAATACCTTTTATGGGGTTCCCGGCTTTGTCTAAGGGGAAACTTCGCGCGCCTAATGTAACACCTTGATAAAGTTTCACGTTGTTGCCGATGATACATGTGGCACCAATTACTACGCCCGTGCCGTGGTCAATCGTGAAATATTCGCCAATCGTTGCGCCGGGATGAATGTCGATACCTGTTTCGGAGTGGGCCTGCTCGCTCATCATTCGCGGAATGAGCGGCACTTCTAACAAATATAATTCGTGTGCAAGGCGATAATTGATGAGTGCCTTGAGTGCCGGATAGCAGCAGATAATCTCCACCAAGCTCTCGGCCGCAGGGTCGCCGTTGTAGGCCGCCTCAATGTCTTTTCCCAACATTTCGCGAATGGCGGGCAGGCGCATGATGAATTTTGTGGCAAGCGTTTCAACCTTTTTTTGGCGCGCCAATTTCACTTCAGCGTCAATCTGTTCCGAGCAATCAGCAATGCAGAGCGCAGCAAAAATCTGTTCTTCGAGCAGCTTTTGCAGCCGTTCCATGTTCACGCCAATATGATAGGAGATGGTTTTTGTATTGATGGTTGACTCGCCATAATAGCCGGGAAAGAGAATAGCACGCGCCAATGCAATCACTTCTTTGAGTGTTTCGCCCGAGGGGAGGGGATGGCTATCGCGATGTTGCAGGCACAAACCGTTGAGCGAGTCGCTTTGCGAAAGCGCTTTAACGGTCTCGGTCAGCGTCTGTGTAAAATAGTCTTTCTCCATCTGGTGTCTATCCTCAATATATATAATGTGGTGCAAAGTTAATAAAAAAACTAAGGAAGGCGCGGGCTATCCCAATATTTTTCAATCTAAATACCACGCAAAACGGCTTTTAAAACCGTAATTTGACTTTCCTTTAGAGCCAACTTCATTTCCAGCATTAAACACTATACTATCATAGGATACCATCAGTTTTACGAAAACTTGACAAGTGGAAAGTACAGTTTCGATATTCCCTTTTCCATCATTCGTCACCTCCGGGAGGATTCAACTCTAATCCTTCCTGCTCTATCTCATCCATCATTTTAGGACTGCTGATGCCGAAGAATTTATGTGCACGTGCATACCGGTAGATTTTCTCGCAGTTGGTCATTATTACATAGGCCATAGAGGTTCGGGGCCAATCGGTTGATGGAATATAATCTGCATATTTGTTACGCATTTTATATTCAGAATTTGCAAGATAACAAAACATTCGTGCTTTTTGTTCCAGATTAAATTGTGCGGCATTCATACCATCTTCATCCTGTAACACCTGATACACATAGATTAAGAACTTCTCATTGTAATAAGAACTATTCTTTCCTGTTGTGTTCTTCTCGATGGTCTCTCTCTATCAGTTCCGGATGCACAACAAGGTTATTCCCTTTCCCTTTAGCAAATATATAACAAAGGAAAGCAAAAGGATTATCCCTTTCCTTATTGAAATACCATTGATTTAGCATGGGACTTTTATAATAATTATAAGTGGAAAACAAGTCTTCTAATATGCCTTCTCCATTATAAAAAGTTCCAAGACCATCATCATCCCCTTCCTTGGGATCATAAATTTTCCAAGAGTTTAAGAGCATTCACATCATTATAGAAACGGCCACTCACACTCTTCACTATGGTTGGAAGCTGCTATTTATTCCGGATCAGGTCCGTCTGATTCGTTTGAAAAACCTTCTTGTTCCATCTCCTCTATCATCTTAGGACTACTGATACCGAAGAACTTATGTGTACGTGCATATTGATAAACCCCTTTGCAGCGAAGCATTATCAGACAAGTCCAAGGCATGGGGTCCCATACGTTTGACGTGATATACTGTCGATACTTCTCACGCATCTTATATTCAGAGTTTGCGAAATAACAAAAGATTCTGGCTTTCTGTTCAATAGTAAAGTGCTTACTATTCATATCATTCTTATCTCGCATAAGATCATATATGTAATTGGCAAAGTTGTCATCATAATAGTCATGCTTATTACCCGTAGTGTTTTTTTCTATTGTCTCTATCAGTAATGCATGTACAATTATATTATTATTGGGAGCTTTATCAAATATTCTGTTTACAAAATCATAAGGTTCATCTTTATACTTGAGGAAATACCATTGATTTAGCATGGGACTTTTATAATAATTATAAGTGGAAAATAAGTCTTCTAATATGCTTTCTCCATTATAAAATGTTCCAAGACCATCATCATCCCCTTGGGATTGTAAGTTTTCCAAGAGTTTAAAAGCATTTACATCATTATAGAATATGAAGTTATTTAGTGCTTTAATTTGCTGAAAGACCTGTGATTTCAATTTTATCTTGTCTCCCTCTACGGATAATAGGTCACGAAGTAACCAGTTGTAAGTTATGAACCTATCCTTATATATCGCATAATAGGGCGAGGTAAAGTTGAAGTCACCATCAGCCCCAATTCCCTCATAGCCTTTTGTCTTATCCATTTTCAACTGATTTCCAAAGACATACTTGATTCTTTCTTGAAATAACTCTGTAGAAGGTTGCTTGTAGCCATGGGTGGAAAGATAGTATTTTACCAAGGGAATAGTCAGCTGAAAGTCTGTCTCTGTAGGCATATATTGCGGTATAGATTGGTCGTCACGGAAATCACCTCCATTCCATGCATTCTCCTGTAATTCTATATGTTTTAGCAAGGTATTTCTGTCAATGCCTATTTCTTTTAATCTTTCCATACTGATTATACTATCATAGTGAATATGTGTTGTTTTATGTGATTCCATAGCAACAGTATTCGTACGTTTCGAATTTTCTGTACATTGAACAAACATAATTGTCAGTGCAAATAAAGGAACTAAGCCTAATATTTTTTTCATATCTTTATTTCTTTGAATAATGTACTGCAAAAGTATAAAAATAACATCGAACCGGATTGTGCCTTATCAAATGGAATCCTTTTCTAAAGAAATGCATTTTAATGGTTCCTACTAATTTCTTATTCTCATTTTCTTTATATTTTTCTCCTCTTTCATTTATAGCTTTCTCATTTTTAATAGACGACTGAATAGCTTCTATTGCTCGAATAGAAGTCTCAGATGCCAGACTGTACGATATTACTCATCACGCATCTTCTCCATCTCGATATCAACATCCATGCGATAGCGGCGATAATGCTTCCCGGCAATATCCTCAAAGCCTGGAAGATGAAAGTACTTGTTACGTTTGAGATAATCACGGAGGTCCTCGTCATAGCATAAGCCGTGACCGAATCCGTTTATATCAATGGAAGTACCGATGCCCTTGTCGAACAGAAGGCCATAATAATAGCCCACGTAAGCACCAATTCTATACCTCTCCTCTTTCGTAAGGTCATCGAACACGGGATAATTCCTTAAATCCAGCAAGGTAGATGCATACTGATCCAGCATAAGGAAATACTTATTCTCCTCATTTACGTGCTTCAACATATACTCCATCAAACCTCGGTGAATAAGCAGTTTCCCATTGGCGCATCTTGAAGCAAAGAGTGCCTTGGTTTCATCAGCCTCAGGAATTCTGTTAACCACCTTGATTTCATCGAGCATCATCTTGTTGATTACATCAGACTTGTCGTAGCCATATTTCAGGAACAGGTCACGAAGGAAATCCCTGTCATTATTCATAAGCCAAGTGAGTGCTGCCTTGCTGTCGTGGAAGATGAACTGGTTTCTGTAAAAATAGGCTGTATCTATCGAATAGTAAAGTTTCCCTTTCTCAACTATATCCTCGTC
>ERZ772948.1059-NODE-1059-length-16691-cov-21.434720_pt1 | contig 16691 bp, 12 predicted proteins | sample MGYA00511945_ERZ772948 | MGnify/ENA primary metagenome ERZ772948 (study PRJEB29015, sample SAMEA2737927) | human oral metagenome | biome: human oral; feature: human-associated habitat; material: dental | place: China | collected 2141 ... | reverse complement strand
CGCGACCCCCGCACCGACCCCGAGCTCATGATGGACCCGACCATCTACATCTGAGTCGCCTCACAGCATCCCAGCGAGCACCCGGCAGGCCGCCTCACGCCGTCCCTCACGTGCTCATCAAGCACCCGGCTGTGTCCCGGTGCGCCCGGTGGGCGCACCGGGACACAGCTGTCAGCGGGCGATCGCTCCGGTAGCCAGCTCTCGCAGGCGGTCGAAGACCCGGCCGCCGGAGGCGCGCGAGCCGTCATGCTCGTACTCGCTGGTGATCCAGGTGCGCAGGCCGGGAATGAGCGCAGCCGTCTCCAGGGAGGTGGTCATCGGCACGAACACGTCACGGGCATACACGGCGGCCGCCCCGGGGGTCGTCGTGGACCTGAGGCGAGCCGGCTCGTAGAGGGCCGGCCACTCGTGCGCGGCCAGAATGTCGGTCACCTCCAGCCAGGAGCGCAGACCGGCGTCTTCCGCGAAGAACTCGCGTCGCACGTGCTCGCCAGTCAGCAGCGTGGGATCCTCGTCGAAGATGGTGGGACGCACGCGCTGGGCTGCCCAGTCGGTGGTACCGGCATCGGCCCAGCAGGACTCGTGGATGACGGCGTAGAGCGGGAACCTGCCGCCGAAGGGCAGGCACTGCCCCAGGTCGTAGCGGAAGGCCCAGGAGGCGGGGTCGCGCTCCAGGAGGTAGTGGATCGTGTCCGCTCCCCCGGCCCGTCCCAGCAGGGTACCGAGCGAGCGCAGGCGCTCGGGGCCGACGATGTCCCCTCCCACCGTCGTCAGCTCACCCCGACCGGCCTTCTCAGTCAGACGCGCCATCCGGTCGCGGTCCTGGGGGAAGCGGGCGTAGTACTCCTCGCTCTTGGCCCGCATCGCCTCGTAGCTGAGGGTGTAGACCTCATCGATACTGTGCCCGATGGCGGGCAGGCCACCGGTGATGTAGACGCTCTCCAGGCTCTGGGCGTGCTCGGAGAGGTAACGGGTGACGCAGAACCCTCCGAAGGACTGGCCCAGCAGGCTCCAGCGCTCCAGGCCCAGGGCACGGCGCAGGTCCTCACAGTCCTCGACGATCTCGTCGGCGCGCAGGTGGGTGAGCAGCCGGGCGGTGGCTGCGGGGGCACCGGCGATATCGGGCCGATCCACCGGGCTGGAGGCACCGGTACCGCGCTGGTCAATGAGGATGAGCCGGTGGTGCTCCAGGATCGCGCCGATCCAGCCGAGCCCGGCGTCGGCGCTGGGGCGCGGCGCCTCGCAGCCCGGCCCGCCCTGGAGGAAGACCAGTGGAGGTCGGGAGAGCGGGTCGATGCCCGCGGCTGAGATCTCACGGGCGTAGACGGTGATGGAGCCCGTGCCGTCCGGTGCCAGGTCCCCCTGGCCGCTGCGGTCCAGGGGAACGGTCAGGTGGTGGTCCCGGGTCAGCAGGCCGGCAGTCGAGGAGGACCAGCTCGAGGAGTGCAGGGCGGGCGAGGCGTTCGACATGCCGTCACCTTAGTGGCGCTCGGCGGGACTCCAGCCGGATTCAGCGGGCCTGGCAGGTCGGGCACCAGAAGAGGCGACGGGCCGCCACCTCCCGCTCCGCCACCGGAGTTCCGCAGCGCAGGCAGGGACGGCCAGTGCGGTGGTAGACGTACCACCGGCCGGCCTCAGGGTCGTCGGGAGGCAGGGGGTCTGGGACGTCGTCGAGGTCGACGGTGGTGATGAAGCCGGTGGCCACCCCGTACTCCATGAGAGGACGCAGGTCCTCCCAGATGGCCCGCAGCCGCTCCTCGCTGATGCGGTTGCCGGCCCGGAAGGGTGAAACCCCCACCCGGAAGAGCGTCTCGGCCCGGTAGATGTTGCCGGCCCCGGAGATGACGGACTGGTCCATGAGGAGCTCCCCGATGCTCTTGCGCCGCGAGCGGGCCTTGGCCACGAAGACCTCCAGATCAGCGTCGGCGCGCAGCGGGTCCGGTCCGAGCCTGTGACGCACGGCGGCCACGCCCTCGGCATCCAGCAGCTCGCAGGCCGCCGGTCCTGTCAGGTCGGCCACACCGTGCCGGCCGAGGAGCCGCAACCGCACCGCACCACGCGGCTCGGGTGGCTCCCACTCGTCGGGAGCCGGACCATGGTGAGGGGTGCCGCCTGCGCCCTCAGCACTCCGCTGAGCGTCGTCGATGTCAGCAGCACCGCCGTTCAGCCCGGCCAGGGCTGAGCCTCCCCCGCCCTTGAGGGCGTGCTCGCCACGCTCACCCACGCGCCTGCGGGGTGCGCCGATGGCGTGGGGCGCGATGAACTCGCGGTCGCCGTCGAAGGTCCACGAACCGTAGAGGCCCAGGTGGATCCGTAGCCAAGTGACGCCGGGGTCGTCGTGGGACATGTCGGCACGGGGACCGAAGGGAAGAAAGAGGTGCTTGCCGTGGGCCTGGCTGCCCAGAAGCACCTGGCCGTCCAGGCGTCCGGCTCCTTCGGCGAAGCGCCCCTGCGGAGAGGAGGCGTGCAGGTTCTGTCCACCGTAGAGCTCGTCCAGGGCAGCGGCGAGCCGGTGGATGGTGTGGCCCTCCGGCATGTGGCGGCTCCGGTCAGTCCCCGACAGGGGTGATGGTAGGGGCGCCGGACGGGCCTCCGGTGGGGGCGATACCGTCGTGGATGCGCATCTCGTAGTCGGTGAGCTGGGCGATGCGGCGCACGTGACGCTCGTCTCCGCTGAAGGGCTCGCAGAGGAAGGCATCAATGATTGCCAGGCCCGCTCCCAGGTCGTGCATGCGCCCGCCCAGGGCGACGATGTTGGCATTGTTGTGCTGGCGAGCCAGCCGGGCGGTCTCGATCGACCAGGCCAGGGCTGCGCGTACCCCGTCAACCTTGTTGGCGGCGATCTGCTCCCCGTTGCCGCTCCCCCCGAGAACGATGCCGAGGCTTCCGGCGTCGGCCACCACGGCCTCTCCACAGGCCAGGCAGAAAGCGGGATAGTCGTCATCTGGATCGTAGGAGTGGGCTCCGTGGTCGATGACGTCGTACCCCTCCTTCCGCAAATGCTCGATCACGGCGCTCTTGAGCTCGAAGCCGGCGTGGTCGGAGGCGATATGGATGCGCATAGGCAGGATTGTGCCTCACGCGAACAGCGCTTCGCACCAGGAGAGCATGAGCGTCGTCAGGACGCCAACGGGGCCGAGCCGGGTTAGCGTGTCCGTCATGACTGACGCCTCGCCGATTCCCACCGGTCCTTCCTCCGACTCACCATCGCGGCCCTCCACGCGGTTGGGCGCCGCTGCTGAGACCGCTCCCCCGGTTCTCGCCGGTGTCCTGGAGACGGCCACGAGCGATTCCTCGATCCGCCCCCAGGACGACCTGTTCCGCTTCGTCAACGGCGGGTGGCTCGCCACCGCAGAGATCCCGGCAGATCGTCCTAGCAGTGGTGCCTTCACCGTGCTGCGCGACGAGGCCGAGGCCGCCTGCCGCCAGATCGTGGAGGAGCTCGCCGAGGACTTCTCCACAGCGTCCTCCGAGGTCCTGCACACGAACCGGGGTCGTGTCGGTGCTCTCTATGCGGCCTTCATGGACCAGAAGCGCCTGGAGGAGCTCGGGGCCGAGCCCTTGACCGTTGAGCTGGCACCGGTGCTGGCCGCCTGCTCCAAGGAGGAGCTGGCTCGGGCACTCGGAGAGATGACACCGCTGGGGTTCATGGGCGTCGTCGGCGCAGACGTCGAGGTCGACATCAATGACCCGCAGCGCTACACGAGCTGGATCGGCCAGTCGGGGCTGGGCCTGCCGGACGAGTCCTACTACCGCGAGGAGGCGCAGGCCCCTCTGCGCCAGGCCTATGTGGCGCACGTGGCCACGATGCTCGAGCTGGCGGGGCTGACCGAGTCCCTCACCGCCTCCGGAGAGAGCCTCGCCGAGCGTGTCATGGCCGTGGAGACCGATCTGGCCAAGGGCCACTGGGACCGCGTTACCTGCCGCGACGTGGAGAAGATGAACAACCCGATGTCCTGGCAGGAGATCGTGGACTCGGCCCCGGGCCTGCCCTGGCAGGAGTGGCGCGAGGGGATCCTCACCGCGGCTCGGGCCGCCGGCGTCGAGCGGACCACCTTCCTTGACGAGGCCATCGTCACCCAGCCCGACTACCTGCCCCACGCCGCCGGCGTCTGGCAGGGCGCCGACCTGGAGGACCTCAAGGCGTGGGCGGCCTGGCACGTCGTTCACGGGCGCGCCGCTCTGCTCTCGAGCGCCTTCGTGGAGGAGAACTTCGCCTTCTACGGCCGCACGCTCCAGGGGACCGACGAGCTACGAGCCCGGTGGAAGCGCGGTGTCGGCCTGGTGGAGTCCTGCCTGGGCGAGGCACTGGGCGAGATCTATGTGGAGCGGCACTTCCCGCCGTCGCACAAGTCGGCGATGGAGGCCCTGGTCAACCGGCTCATCGAGGCCTACCGGCAGTCCATCTCCTCACTGGAGTGGATGAGTCCGGCCACGCGGGAGCGGGCCCTGGAGAAGCTGGCGCTGTTCACCCCCAAGATCGGCTACCCGGTGCGCTGGCGCGACTACTCCGCCGTCGAGATCACGCCCGGGGACGTGCTGGCCTCGGTGCGCAGCGTGGAGAGGGCCGATATGGCCTACTCCCTGGGCAAGCTGACCAAGCCGGTGGATCGCGACGAGTGGCACATGACGCCTCAGACCGTCAACGCCTACTACAACCCGACGATGAACGAGATCGTCTTCCCCGCTGCGATCCTTCAGCCTCCCTTCTTCGACCCGCATGCCGACGACGCCGTGAACTACGCGGGCATCGGCGCTGTCATCGGCCACGAGATCGGCCACGGCTTCGACGACCAGGGCTCCACCTTCGACGGCACCGGAAAGGTCAGCGACTGGTGGACCCAGGAGGACCGGGAGACCTTCACTGAGCGCACACGGGCGCTCATCAGCCAGTACGACGCCTACACGCCCGAGATCATCCTCGCCAAGCACGAGGCCGCGGGCACGACGAAGGAGGAGATCCCCCACGTCAACGGCGCTCTGACCATCGGGGAGAACATCGGCGACCTCGGGGGTCTGGGGATTGCCCTCAAGGCGTACACCCTAGCCCTGGCCGACGCCGGCATCGACTCAGTGGACGCGGCACCGGTCATCGACGGGCTCACCGGCCTGCAGCGGTTCTTCTACTCCTGGGGACGGATCTGGCGCTCCAAGAGCCGCCCGGACTACGCCGAGCTGCTTCTGACCGTGGACCCGCACTCGCCGGCCGAGTTCCGGTGCAACGGGATCGTGCGCAATGTCGACGCCTTCTACGAGGCCTTCGATGTCACGCCCGACGACGCCTTGTGGCTGGCCCCGGACAAACGGGTCTCCATCTGGTAAAGGACCCGGGCGCTCGGAATCGCATCCGAGCGCCCGAACTCATTGGCCCACATGGGCCAAGCCGCGACTGCTCAACACTGAGGCCGATACCTCATTCTCAGAAAACGATGGAACCTCCTCCCATACAACGCTAAGGTTGATAACAACGCGGTGACACCCCGTCTCACCGGTTGCCACCTACACCCGTAGACCTAGGAGTACTCATGCGTCTTGGACGCCCCCTGGCCGCCGCGAGCGTGATGGCCGCCGCCATCGGCGCTTCCCTCGCCGCCTCGCCCGCCCTGGCCGATGGCAGCATCAAGTTCGCCGACGACCAGCAGAACATCGTCAACCCCTCTGACACCGCCTTCGAGGTGGCCGGAACCGGGTGCACCGGCAAGGACGCTGCTGTTGGGATCGCCCTGTACGCCCCTGACGGCACCATGTCGGACGTCGTGAAGGCCACCCCCGACGCTGAGGGCAACTGGTCCACCACCCTGGACATCCCCGCCCTGGTCAAGTCGACCGGCGTTGAGGCCAAGACGGACGGCTCGACCGACGGCTGGTCCATCGGCGCCGGCTGTGTCGCCTACGGCGAGGAGAAGGGCCAGGCCCTGGAGGCCGTCGCCTTCGACGACACCAAGGTGGACGGCACCTACGAGATCACCACTGACGAGAACGGCGCTCAGACCATCAAGGTGGACGTCAAGGGCTTCTCCCCCAACGAGGAGGTCACCATCACCCTCGTCGGCAAGGACGACCCCTCCAAGACCTACACCGTCGGCAAGCTGAAGGCGGACGCCGAGGGCAACATCAAGGGCGAGCTGCCTGCTCCCTCGGATGTGACCGACGGCGAATACGTGCTGACCTTCGAGGGCGCCCGCTACGGCGAGGGCGGTAGCAGCAACAAGACCGTCGTCGCCAAGAACGGCGTCCTCGACCTCATGGCTGACGGTGACAACAACATCGCCGACAACGGCAGTGCCACCACCAGTCCGACTGCTCCCGCCAGCGACGGCAACAACGCGCCGGCCAGCACCGGCTCCCCCCAGACCGGCACCACCGCCAACAAGCCGCTGGCGCAGACCGGTTCCAACGGTCTGCTCTTCGGCGGCATCGCCGCGGCCCTCGTGGCCATCGGTGGAGGCGCCCTGTTCCTGCGTCGCCGCAAGGCCTGACCCCGCCCTCCCAGCATGACTGGGAACCCGTCCCGCCGGGGAGACGGCATCGAAGTGTGCCGTCTCCCCGGCGGCCTTGTGCCGCCCGGAGACACCATGCGGCACAAGAGCAACCACGGCCAGCACCACTCTCCTGAGGCGGACACTGAGACCATGAGCTCTCCCCCCGACGACGAGCACGACGCAAGCTCCCCAGCCACTTCCGAGGACACTGCGGACGGCACTGACGTCAGCTCCCCACAGTCCCGGCAACGCCGCCGCAGGGGCGCGAGACGGTGGCCGATGCGGCGCAGGATCACTGTCGGTCTGAGTACCGCGGTCATGACCGTCGCTCTTGTCCTGGGGACCGATCTCGTTGTCCTGGCACATCGCCCTGCACGCGTCGACATCGCCATGCCCTCCACGTCATCTCCGACGGCGGGCGAGACCTGGTTGATCCTGGGGACGGACTCACGTACCACCGTACCGGGAGATCAGAGCCGGTACGGAACCACTCAGGAGGTGGAGGGGACCCGAGCCGATGTCCTCGCCCTGGCGCACCCCTCCGAGGCAGGACTCACCATCATCAACCTGCCTCGAGACCTGACTATCAACAGCAAGGACAGGGAGCTGAACCGCCTGGCCACCACCTATGTCTCCGGACCGCAGAACACGGTCAACGCCCTGTGCACCGGCCTGGGAATCCCCACCACGCATCTGGTCACCATCGACATGGCGCAGTTCGCCAAGATCATCGACTCCCTGGGCGGGGTCGAGGTGGATGTCCCACAACCTGTTCGGGACGCGTATACCGGACTGAACCTCACCTCGGCCGGCCGTCACCGGCTCAAAGGGATCGACGCTCTTGCCCTCGTCCGTTCCCGACACCCGGAGATCCTGCGCAACGGCACCTGGGAGGCCATGAGCGAGGCCGACGGCGCCCAGCGCCGCAACCAGTCCACCACCATGGTGATGCAGGCGGTTCTGTCCGCCGTCGGACAGGAGTCCAGTAATCCTGTGACGCTCCACCGTCTGGCACATACAGTGGCAGGCAACATCACCCTGGACTCAGGAAGCGGGCTCGGTGACCTGATCGTCCTGGCACGCAGCGCGGCCAAGGCACAGAAGACCGGGACCACCACGATCATCGACCTGCCGACCGGGCCTCGGGACGAATCGATCATCATCTCCCCCAACCGGCAGTCTCGCGATCTGCTGGCCGGCTACGGATACAGCCCCAAGACCTGCCATCCATCAGGCTCCTGATCACCCCGCTACCGAAGTCGCATGTATTCCCCAGGATTTCAGCATTTCAGGAGGATCCTCAACGATCATCGTTTTTGTCACGTGAGTGAGGCCACTCATTGAAGTGTTGGGGATCACATGACATACCCACGACATCGCCACATTCCTCGTTACGGTAGATAACGAGCCGGTGAAGAATCAGGTCGCCGGCAGCCATCGTTCCCCGTAGACCTAGGAGGACACATGCGTCTTGGACGTCCCCTTGCCGCGGCGAGCGCAGTGGCCGCAATGACTGGAGCCTCTCTCATTGCCTCCCCTGCTCTTGCAAATAACTCCAACCGGAACAGTCCGAGCAGCCCGAGCGCCACGAGCAGCCCGAGCGCACCCAGCAGCCCGAGCGCCACCAGCAGCCCGAGCCCTTCCGAAAGCGCTCCGAGCCCCAGCGACTCCCCCAAGGCCAGCCCGAGCGGTTCCAGCGAGACCACCTCAAGCAGCAGCTTCAAGATCACCCAGGAAAAGACCTTCGTCTCCGCCAGCACCAACACGTCCTTCACCGTCTCGGGAAGCGGCTGCACCGGGGAGCAGGCCACTGTCGGCATCGCGCTGTACGCCCCGGATGGCTCTGTCTCCGACGTCGTTAAGACCGAAGCGGCCGCCGACGGCAACTGGTCCGCTGACCTTGACCTGGAAGCGCTCATCAAGTCCATCGGCACCTCTGCTGCCACCACCACCGAAGGGTGGAAGATCGGCGCCGGCTGCACGACCAACGGCAGCAAGACCGAGATGACCCAGGTGACTACGCAGCAGCAGACTCAGATCTACTTCGACGACACGCGCATCACCGGCTCCTACGAGGTCTCCGCCCGTACGGAGAGCCAGGGCCAGACCTTCTCCTTCAACGCCCAGGGCTTCTACGCCAGCGAGACGGTGACTGTCGTGCTCAAGAGCAAGAGCGACTCCAGCATCACCTACACCCTCGGAGAGCTGACGGTTGACGCCAACGGCAACCTCCAGGGCAACCTGCCCGCGCCCACCGACGCGGCCAACGGCGAGTACCTCCTGGTGCTGACCGGTTCCCACCACAGCGAGACGGCCACGAGCCAGACCGTGACCAGGGTCTCGGAGCACACCTTCACCATCGAGACCTCCGAGAGCACCACCACTGAGCGCGGAACCACCGAGAGCCAGACCACCGAGAACAACGGCGGCGGTGACACCTCGGAGAAGACCGAGCGTGAGCGCACCGAGAACAAGGCCGGCGCCAACAACGGCGGTGGTGACAACCAGAAGAACGGCGGCTCTTCCGAGACCTCCGAGAGCCAGAAGTCTGAGAAGTCTGAGACCTCCACCTCTGAGAGCCAGAAGTCTGAGACCTCCACCTCCGAGAGCCAGTCCACTGAGCGTTCCGCCTCCGAGGCCAACGGCGCTAACAACCAGGCCAACGGCAAGGACAACAAGGCCGCAGCCGAGCAGCAGGCCAACGGCGCTAACAACCAGGCCAACGGCAAGGACAACAAGGCCGCGGCCGAGCAGCAGGTCAACAACCGGGCCGAGGAGGGCGGTAAGAACTCTGGCTCAAGCGCCAAGGACTCCTCCTCCGAGAACAAGGCCGCTGGTGAGACGAAGACCGGCGAATCCGACCGGTCCCTGGCTCACACCGGTGCCAACGGCATGATCTTCGGCGGGATCGCCGCGCTTCTCGTGGTCGGCGGAGGGGCGGTTCTGCTCCTGCGTCGCCGCAACAAGGCCTGAGCCGCTCTGCGGCCAGTCTCCTGAAATTCCTGGCATCAGGAGAACTGCCTTCCGTCGCCGGGGAGACGACATGCTCATGTGTCGTCTCCCCGGCGACGTTGTTGTGCACCCCGGGCGCGCCGCCTGAGACAGAAGATGAGACAATCGCCCGGGCCCCATGAGCCGCGTTTCCCTCTTATACAGGAGTTCCTCTTATGCCCGGTCAGAACCTGACTCGTCTCGAGGCCGCCGATCGCAGCGCGACGGTGCACACCCAGAGTTACGACGTCATCCTCGATCTCACACGCGGCGAGACTGTCTTCGGATCATCAACGACCGTACGGTTCACGTCCACGCCGGGTTCCTCCACCTTCATCGACCTGATCGCCCCCGTCGTCCACTCCATCTCCCTCAACGGGCGCGCCCTCGACCCCGCTGAGGTCTATGCGGACTCACGCATCACCCTGACGGGGCTGGCCGCCGACAACGAGCTGGTCGTCGTTGCTGACTGCGCCTACATGCACACCGGAGAGGGACTGCACCGTTTCACCGACCCGGCCGACGGCGAGACCTACCTCTACAGCCAGTTCGAGGTACCCGACTCCCGGCGCGTCTTCGCCGTCTTCGAGCAGCCGGACCTCAAGGCATCCTTCACCTTCACCGTCACCACCCCGTCGAGCTGGACGGTGCTGTCCAACTCCCCCACGCCCGAGCCGACTCCCACTGAGGACTCCGACGGCTCGGGTGACGCCCACACCTTCGCCTTCGCCCCCACAGAGCCGATGAGCTCCTACGTCACGGCGATCGTCGCGGGCCCCTACGTGGGAGCCACCGATGAGTATATGGCGAGCGACGGGCGCACCGTTCCCCTGGGCGTCTACTGCCGCAAGAGCCTGGTCGAGCACATGGACTCAGCGGAGATCCTGGACCTGACCAAGCGGGGCTTCGCCTACTACGAGGACCTGTTCGCAACGCCCTACGCCTTCACCAAGTACGACCAGATCTTCGTACCCGAGTTCAACGCCGGGGCGATGGAGAACGCTGGCTGCGTCACCCATCGTGACGACTACATCTTCCGCTCCCGCCCCGTTGAGGCCCGCGTCGAGCGACGGGCCGTGACCATCCTGCACGAGCTGGCCCACATGTGGTTCGGCGACATGGTCACCATGACCTGGTGGAACGACCTGTGGCTCAATGAGTCCTTCGCCGAGTTCACCTCCACCCTGGCCACTGCTGAGATCACCCGGTGGGACCAGGCCTGGACGACCTTCCAGACCCTGGAAAAGGGCTGGGCCTACAACCAGGACCAGCTCAGCTCCACTCACCCCGTGGCCGCCAAGATCAACGACCTCCACGATGTCGAGGTCAACTTCGACGGCATCACTTACGCCAAGGGGGCCTCGGTGCTGGCCACCCTCGTGGGCTACGTGGGCCGGGAGAACTTCTTCGCCGGCATCCAGCGATACCTGGCGGCGCACGCCTACTCCAACGCCGAGCTGGGCGACCTGCTCCGGGAGCTGGAGGCGGTCTCGGGCCGTGACCTGAGCAGCTGGACCCGTCTGTGGCTCCAGGAGGCCGGCGTGACGACCCTGCGCCTGGAGGTCGTCACGGACGCCTACGGCGTCATCACCCAGGCAGCCGTCCGTCAGGAGATCCCGGCCAACTCGCCGGCATCACTGCGCCCTCACCGGGTGGCGATCGGCTCCTACAGCCCGACCGGCCAGGGCGCCGATACGCACCTGGAGCGCACCAACCGCATTGAGCTCGACGTCGATGGTGAGCTGACACAGGTCCCCGAGCTGGTCGGTGCCAAGCGGGCGGATGTCCTCGTCCTCAACGACGACGACCTCACCTACGCCAAGGTCCGTCTCGACAAGGAGTCCCTGTCTCATGGGCTCACGCATATCGAGGCCTTCGCCGAGTCCCTGCCCCGCTCGATCGTCCTGGCCTCGGCATGGGACATGGTGCGCGACGGCGAGCTCGCCGCTTCCCATTTCCTGAAGGCGGCACTGCAGGCACTGGACGTCGAGGAGCACTCCTCGGTCATCCAGGGCCTCCTGGGGCGAATCACCACCTGCTTGTCAGCCTTCCTGCCCCCGGCCGTGCGCCGAGACCTCGCGCCTGGCACCGCTGACCGCCTGCTGGAGCTGGCCCGGGCGGCCCAGGCCGGAAGCGACAAGCAGCTTCAGCTCGTACGTGCCGTGGCCGCCCACGCAGTGACCGGTGAGCAGCTCGACGTCGTGGCCGGCTTCTTGGAAGGCACCTCGGCACTTGAGGGGCTCGACGTCGACCAGGACCTGCGCTGGGACCTGCTGACCGGACTGGTGGCTGCCGGCCGCTTCGGTGAGGAGCGGATCCACGCCGAGGAGGCCAGGGACCGCACGACCACGGGACGGGAGCGCGCCGCCGAGTCCCGTGCCGCTATCCCGACACCGGAGGCGAAGGAGGCCACATGGCGGGCACTCGTCGATGACGCCTCCATGCCCAACGAGACCCAGGTACGCGTGCTGCGCGGCCTGACCAGTGTTGAGCGCCGACCCGACCTGCTGGTGCCTTTCGTGAGCGAGTACGTGGAGGCGATCGACTCCCTGTGGTCCTCTCGCACCTTCCACATGGCGGAGAACCTGCTGACCGGCCTGTGGTCCTGCGCCACGGTGGGCCTGGACGGGGCGGACCCGGCTGCTGCTCTGGAGGGCTGGCTGGAGTCCCACGCCCAGGCGCCGGCGGCCCTCAGGCGGATCGTGCGCGAGAACCTCGACGACACCCGACGTGTGGCCAGAGCCCAGGCGGCTGAGACCGGCGAGTAGCCGCTTCGGGAACTCACTCGGAGCGGGATCGAGAGAGGGACTGGCCGGGGCCGGACGCACGATGCGCCCGGCCCCGGCCAGGTGAGTGATGATTGTCGGAACCGCTCAGCGCCGACGTGTTTCCTCGGCCTTCTTGCCCGTGGACTTCGCGGCAGCGGCCTGGGCGGCGGCGAAGGCGTCGACGTCGTCGTCCTCACGACCCGGGGTCTTGAAGTCGAACCTGATGATGAGGAAGCGGAAGAGGAAGTAGTAGATGACGGCGTAGACCAGCCCCATGATGACGATCATGAGCGGGCCTTGGACCACACCGCCGGAGAGCTCGGAGGACTTGCCGAAGTTGAGCAGGTAGTCGATCGCCCCGGCGGAGAAGGAGAAGCCGTCCTTCGCGCCCAGGATGTTGGCGATCGCCAGGGAGGACCCGGTCAGCACCGCGTGGACGGCGTAGATCGGGAAGGCCACGTAGGCGAAGGCGTACTCAAGGGGTTCGGTGATGCCGGTGATGAAGGCGGTCAGAGCAACCGAGATCATGAGGGCGCCGGTCGCCTTGCGCTTGGCGGGCTTGGCGGTGTGCCAGATGGCCAGCGCGGCTGCGGGCAGGGCGAACATCATGATCGGGAAGAATCCGGTCATGAAGCCTCCGGTCCACGAGTTCGAGCCGTCCACGCCCTGGAAGAAGCAGGTCAGGTCGCCGTGCGCGGTACCGCCCGAGGCCGTCTGGCAGGATCCGAGCTGGAACCAGGGCACCGAGTTGAGCAGGTGGTGCAGGCCGAAGGGGATGAGCAGCCGGTTGACCGTGCCGAAGACGAAGACCGCCAGGGCGCCGGCAAGACCCTTGGAGTTCCCGGCATTGATGAGCCAGCCGCCGAGCTGTTCGTTGATGAGCCAGTTGAAGGCCGGGTAGAGCGCCGACATCACCAGGGCGATGACGAGCGCAGCACCGGAGGTGATGATCGGGACGAAGCGGCGCCCTCCGAAGAAGGCCAGCCAGTCTGGCAGCTTGACGCGGTAGTACCGCTGCCAGAGCAGGGCGGCGACGACGCCGATGACGATACCGCCGAGGACCCCGTAGTTGATGGGTGTCTGGGTGGGAATGTCACAGATCTTGACGCCCTGGTTCCAAGGGCCTACCTGAGCGATCTCCCCCTTGGCGGGATCGAAGCCGTGCAGGCAGTCGAGAGCCTCCTGGCTCAATGGCTCAGGCTTGCCCATGATGATGGGCGACATGGTCCAGGTGACTGCGCGGTAGACGAGGAAGCCGAACAGGGCAGCCACCCCAGTGGAGCCATCGGCCTTCCTAGCGAACCCCACGGCGACGCCGACGGCGAAGATGAGGGGCAGGTTGTCGAAGACCGCTCCACCGGCCGCTGCGAAGACGTCTGCGACGGGTTGCAACCAGGACAGGTTCTTAGCCAACCCGTCGGCTCCCAGCATGTCCGCCTGCCCCAGACGCAGCAGCAGGCCCGCCGCTGGAAGAGTGGCGATCGGCAGCATCAGCGATCGCCCCAGCCGCTGAGCGAGTGCGAAGGCGCCACTCGTTTTCTTCCTCTTGTCTGCCACGATGTTCTCCAGTTCAGGATCAAGCGGCGTCACTGCCGCATCGGAGTTGCCCGCATGGCTGCCCGCCATGACGGTGGCGGTCTGGACGGCTCGGCTCCGAACACGTCTGGACCAGTGACACCAGAAAAACCGAAAGAACTTTCAATGTCAAGCACTGCGTGCACTCTTCAGCCATAATGAGGCACGCAAACGCAACGGAGCGGAAACAATGGTTGCGACCAGTTCACTTTCTGACCGCTTCTATCCACCGTCGACCAGGGAGCCCCATGCCCAAGAACCCAGGTAAGAGACCGGCGAAGTACGTCATCGTGCGCAACCACCTGCTGGAGCTCATCAGGAACGGACTCGCCAGCGGCTCCCCGGTTCCCTCCGAGCGTGAGCTGTGCGAGCAGTTCGAGGTCTCCCGAATGACCGTGCGCCAGGCCATCGACACCCTCGTCGTCGACGGGGTCCTGGAGCGCCATCAGGGCAGGGGCACGTTCGTCGCACCCCCGAAGCTCGATCTGCAGGTAAGACTGACCTCCTTCACCCAGGAGATGCAGCGGCGCGGGATGGAGCCCGGCGTTGTCATGCTACTGACCGAGACCGTCCCCGCAGGCGAGACCGTGGCGGCTGCGCTGGAGCTCGAGGCGGACACCGAGGTCCATCACCTGCGTCGCCTACTGACCGCCAATGCCATCCCCATGGCCATCGAGGAGAACTGGATCCCTGCGGCGCTTCTTCCTGACCTGCTGCGCACCAGCCCGAACTTCTCGGTCTACGCAGAGCTGACCCAGGCCGGAATGGCACCCGAGTGGGGCGAGGACATGATCGAGGCCCATGCGGCCACGGCCCAGGAGGCGGCACTGCTGTCCGTCCAGGAGGGAGCCCCGACCCTGGACATCACTCGGCGCACCTTCCACGAGCACTGCGCGATCGACTACTCGCGCACCCTGTTCCGCGCCGACCGTTACACCCTGTGGGTTCCGGTGGCCGCCCCCAAGCCGGCCTTCCGCCCCTCTCGCCCTCGGCCTTAAGAAAACATCACCGATCGACACTGGACAAGCCCATGACGACCTGTACCATGGTCTACTGGTATGGACCACTAGTCCGGTAAGGCGAAGGAGCCGTCACCTGATAGTGCACCTTCGCTACTTTCTGACGCCCATTCCGGCACCGCCACGCACCACCCCAGAACCCGGCACCTGTCCGGTCAGACCCAGGAGGAACCCATGTCCCAGGCACAGAGCATCGTCGACGCCCTCGGTGGATTCGACAACATCGTGGAGATCGAGCCCTGTATCACCCGTCTGCGCTGCGAGCTCGAGGACGGATCACTCGTGGACGAGCCCGCACTCAAGGCGGCGGGTGCGCACGGGGTCGTCAAGCTGGGCGAGATCGTGCAGGTCGTCGTCGGTCCCAACGCCGACACCATCGCAGAAGACATCGAGGACCTGCGGTGAGCCAAGTCGTCCGGTCACCGGTGGCCGGCGTCGTCGTTGCTCTCGACGATGTTCCCGACCCCGTGTTCTCCGGCCGGATCGTCGGTCCGGGAGTAGCGGTCATCCCGGACCGTGCTGGTGGCGATGACGTCAGCGCCCTGGCACCGATCAGCGGCACCGTCTCGAAGATCCATCCCCATGCCTATGTCATCACCGATGACAACGGTCGCAGCATCCTGGTCCACCTGGGCCTGGACACTGTGGGTCTGGGAGGCAGCGGCTTCACTCTCCTGGTGGCCGAGGGCGAGGCGGTCGATGCGGGCCAGCCCGCCATCACCTGGTCACCTGTTCAGATCGAGGCAGGTGGACTCAACCCGATCGTCCCCGTCATCGCCCTGGAGGGGCAGGAGTCCGCCCTGACCCCGGTTCCGTCGGGACAACGGGTTGAAGCCGGAGACCCGCTCATGACCTGGGCATGAGGCCGGGCTACCGCATGCGGTCATACACGGTCGCATGCGGTCGCTCCCTCGCACGAACGGACTGTGGTCCCGGCCATCACCTGGACGGCCGGAACCACAGTCTTCCGCGGCATCGTCATCGTCGGTCAAGCCGACGCAGACGTCAGGAGGACGACGTCATCTCATCACGCACGACGGACAAGAGGCTGCCCAGGCGGGCGTTCTCGGGCAGGTCGTCGACGAGGACGACCTCACCAGCGCCGTCGGCCAGGGGGATCCTCCAGTTGGGGTACTCCTGGTCAGTGCCGGGCTGGTTCTGAGCGCGCCGCTCCCCCACGCCGTCGACCAGCGCGATGCCGACCAGGACCGAGGGGGTACGTACCACGTAGCGGTGCAGAGCCTCGACCATCTGACGCTCGGTGGGGGCCTCCCCCAGCAGATCGTGCTCACGCAGCCGGGCCGTCATCCGGTCGCGCTCGATACGGGCCTCGGTGCGCACCTGCTCGACCGGCTCGGTGAGCAGGCCGAGGCGCTCACGCAGCTCGACGTGCTCGTCGGCGAGGTAGCCGGCTGTCGGAGGGAGGTCGTGGGTGTTGACCGTGGACAGGGCCAGACGCCGGTAGTCCTGCGGCTGGAGGGGCCAACCGTCGTGCTGCTTCTCGAACCACAGCACACTGGTTCCCAGCACACCACGGCTGGCCAGGTAGTCGCGAGCCCAGGGCTCAACGGTGCCCAGGTCCTCGCCGATCACGACGGCGCCGGCTCGGTATGCCTCCAGGAGGACGACGCCGAGCATGGCCTCATGGTCGTAGCGCACGTAGGCGCCGCAATCGGCCCCCATGCCCTCAGGGATCCACCACAGGCGGAACAGGCCGATGATGTGGTCCACGCGCAGCGCACCAGCGTGACGCAGCACCGTGCGCACCATGTCACGCAGAGGGGCGTAGGCGGAGCGGGCGAGGTACTCGGGGTTCCACGGCGGCTGGGACCAGTTCTGGCCCTGCTGGTTGTACA